>Ga0210408_10001157_pt1 | contig 28567 bp, 25 predicted proteins | sample IncBWH4MmetaG_FD_155471 | JGI IMG/M metagenome (GOLD analysis project Ga0210408, IMG submission 155471) | Forest soil microbial communities from Barre Woods Harvard Forest LTER site, Petersham, Massachusetts, United States - Inc-BW-H-4-M | ecosystem: Environmental > Terrestrial > Soil >...
ACCGGCTTTCACCGTGCATACAGATCATCTATTCGTCAGATCGCCACCGCAAACACTCTCGCTCTTCTGCTTTGGCTCTCGGCGACAGGTCAGGTGACTCGGGCCCAGGCCACGCAAAGCAGTCAAAATCCTCCTGAGGATCTAAAACACCTGAGCCTGGAGCAACTGGGAAACCTGGAGGTCACGACAGCCTCCAAGCAGCCGGAGGCGCTTCGGAAGGTTCCTGCCGCCATTTACGTAATCACCCAGGAGGACATCCGGCGTTCTGGCGCCACCAGCCTCCCCGAAGTACTGCGGCTGGCGCCTGGGGTTGAGGTCGCGCAGGTTGACTCCGATCACTGGTCCGTTGCCATTCGCGGGTTTGGGGCGGTGTTACAAAGCAAACTGCTGGTGCTGATTGATGGGCGCAGCCTTTACACGCCTCTCTTCTCGGGAGTGTATTGGCAGGCGCAGGCCACGCCGATCGAGGACATCGACCGGATTGAAGTGATCCGAGGACCCGGCGGCACCGTCTGGGGAGCGAACGCCGTCGACGGGATCATCAATATCATTACCAAAAGCGCAAAAGATACACATGGGTCGACGGCTTCGGTGGGTGGCGGCAATGTAGATCAGGCTATCGCGGACTATCGCTATGGGGGCGGGAACGGCCGCGGTTTTGACTACCGCGTTTACGGCATGGGCTTCCTCCGCGGTCCCGAATTTCATTCCGACGGCAGGAACTTCGACCACTGGCGGATGGGCCAGGTAGGATTCCGGACAGACTGGAACCGCAGTGCACATGACAATTTTACTTTGCAAGGCGACATCTATGATGAAGAGGCAGGCGAAACAACCACCTTCGCGCTGTATTCACCACCCTCCCAGGTTACGGCTGACGGGAACGCCGCGCTGACGGGCGGAAATCTTCTGGGCCGCTGGAAACACGTGGTAAATGAACGGTCAGACTTTCAGATCCAGGCGTATTACGACCGCACGCGCCACTTCGAGCCTGAATTCGGAGAGACTCGCGACACGTTTGACGTCGATTTCCTTCACCATTTGGCGCTTCCAGGGCATCAAGACTTCCTTTGGGGGCTTGGGGCCCGGTGGAGTCCCAGCAGTTTTGTCCAGACTGTTCCCTCGATCGACTTTCTCCCGCATCACCTGACCGACCAGATTTACAGCGCATTCGTTCAGGACGAGATTGGTTTTCTGGATGACCGGCTCGCGCTTACCGTCGGCTCCAAGTTCGAACATAACATTTACACCGGTTTCGAGTTCCAACCGAGCGCCCGTCTCTTGTGGAGCATCACTCCTCGGCAAGCCCTTTGGGTCTCCGGCACTCGCGCGGTCCGCACTCCTTCGCGCATCGAAGACGACGTCCGGCTCACCGATTTCGCGACCGTGACGCCGCTGCCTATTTATTTGCGCGTCTTGGGCAACAGGCAGTTCCATTCCGAGGAATTGGTGGCCTTTGAAGCCGGTTACCGGGCGCTGATGACAGACCGTTTTCATATCGATGTAGCGATGTTTCACAACAATTACGACGATCTCTCCAGCTTTCAGGTGGGAACGTTTTTTCTTGAGCCAACACCTGTTCCTGTGCACGCGGTTCTTCCACTCCTTACCAGCAACGGTATCCGCGGCACGACAGACGGTTTCGAATTGGCCGCCGACTGGAGGCCAGCGACATGGTGGGAACTGAAGGGGTCCTACGCATACCTGACCATGGGTTTGGAAACGAAGCCGGGGAGCAACGACCCAACGAGCGTGCCCCTCGATGAGGGATCGAGCCCACACAACCAGTGGGTTATTCAATCCCTGGTGAACCTGCCAAAGAAACTGGAGTTTGACCAGACGTATCGTTACGTTAGCGCCCTGCCGGCTCGAATGGTCGGGAGCTACGGAACGGCAGACGTACGATTCGGCTGGCACGTCACGCCAGAATTGGAATTGTCCGTCGTAGGCCATAACCTGTTGCAGCCGCACCACGCGGAATTTGGCGGCGATCCGGGCGGACTTGTGGGGATCAAGCGAAACGCTTACGTAAAGATGGTCTGGCGCCCGGGCGAAAAGTAATGTCGATGCGAATCCCTTCCGGCTCAAATTTGTTTTCGCTCGGGCAGCGAAGGAGTGTTCTGCGTTTGTCCAATGGATTTGGGGCCCGGCTTGCCACTGCAGGGATCGCGTGTGCGTTTCTCGCCTCCTTCCTTTGCGCGCAGCAATCCAAACCAAGCGAATACCAAGTGAAAGCCGCGTATCTCTATAATTTCGGAAGATTTGTGAAATGGCCGCCTGGAGTTGCGGCAGGTAAGGGCGACTCCTTCCTCGTTTGCGTGCTCGGCCGGGATCCTTTCGGTCCGATTCTCGATTCAACGCTTGCTGGTGAAGCGCTGGAGGGAAAGCCCGTGGCGATTCGACGGATCGCTAGGGAGCAAGACGCGGCAGACTGCCGAATCCTGTTCGTTAGTTCGACAGAGGAACACCATTTGAAAGAGATCCTAGCAGCGGTTGATCAAGCGGGCGTCCTAACGGTCAGCGATATGCCTGGATTCTCGCGGCGAGGCGGCATGATCCAATTCGTCGTCGAAGGTGACAGGATTCGCTTCGAGATCAACTTGGCCACCGCCGAAAGTGCCAAGCTCGTCTTGAGTTCCGAGTTGCTCAAAGTGGCGGCAGCAGTAAGAAGAAACGCTCGGTCTGGAGATTGACTCGCATGTTCAAAGCTCAAAGACATTCAATCTCACGGAAGCTCACATGGATGAACATGCTGGTCAGCGGCGCGGCGCTGCTGTTGGCCTGTGCCGCGTTTATTGCCTTTGACATGATCACTTTCCGGCAGGCCATGTTGCGGAATCTTTCCACGCAAGCTCAGATCATCGGTTCCAATTCCGTTTCCGCATTGCTCTTCAACGACCCGCAGTCCGCGGAAAATACTCTGTTGGCGCTCAAGGCTGCGCCTGATATCTTGTCCGCTCAGGTCTACCTGCCGGATGGCCGGCCCTTTGCCTCCTACTCGCGTGATCGTGGTCCTCACAACCCTGTGCTTCCCCCAATTCCCTCGGGTCAAACGGAGACTCACTGGATCGAAAGTGACCAGATCGCATTAGTACGCTCGATCGTGTTGGACGGGAAGCCCATTGGGGCCGTCTACATCCGGTCTGATTTGCAGGAGTTGCATAGCCGTTTCCAGCGATACGCGGCAATCGCTGCCATCGTCCTCTCGGCATGTCTGTTGGCCGCCTTATTGATCTCATCGATCTTTCGCAGAGCCATTGCTGACCCCATCGTGGATTTGAGCAAAATTGCAAAAGTTGTTTCTCACGATAAAAACTATTCAGTCCGCGCAACGCCTATCCGCAGCCCTGCCGAGTTGGCCATCCTTATTGATGCCTTCAATGAGATGTTGGCGCAAATCCAGCAGAGCGAGGGAGCTTTGCGGATGGCTCATGATGAGCTGGAGCACCGCGTCCGGGAACGCACGTCGGAGCTTCGCCAATCCGAGCAGCGATACCATCTGCTCTTCGACAGTAATCCGCAGCCCGTGTGGGTTTATGATGTGAAGAGTTTAGCCATCCTGGACGTGAATCGTTCCGCCGTTCGGAACTACGGCTACTCACGCGAAGAATTTCTGTCCTTGACGGTCAAGGACATTCGTCTGCCTGAAGACATCCCCGCACTGCTGGAGAGTGTCGCAAAGGCATCGCCGGACACTGAAAACGCGGGCATCTGGAAACATCGTAAAAAAGACGGAACGCTGATCGACGTCGAGATTACCTCGCATCCTCTAATTTATGGCGGCGGAGATGCCCGTCTGGTTGTTGCCACGGACATCACCATGCGCAGGCGAGTGGAAGAAGCGCTGGCAAAACGCGAAAAGTGGTTCTCGGCCACTCTTGCGAGCGTCGGTGATGCTGTAATCGCCACCGACATGAATGGCCTCGTGACCTTCATGAATCCCGTCGCTCAGTCCCTCACCGGGTGGAGTCTTGCAGAAGCCACCGGCAAGTCTATGGATCTGGTATTCAACATCGTGAATAAGGACACTCGCCGCCCTGTCGAGAATCCCGTCAAGAAAGTCTTTCGCGATGGAAAAGCCGTCGGTCTCGCCGACCATACGCTGTTGCTCTCAAAGGACGGCAAGGAATTTGACATCGAAGACAGCGCGGCGCCGATTCTGACGGATTCAAGGGAAGGGCTCGGCGTCGTTCTCGTTTTCCGGGACATCACGAGCAAGAGGCAGGCAGAAGAGGAGACAAAACGGCAAAAGGAACTCCTGCAACTGATTCTGGAAAGTATCGCTGATGGCGTGGTTGTGGCCGATTCGAACGGCAAGTTTCTGGTGTTCAATGCGGCCGCGGAGCAGATCCTGGGTATCGGTGCGACAGAAGCGACCCCCGACAAGTGGTCCGAACAATATGGCGTCTATTTGCCTGATACTGTGACTCCATATCCCCCCGACCAGCTGCCTCTGGTGCGAACGATCCGGGGCGAGAGTGTTGACGTTGTAGAGCTTTTCATCCGTAACCCACAGGTGCCCGAAGGTCGTTTGCTGAGTATTAACGGCAGACCTCTCAGAAATGAGGATGGCGCAGTGCAGGGCGGCGTTGTCGTTTTCCACGATATGACTGAGCGCAAAAAGGCCGAGGAGGTCCTGCGGCAAAGCGAAGAGCGTTTCCGTCTGCTGGTCTCAGAGGTGACGGACTACGCAATTCTGATGTTGGATCCGGAAGGCATCATTGCGAGTTGGAATGCGGGGGCCGAGCGCATCAAGGGATATCGGTCTGACGAAATCCTTGGCAAACACTTCTCCTGCTTCTACACAACCGAGGACGTGGAGAGCGGCAAGCCTGCACATGAACTGAAGGTCGCCACAGAGCAAGGGCGCTTCGAAGACGAAGGCTGGCGCTTGCGCAAGGACGGCTCTCGGCTCTGGGCCAACGTGGTGGTTACCGCGCTGCGCGACCGGACGGGACACCTGCGCGGATTCGCAAAAGTCACGCGGGACATCACCGAACACAAGCGGACGCAAGAGCTCCTGATGCAAGCAAAGGAAGAAGCCGAACGCGGAAGCAAGTTCAAGGATCAATTTCTCTCCACCATGAGCCACGAGCTCCGAACTCCACTGAACGCAGTTCTCGGTTTCTCCGACCTGCTGGCCGATGAGCGTTACGGCCCGCTGAACGACCGCCAGCAACGCTACGTCGCTCACATACATACCGGCGGGAAACACCTTCTCAAACTAATCAGCGATATCCTTGACCTTTCCAAAATCGAAGCCGGCAGAATGGAACTCGCCCGCGAGGATGTGACAGTCGCATCTGCCTTTACCGAAGTGATCAGCGCCCTTTACCCGCTGGCGGAAAAGAAATCGCAAGCATTACTCCAACAGGTCGAGCCCAACATCCATGTTCACGCCGACGCCATGCGATTCAAGCAAATACTTATGAATCTTGTTGCCAACGCAATCAAGTTTACTCCCGAAAGCGGCCGGATCGAACTGGCCGCCCGTCAGGTGGACGACCAAGTCAGAGTGGAAGTGCGCGACAATGGCCCAGGAATTCCTCTCGACCAGCAGCAACGGATCTTCGAAGCATTTGTTCGCCTGACGCAATCGGGTGCCGCCACCGAGGGCACGGGCTTGGGCCTAGCCATCACTTCTCGCCTCGTCGAGCTGCATGGCAGCAAACTGGGGATCGAAAGCCAGCCCGGAGCGGGCACCTGTTTCTATTTTTCGCTTCCTCTCGTTGCGATCATTCCGGATCAACCTCCTGAGACGCCCGTACCCGTGCCAAGGGCACGCAAGGCCCCGCGTATTCTGATCATCGAGGACAATGAGATGACAGGACAACTCATCCAATCGCAGCTCGTTTCTTCAGGATATGAGACCTTGAGATGTGACAAGCCGGAACGCGCCATGGAAATGGCCGCAGAACACCAGCCTGATGCCATCACCTTGGATCTCATCATGCAGCCGGTCCACGGGCTGGAGGTTCTGCTGCAGTTGAAAAATGACCCACGAACGTCAACGATCCCTGTCATCGTCGTGACCATCGTGGATCAGCCTGGCGTGGGAACTGTTCTCGGCGCCGACGAGTACTTGATTAAACCCGTGGACAAGGCGACGTTACTGGGAGCTGTCGAGCGCTGCCTGAGGTCTCGCGGCGGCTCAGCGCCGGCAAGGACCATTCTGGTGGTAGAAGACGATGTATCCACCCTTGAGATGATTGTGGAGTTGCTCAGAGTGTATGGCTACGCAGTGAGCACTGCGACGGATGGCGCCCAGGCCCGTGCCAGCGTAGCGCAGTCTCTGCCCGAACTGGTCATTCTTGATTTAGTCCTCCCCAAGATGAGCGGTTTTGAATTGCTCGCTGAATGGCGTTCCAATCCTCGCACGGCTGATCTTTCCGTGTTTGTATTGACTAGCAAAGATCTGACAAAGGAAGAGGAAAAGTACGTCCACGCGCATGCCGAATCGCTTTTCCGGAAGCAGAATTCCTGGCGAGAGCCGTTGATCAAGCAATTAGAGCGTGTTGTGACTTCTACGTCTGTGGAGAACGCTTGAAACATTGCATCCTCGTCGTCGAAGACAATCAGCTTAACCGCGAGCTTCTCCGTGACTGGCTCGAAGTGGAAGGCTACGAAGTCTGGTCTGCGGCGGATCTGAAGTCCTGTTATGAGGTTTTTTCGAAGCGGCTTCCGGATGCCGTCTTACTCGATATCAATCTCGGTACGGAAAACGGCCTTGACCTCCTGACCTGGATGCTCCAAAAACCGGAGACACGTGAGACTCCTGTGATTGCAGTGACCGCACACGCTCTAGTCACGGAGCAAGACCGGATCCTAAAGGCGGGCTGCAGAGCGTGCCTCTCGAAACCAATCGATTTTCATCTGCTTCAAAAAGAGCTAAACCGCTGGCTGCAAGGCTCGAAAACGTCGCAGATAAACTCTTAGAATTGGTCCCACAGCGTGGCTCCGCTGGAAGCGGCCGCCACAGGAGCGATACCTTTTGCCTGCACGGATTCTCATAGTCGACGACGATCCGCTCTCCGCTGAGCTTATCTGTGAAATCCTCCGTTCCGCCGGCTTGGACGCCAGCTTTCTAACCAACAGTGCCGAAGCGGCCGAGCGTCTGCAGCGGGAGAAATATCATGCCGTCTTTCTGGACATGCGCATGCCGGCTCCAGATGGCGCCGAACTCGCCCGGCAGGTTCGTTCCTCCCGCGTTAACGCTTCCACGGTTATCGTGATGATTACCGGAGAGCAGGATCGGACGGTTATGAGGCGCGCCTTTGATGCTGGCGTTGAATTTTTCCTCTTCAAGCCGGTTGAGCGCAACAAGCTACTAAAGCTGGTCCGTGTTACTGCAGGTGCAATCGAGCGCGAAAGGCGGCGCTTTACGCGTGTTCCACTGCGCTGCAAAGTCTCGCTGGAATCGGGCAACGACCGTCTTGAGGGGACGACGCTGGACCTCAGCCTTGGCGGCGCTATGGTTCAGTCGCACCGTGTGTTTCCGTCAGGTACCCTCGTCACGGTCAGTCTGGAACTTGAAGCTGGCGCGTCGCACCTGCGTTCAGCCGCGCGCGTGATCCGCACTGTTGGGACGGAATGCATGGGCATTCAGTTCGACGACCTTGGGCCCCAAGAAAGCGAACGACTGCAGCAGTTCCTCCTGCCACTCATTCTTGCAGCCCCTTGATCCAAGACTCTCACTCTCATGCATTGGAGACCTTCCTCATCATGCCGGGCACAGCCTTCGCTTTAACGACTGCGGGTTTTGACTTGTCCCCGGCGACAAATGTTGTTTGCGAGTCTGACCCGAGCGCAAGACAGCGAAAACGCAAGTTGGGAATCTATAGAGGAATCGAAACGGGGAACACCAATGGCGCTTCCTGCTCTACGCGGAGGCCTTGTTGGGAACCATGCGGCGCAGCGGTTTTGCGCCCGGAATCGGAAATTGCATATGCCAGAAATTCATTTCCGGTGACAGGAACTCCACTCCGATATACTGCTTGCCGTCGCGCGCGCGGTGGATGGAAACCACGCGGCATTCCATCGACTGCGAAGTGTGATCATTCATCAGAATCAGCGTCTGTCCCACCAATACGATCTCTTCCAGTAGAAACAACGCTCCATTCCGGTTCACCGACTGCGAATGCGTCTGCGCGCTGAACTTTTCGCCGGAATCCGTTTTCCCGTGGATGGTCAACGGCACCGTCAGTGCTACGCGCAACGTGCGCCGACGTTCTTTGCAGCGAAAGTGAAGCAGGGACATTTCAGCCAAGACCTCAAATCGGATTTAGGAGTCCCACGGCGCTTACGGCTAGCTTCTTCTACCGGCGAGTGCCCGCCTACCGTGTCGTGTCAGCAGGGTGCTAAAGCGAAAGAACAAGAGAACAGAAGTGACTAGCACTATCCTTGCCCACACAGCCCCATACTGCCTGCCTACTTCTCACTAGACAATGGCGCAACCGTACCACAAAAACGTATCTTATAACAGTACTCTCGTACTTCCCCTATATTTTCTTGACCCCTCGGCTACCAGGCCTCGAAGCAATCGTAATTCCGCTGCCTGATAATCTTCCCTTCATGGAACTCCAGAAACACTGCAAAAAAGGCCTTCATCTGCCCCCCAATGGGAATGGATCCAAAGGGGACCGCCAACGTGCCCACCCACTCGACCTCCAGCGCCACCCGCTCCCGCTCTGCTATCTCGTTCTTTATCTTATACATCTGAGCGGACATGACCTTCTTGCCCCGTTCCGCCCCCTCCAGCGCCTCCGCCAGGTCTCGCTTCTTGCCGGTGGGCGTCAGCCGGTTCGGAAATTCCTCCAAAACTACATCGCGTGCAAAGAAACTACTCAGCGCTGCTCCCGTCTCTCCTCGTTCGAGGGCCTGCAGATACTTTCTCGCGATCTCCAAATTGCCGGCCGGTCCACCCATCTTCGCCTCCGCGAACGCGGTTCTTCGCCGCTGCGCAGTTCCTAGCGGCCGGCCTGTCCCTCTCTAGTGTCCCTGCCGGCGCTTTCGTTTCATTTTATTCCAGGCTTGGAGGACCCTTCCCGAACCGCCTCGCCCGAAGCACTGTCCAAAAGTTTTACGAGTAGCAGCGGATTCACCCGTGCTTTTTCCACCGTCAGTCCCCAATGCAGATGCGGGCCGGTCACGCGCCCCGTCGCCCCGACTTTTCCAAGCACGGTGCCTGTTTCCACCTCGTCTCCTACTTTCACAGCGATCTCAGAAAGGTGACCATAAAATGTGTAAATTCCCAGGCCGTGATCAACCACTACGGTGTTGCCGGAAAAAAACAATTCCTCCGCGAGCGCAACTTTCCCGCGTTGTGCGGTGTGTACCGGTGTTCCCGTGATTGCGGGCAAATCCGTACCGCCATGAGGTGAACCGGGCACGCCATTCAGAATCCGCCTCTTGCCAAAATTCGTGCCTGTAGTCACGCCATCCAGCGGTATGCGAAACTTTCCATCCCACAAGCGCTCCGGCGTCACGCGGTCAAAAATATCGCGCAATTTCTGGCGTTCCTCGTCCGCGCGTTTGATTTGTTCCGGGCTGGGCTCGACGAACTGTTTCCCGACCTGCAATTTCTCCGTCGCGTATTGTCCTTTTTTCACTGCCACCGTCGCGCTGCAGCTGACTTTCTCCCCGCTGGCCGCTTCTCCCGTCACCTTTAACACGTATTCGCCCGGCGCTTTTTCCAGGTCTACTCCGAGCAATCCTTTTCGCTGCCGATCGCCTGAAGTGTCCTGCCAGAACGGGACACTCCGCCCCTCCCATTCTCCCGACACTTCCGCCAGCGCCTTTGTGCTTTTCAATTCGATCAGCAGCAAACCTCCCTGGGAGGTAGCGGGCGCGCTCAGATGCAGCGCCGTTCCAGGAGTACAAGCGTTCGCAATTTTCGCCGTCGCTCCGGCGGGGAGCAGCGCGGCCCCCGCCGCCACACTCGCGAAAGCGAACCACACCGGCCGCTTCGTTGCTGCCGTACTCGCGCGCGAACTCATTTCTGCTGCCGCAGCGCCGCCACTCGCGCCTCACCTTTTTCGAATTTCTGGTCGTACAGTTCCAGTATCAGCCTCGCAGCCTCAATTGTCGGTTTTCTGGGCATCGTTTCCTCCAAAGAGTTGCGGTGCCTCGATTTTACCTTGCCGGCTCGGGCTGGCGCTCCCGATTTTTGTCCTTCCTTCCCGGCTATTTGCATCCGCCATGCAAACGCCTGGCGGGCCGGTGACTCCGGACTCTCCGCAACTGCGACGCGGATTCCCCAGTGTCCGGCTACGCGACACACTGATCCCGCCAACGGACGTTTGCAATCCGCCTGAACCTCTGCCTTTTGCTGCAAGTCTTTTTGATTCTGTGGTTTCTGCCTTGCGCGTCTACGGCATGGAAATTGCGCGACTCCTTGCTTGTAAGTTCGTCCTGCGCACCTGAAATTCGCTCATCTTGGAGGCTTCCGTGAAAAAAATCGATCGCATGCGGGAAAGGGTCAGCATCCTCCCCACTTCCACCTATCTCTCGAAAATGCACGATGCCGGCTGGACCCTGATTGCCCTTGAGTGGGAGCGCGAAGTGGAAACGTCCGGGACTCCCGAGCCGGAGCCGGCCCCCACCGCTTCCGAGGAAATTCCGTTTGGCCTGCGCATCGGCGCCGATTGCCGCCACCTGGAAGATGACCCGCTCGAAATGCAAACGCTCCGTTTCCTTGCCGAAATGATTGTCCAGGACATTTCTTTCACCAGCATGGCCGAAGCTCTCAACGTCCGCGAATATCGCACCCGCGACGGCCGCCCCTGGAACGCCGCTGCCGTTTTTAAACTCACTCCGCGCCTGATCGATGTCGCCCCGCGACTACTCTCCGGCGCCGAATGGGAATCCCGGAAGAAACAGTTGTCCCGAGTCACCTGGAACTCTTAACCTGCCGCGCCTCTTCCAAACGGGCGCAAATTCCCTGTGATATTGTGTCGAACCATGTCGACGCAGATTCCAGTCCCTTTAAGAAATGAAAGTTTTGTCACGCGTCACCCGGCCATCGCTTACTTTGCTCTGACGTTCGCGCTCTCGTGGCTCGGCGCATTCACCGTTGCCGCGCCGCATCTCCTGCGCGGCAAGGCCATCCCAAAATTCGCTGGTCTGATGATGTTTCCCGCCATGCTTCTTGGCCCGAGCGCGGTCGGTATCCTTTTGACCTGCTTCATCGACGGAGGCAGCGGTCTGCGCGACTTATTTTCTAGAATGGGCCGCGTCCGCGTTTCGGCAGGTTGGTACGCGGCGCTTCTCATTCCCCCAGTTTTGGTTCTGACGGTTCTTTACGTCATGCAGACATTCGTCTCTCCGGATTTTGCGCCCAATCGCTTTCTTGTCGGCATCTCGTTTGGTTTTGTCGCGGGTTTCTTCGAGGAAATCGGCTGGACGGGATATGCCTTTCCGAAAATGCGTCGCACCGATAGCGCCCTGGCTCCGGCGATCTTGCTTGGCTTGCTATGGGGGGCTTGGCACATCCCCGTCGTCGATTACTTGGGAACCTCAACGCCCCACGGCGCTTACTGGCTCGCTTTCTTTCTTTCGTTTACCGCGGCCATGACCGCCATGCGGGTCCTGATCGCCTTGCTTTACTCCAATACGAACAGTGTGCTTCTCGCTCAGCTCTTGCACGCCAGTTCCACAGGCTCTTTGGTCATTTTCAGCCCACCGCGCGTGACCGCCGCGCAGGAATCGCTGTGGTACGCCGTCTACGCCGCTGCCTTATGGCTCGTTGTCGCCATCATCGCCGCCACTTACGGCAAGCGCTTAGCGCTGCAAGCAGGCGAACACGCTTCATACGGGTAACACAGTCTTGCGCGGTAATGCTGGGCCGAACTTCTGTTCCCAGCGAATTCGTCCGGTCATTTGCATCACCACGAACAGCGTGATGATCGTGCCAATCGTCAACGCCAATCCCGTGAAGCCTTCGAAGAAAAACGCGTAGGAAAACAGCACCAGGTAGATCAGTTGCGTGAGTCCTGCATCCAACACCGCGAAGCGCCAGTCCACGACCAACCGCAAATAGCTGACCACCAGCACGATGGAAACGATGGACGAAATCACGAACGCCGTATGAATCGAAACGTGGTCCGCCAGGTATGCCAGCAGCAGATGAAATGCAAAGAACGCCGCAGCCAGAAAAAAATAGTTCATGGGGTGCAGATTGTTGCCGCGTAGCGTAGAGAGAATAAACACCAGAAAGAAAAAGAAGAACAGCGATACAGGTGCGAAATAGCTGATGCGCCCCGCCAGCGGACCCGGTTGCAGCTTTTGCGGCATCTTCAACGCGATGTCGAATCCGGAAACGAGGTTCTGATAATTCCACTCCAGCTCCCAGCCGTTCGCCGTCTGCCCTTTTTCGGTCGGCGAAAGCGAATTGTCCGGGAAATCGAAACCGGAAAAATCCGTTTTCACCAGCAGGTGGAAGTCGCGCGCCTGCGAAATTTCTTTCCCGCTGCCTTCCGCATTCTCGCGTGCGAAGGTGTATCGCCAACTGTCCAGCCCCTGCGAGCGATACGCCGCGTGCAGCACGCACTTCGCGCCGGCCGCCAGCCGCGCCCGCGCCACCGCCTGCGATCCGCTGAACGTCACCGCGAGAGGCTTGTCGTCCAGAAGCAGTTGCACGTTGTCGTACACCGCCTGCTGCGCCGGAAACGGCAGTTGAATCACGAACTGCTCTTCCCGCGAAGTGGGATTCTGAAACGTGTAAGCGCCGTCGAAATCCACCTTGTAGGTGCTGAACCATAGCAGCCCTTTTTGCCGGTAGTCGATGTGCAAGTTCGCCGCCACGCGGCTGGCGTCAATCTTCACCGCCTCCGAGTGAGTCTGCTTCTCGGTGCGCGTGGTTTTCTTCCCCTTCTCTTCCACCTCGACGTTCTTTTCTTCTTGCCATTCGCGAGCGATCGCCGGCGGCGCCTGTCCTTGCGGCGCTCCCCACGTCGAGGCCACGCGCCCCGAAAGCCCCGACTCCGCGTTATAAGTCCTGTAAAAGATGGTGGACCCCAGAATGGCCCATGCCACCGCCGTGCAAACAAAAATCGCAACGATCGCCACAATCCTCTTCAACATGGTGGTTTGTGTCTCGACTCTCTCCGCCGCATGCCCAATCTATCTCGCTCCAGTTGGTATTGTCAAGTACTTTGTAAAGCAAAGGCCAATCGCACCTGACGGTCCACGCTGCTCCGTGTAGGGGCGGACTTCAGTCCGCCTTTCTCTTCTGTTTCTCCTATCCCTGCTATTCTGCTCACTAGGGGCAGGACTCAACCCCTGCCCCTATCGCCATCGCACCAAGGAGCCCCATGCAGTCGCTTCGGCTGAACCCCATCCTCAATACGGACTCGTACAAGCTCACCCACTGGTGGCAATATCCGCCGGAAACGCGGCACATCTATTCCTACGTCGAATCGCGCGGGGGCATGTTCGACGAAACCATGCTGGCGATGCTGCAGTACATCATCAAGTCTAATTTCGCCGGGCAGGTGTTCACGCTGGATGATGTCGAGCAGGCGCGCCGAATCGCCCACGCGCATTTCTCCGGCCATCCGAAAACTTTCAATTACGAGGGCTTCAAATCTCTCTATGCCAAGCACGGCGGCCGCTTGCCGCTGCGCATCCGCGCCGTCAAGGAAGGCACGGTGGTCAAAAGCCACAACGCCCTCATCACCATCGAGAACACCGACCCGGAGTTCTACTGGCTCACCAACTGGGCCGAAACCGTGCTCCTGCAAGTCTGGTATCCCATCACCGTCGCCACGCTTTCCCGCGCGATCAAGCAAGTCATCGGTAAAGCGCTGGTGCGCACCGGCGATCCTTCCCTTCTTCCTTTCAAGCTGCACGACTTCGGCTTCCGCGGCGTCTCCTCCAAGGAATCCGCGGCCATTGGCGGCGCAGCGCATCTGCTGAATTTTCTTGGCACGGACACGCTGGCCGCCATTCAGCTTCTCAATCAATTCTATTCCGCCGATCTCTCCGCGAGCGATCCCGCAAACTGCGCCGCGTACAGCATCCCGGCTTCCGAGCATTCCACGATCACCGCATGGGGCGAAGCGCACGAGCTCGACGCTTACGCCAACATGCTCGAAAATTGCCCCGAAGGAATCGTCGCTTGCGTCAGCGATTCCTACGACATCTTCAATGCGGTGCGCAATCTGTGGGGCGGGGCGCTGCGCGAGAAAGTCCTGCAAAGAAAAGGGACGTTGGTGATTCGGCCCGATTCCGGGGAAGCCGTCACCGTCCTTGAGGAACTCTTCAAAATTGTCAGCGAGAAATTTGGCTACGAAGTGAACTGCAAAGGCTGGAAGACCACGGTTCCCTGCGTGCGCTTCATTCAGGGCGACGGCGTCAACTTCTACACCATTCAAAACATCACCGCGCAGCTCACTCGCAGGGGCTGGTCACAGGATATCTGGAGCTACGGCATGGGCGGCGCGCTGCTGCAGCAGGTCAACCGCGACACGCTGAAATTTGCGTTGAAATGTTCGGCCATCGACCGCAACGGGCAATGGCACAACGTTTACAAGAATCCGAAGACCGATCCCAGCAAAGCCAGCAAGGGCGGGCGGTTCAACCTCATTCAAAACGGCAAGGAGTTCGCGACCGTCGAGGTGGTGGAAGGGGCGCCTGTTCCGTCCAACAACGCGCTGGAAACGATTCTCGAAGACGGCAAACTCCTGCGTGAGCAGACGCTCGCGGAAGTCCGCGCCATCGCCTCTTCCTACGACACGTACAATGGTTCCGCCTGATCTCTTCCCGCGTGTAGGGGCGGGCCTTGGCCCCCCGCTCTCACTCACGCGCCGCGCAGCTTGAAGCGCTGAATTTTTCCGGTAACAGTTTTCGGCAGTTCGCTGCAAAACCGTACTTCACGCGGCACTTTGTAGGAAACCAGGCGCGCCCAGACGTGCTCGCAAATTTCCGCCGCCAGTTGGTCCGAGCCCTGGACATTTCCCCGCAACACAATGTGGGCCACGGAATACGCGAGTCCGCGCTCGTCCGTGGCGCCGACCACCGCGGCTTCCGCCACGTGGGGGTGCCCCAACAGGGCGTTCTCTACTTCTATCGGCGAAACCCACATGCCAGCGACTTTCAGCATGTCGTCGGCGCGGCCACAGTAGTGGTAGTAAGCGTCCGAATCGCGAAAGAATTTGTCGCCGGTCACGACCCAATCCCCGCGCTTGGTGCGCGCGGTTAATTCGGGGATGCGCCAGTATTCCGCAAATGCGCTCGCGCCGCGCACCCAGAGATTGCCTGTTTCGCCGGCGCCGATTGATTCTCCGTTGTCATCCACGATTTTCGCTTCGTAACCCGGCACGGGAAAACCGCAGCTGCCTGGCTTGCATTTCCCCGGAATGCTGGAGATGAACATGTGCAGCATTTCCGTGGACCCGATGCCGTCGAGGATCTCGAGTCCGAACTGCCGTTTCCACCAATTGAAAATTTCAGCCGGCAGCGCTTCCCCGGCGGAGACGCACATGCGAACGGAAGAAAAGTCCACGCGGTGCCCCGGCCGCTCCGCTTCGCGCAAGACCGCGGCATAAAACGTGGGCACAGCGAAGAAAATTGTCGGGCGGCGGCGCGCCACCAAATCGATCACCTGCGCCACGTTGGTTCGCTCCGGATTCAACAGCGTCCGGGCACCCACCGAAAGTGGAAAGTACATGCCGTTTCCCAGGCCGTAGGCAAAGAACAGTTTCGAAACAGAAAATGTCACATCATCCGCGCGCAGGCCGAGGACGTCACGCGCATAATTCCGGCTGGTGACCAGCATGTCCACGTGGCGATGCACCGCGGCTTTGGGCGCGCCGCCGCTACCGGAGGTGTACAGCAGGAAAGCGGAATCGCCGGGAGAAGTGTGCGCCGCGGAAAGTTCGTCGCTCGCGGCCGCGATCCAGGCGCCCCAGTTTGCGCAGGAGACGCCTTGCAGATTTATTTTTTTGTCTCCGACGACGACAATCGGCGCTTGCGGCCGCACGCTCGAAGCGGGCAAAAACTCCGCAAGCGCGTTCGAATGGATGATCGCCGCCTGCGGCTCGCTGTTTTCGAAGTAATGGATGTAGTCGGAAGATCGCGCGAATGGATTCACGGGAACGGCTACCGCGCCGATTTTTGCAGCTCCAAAAAAGGCAGCAATAAACTCGGCCGAATCCGGCAGCGCAATCAGAACGCGATCGCCCCGCGAAACGCCTTGCGCGCGCAGGGCATTCCCCGCGCGATTGGCGAGGGCGGCGAGTTCGCCGTAACTCACTTCGCGCGGTTCGCCAATGATGGCGGTGCGCTCGGAATGCTGTGCAGCCGGAGCTTCCAGAAAATATGCCGCGACATTGAGCGTTTCTGGGAATTCCTCGTCCATCCATTTTTCGGCAGGAGCCACGCCGGACCTTCAGTCCACACCGATATCTTCGTTCCAAATTTCAGGATGATCGGTGACGTATTTGCCGAGCATTCGAACGCACTCTTCGGAATGCAGATCTATGACTTCGGTGCCGTTTTCGCGGAGCCAATCGATGCCGCCGCTGAAATTTACGGATTCGCCGACGACTACCATGCCGATGCCGAATTGCCGGATGAGGCCGCTGCAGTACCAGCACGGAGCCAGCGTGGTCGCCATGATTTTGTCGCGGTAACTTCGTTGGCGGCCGGCTTTGCGAAAGGCATCGGTTTCGCCGTGCGCGGAAGGATCGCTTTCCTGGACTCTGCGGTTGTGGCCGCGGCCCAGCAGTTTTCCGCTGCGTTCGAACAGCGCGGCACCGATGGGGATTCCGCCCTCCGCAAGACCGAGGCGTGCTTCTTCCACGGCGGTTTTCAGCATGGCTAGATATTTTTCGCGATTCTTGTGGGCTTCAGTTCCCATTTTCCTTTGCTCCCTGGTTTTGAGTCGCGCAAGTGGATCGCGATTGCCACGCGCACACACGGGCGGGGCAAACCTCGCCCTGCGTCATTTGGCGGCGGTCGCGGCGGCCGCCGGAAACAGCCAGCTCAAGAGGAGGTGGGTCGGCCAATAGATGAGCGCGACGGCTCCCACAAAAATCACGGCCAAATGCACGGGAGCAGGTCCCCAGGAGCGATGAAAGAGGGGATCTTGATAGACGTAGTTCATATTGAAGCCGGCGGGCAAAAACCGCGAGGCGACGAATAGTCCAGCCGCTATGGCTGCCTGCAACGCCAGAGCGCGGCGGTCGTAACCTATTTTGCGCAGGGCCCAGAGCAGCACCAGAGGAAGTCCGATGTGAAAGCTGGAAAGCAGCCGCGCCCAGAGCGGCACCCGCGTATCCCACATGTACTCCGTGCCGCCGACGAGAAAACGACCTGTAACCAGTCGCGAGCCGATGTCGACGGCCCAAAAGATTCCTGCGGCCAGCGAGCTGACCGCCTGGCTGGAAATCAACAAGGAGCTTCCCCACCACAGTCCCGCGCAGGCGAGGATTACGGCAACATCGCACAAATGCAACAAATTGGCCCAGCCCCACATTCGAATATATGTAGGCAGCCAGACGGCGGTCCAAAGCAGTCCCGCCCATCGCAAAATGGGGAATGCGTTTGTGCCAGCGGTCATCGACTCGCTCCCGGGGGCTCTTTCGAACGGGCACAGACTACCATTGTTCACGGCTTGGGTTGTAGCGCCGTAAATTGAGACGGCCGTCCGCTTGACGGCGGCGTGGCTGCGGATGAAGGCGCCGGATCGGCTGGAATGTTTTCGTCCACGCTTGCGCGCGAAACTTTACCAGCCGATCTAGGCCATTGCCCGGCGATGCTCTTCCGCGAACGCTAGGTGGTTTTCAATAATCCGACGTGCACCCTCGAGACGGAGTCTTTGTCCTTCTCAGCCCAGGTCAGCAAAATTCCTTCGCCGACAGAGGCCGCGTGAGGGTAGCCAAGGTTTCCGCCATGCGAGAGTTCGAACGGATCACCTAGCACGCTGTTGTTGTGAACGCGCCGGGCAAGCAGCCTCGCGGTACCCGACTCATTTTCCAGCCAGAAAGCGACGGCAGAGTCTGGCGGCAGGAGTACAACCTGTGCTCTGCCAAGTGCTTTTCCAGTGTCGATGCGCAGAGGAGAAGCATAGGTGGTGCCACCGTCTTCGGAAAAAGCAAGTTTCACGGCTGGCTGATCTTGGGGAGCGCTGAACCAGATCAGCGCAGTGCGCTTGCCGTCCGTATCTAGATGTGGGCCGTTTACAGGACAGGCTTCGATGTGCCAGTGATCGGGATGGACGACGCGGGGCCGCGACCAGGCACCCGCTACATTTTGAATCAACGAGATGTCACGAATATTCTCCGGCGTGTGGCCGCGATAGGCGGCCAGCAAGCCGAAACCCATGCGCACCAGCGCGGTTGAGCAACACGTGCAAGTGTCCGGATCGAGCAGGCTGACTTCGCCCATGGTGCCGTCCGCGCGCACCGTGCGCGACATCAACTGGACGCGCTTGTCTTTGTCCCAATTTCTGCCATCGAGCCAAATGAGCACGGCCTGGGTATCATTTAGGGCCGCAGCGGAGGCGTAGCCGTTGTCCTCACCCGTTTGAGCCTCGGCACGATTGACGAGAGTTGGGGCGGACCAATGCTCTCCGCCGTCAGTCGAAATGGCCATGTAAAGCTCGATGGCGTTTCCCGATGGCTCCTGGCTGGCCGGTTTTTGGGACCAGTAGGCGATCAGATTTCGGTTGGAGAGGGTGATGACTCCGGGAGCAGAAGCACGGTCACGGCTGAAACGGCGTCCGTACGCGATGCTTCCGGGTTGCGACCAGGCGCCGTTTCTCCGGAGGGAGAAGCGGAGCGCGGCAGTCCCATCGTCCTTCGGTTCGAGCCAACTGAGGATTGCGCTGCCATCTTCTCTCGCGGTGACTCGCGGGGTGATACTTCCCACGGGAGCGGGCGTGGTAAGTTCGCGCCATCCAGTAACACGGATCGGCGAGGTTGACTTGGAGCTACAACCAGCGAGGCCAGCGATCGAAAACGGAACCGCAACCGTAAAACCCAGAGCGGCCGAGGCTTGGAGCAAATGCCTGCGAGTGAAATCTATTTTTTCCATGGCAATACCTTCTCCTTTTTATGAGGGCGGGTAGCCCTTGCGTGCGGAGTTATGGCGACGGCAGCGGCACGAGAGCTGCGGCGCCGTGAGTTGCAGGACTTCGTTCCTCGAGCGTCGAGCAATCCACGGTAAGGCATGGCGATCGCCGAATTCCGCAGCGAAAGCGGGCGCTATGCGTTTTACCGTGGCGCAGACGAGGCTAGCTTCGCGGAGGTTCGAATGGCGGCGGGAAAAAACCGGTGACAAAGAATCTTTCTTGCAATGGCAAGTCCTGGGTGGAAAATTGCGGGCCAGCGAGGCTGGGATGTTCGGAGAGCATGGCGGGGCGCAACGGCGCGACGATTTCGTAGACCACCCTGTGTTTTGACTTCCCCACGCAAACGGCTAAATGGCCGGCGATGCCGCGCGGGCAGGATGTCCGCCGTTCCTTGGAAGCGGAAGTCTGATGCTGATCCGCTGCATTTTGCGCACCGCGCGCGGGGCAACACATGCCGTGACAAGCGTCTTTCGTCTTGGCAGAGACGCGGGTCGCCACATCGGGCGGAGTGGACACGAGGGCGAAGAGCAGCAATACAGTTTGCAGGCGTGCGAACATGGTGTGGCCGTTGACGGCTCTAGGGGCTTAGACGCGCGGCGACTTGTTTTTATTCCTTCTTTTGTTCCTGGCGGAAGCCAGTTCCAGTCGAAGCTGGCGGGCACAACTCCTTCAGCTCGCAATGCCGGTCAAGGGCTTCCGCATTGAAAAGATAGATTCGAAAGCGGAAAGTTGGCAGGCACCTGCACGGCCCGGACTCCAATATGGAGCTTTGCTCGGCGGCGGTGAATCCTTAACATTCTCGATCATGAGCAAGACGCCGGTTGAAGGCGACGGTCGAGCGAAGAACCTGCTTGCATGGCTGCAACCGCGCGAGGAGGAGATGGCGGCGCTGCTGGCCGAGTTGGTGGCCATACCCACGGAGAACCCGCCGGGAAACCTTTATCGCGCCTGCGCGGATCTGCTCGAAAAACGATTGCGAGAGTGCGGCCTGGAATGCGAGCGCCTGGAAGCTGGCGACCTGAAAGATGCCTGCGGCGCCGGCCCCGTCTGCTTGATAGCCAGCTATGGACGCGGTAAACGCGTTTTCTACTTTCACGGACATTACGACGTTGTTCCCGCGCAGTCGCGCGAGCAATTCCAGCCCAGGCGCAAAGATCATTTCCTGTTTGGCCGCGGCTCCTGCGACATGAAGGGCGGGATTGTCGCCATGCTCTACGCGATTCTGGCGTTGAGAGAATGTGGCGTGGCGCTATACGGAAGAATCGCCCTAACGCTGGTCCCCAATGAAGAGACAGGGGGCGAAGGCGGCTCGGCGTGGCTGGCCGCGCACGGGCAACTGGGCCGGGGCGGCATCGGCATGCTTTTGGCGGAGCCGACCAGTGGGGTAGTGTGGAATGCCAACCGCGGGGCCATTACGTTGCGCATCCGCGTGCTTGGAAAATCGGCACACGTTGGCTTGCAGCACTTGGGCGAAAATGCTTTCGAACGGATGGTGCGAGTGGTCGAACGGCTCCAGAAACTGAAGCAGGAAGTGGAACGGAGAAACACGAACTTCAATATCGGCGCAGAGCAAGCTCGCCAGTCGATTCTCATGTTGGGCGGACAAAGCGGCGGCGGCGCAAACTTCAACGTAGTGCCGGAAGAGTGCTGGTTCACGATCGACCGGCGAATCAATCCGGAAGAGGATTTGGCAACCGAAAAAGCAAAATTGCTCGAGGTTTTGGAGGGCTGCAAGCGCGAGGGCATCCCACTCGAATGGGAGATCCTGCAGGAAGGGTCGTCCTCGGCATGCTGCGAGGAAGAGCCGCTCGGCCAAGCGCTGGCTCACAGCGTGCGGGCGGTGACCGGCGAAGCGCCACGTTTTGAGATGTGCCCCGGACTGCTGGAGACTCGCTTCTACGCCGCGGAAGGCGTCCCGGCTTATGCTTATGGTCCCGGCTTGCTCTCCGTGGCGCACGGGCCGAATGAATATGTCGACCTGCGAAAGATGATCGACTGCTCCGCGATCTATGCGCACGCGGCACTGGAAATGCTTCACACCTGAGCGCGTCAGACACACTCTGCCTCCGTCTTCTTACAACTGTTTTCGAGGCGTCGAATCAAATTTGAGGGACAGCGGCGGCGTGTTTCATTTTGGGAAGCGCTCTATTTGGTTTACCGCGTGCCAGTCTCAAATAGGGCAGAAATAGTTCTCTAAGCCATTGAAATACAATCTGTTATTGGAAATTGGGGAGTTCGCAAGCGGGCCTCGTCCAACGGTGGGCCGCTGTCCCAAAGTACCATTGAAGTTCTTGGCGGAATGGCCGAAGATTCGGACGTATGCCGAACCTCTACTTTTGCCAGCCACACGCCAAAAACCAGGGGATGCTTCGCGCCGTTCTGTCGGTCCATGAGTCTGAGCGTGTCGTCAGCCTTCACCCTGCTACTTATGTCGGCGATCATTTTCCGAAGCTCGGGAATGAAACAGGGAGGGCGAATGATTTTGCGGTGCTCAACTTCCCGCAAGGTGAGACTCCGGCGGGCTGGCGAGCCGGTTACTACCGGTTGGACTCGGACCTGACCAAACTGAACGAATCGCTGCTGGCCTTGTCTCGGTAATTCTCCCGGAAATTCCAATAAAACCCACTAAAATCATCAAGATGGCTTCGCTCGGAGCGTTTTCCATTTTCCCGAGGAGGCCAACAGTTGCAACCCGATGGCATAGGAACGACGGCCGAGGGCCTCGCAATAGACCACGCGCGCCCGCGCTCGAAAGTCCGCTGGCATGCACCACAAGTTCAGCCGATCATTCTGTTTCCAGGGATGACTGGAAACGACGCGCGCGCCGTGCGTGCTGATGTTTTCCGTGAGGCCTTCCTTCGCTGGATGGCGGACATTCAGGCTGCAAAGATCCACTCTGACAGCCAAGGGAACGCGTTCTTCCAACCGGCGTGCAACGGCTTGCATGAGATACCCCACGGTCCTACGCAAACTTGGGAGGGATGTCGGAGGAGGGTGCGACCCCAACATCATACTCCTGGCAAGGCCCAATCGTGAGGGATTTCATTTCGGAACTGGGCATAGGCTGCGGAAACTGTTCGACGCCATAGCTATTAGCGAAGTGCATACACGGTAGTACTGCAGTTCTATCGACCCCTCCCAAAGCGTGCAGGAAAATTGCCCATATTCAGAGGATCTTAATCTACGGCTCCCTCTCGGGAGCAGTCAACAACCACGGGTTCTGGCGGAAAGAGAAAGTGGAGGTCGCGCATGAAGTCATTTAGTTTGTTAAGGTTAGCGGTGCTCTCGGCGAGTTTTGGAGCCTTGCTGTTTTTCACCCCGACGTGCAAGGCCCAATCGGAAGTGAGTCCCGATCATTTCGATGGCACCGATTCGTGGGAGGTAGCTGCTCGAAAGGCGGCGGCCCCTAATGCCAAGGCTGCAGCGGAGCGCAAATCGTACCAAGCGCAGGACAAAAAGGCTGGCTCGAGCGCGAGTCTGAAACTCGCTGCCGTACGCGATACCTCGAATCCCACGGATCACAGCGCCGTGGCGATTCAAGACAAGCGCAAAATGGCGGTCGCGCGCAAACCAGATCCGAAATAATTGCGGCAACCCCTTGAGAACGCAAGGTAACCTCATTGGAGTGCCATTCTGCGGGAGGACTTGCGGTCTTTAGCCTGTGGCGGGCAGCCAATTCCGCAGGATATGCTGGGAATAGGGCAGGACTTCTCCAAACTTCAATCCCATACCCAGATGCGTGTGGGAATAGACGACCGTCGCCGGCGCTTCAAAGACTTCTGTTTGCGTCAGAATTTTCAAGCGGACGGCGGTCCCGTCCACCAGCGGATTGATGGTATCCACATAGCACCCGCTGGCGCTGATGTCGCTGATGCGCGCAGCCAGGTGCATGCCCGCCGCTTCTGCCAACACTTCCGCCGAAGCAATAAATGTGAACCTTGGCGCTCGCCGCCGTTCTTGCTCCATGACTCAACCTCTCGGCGAAATGGACGCCTATTCTAACCCCAATGCGCCACTTCTGGTTTGAAGTCTCCGCATTCTTTATTCCGTTCGCGATCCCTGCCGTTACTCCCAGTGGCGTTTGCCCCAGGCCCGCCGCTCGCGTGCCTCGCAAAGAACGGACCGCCTGTGCAAATATCAGTGACAGCCGCGGAGGAATCCAAGTACCATCATCGTAAGTTCCAGGGTATCCCAGTGTGGGGTGGGAATGCCTCCTGAAGGCTTGCGTACCAGCGGCCGAATCGCAAAAGAAATTGCCATTCTGTTGGTCGGCAGCGACATGGAGGGCAAGGTCTTTTCCGAGCAGACCAACACGGTCTTGCTTAGCCGCCACGGCGCCGGCATCCTTTCGCAATATGTACTTTCCGCCGAACAAGAACTGATCCTCCGCAGGCTGGATACCGACAAAGAGGCCGTAGTCCGTGTGGTTGGCCAGCTCGGCGCTCATGGCGAGAACTACACCTACGGCGTCGCCTTCCTGGATCCTGCGATGGACCTCTGGGGCATCAAGTTCCCGCCCTTGACGGACTCCCAAATGGAGGCCAGCCGCGTGCTGCTCCAGTGCAGCAGCTGCAAGGCCCGCGAAATGGTGCAGCAAAGCGACCTGGAATTGGACGTCTACCTCGTAAACGAAGGGATTGTCCGCTCTTGTAAGAGATGCGGCTCCTCAACGATTTGGAGGCGGGCCAGTGGAGAGGACGCCGGCGAGCCCGTTCCGGTGGAAATCGTGCCGACAAAAGCCGAGGAAAGCGCCAAACCGCCTGAGGCGGTCCCGGCAACGTCGCCTGATCCCACGCCGGCTCCGCAAACTTCAACGCGCCCCGAAAACAAACGCAAGCACGTGCGCACCACGGTGAATTTCAAAGCGTGCGTCCGTAGTCACGCCTTTGGCGACGACGTCGTGACCTGCGAGGACATTTCCCGCGGCGGGCTCCGCTTCAAGAGCCGCAAGGAATACATTCCGAACACTGAGATCGAAGTGGCTGCTCCTTACTCACCAGGCAACCCCGATATTTTTGTCCACGGGAGAATTGTCTACGTTGCGGAATTGAAACAAGAAAGGCGCTTCCGCTGTGGCGTCTGCTACGCCAAGTCCTGAAGAAGCGTTGCGGTGGTCTCTTCTTGGCTCATTTCAGCGACGCCTCGATCTTGTTCTTGAATTCCCTCGCCTTGGCAACCGCCGCCGCTTCATCGACGGTAAGCAATTTCTTGTCGCGCATCACCAAGCGCCCGCCGATGATCACCGTCTCCACATCGCTTCCCTTCAACGCGTATGCCAACTGCGCATAGACATCGTACATCGGCACGGCGTTCGGCGCGTCCAAACCGATCAAAATCAAGTCCGCTTTCTTCCCTGCTTCGAGCGAACCAACCTCCTTTTCCATGTGCAACGCACGCGCCCCCTCAATGGTGGCCATCTCCACGACGGTCTTCGCTCCCAGCGCCCGCGGGTCCATTTTGGTGATCTTCTGGAGCTTCGCCGCCAGGTCCATCTCTTCCATCAAATCCAGATCGTTGTTGCTTCCCGCCGGGCCGTCCGTGCCCAATCCGACCGCCACGCCCGCCGCGCGCTCTTCGATCACCGGCGCAACGCCGCTTGCCAGCATCATGTTGCTCGAAGGATTGTGCACGCAACCCACTTGCCGCTGCGCCAGGATCTTGCGGTCCGTTTCATCGACAAAGATGCAATGCGCCGCCACGATGTCTGGCCCGAGAATACCGAGCTTGTCGAGATACTGCACCGGCGTGGTGCCGTTCTGCGCGCGGCTGTCGTCCAGTTCTTTTTTCATTTCCGCGACGTGGATGAGGATCGGTGCGCTGTACTTCCGCGCCAGCGCCGCCGAATCCTGAAGCGTCTTTAGCGAACAGGTATAAATCGAATGCGGCGCGACCGCGGCGTGAATCAGCGGGTCACCCTGCCAGCGCTTCAGGAATTTTTCCGCGTAGTCGAGCGCCGCTTCGTTAGTCTTGTTGTCGGGGGCGGGGAAATCGATGAATGTTTCGCCCAGCACGCCACGCATGCCGGCGGCTTTCGTTTCTTCAGCGACAGCGTCCTCAAAATAATACATGTCCGCAAACGTGGTCACCCCTCCGCGAATCTGCTCCGCTGCTGCCAGCCGCGTGCCCCAGCGGACAAATTCTTCCGTCACATTCTTGGCTTCCGCCGGGAAGATGTATTTCCGCAGCCACTCGTCAAGCGTCACGTCGTCATGCAAGCCGCGGAGCAGCGTCATCGGAACGTGGGTGTGCCCATTAATGAAACCCGGCAGCACGAGTTTCCCGCCGGCGTTGATGGTTTGCGCCGCAGCGTACTTGGCTTCGATGTTCGCCCGCGGTCCGATGGCTACGATGGTGTCGCCCACGGCGGCCACCGCCCCATCCTCGATGATGCGGCGTTCCGCATTCATCGTAACGACCGTGCCACCCGCCACGAGCAAATCGGCTTTTTCTTTTTTTGTATTTTGCGCCTGGAGGCAAGCAGGGAATACAAAATAAAGAACGGGAACTAAAACAACGGCCAGCAACGTATAGAAACTCCCCATCCAATTTCTATTTTCCATTTTCGATTTTCCATTTTCTATAAATTCGAGGAATCGAACGGCTTCGGAAACAGTTCGCGCATCTGGAATATTTCGGATTTGCCCTTGAGGTTTGCCAGGATTACCGGAACGTCGCCGCAAAATTCCCAGATCAACTGGCGGCAAGCGCCGCACGGAGGCGTCAACGTGTCGGTATCCGTCACCACGGAAATGGCATCGAAGCCGCGCTCGCCTTCGCTGATGGCTTTGAAAATGGCGATGCGTTCGGCGCAAACCGTAAGTCCATAGGTGGCATTCTCCACGTTGCACCCGCCAAAAATTCTGCCGGAACTAGCGCGAAGCGCGGCGCCCACGCGAAAATTTGAGTACGGCGCATGCGCGTTTTCCCTCGCCTGTCTGGCCACCGAAATCAGCCTCTCGTATTCGCTCATGCGATCGCCTCGGCAATCCGTGGAATCACCGCTTTCAGCAACCCGATGAACTGCCCTTTCACGCGCTCGGCGGTTTCCAATACTTCGATGTGGTTGAGCGGCTGATCCAGAATTCCCGCCGCCGCATTCGTCACGCAGGAGATGCCCAGCACGCGAATGCCGCTATGCCGCGCCGCGATCACTTCCGGAACCGTGGACATGCCGACAAGATCGGCGCCGATCACGCGCAAGTAGCGTATCTCCGCCGGCGTCTCATAGCTCGGCCCGGGCACGGCAGCGTACACGCCCTCGTACATCCCGATACCGATGCGATTTCCTTCGCCGACGGCCATTTCGCGAAAGCGCTTGTCGTACGCCGAGGTCATGTCGTGAAATCGCAAGCCGAAGCGTTCGTCATTCGGCCCCGTGAGCGGATTCACGCCCTGCAAATTGATGTGATCGCTGATGACCACGAGGCGCCCCTGAAAGAACTCGCGTTTGATGCCGCCAGCGGCGTTGGTAAGAATCACCGCCTTCACACCCATACGCGCGAAAACACGCATGGGAAAGACCACCTCTTTTGCCGAATATCCTTCATAAAGATGCACGCGCCCCTGCATCCCGGCAACAGGAATCGATCCCACTTTTCCGATTACCAGCTTTCCTGCATGGCCGATGGCCGTCGACTGCGGAAAGTGCGGAATTTTCGCATACGGAATTTTCTGAGCATGCTCGAATTCATCCCCGAAGGCCCCAAGGCCGGAACCCAGCACGAGAGCTATCTTGGGGCGCAGTTTCGTTTGTGAGAAAATGAAATCTGCGGCAAGTCCGGCGCGCTCGTACTCGCCGACTCGCGAGCCACTGGAATTAGACGTGATCGTTTTCGGAGCCTTACTCTTCGCGCTCTTTTTTGCGCTCACGAAAGAATCCCTACGATGGAAGCCGACATCAAGTTTGCCATGGTGCCCGCGAGCATGGCGCGGATCCCAAACTGGGCGAGCTGCCCCCGCCGTTCGGGTGCGAGCGCCCCGATGCCGCCGATCTGAATTCCGATGGAACTGAAATTGGCGAAACCGCAAAGCGCGAAGGTGGCGATAGTGAAAGAACGGGGATCGAGCATCTCTCGCATGCCTCCAAGTTGCTGGAACGCGACCAGCTCATTGATAACCATTCGCGTGCCGAGCAGATTGCCGATCCGAACGCAATCGTGCCAGGGAATCCCAATGACCCAGGCAACCGGCGCGAAGACCCATCCGAATACTCTCTGAAGGCTTTCCGGGAACCACGCCACGTGACTGTGCCCCCAGCCCATCATCGCGTTGACCAGCGCCAGCAAGGCGATGAAAGTGATGAGCATCGCGCCGACATTTAGAGCGAGATGCAAGCCGTCCACTGTGCCGCGGGAGATCGCGCCAAGAACGTTCGGTTCTTTTTCCATCTCGGGCATTTCGACGCGGCCGGCGGTGAGCGGCTGCTCCGTTTCAGGGACCAGCATTTTGGCCATGAGCAACGTGCCTGGCGCGGTCATGATCACGGCCGCCAGCAAATGTTTGGCCTCGATGCCGTAAGCAATATAGGCCGCCATGATTCCGCCGGAAACGTGAGCCATCCCGCTGGTCATCACGCACATCAATTCGGACTTTGTCAATTTGTTCAGGAAGGGTCGAATGGTCAGAGGCGCTTCCGTCTGGCCCATGAAAATGCTGGCGGCGACATTCAGCGATTCCGCTCCACTCGCCCCCATCACGCGCGTCATCACCCAAGCCGCAACACGGATGATGAGTTGCATGACGCCAATGTGGTACAGCAGCGCGAAGAAAGCGGCGATGAAAATAATTGTCGGCAGCACTTGAAACGCAAAGGAAAAACCGAACAAGGACGTTTTCTTGCCGATCTCTCCTAATACAAATTCCGATCCCACATAAGAAAAGCTCAGCAGGCGGTTCACGGCCGCGCCGGCAGCCTGAAAGATCTGCCGCCCAGTATCAAAACGCAGGACGAAAAAGGCGAAGGATACTTGCAGTCCGAGACCCCAAAGAACGGTTTTGAGACGAATGGATTTGCGGTCCGTGGAGAACACGTACGCCAGAACAATCATCGTGGCCAAACCCAGCAAACCTGTGAATCGTCCCATGCGCGGTCCTCTCTCTCTTCGATTCGGTCCCGTTCGACCCTTGGAAATGAAACTATGCCCCGAGAATGCGCCGCACCAGTGGCCGTTTTTCCCGCGGAGCTTCTGCGCCGATGCAGTAACTCTCCGCGATGAGCCTCTTCGCCTCGCCAAGTTTGGCGTCGCTATTGTAATGAATCGTGGCGAGCGGTTCTCCCTTTTCCACGCGGTCCCCGATGCGTTTGTGGAACTCGAGCCCGACGCCGTGATCGATCTTATCTTCCTTTTTCTCCCGGCCTCCGCCGAGCATGGCCAACGCGACGCCGAACTGCTCGCAATCGGTACCGGTAATAAACCCGCTGGCGGTACTGGCGACATGGAAATGCAGGCGCGCGGCGGGCAAGCATTCCGGCTCATCAATGACGCGTTCATCGCC
>Ga0210408_10001158_pt1 | contig 28552 bp, 22 predicted proteins | sample IncBWH4MmetaG_FD_155471 | JGI IMG/M metagenome (GOLD analysis project Ga0210408, IMG submission 155471) | Forest soil microbial communities from Barre Woods Harvard Forest LTER site, Petersham, Massachusetts, United States - Inc-BW-H-4-M | ecosystem: Environmental > Terrestrial > Soil >...
TGCAAACCCTACGGCGGAGAAGCCAGCGATTTCGCATGAACTGGAAGCGCTTTGCTCCACTCATCACCCAATACTTGCCCCCACCGCGGATTCTGCATCCCTACCCGGAGGTGCGCTTCGACGCCAAACACTCAAGGTAAGAGCCGTATGCGCTAAAGTGCGCCCGTACGGATCCGCGCGGGGGGTGGGGAGTAATCTTCATCCCTACCGCAACAGGTCGGGAATCCACGGCCAGCCGGCAGATCTTACAGTTTTTGGGATGGTCCTCCAAAAACTCATTGACAAGCTGCCTGCTGTTTTGCTATACCCTTGGCCAGCAAGTTACGTGAGCCCTGATTTTCGTTTCCGGTCCTAATTTATAAACGGTTTGACAGAAGATTTGGCTCAGAGAACAGCAAGGGGTGTTCTCTGGGCCAATTTTTATTTATAGGGAATATAAGTCCGAATTTAAGCAAGTCGCAGTACCCCTCCAGGTCTCACAACCGGCTGGTCCATTCAAAGGCGGATGAACGCTGGCAACCTGCTGATCCACTGAAAGCCTAGTTTGTATATCTCTTCCTTGCCTGGGGCGGTGTATGCATCGCTACCGCGCGAGAAGATTTCTATGGTGGTGGTGATGAGGTGGAAGGCCTTACATATTGATGCTATTAGCCCTTATTGCTTAACTGAAACCAAGAACAAGACTCTGAGCCGTGGTTTTCGGAGGGCAGTTTCGGCTTGTGTTGTGCATTTGCTGGGCTTGACCCTGTTTGCACTTTTGACTGTGCCGGCGTTCGGAGCTGACTTCACCGAACCCTCGAATACCTTTAAGAAGATCTGCTCTGCCTGCCATACCTTTGGGAAGGGCACCAAGGTCGGTCCCGACCTCAAGGGCGTCAATGAGCGGCGCCAACGAGGCTGGTTGCTTAAGTTCATTCGGTCGTCGCAGACCGTGATTCAGTCGGGCGATCCTACGGCCAAGGCGCTGTTTGAGCAATTCAAGCATCAGCGCATGCCGGACCGCTCCGATCTTTCCGAGCAGCAGATCACCGCGATTCTCGACTACTTCGCAGCCAATGGCCCGGAGCAAAAGCCGCCGGACGAGCGTCTTGCCGATACCGCTACCGCTGCCGAAATAGAGAGTGGCCGCAAGCTGTTTTATGGCCAGTCGCCCCTTGCTTATGGCGGCATGGGATGCAGTAGTTGTCACAGCATTGGCGGATCCAGCCTCTCCAGGGGCGGCAGTCTTGGCCCAGACCTGACATCCGCCTATCTCAAATATCAGGACAAGGCGATGACAGATTTCTTGCGTCATCCCTGCTTTCTGCGTGTCCCCGAGACTGGTGGCAACTACTTGAAGCCGGAGGAGTCTTTTGCGCTGAAGGCTTTCATGGCGCAGGCTTCGGGTGTGAAGGCCATTCCGGCGCAGCCGCAGAAGACGGGGAATAATGCTACCCCTTCAGTCCCCTCGGTTACAGCGTCACAATCCAACCCGACAAAGCGAGGAACGCCATGAAACCTAACTCCCTTTTTGCAGTTTGGCCCTATGTAGGTTTCGCGCTGCTTGTGGGAATCGTTGTTCTTCGTTATCTCATGGTGCGTCCTCGCATTGATGTGATGGCGTTCAGAATCTCGGAAGCCAAAGCGGTCTTTGCTGGGGGCCGGTTATGGCGTTGGGGGTTGGGCTTGCTGTTGGTTGGCCACGTGATCGGCTTGCTTTTCCCCAGACAAATTCTGCTTTGGAACTCCGTTCCTATCAAGCTGTATCTGCTGGAAGGCTTTTTCTTTGTGGTCGGAGCCATGACTCTGATTGGATGGGCCAGCGTAATGTGGCGTCACCTGGGGCGATCGGGTGGATCATTTTTCAGTGAGGTCGCAGACACCATTCTGCTGGGGTTGATCTGCGTCGGCCTCTTCTCCGGTCTGCTCATGGCGGTGATGTATCGCTGGGGCTCTTCCTGGGGGGCCGCAATTCTCAGCCCGTACATGCTAGCTGTACTTCGCGGCAAACCGACGATCGCGCTGGCTACACAAATGCCTTTCCTGGTTCAGCTCCATGTCTTTTCCTCCTTCGCAGCGTTGGTTGTGCTGCCATTCACCCGCCTGGCTCCTTTCATGGTGCTGGCGCTTCATCGAGTGCTCGCCTTAGCTGGCAGGCCTATCGCTGCGATATTCAATGGCCTGGAAGCATGGTTACGGAAACAAAACCTTGCGGCCCGAATCTGGCCGGAGGAGGACTGAGGCTTCGTCATGCGACTCCGCTTAATCGTCCTCGTACTTATTGGTCTGGGTCTGGTCTCCGGACTAGGGGCCTGGGAGCTCTCTCGGGTTGGGGTCCATCAGGGCTATTCACCGGAGCAGCCCATTGCGTTTCCCCACAAGATACATGCTGGGGACAACAAGATTCCCTGCCTCTATTGCCACTATGCCGCGCGTACCAGCCGTCATGCCGGTATTCCACCCGCCAATGTTTGCATGAACTGCCACACCATGCTGGAGAAGCAGACCCCTGAAATCGAAAAGTTGAAAGAATCGGTTGAGGCGCATCTTCCGATTCGCTGGGTCAAGATCCACAATCTGCCGGACTTTGTTTATTTCAACCACAGCCAACACGTGCAGTCGGGTGTTGCCTGCCAGCGCTGTCATGGGCCGATCGAGCAGATGGAGCGCGTGCAGCAGTTTGCTCCGTTGACCATGGGTTGGTGTCTGGAATGTCATCGTGAACATGCAAAGATCGAGACCAATGACTTTAAGCGGGCCTTGCTGAGTGTCTCCGGACAGCCGCCCAAGCCGGTGGCCGGAACGGACTGCACCAGTTGTCATTACTAGGGATGGATCGAGGAACAGGAATGAGTTACAGCATGGTTTCAGTGGGAGCCCGGAGGAGTCAATGAACCATAACGGTGAAACGAGCGGAGCCAAAAGCTCCTGCAAGGGGCCGAAAGAGCAGCTAGTCCAGATCGGTGGGCCTCCGGCCTATTGGAAGAGCCCCGCCGAATTTAAGAACGGCGCGCGCCTCACGGGAGAATTCCCCGGCGGACTGCCAGCCCCATCGAGTGCCGGCAAAGGGCTGGAAACTACACGGCGCGATTTTCTTTCGCTGATGGGTTTTAGTGTCGCGATAGCCGGACTCGCCGGCTGCCGGGCCCCAGTGCAGCAGGCGATTCCATTACTCGTAGGTTCCGATCAAATCATTCCGGGCGTTTCGAATTTCTACGCGACTACCTGCCGGGGATGCGCATCTTCATGCAGCTTACTGGTCAAGCAGCGTGATGGCCGGCCCATCAAAATTGAAGGCAACGATCAATCCGTATTGTTTGGCGGCGCAACCTGCGCAACGGGTCAAGCTACTGTGCTGTCGCTTTATGACGATGCGCGCCTGCGCGGGCCACAGTGGCAGGGAAAGGACACTACCTGGGACGAGATTGACCAGCACATCCGGGAGGCATTGCACGGAGCGGAAACCGATAAGCGCAAGATCGTGTTGCTCTCCGGAACCATCGTGAGCCCTTCAACCCTGGAGATCATAGTCGAATGGGGCAAGCGTTATCCCAGCTTCCGCCACGTGGTCTATGACGCGGTTTCCTACAGCGCGTTGCGGGCGGCGCAGCAGGAATCGTTTGGGCGCGCAGTCGTTCCGCATTACAGTTTTGACAAAGCGCGAGTGATTGTCAGCATCGATGCAGATTTTCTGGGGACCTGGCTTTCCCCTGTCGAGTTCACTCGACAATATGCAGGCACGCGTAAGGCCGGAGCAGAGCGGTCTCTGCACATCCAGTTTGAACCGGGCTTTTCGGTCACCGGAAGCAATGCCGATGTCCGCGTAGCGGTTGCGCCTTCCGACCTGGGAGCGGTTGCGGTCGCGTTGCTGCGGCGTATTGCTCAGAAGTCCGGAGCTGCGGGCGTTCCTGAAGGGCCAGAGCCGCCGGTTGATGCAAAGAGACTGGATGCTGTTGCGGATGAACTATGGAAACATCAGGGCGAATCGCTGGTGGTGAGCGGTGTTCAGGATCTCTCGGTACAGGTTGTAGTGAATGCCCTGAACTCTTTGCTTGGGAATCTTGGGAAGACGGTTGATGTCGAGCGTCCCTCGCTCCAGCGCACCGGCAACGACAAGGCATTCTCTGATCTGGTGGGAGAGATCGAGCGGGGCGAGATTCACGCGCTCATTATGTATGGCGTGAACCCCGCTTATGATTACCCCAATGCCGACCAGTTCCTGAAAGGACTGGAAAAAGTTCCGCTGTCGGTCTCCTTCTCTGACCGCCGCGATGAAACCAGCTCTCATGTCCAGGCCATCTGTCCCGACCATCACTTTTTGGAAGCCTGGGGTGATGCCGAGCCGGTGGATTCCCACTTCAGTCTCGCGCAGCCGCTGATTGCGCCGCTGTTCGGGACACGCGCGGCCCAGGAGAGTTTGCTGAAGTGGATTGGCAAAGAGCCCAACTATTACGCCTACGTGCGCGACCACTGGCAGCGCAACATGTTCCCACGGCAAAAAGAAGTTCAGAGCTTTGATGTTTTCTGGGACCGTTCCCTTCAATCCGGTGTTGTAGTTTTTCCGCCGAAATCTGTTTCTAGTGCAGCCAGCTTCCACGGTGACTGGAAGACGGCAACCAAGAACATCCTGGACGAAAACAAGCAGGCGGCAGCAGCGCGTCACGATGATCGTTACGAAGTCCAGTTCTATGAAAGCATACCGCTGCGTGATGGACGCCACGCCAACAATCCCTGGCTCCAGGAGCTGCCCGACCCCATCAGCAAAGTTACCTGGGGGAACTTTGCTGCGATTGCCCCTAAGCTGGCTGAACGGCTGGGGCTGGCGGAAGGCGATGTAATCACCATCAAGGCGGAGAGCGCACAGGCTGAGCTGCCGGTTTTCATTCAACCCGGCCAGCAGGAGCGCACCGTCTCTGTGGCGCTCGGTTACGGAAGAAAACAGGTTGGCAAAGCCGGTCAGAACGTGGGCGTCAATGTTTTTCCGCTGACCTCCATTGCGCAAGGTTTTCACCGTTACGCAGCGAATGTCGCGGTAGAGAAAACCGGACGCCGGGAATATCTGGCCACCACGCAAACGCAGTTCACCATGGAAGACCGGGCCAGCGACATTATTCAGGAGACCAGTTGGAAAGAGCTTGAAGGTGGACACGAGGAGCGTGCGCAAGAGAAAGAGCTGCCTAACTTGTGGGCCAAGCGGCCGGAGGGCGACCACTCCTGGGGGATGGCCATCGACATCAATGCGTGTACAGGCTGCTCCGCATGTGTGGTGGCCTGCCAGGCAGAGAACAATGTTCCGGTTGTAGGAAAAGACCAGATCCAGCGCATCCGTATCATGCATTGGATCAGGATCGATCGCTATTACAGCGGACCGCCGGAAGACCCGATTACAGTCCATCAGCCGATGATGTGCCAGCACTGCGCCAATGCGCCCTGTGAAACGGTCTGCCCGGTGCTTGCTACCACTACCAGCTCCGAAGGCATCAACCAGCAGGTTTACAACCGCTGTATTGGTACGCGCTATTGCGCCAATAACTGTCCGTATAAAGTGCGCCGCTTCAATTGGTACAACTACACCGACAATCCGGCCTTTGACTTCAACATGGAGAGCCCTCTGGGCCGCATGGTGCTGAACCCGGATGTGGTGGTGCGGTCACGTGGCGTCATGGAGAAGTGCAGCTTGTGCGTGCAAAGAATTCAGTTGGCCAAGAACACGGCATTGCAGGGCAAACGCGAACTGGTAGACGGAGAGATCAAGACTGCATGCCAGCAAGCCTGCCCTGCGGACGCGATTGTCTTTGGCGATTTGAAAGATCCCAACAGCCGCGTCTCGCAAATGCGCCGGGGCCAACGCCATTATCAAGTTCTTGAAGACCTGGGCACGCGGCCTAATGTGGGATATCTAAAAAAGGTCCGTAATACAAAGGAAGCGTAAGGAGTCCCAATGAGCACCACCACGATCCCGACCAATCCGTTGCCAATCGGAGAAGCCAAGGTGCAGGTCCTCCCGCCGCCACGGTGGGTTGACGGACATCCTACTCTCCACGAAATTACCGACGACATTGCCCGTCCGCTGGAAGGAAAGCCCGGAAAAGGCTGGTGGATCTGTTTTGGCATTGCTTCTGCCGCCCTGCTGAATCTGGGAGGAATGATCACTTGGCTGATTGCCAAGGGCATTGGAATCTGGGGGCTCAACAACAGTGTGGGATGGGCCTTCGACATTACCAACTTCGTCTTCTGGGTCGGAATCGGCCATGCTGGCACGCTCATCTCGGCCATCTTGCTGCTCTTCCGCCAGCAGTGGCGGACCTCGATCAACCGCTCCGCTGAGGCCATGACGATTTTTGCGGTCCTATGCGCCGCCATGTTCCCAGGAATCCACATGGGCAGGCCTTGGGACGCTTTCTTTATCTTTCCTTATCCGAACCAGCGTGGACCGCTGTGGGTGAATTTCCGCTCTCCGCTGGTGTGGGACGTCTTTGCCATCAGTACCTACCTCACCATCTCGCTGGTTTTCTGGTACCTGGGCATGATTCCAGATCTGGCCACGTTGCGCGATAGGGCCAAGGGAAAGATCAAGCAAACCATCTTCAGGATTTTGAGCGTGGGATGGAACGGTTCACATCGTACCTGGGCCCGGTATGAAGTTGTCAGCTTAGTCTTGGCAGGCTTAGCGACGCCTCTCGTGCTTTCTGTCCACTCCATCGTGAGTATGGACTTTGCCACATCATTGGTACCCGGATGGCACACCACCATCTTTCCTCCATATTTCGTTGCTGGCGCCATTTATTCCGGCTTCGGGATGGTGTTGATGCTGCTGATTATCACCCGGCAAACTATGCACCTGGAGCGATACATCACCATGCGCCATCTCGACCGGATGGCCAAGGTGACCATGCTCACGGGCATGATCGTGAGCTACGCATACTTAACTGAATTTTTTGTTGCCTGGTACGGCGGCAATATTTATGAGCGCTATCACTTTATCAACCGCGCTACCGGGCCTTATGCCTGGTGTTTCTACCTCATGGTCCTTTGCAATGTGATTACACCTCAACTGCTGTGGACCAAGAAGGCCCGGTCCAGCATCGCTTTCCTGTTCATCGTTTCCATCATGGTGAATATTGGAATGTGGTTTGAGCGTTTTGTGATCATTGTTGTCGGTCTGCACCGGGCATTCCTGCCTTCCGGTTGGGGCATGTTCTATCCGACCATCTTCGACATCGGGATTCTCATTGGCAGTTTCGGACTCTTCTTTACCCTGTTCCTGCTCTTTATCCGGTTCCTCCCGATGATTGCCATGTGGGAAATAAAAGGTGTCGTAGGACACGGGGCACACAAGATGGCCCTGAGTGATGACGAATCGGAGGAGGAGGCCGCCCATGCGTAACAGTTTCTTGGTAGCTACTTTTACTGATGCAGACCGGCTGATGAGAGCGGTGGAAGCTGTCCGCGAAGAAGAGTTCAGTGTCTACGATGTCTACTCTCCTTATCCCATTCATGGACTCGACCGCGCTATGGGAATCCGCAGGACGCGATTGCCGTGGGTCACGCTGATTGTCGGGCTTTCCGCACTAGGCTTTGCCATCTTTCTTCAGTTCTATACAGCGGTGCTGGACTGGCCCCTCAACGTTGGCGGCAAGCCGAATAACTCCTCGCTGGCATTTGTTCCTATCTGCTTCGAACTTACCGTCTTGTTTGGCGGCCTGGCTACGGTAGCTGCCCTCTTTCTGCGAGGACGTTTGTATCCAGGAAAGAGGGAGCGCCTCATCGTGCCAGGGGTCACCAATAACATGTTTGCTCTGGTGCTGCGGAAGAAAGATGCATCTTTCAATGCCCAGCGTGCCCGGCAGCTTTTGGAACAAAGTGGCGCCGAATTCGTCCAGGACAAGGAGGCGGAGCTATGAGACGTGCTTTTGGCATCGCCGCGTTGATCGCCATTACGGCAGCCCTCGCAGGCTGCGGCAGTTCAGGGAGTGAGCGCGCCTACGAATACATGCCGGACATGGCCCGCGACCCGGCTTACAAAGCTTTTGCTCCTAACCCAGTGACCCGCGATGGGCTTACCCTTCAGCGGCCTGTGGCTGGAACGATTCCGCGTGGCTATCAGCCGTTTCATTACGGCACCGGCGACGACGAAGCGGACCGGGCCGGACGCGAACTACAGAATCCCTATCACGCCACCCCGCAAGTTCTCGACGAAGGCAAAGCGCTCTTTTTTACTTACTGCCAGGTGTGCCATGGAGAGCAGGGTAAAGGCGATGGTCCAATTGTGGGAAAGATACCCACCCCTCCCTCGTATACCGACAAACGTTTGCTGGAATTTAAACCGGGACGGATCTTTCACGTCGTGACCATGGGATATAACAAGATGCCCTCCTATGCTTCTCAGCTTAGTGCTGATGAGCGCTGGAAAATCATTACCTACGTGCGCACCTCGCTCCAGGGAGTTAAAGAGGAGCGCGTTGCCGGGCAAGGCGGAGCAAGCCAATGATTGACAACATTCAATTCGTGCCCTCTTCCCGCAGCCGCAACGTGGCATTGGCTCTGGTCGCATTGGGAGCGGCCGTTACGGCCTACGGTCTTTTCACAGATTCCAAGCGCGTCTGGCTCAGTCTGCTGCTGAATGGTTTTTACTTTACATCGCTCGCCCTCTCAGCAATGTTCTTTCTGGGCACCCAACGATTGACCGGCGCCCGCTGGTCGGCCAGTCTGCGGCGCGTCCCGGAAGCTTTCATGTCGGCGCTCCCGGTGGCCACTGTGCTGATGCTGCTCCTCTATATCGGCCGCCATCAGATCTTTCCCTGGACCGATCCTGCCAAGGTGTTTGCCAATGCGCGCTCCATTGCCGGCAAAGTGCAGTATCTCCGCGAGCCGTTCGTTTTCTCCCGCCTGGTCATCATTCTTTTACTGTGGGTATTGTTTGCCTGGCTGTTTCGCAAACTGTCGCTGAAGCAGGACAAGAACCCGGGCCAGAACATGAAAATTCATGAGCGCCTCAATCGCCTCGCGCCCATTTTTGTGCTCGTCTTTGCCTTGACCTTTACCCTGTTCAGCTACGACTGCATCATCTCCCTGGAGCCGGAATGGTCCAGCACCATGTTCGCTGTTTACACCTTTGCGGGAATGTTCGTTCAAGGCATAGCGGCCATCACCCTGGCCGTTGTTTTTCTGCGAGAAGGCAGTCTTCGCGCCTGGGTCACAGACCATCAGCTCCACGACCTGGGTAAGTTGTTGTTTGCTTTCTCCACGTTCTGGGCCTACATCTGGACAGCCCAGTACCTGCTTATCTGGTATGGCAACATTCCGGAAGAAGTCACCCACTACGTGAAGCGCACCAATGGGCCGTGGCTGCCCTTATTTGCGATCAATTTCATTGTGAATTGGGTCATTCCCTTTGCGGTGCTGCTCTCGGTAAAAGCCAAGTGCACGCCGCGTGTGCTGAAGAGCATTTGTGTTTTGCTGCTGTGCGGCCACTGGCTGGATTTATACATGCACATCATGCCTTCGCAATGGGATGCGCCCAAGGTCTTGTTAGAAATACCGATCGCCGCCGGTTATGCCGGACTTTTATATTTCATCTTTGTCCGCAGCCTTGCTAAAGCGCCGCTATTGCCGGTACATGACCCAATTCTGCTGGCTGAAGTGCAGGTGCAACATGTCCATTAACTGTGAAGTTTCTGGAGTCGAGCAATTATGAAGGTTTTTAAAGCAATCGTTCTGGTGATTACAGTGTTGGCGGTAACCGGGCTCGTTTATCAGTCCGACGTGAACCGCAAGGACATCCCGAACCGCCTGCCGGAAGCGGCGCCTTATGTTACCGCGGAGGCCCACGCCTTTCCGCCTCCGTGGGAAGACCATTGGGCGCAGGAGGACAACCCCGGACAATGCCAGACTTGCCATCAAAAAATCTTTGATGAGTGGAATGGCTCCATGATGTCGAACTCTTGGCGTGATCCGATCTGGCGCGCGGCCTTCTACGCTCTGTCCAAAGCGGTTTCCGCCCATGGCGAATGCGATACTCCAGAACCGCCGGACGGCACGGAAAAAGCGAGCCACAACCCATTTGCGGACAAGGGCGAGTGTTCTTCAACCTTCGATATTGGCACGGAGAAGTACAAAATTTCGCGGTCTGGCTCGCTGCTTGACGCTTTCTGCTCGCGCTGCCACATGCCCACAAACTATGTGGACAACATTCCACTGCGTAATGTGACGTTTGATTCCAAAACCGGCCTTGAGAACGCCGCCGTCGATCCAAACTTCAATCCAACTTCCGATAACGGGACAGGCGTTGCGTTTGCCACGCTTGAGTCACAGTACCGGAATACCGATACCGGCAAGAGCGGGATCATCTGCGCTGTCTGCCATACCTATGCTGAGACGCGCGATACGCCCTTCCATAACTATCTGCGCAGTGATTCCAAGTACACGCCAGTACCCAGCACGCAGTCCCGCGCTGACGCCCTGCCACCGGACAAGCAAGATATTTTTGGCGTGCCCGACAAAGACAAGCGAAATCTGGGTTACAGCATCGGCGCTGGCTCGTATCGTCTCTCGCCGCACGCCATCGTTTTTCCTGAGCGCTTTGGACCGCTGGCCGCGAACCATCCGCCTGACCAGAAAGATGAATACACCAGCGGTATCTTCAAGCAGAACATTCCGTACCAAGAGATCGATGCCTCCAAGCACAAGGGATACCATCAGGCGATGTTCATCCGCGCCGAGATGTGCGCGGCGTGTCACGATGTTACCAATGCTCTCCCCATTAAGAACTCAATAGGACATTGGGTAGGCGGCTTCCCGATTGAGCGCACCTACACCGAGTGGGCCAACAGCGCCTACGCCGAGCGCCCAGGAAATACGAACTACAAGCCGGAGTTCAAACGTGATTGCCAAAGCTGCCACATGCAGCAGGACTACGGCCAGCCCGGAACCGCCAACACCTTATATAAAGATGGCCAGCCGCTTCCGCCACCCACCGATGCAGTGGCCAACGATGGCAAACCGCATCCGTTCTTTACCCACCACTTTGTGGGCGGCAATGCCTATATCACCCGGTTGATCGGCAAGGATGTAGACCCGTCAGGCAATGTCGCTCCCTATCCGGAATTGTCAGCCTTTAGCTTCTCGTCCAAGGATGAAAAGAGCCTCTACTCCAGAGGTTTCTGGACTCACTTGGAGAGAAAGGGCATCTACTCCCAGCAGGTCAGACTTGCCTGGGACCGCTTGCGCCACGTTCTCAGCATGGATATGCAAGGACCCGCCACCGCGCAAGCCAACAGCTCTGTGCCGATCTCCATCGATATAAGAAACACCGGCAGCGGTCACGACTTCCCCACTGGTTTTCCCGAGGGACGCACCGCATGGCTGGCGCTCCACGCCTATGACTTGGCAACCGGCAAAGAGCTGCAAATCCATGACAACGTTTGGAACCGCGACTCGATCGGCGTGGGGAACCTTACTACGGAAGAGATGATCGATCCCAATTTCCCCGGATGCGAGTGGAAGATTCCAGCCGGTTCGGCCGATCCTTATTCAATGCAATTCAAAGCCATTGCTACGCTGGGCGTTGAGAAAAGCGGCAAAGAGTGTCCAACGCTCGATCTGCCTTACGCTACGCCGCGCAATCTGAAGGTCAACAGCAGCAACCTTCCGATTGATAAAGATGGCCGGGTGATCGACAAGAACAATCCGACTGCTCTGCCGGTCTTTGAAGATAAAGACGGCAACGGTGATCTGTTCGACGATTCCTTCCTTCGTGACTGGCGGTTCAAGCCCAGAGGACGTCCGGAATGGGACAAAAAGATCGACCGCTATTCAGTTGTGGTTCCGCCCGGTACGCAGGGTCCAATTGCCGTATCTGCGGCGGTCTACTATCAATCCGTTGAAGCTATTGTTGCCCTGCACTTCCTGGGTAACATGGCTGACACCAACAACAACTTTGTGCTCGAACCATGCGTGCTTGGTGGACTCTGTGATGGACGCAAACCCACTACCGAGCCTGCTGTGGTTGAAGGAGCGCCGCCGGTCCCAATGGTGGTCAAGAATTGGATCATCTCCGTGAACGGCGCGCCTGCGGACAAAGCAACTCCGCGAGTTGGGATGTATCCGGTTCCCGGAGCAAGCCGAGTTTACCAGGATGCTGTGGTAAAGGTCTTCTTTTCCAAGCCGGTGCGCGGCGTTGATCCCCGGACCTTTACCCTTACCGACGGCAAAGGAGCGCAGGTTCCCGCCTGGGTTGACCAGATCGGCGATGGTACTTGGGGGCTCTTTCCTAATCCTGTCATGCTGACGGGTGGAGAGACTTATACGGCCCGCCTCAAAGCAGGCATCTGTGACCAGTTCAATAACTGCACCAAACAGGATGTGGTATGGAAATTCACGGTCAGCAAAGATCCTAACCAGGGAGCCGGCGATACCACGATTCCTATGGGCTTCGCCAGCGAATTCCCTACGCCTTCCACTCCAGCCCCCGGGACTGCCGTGGCTGTTCGTCGGGAATTGCATAGCAGTAAAGTGCGGGTGGCAAGCAAATAGCTATAATTAGCCCATGAATCCGGCAGTCACGGCTTCCAGCCAGCAGGTCCACGAAGTCCCCAACCAAGCTCCGCCGCTTTGCGGGCACAACCTATTTCTAAGCGACACCACGTTGGTGAACGCTGCAACGCGTGAAGGCGCTGACTGGGCCTACCAGCAGCTCAGCGAGCTTGGCCGGTTACTTGGAACAGAAGAGGTCCAGCGCTGGGGCTTCGATGCCAATGAAAATGGGCCGGTGCTTCACACCCATGATCGTTATGGCAACCGCCGGGATGAGGTCGTCTTCCATCCTTCATGGCACAACTTGATGCAGACCTCGGTTGCCCACAAGCTGCATAGTCTTCCCTGGATTGAAAAGAGAAAAGGGGCCCAGGTGGCCCGCGCCATCCTTATGATGTTGACCGCACAGAATGAGGCTGGCCATACATGCCCGATTTCCATGACCTTTTCCGGCGTCGCGGCGCTTCGAGCTGAGCCGGAGTTGGCGCGTGAGTGGGAGCCAAAGATTCTTTCTGCAATTTACGATCCGCAGTTTCGTCCCGCCCATGAGAAGCGCGGAGTGCTGATGGGGATGGGCATGACCGAGAAGCAGGGCGGCTCCGACGTACGGGCCAATACCACTCGGGCGGAACAGATCGGCCGCTCCAAAGAGTATCTGATCACCGGGCACAAGTGGTTTTGCTCTGCTCCCATGTGTGATGCCTTTCTGGTTTTGGCGCAGGCCCCCAAAGGACTCTCATGCTTTTTCCTTCCGCGCTGGACTCCCGAGGGTGAGCGCAATCATTTTCATATTCAACGGCTGAAGAACAAGATGGGGAACCGCTCCAATGCGTCGAGCGAAGTGGAATTCGCTGGCGCGTGGGCCAGCTTAGTTGGAGAAGAAGGCCGGGGGGTAAACACCATTATCGAAATGGTCCATCACACTCGCCTGGATTGTGCCATTGCCGGAGCTGCCCTGATGCGCCAGGCCCTGGTACAGGCCGTCCATCATGCCAAACATCGCAAGGCTTTCGGCAAGCTGCTGATCGATCAGCCGCTTATGCGTAATGTGCTGGCCGACCTGGCCATCGAGTCGGAGGCGGCAACATTATTGATGGTGCGGCTGGCCAGCTCGTTTGATGCTCGCCAGTCAGACCCGCGCGAGCGGGCTTTCAGCCGAATCGCCACAGCCATCGGCAAGTTCTGGCTGTGCAAACGGGCCTGTATTCATGTTGGAGAGGCCTTGGAATGCCTGGGTGGAAATGGCTATGTGGAAGAGTCCATCATGCCTCGACTCTATCGCGAGGCCCCACTGAATTCGATATGGGAAGGTTCAGGCAATGTGATCTGCCTGGATATTCTGCGCGCCCTTGCCAAAGAACCAGCCACGCTCGATGCTTTGATCTCTGAAATTCGGCTGGCGGTCGCAGATCCGCGTCTCAGCGCCTTGATTGCAGATGTTGAATCCAGCCTGGCCAAGGGCAGGAATGGCAGCGATTTAGAAGTGCAGGCCCGGCGGTTGGCGGAAAAACTTGCTTTGGCGTTGGAGGCGTCCTTACTTATACGTCACAGCACGCCTGCAATTGCAGAAGCTTTTTGCAATTCACGGCTCGGCGGGGACCACGGCTATACATTTGGCACATTACCGGCGGGGACCGACATTAAAGCCATTCTGGACCCACAACTCATGCTATGAAGGGTCCGATTAGAGATATTTGAAATTCTTCGCGGATTTATAAGTCTGTCATCCTGAACGGAGCGCAACATTGGAGTTCAGTCAGCATGGCTGATGGGCGCGTAGTGAAGGACCCGATGAGGTGTGACAAACGATACAACACAGGGAGTTCTCTCAAGAACTGCTTGCGTGCGTTTTTTGATCTTCTCGGTCTCACTTCAAGTGTAAAGCGCCTACGAACCCAATTTCGCGAGGACTTCTTTTTCTTTTTCAGCCGGCAGCTTTCCGAACCAGACGCTTTTGACCACTCCACTGTTGTCGAGCAATAGCAGGGTAGGCGTGCCACTGATTTGCAGTTCAGAGAAGGAGCCTTGCCGCACTTCATCCACTGTGACCCCCTCATTCTTCAAATAAGACTGGGCCTCGTTCACCGCTTGTGGCAAAACGGCAACCATACGAACATGTTGCTTTTGACATTGTTGAACAAGCTCGCGGTAGAACCCGGCACTCTCGGTGCAGAAGTGGCAGGTAGTAGAAAGCGCCAGCACTACGTTTTTTCCACTGACCTGCCAGTTCACGTCTCTCAATGCGAATTTGGTCCCAGTGGAAATTCGGGCACGCGACTCTGCCCGGTTCGTCATGTAGTTTTTGACAAAGAACAACACGGCTGCCAGAGCAACAATGATGATTGCTACGTTCGCTGCGATTTCGATCTTCTTAGCAGCGCTCTCCAGTTTCTTGCCTTCCATGTCGTTCCTCCGTTCCGGGTGAACTGCGCCGTGCATGTTAGACCAATTGGCAAGTACTTAGACAGAAGTGGTAATTCTCCAGGCAGTCAGGATTGCATCAACAGGTACCTGGGTTAAAACAACACGCAAGGCAGTCCTGGTAAGACGTATTACATGTTGTTTGGCAGGACTCACTGCCTGCGGGCACACAGTCGCCCAGACAGGCCTGCCGTGCCGACGAGCAATCTCCCACACAGCTAAAGGCTTCAGCGGGCATCGGTTTCCAAAGAGTTATTGCTCCAAGTATCAAAGCGCAAAGAATGACGAAGCGAAGGACAACCCTTGAATAAACTGACATGAGCGTTTCTCCTTTCGTTTCCTTGTTCCCGATGTGACGCAGCGTTGCGACTGCGTACTTTCGACAAATACATCTCATTCGGAGTATAAGAGTTTCGTTCCCCGCTGCAAGAAAGCCAGCAGGTTAATTTTGCGGATAAATTCCCAAAATAGAACCAAAGCACTTGAAGTGCCAAAGTGGCGGCACATCATGCATTTACTGAACCCAGGCCATGCCATCCGGCCCGGGGCCCACATCAATCGCGCCGGTCTGTGAAAGGGTCCCAAGGTCGATGATCCCTATTTGACCCGCTTGGGCGCAAGCCACATAGGCGAGCTTGTTGTCGGGCGACATCTGGATACCGAGGGGCTGCGCGCATACAGGGATTCTTTTCAGAAGTTTCCGGGTATTGCTTTCGATGGCCAGCACTTGGTTTGACTCCGGATCGGAAATGAGGACCAGCTTGCCATCGGGGGTGAACTTGAGCCGATTGGAATGCTTGGTGAGCGCGGGGATGATGTCTTTGACCTTTCCGGTCTCCACGTCAATGATGCTTACACCGCCATCTCCGGAGTGCGCAGTCCAGACTTCTTTTTCATCAGGGGAAAGATCGATTGCTTCAGGACGTTTGCCCACCGGAATCTGCGTTACATGCCAATTCGCGGCTGTTCCTCGCGCCTCCAGCACGCTGATTGAATCAGATTGAATATTCGAAGTGAAGATTTTCTTTTGGTCGGAGGTGATCACCAGCATGTGGGTGGTGTCCTGTCCTGTTCCTTCGATCCAGTCAATGCTATCGCTGCCAGGATCGTAACGGGCCACTACCTTGTTGATTTCAGCGGTGAAATAGATTTTTCCATGGCTCTGGACCATGCCATGCGGCCGGCGCAATGCCCCCAGGTTTTTCCGGCGGAGCTCTTTTCGCGCAGCAAGATCGATGACGGACAGGCTGTCTCCGGGGAGCTGGGCCCCATAGTTGGCCACAATAGCCAATTTGCCATCTTCCGATACGGTGACTTCGTGCGGCCCAGTGCCGGTGGGCGCCTCTCCAATCACTTTTTTTGCAACCGGATCAACAATCAGCAGCTTGGCCGCTGGCTTGTTCAGTACCAGCAGAATGGGCTTGCGATCTTCGTCGGCGGCCTGCAGCAGAGCAGCCTGGCAAAACAAGCAGAGGAAAAAGAGAAACGATAAGAAGAACCTTGCGATACTGGAATTGGTGCGCATGTTTTTCAATTACGAAATTTCCAAATTAACAAATTACCAATTTACCCAATCCTGTTCAGTCGTCTCCGAAGGGCCATAGGCCGGAAGCTTTGAGCATACTGTCCTGTTTCTGTTCTTTTAACATGCGTGCCGTTTTCTCGGGTGGCCATGGACTGGCTAATCGTTCAGGGCGGTCAGCAATCCAGAACGAGGTGAGGGCCATCATAGTGGCGTCTCGAGTCAGGATGTCGGGCTGGACTTTATCCAAAGTGTCCACCGCTGAGTGGTGAGTATATTTGTAGTCGGGCGAGTCCTGGCCCATATTGATGCCTGGCAGTCCGGCAAGAATAAATGGACCAGCATCTGTTCCAAATACGCTCCGGTCATTCATCTCCAGCTTTCCAAATGCCTGTACGGAATCAGCGAACTTTTCCATGGCCGGGATAAGATCCTTGTGTCCTCCCATGTTAAGCCTGACGATTGGACCTTGGCCGGTATCCAGAATGATGGCGGCAACATGGTTTGCCATCTCATCTTTGTGTGTCTTTACATAAGCCAACGAGCCCAGCAGTCCCTGCTCTTCACCCGTGAACAAGACGAAGCGAATGGTGCGTTTAGGCTTATATCCGCTGGCCATAATGGCCTCGGCGGCCCCGAGAGTAGTCGCTACTCCGGTGCCATCGTCGGTGCTGCCCTGGGCCAGGTCCCAGGAATCCAGATGCCCTCCGACAACAATCACCTGTTCAGGAAATTCCTTGCCCCGGATTTCACCAACCACATTCGCTGAATCAACTGGGCCGCTGGTCTTTTCGTTTTGTACATTGATCTTCAGGCGGACGGTGTTTCCATGATCGAGAAATCGTTGCAACTGCCGCAGGTCTTCCATGATCATGCTGACCACCGGGATGTCGTAGTAAGCGTTATAGCCCATGGAGCCGGTGTGGGTAAGGCGCATGCCCGCAGGTTCCGACCCTCCCTGGCCACCAATGATTGCCACTGCATGGGCGGCGTAAGCAGCGGTGAGAAACTTACCAAAAGTAGCAAAGGAACGATTGCCATCCGCGTTTGCCGGCGGCTCGCCTTTTCTGACGATCAAGAGAATCTTGCCCGCCCACTTGGAAGCATTCTCCTTCATCTCCTGGTCAAGCTGAAGAGCATTGACCGGAACCACCTCCGTCTCCACTCCGCCGGCTGGCGTCGAACCCACCCAGCCCATAGAATCAATCGTCAAATGGCGCTGGACTGGCGCAAGCAGTTCGGCGCTTGCCGAAACTCGCTTCCAGCCATGGGAGATCTGCCACTTCTCCGCGCGGACATTCTCTAGGCCGATGCCCCTCATTTTGGCCAAGCCCCATTCAATCGCCTTTTGCGCCTGGGGCGAGCCGGTCACGCGGCCGCCGATCTGGTCGCTCAATTCTTCGAGATAATCGAAGCTGTGAGTGTCCATCATCCCGTGTCCGGCGATCGCGGTGAGGGGTTTTAAGGTCCCATCGGAAGCTGGCGAAGCAGCATCGTTGCCGCCAGAGTTTGAGCCGGCAAAGCAGGTGGAAACAAGAATAGACAAGCTCAATAGCAAAGTGAGGAAGAAGGAACGAAAATTCATAGTTGTATCCTGGATGGCAGTTGATTGTAACAAATGGCTGCTAGGTTTAAGCTACTGGCTACTTGGTAAAGGCAATACCAAGCTGGCTTAAGCACAATACTGTTCACTTAAGAGAGTGTGGATTGAAAAAAGCGTTCGTCATCCCGAGGGCCTGTTCGCGCCCCAGCGCGGACAGTTTAGTTTTTGATCACCCGATCATCCGATCTACCGATCACCCGATTGGCGGTACGGCTTGAAACTTCAAATATCTTTGGCTAGGTTTTCGTCAAAGAAACTTTCGCATCGATGGAGGGTCGAATGGCAACCACCACACCGGGGATTGATGTATCCCACTATCAAGGCGCTGTCGATTGGGGAAAAGTAAAGTCCGCGGGCATGGCTTTTGCTTTTGCCAAAGCCACTGAGGGAACGTCGGTCAGCGACTCCATGTTTGCCGTGAATTGGCCAGGAATCAAGAATGCCGGCCTGGTGCGCGGAGCCTATCATTTCTTTCATGCCTCCAAAGACGCCACGGACCAAGCCAACTATTTTCTCGACGCCGTGCAATCCGCTGGAGGTTTCTTGCCTGGCGACCTTCCTCCGGTGATTGATTTTGAGAACAGCTCCCTCGATGGGCTCAGTAATCCAGCAGTACAGTCCGGAGTCAGCGCCTGGCTGCAGGCAGTGGCGTCAAAAACAGGTGTAACGCCCATGATCTATACCGCCCATTCAGTGGGAAACCAGTATCTCGCCGGACAGTTTGGTTCCTATCCACTCTGGATTGCGAACTACGGCGTCGTATCCCCCTCCCTGCCTCAAGGTTGGACCAACTGGCAGTTCTGGCAATACTCCCAATCGGGTAGTGTCTCGGGCATAGCGGGTAATGTGGACATGGATTACTTCAATGGGACACCCGACCAATTAGCGGCCTCCTTCAACTCTCCCGGAATGTCGGCTGAAAATTCACCCTCCGCTTCCGCCTCCCTGCAAACCTACACCGTCCAGCCGGGAGATACCCTTAGCGCGATTGCCGTGAGGTTTGGAGTGACTGTGAGTGCGCTGGCGTCGGTGAACGGGATTCAAGATCCGAACGTGATTCAAGCCGGGCAGGTATTGCAGATTCCAAGCTGACTGATGATGAATGATTTGTGGGTTAGGTTGTTATGCCGCGAGCGACATTCACGCGCTGAGAATTTGGTAATTGAGTCATCAAAAAACTGCGAGTTTTCAAATTACTCAATTACCCAATTACAAAATCCTCAAACAAATGCAGGCTGTCTTCGTCGCAACGAGAACAACTATCGTGATTGTGGGCCTAAATGGCCGCCTTTCTCCTGTTGACACCCAAAAGGAATAACGTTATGCTCCTGTTGATTTCCTACATGAGGAGAAATCGTGGACTCCAGGACAGAATTGTTACAGGGAACGTTGGACCTTATTGTCTTGAACACGCTGCAAGGTATGGGGCCGATGCATGGCTACGGCATAGCACGCCGCATTGAGCAGGTTTCGGGTGATCTATTGCAGATGAATCAGGGGACGTTATATCCAGCGCTTCTTCGCCTCCAGCAAAGGGGCTGGATTGCCTCCAAGTGGGGCGTTTCCGAGAATAACCGGCGCGCTCGCTTTTACTCCATTACCAAGTCCGGGCAGAAACAACTCGCCAATGAAACTAAAAGTTGGGAGCAGATGGTCGGCATCATTGGACGCCTGTTGCGGGGAGCAGAAGGAGTTTGAGATGACTTGGTTGAGGACCTTGCTTGCACGTTTACTAAGTATGTTCCACAAGGAACAACTGGCCCACGAATTGAATGAAGAGGTCGAGTCTCATCTTGAGATGTTGGTAGAAGAGAACCGGCGCAAGGGAATGTCTGCCGATGACGCCCGGAATACTGCCCTCAGGGAATTTGGTGGAGTGACCCAGGTCCGGGAGAAGTACCGTGAAATGAGTGGGTTAAGATTCATGGAAACCCTCTCTCAGGATGTCCGCTTTAGTTTTCGCATGTTGAGACGCAACCCTGGATTCACCATAGTAGTAGTTTTATTGCTGGGCTTGGGCATTGGAGTCAACACCTCTATATTCAGCCTTATTGATGCCGTCATGCTGCGTTTGCTCCCGGTAAAGCAGCCGCAGCAGTTGGTGATGTTGAACTGGATCTCGAAAGATTTTCCCAGAGACCTTCTCAACGACTACGAGGGAAACAACACTCGGGACGAAAACACCGGGCTCACCATCAACTATTCTTTCTCCTACCCTTCTTTTGAACACATTCGCGACCATAACCAGTCCTTCGCCAGCACCTTCGCATTCGCCGGAAACAGCGACGAAGTGAATGTGGGATTGAACGGCCATGCCGACAATGCCACCCTGCAGGCCGTCTCCGGAGATTTCTTTGAGGGCATGGGCGTGCAGGCCATGCTGGGACGCATGATCACCCGAAGTGATGATAAGGAATCGGCGCCGCCGGTCGCAGTTGTCTCGTACAGCTTCTGGCAGCGAAAGCTGGGCCAGGATGCAGCGATTGCCGGTAAAAGCATTGTGGTCAATGGGAGTCCGCTGACGATCATCGGGGTAGCGCCGCCAGAATTCTTTGGCTACCAATTGGGAGACTCCCGCGATCTATGGATACCTCTGAGTCTCTATGCCTCACAACAGGCGCAGCTAGGCAATCTCAACAACAACGTTCCGATTCCGAAAGACGCAAAAACCTGGTGGGTGCAGATTTCAGGAAGGATGAAACCAGGAGTGACGCAGAACCAAGTTCGGGCTGAGATGGCTGTACTCTTTGGTGAGAGTATCCAGCTTTCCAACGGCCACCCCTTGCCCGAAAGCCAAGCGCCAAAGCTAGGCATCACCAGCTTCCAGCAGGGTAGCGGCAATTCTGTTGACAAGTTCTCCCAACCTTTATTCCTGCTCATGGCCATGGTCGGGCTGGTGCTGCTGATTGCCTGCGCCAATGTGGCTGGATTGCTGCTGGCGCGGGCTACGGCCAGGCAAAGAGAAATCGCCGTGCGTCTTAGCTTAGGCGCCGGGCGCCTCCGGCTGGTCCGCCAGTTACTTACCGAAAGCATCATACTCGCCATGATGGGAGGCACAGCCGGCCTGCTCCTGGCCGTTTGGGCCAATTCGTCGCTGCTGGCGCTGCTCTCTGGCGGGGGCAAGATACCTGTAGGACTGCAACTCCATCTGGACAAGCCTATCCTCGGATTTACGATTGCGATCTCAATTCTAAGCGGTATTCTCTTTGGTCTTACTCCCGCGTTTCGCGCAACCCGCGCTGATTTGCTGGGCTTGCTAAAACAAAGCGCTGCCACCATGGGCGGACCGGGCCGCCGCTTTACCTCCGGCAAGGTCCTGGCCGGAGGACAGGTCGCGCTTTCTCTGCTGCTGCTGATCAGCGCCGGGCTTTGCGTCCGCACGCTGCAGAAGCTGGAAGCAGTGGACATCGGCTTTGACCGGCAGAACCTCCTGTTATTTAAGGTACGGCCTGGATTGAACGGATATAAAGACACGCGGCTGGCCAGCTTCTACCAGGAACTTCATCGGCGGATTCAGTCTGTCCCCGGCGTGCGCTCCGTTGGTTTTTCCCAGCGAGGGCCAATTGGTCAGGGAATGCACACCACCACTGGATCCATTTCTGGCTACACCCAGCCAGGTCAGTTGGTTGACGTTTCGGCGCATACGGTTGGACCGAATTATTTCGATACTTTTGGCATCCCAGTGGTCTTAGGGCGGCCGATCGGGCCGCAGGATGATCAAGCTGCACCTCATGTAATCGTCGTGAATCAGAAGCTGGTCCACGATTATTTCCACAATGACAATCCTATTGGGCATCGATTCAACTTTGGATCGGCGGCCAAGCCGCGAGAGTATGAAATCGTGGGGGTAGCGAAAGATGTGAAATACGGCTCGGTACGCCGCGATGTTCCGCCCACCGTCTATTTTCCCTACTTGCAACGCCAGTCCATCTTGAACTTCATGACCTTCGAGGTGCGCGCTGCGGGCGACGTTAATAATCTGGTTGGCGCCATTCAAAAGGAGGCACACGCGGTCGATAAAGACATTCCGCTGGTGGACATCAGGACAGAGATCGACGTAATTGATGAGACACTTGTTCTGCAGCGCGCCTTTGCCACCTTGAGCACAACCTTTGGAGTTCTGGCGTTGCTGCTCGCCTGCGTTGGCCTTTATGGAACCATGGCTTACACCGTTGCCCGCAGGACCAATGAAATCGGCATCCGCATGGCCCTGGGGGCCGCGCGAGGTACGATTCTGGGCATGGTACTGCGAGAAACACTTACGGTTGTAGCGAGTGGCTTGGTCATCGGTCTTCCTCTGGCCTGGGCCGCAACCCGGCTATTACAGAACCAACTCTTTGGTCTCTCAGCGCACGATCCCTTCACCATGATCGCTGCAACATTTGCGATTGTTGCGGTGACCGTCATCGCCGGATATCTTCCGGCGCGCCGTGCCTCGCGTGTAGACCCGATGGTGGCGTTGAGGTATGAGTAGTTTCTGGCTAGAAGTCTGCCATGTGGAAAACCTGGGTTTGAAGTTCACCGCAAAGGACGCAATGGGTGCAAAGAAACATCAAAACCTTACTGCTGATGACGCTGATTTGACTGATGAAAGCTGATCAAAGTTTTCACTTTTGCTTTTTGGGTCGCGATCCGGCTGCATTGTGCTACGCTTTTTGCATTATGGTTCTTAATTCTTTGCCAGTCCAGCATTCTGCCGACCAGCTAATTCGCAACATCCGCCGGCATATCGTGGAGCTTTCGCTGCTTGGTCTCGTAACGGCGTTCTATATTGCCTTCTCTTATTATCGTATCAGCCGGATTCAAGATGCTGTTTCAGAGCACATGGTCCTGGACTTTAAACAGACGCTACTGAACCAGGCGCGGCAAAGAATAGATAGAAATAATGCTTTGCTGGTGACCTATCTACTAGATGGGGGTGCCAGCCCGCCGTTTCTGAATCCTAGAGCCGAACTCGCGCAAATGCCTGATTGGAGCGGTTCTCAGCAAGATCCTGTGCTTAAAGACACGTTTGCCTTGGAGGAACAGTGGTACTCAAAAGTTGCCCAGCCGCTGATAGAAGAACGCAAAGCTGTTGACGAGCACCGTTCCAGCTTCGAAGAACTCATCACTCGATATCGCAATATGGAAACTGTCAGGCAGCACTTGGATTGGAAGGCAGAGACGGCCTCCACTGAAATTCTAGGCAGGTCTCTAAACGGCCTGCGACAATTTCCGGGGCGCATTTCTTCCAAGATGATTTTCGAATATGGCGTTGCGGCTCTGCTCGTAATGGGATGGCTACTCTCTGTTGTCGGGATTCTAACAAACCTCAGAAAACTGCAAGCTGTTACAGATGAGCAAGGATCGTATGTTACTGCTCACAGATGAATAGCCTGCCCGCATACGCTGTATATGGAACTTTGTGACACCAGAACTCCTGTCTCACTTCTTGGATCGCCTGCTTCCAAGTGACGGCTTGAATCAACGACGAATATTTTCAAGGTTCCCGCGACAATCACTCAGTATGGTCGAAGTGCAGAATGTAACAGTTTGTACAGGATCGAGACACAATCAGTTCCGCGCTGCGTTGTCACGTCCTCCGCATTTTAATCGTCCCGGCTGGCAAAGATGATCAAGTTCAGCTTTAACACCTTCCAATCCCTTATGACTGTAGGACATCCAAAGATGTTCAGCGGTGAGGTTGCTCAACACTGGATTTCTAAATTCATTGTTGTACTCATCCACCTTAACGGGGTCAAAGCCGAACTGCGGCGCGAGTTTTTGAAGGATTGCTTCTACTGATTCAACCGCCTGGCCGGAGTAGTGCCAGTCGGCATCCGAGAGATTGTGCAGGAAATACTCCACACGCCATTCGGGCAGGCGCGGCAGGCGCAAGCGCCCATGGTCGTCCTTATCCAAATAGCCTCGTGCAACTGGGTCGATCCGCGCGATGATAGCGGCGGCCCGAAGCCAATTCACAACTTGAAATTCATTCTTCGTGGTTGGGCCTTCCTCGTGAGCTGAAGCCTGCGTAATTACAAACTCCGGCAAGAGTCCGCGTTTCATTGTTTCAGCCAGGCCGATGATATGGTGACCGGGCGTCTTCGAATCGCCGCCGGAAGCATCAAAATTATCAGTAACTCCGTTCCCACCAAGCTTCAGCTCCGAGAATTCTGTTCCATTCGCGTTCCACTGGAAGACAATCGTCTTGGCCCAATCGTGCCATATTGGAGCTGCGATAAGCAGGTCCATCCGGATTTCCGTGGACGAGAGATCCACTCCACTTTCTGGCAAGTCTTCCGGCTTCTCCTCGAGATATAGCTTGACTACCGCAGCGAGCCGTTCTTTGATGTCAAGCTTTGGGCTTTCTTTGAGCAAACCTCCACCGTACACTTTAATATTCTGTTTAACGAGATTCACCGCACTTATTTCATTGTTGGACTCATGGACAACCAAGCCTCCGGGATAGGAGTGATGCCCTCCAAAGGAGCTGCCCGGCGCTGCGAAGATGGGTTGGGGCAAATGCGGACAGTCGCTCTGCTCATCCAATACAGGCGGAAAAATACCCGCTTCAAGACGGGCGTCTGTGTCAGCCGGGTCAACCAACTTCTCGTTGCGAAGCTTTTGTACAATGGCCTTCTTCACTGCATCCGTAAGGCCTATGCGGTGCCTGATACACGTGTTTGGCTGCAAGGCGTCGAGCGTCTGAGTTTTCAGAGAGGAATCCGGCAATTTCTCTGCTTCCGCTATGAGGAAGCGGTAGGCCCTCATCACCTCAGCGGAATTCAAGCTGGTTTTGATCGCTCTTTCGTTGCCAGCTCCAGGCATATTTCGCCCGCCGGACGCCATCATGCACATCGAATACTTTGCGGCTTCCAGGTTCGTAAGACCACATCGATAACCTCGCCAGTTCAGCTTAGTAATTCCGCCATTCCAACTGCCGGAGGAAAAGTAGCTGGCGAAATGTTCCTGCAATTCAGAGTTATCAGCGATTCTTTCGCTGATTTCAAAGAGGCCTTTTCCAGAAAACGCGTGTGGGCCGTATTCCTCCAGAAAGTTGTATTCCTTGTCCCATTGGGGTGATTGGGAAGCCAATTTTAGGTTATAGACGGTGTAGTCCTTTGGAGTAAAGTCCAAGTCTACCGTTAGGATCATAAAAGCAGGGTTGTTTCCATGGATAGGACTGATGGAGGGAACCAGTTGTAGGCCGATATTTAGCGTGTCCGCGTCCAATACACGGAACTCGTTGTTATGAGTATGTCCGAAGAATCCCATCTGAATGACCGGGGCGAAGTCGCGAAGGGCTGCCAGGAAATCGCTATTACAGTTGTCTTTGTACATCAACACGGGGTCATTGTTCAGTGTTGTCAGTGTTGTATAAACATCAATGCCTGGTGGGATGTGACCTAGAATCCAAACATGCTCATGGGATGCACTGGCCTTCTGAAGTTCCGAGCGCAGCCACTTCAATTGGAAGACTTCAAGGTCGTTTCTGCAACCGGCGTTTGTTGGTTCATAGCGGGCCGACCAAACCGTGGTATTGGTAACGATTACGCGGAGCTTTGGTATGTTACGGATCGCTGCGCTATAGTACCCCGCAACGGCCATATTTTCGAGATCTGTGGAGCCAGGAGCAGAGGAGATCATCTTCTCCCAGAAGCTCTTGAAATCAGCCAGGAATGCGCCATTCGGCTCAATTTTGTAGTCGCCATACGCTGAGTCATTATTCCCTAAGACAGGCAGTATCTGGGCATGGCTAAATCTAGAACTGATTTGGCTGGCCAAGAACTTCATGGTCTTGCTGACAAAGCCAGCAAATTTTGCATCTGTGCTTTCGCCATGGACACATCTATTGAATTTTGTGCGAAACTCGTGCACCAACAGGTCTCCAGTGATCACGACCAGAGCAGCGTCGCTGGCCTGCCTCTGCATTTCGTCCAGCGAGGATTTCAGCAGAGCGTAGTTGGTGTCTGGGCCATACGGGCTGAGTACCTTCGACTTAGGCTCCAGAATCCGTTGCCATTCCTCGACCGAACTGTTAGCCAGTAGCCCTGAAATGTTGGAATCGCATTCCGCATTCTTATTTTCCAAAAATGGTTTGCCCGACTTGTCCACAAAAGGGTTGAAATGGAGGTCACTCATCAAGAGGACTTTATGGTCTGTGGGAGCATTATCCGGACGGCCAAGGGCCAGTACGGAACCGACCAAAACCAGAAGAAGAAGTATCTGGAAAACACTTCTGACGAGGCATTTCATTATGCATCTCCTATTGTTATTTCAGCGCCAAGCGAAGTTGGGACGTTGATGAGCTATCCGGGTCACAATCGGAAGAAAACAAATAAGTACAGATCCAGCATTATAAAGGATCAAATTGCACTATTTTTCATTGGTATTGGTCACACGTTGGGCTTCGGCTTTTGCGAGACAGGCTTGGTCATAGTATTCATGATCCTGATATTCCTTAGCAGACAAAGCAAAGGGTGTCACTTGAGGCATACTCTTTGATTGGCAGGGGACAGGTGAACCGACCTCCTAAATATCACCCTGCCTGAGCTGCCGAACTGCATGTTCACACGCTCGGATCGTCAATGCCATAATCGTGAGGGCAGGATTCTGGACCCCAATGCTGGGAAAGCAGCTCGCGTCTGTCACAAAGACATTGCTTACGTCATGACACTGATTGAACCGGTTCAGCACTGAGATTCGTGAATTCTCACCCATTCGGCACGTTCCCGCCTCATGAATGGCCAGCCCCGGTTCCCATGGTGTGCTTTGCACGTCTTTAATCTTCGCTCCGGCCGCTTGCAGAAGTTCCAGGCCGGTCAACAGCATGTCCTTAGCCATGACTATTTCATTTTCCCTGTGCCGGCAGTCAATTCTGAGAACGGGAATTCCGTCGGCATCTTTTCTGTTTCCTTTGTCGATCTCTACGTAGTTATCGTAGTGGGGTAGCATCTCACCGAATCCTACCAGCCGCACCAGAATAGACTGACTAGGATCTGACGTTGCTCTGGCGTTCGGCTCTGCTCTTTGAGTCCGTCCACAGGGAAGCAGTTCGTGGTCGGTCCTCACGATGAAACCCTGATAACCATAGCCACGCAGAAAGGGCCGATCGCGTTCGCTGCCTAGGTTCTGCCATCTCGGAACATAGAACATTCCGGCGCGGCCATTCTCTTTTAGCAAGTCTCCTTCACCATCACAGATTGCGCTAAGCACAATTCCCGATACATGATCCATCAGATAATGTCCCAGCACGCCACTGGAATTGCCAAGTCCATTGGGAAACATGGGTGATGCGGAATTCAAAAGAATACGCGTTGACTCCAACGCTGAGGCGCAAAGAAAAATGACGCGTCCCATTGCTTCGAATCGTTCACCTGTCAACCGCTGGACTCCAGCTACGCCAGTTGCTTTGCCGCTTGAGTCGGTCATAACGCTTTGTACTGGAAACTGTGTCCACAGACTCAGAAGCCCAGTTTTCCTCGCCGTAGCCAAGGTCGAATCACTGCTACTCACCGGACGGAGGCACTCCGGCGTCGTTTGGCCACAGTGGATGCAAGGTGTCATGGTTCCCGACTGAGCACGGCTGTGGCTTAAGCGCGCCCGAATCAGCTTGCACCCTTTGCTGGCAAAAGCCGCACACAGCTTCTCGGCCACTGCGAACTCGCTGTTGCTTCCGCGACTAACCGCTGGAACATCCGATAGACCGTCATGTGTGCAACATACTTGCAATATGCGCTCAGCCGTATCGTAGTAGGGCGCAATCTCTTGGTAAGTAAACGGCCACGTTACTCCAATGCCGTCCGCATGTGCCGCCTTAAACTCCAAGTCACCCATGCGGTAGCAGTGGCCGGCCCATAGAAGACTCTTCCCGCCAACAGCGCGTGCTCTGATCCAGGAAAATGGCCGGTCGGATGGAGTGCAGTAAAGATCATTGACGTCATTTACAAAATATTCGCGCGTACTGCCGCTGAATGCATAGCATCGCGCCTGAATGTGTTGGTTGGGTGCTTCTATATTGCTCAGGGGCTCGACAGTTCCAGCCGGTATGGCAGCTCCGGCTTCTACGACCAAGACTTTGAGTCCCGCCTCACAAAACTGCTGTGCAGCCGTCGCGCCGGCTATGCCCGATCCAACAACAATGATGTCAAAAACTTCGCGTTGCATAAAGGAACATCAAGATATTACCGCTGATGCCGCTGATTTGACGGATGGCCCCTTGATAAAGCAGCAAATGGCAGTTGGCAAATAGAGAAACGAGGAAAACGTTAGGATCTAGAGACAATGAATAGCTATTGGTCTCGCTCATCGAGAAACCGCATATCATGAGCTCTCCCTACCATTATTAGTATGGTAAATGTGTCAGTCGATTGCGGACGTTACCCTGCCCACGCGCCGCACTGCGGCCACGAATGCCGCGCGCCGGCGCCTCGAAATCCGAATTTTCACACCACAGGCAAGCACAGCCACGAACACGCCTGTGTCCGTACACACCAACTCTCGCACGCCGT
>Ga0210408_10001159_pt1 | contig 28526 bp, 17 predicted proteins | sample IncBWH4MmetaG_FD_155471 | JGI IMG/M metagenome (GOLD analysis project Ga0210408, IMG submission 155471) | Forest soil microbial communities from Barre Woods Harvard Forest LTER site, Petersham, Massachusetts, United States - Inc-BW-H-4-M | ecosystem: Environmental > Terrestrial > Soil >...
CGACGTCGTCCACGTGCACGATATTGAGTCCGGTATCCACATACGCGGGCATCCGTCCGCGGGCCGCATCCAGAATGAGCTGCCCCGTCGGCGTGGGCTTGATGTCGCCGGGCCCCACCGGAGTCGATGGATTGACGATGACCACCGACAACCCCGCGCGCGCGGCGTCCCGCACCACCTCCTCGGCGAGATACTTCGAGCGCTTGTAATGGCCGATCATGTCGCTCAGAGCCACGGGAGTGCGCTCTTCTCCCGGCGAACCGTCGGACGGAATTCCGATGGTCGCGACGCTGCTCGTGTAGACGATTCGTGCAACTCCGCACCTTCGCGCCGCCTGCAAGATGTTGCGGGTGCCCTCGACATTGGTGAGATACAGCGATGTGGGATCGCGCGCGCCCAGCCGATAATCCGCAGCCGCGTGAAACAATCCAGTGCATCCCTCGAGCGCCCGTTCGAGCGACGCCACGTCGGCGAGATCGCCCTCCGCAACCTCCGCCGTCACCCTAAGCAGATTGCTGCGGTTCGAGCCGCTGCGCACCAGGACTCTCACCTGCCAGCCGGCCGCGCCCAGAGCCCTGGCAACCGCGGCGCCGACAAAACCGGTTGCGCCGGTGACCAGCGCCTTCATGCGACGCGCGCCCTCATGCAACGCGCCCTCATGCAACGCGCCCTCATGCGACGCGCGCGCCGGCGACGGCCGCCAGCGAGCGAGTCGCCGCGCGATAGCGCTGCGCCAGACGAATCAACGCGACCAGTTCGAAAGGCGCCACTGCGAGTCCACCGACCAAGCGCCGCAGGCTCACCTGCCCGGCCCGGCTTGCCGCCACCACGGCTCGCGGCAGAACGTCGGCAGCCGTGTCCACGATCACACGCACGGCGACGAACGGCAGCCCATGAGCGGCGGCGACTTGGGCCACGCCGATACTCTCCATGTCGACCGCGACCGCACCGGTGTCGCGAAACGCCGCGGCCTTGTCGGCGACGGCGTCGATCACATCCAAGCTGCTGAGCAAGATGCCGTCGGCCACCGGCCGTTGCCTGGCGATGGCAGTGCGCAACTGCTCGCGCCAGGCGGTCGACGTCAAGCACCGCGCACCATTGAGGGAAATGACTTCGCGGGGCAAAACGACGCTGCCCGCGCCCAAACTGGGATCGAGCCCTCCCGCCAAACCAAAGCTCATGAGTGCCGAAGCCCCCGCCTCGATCAGCCTGGCGGCGGCGAGTCCGGCCGCGGCACAGCCCATTCCGCTCACCGCCACCAGAGTGCCGTCAGCGAGGCAACCCACATCGCCGATCCGCTTTACGGGTCCCAGAGCACGCGCCTCGGCGGCGAGCGCCGCGACCACGCCCACCATGGTCGCGCCCACCCCGGTCAATGAGCGATTCCGCGGCGCGCCAGGCTGCGATAGGCCGCCAGCGCCCAGAACGGGAAATACGCCGAATAGCCGTGATATCTCAAGTAGAACACGCGCGGAAATCCGGGCGCCGTAAACTCCCGGTCGTTCCACAGTCCGTCCGCCTGCTGCGTGCGCATCAGGAACTCGACGCCGCGCCGCACGGTGTCTGACCGTGCCTCGCCCGCCGCGAGCAACCCCAGAAGCGCCCAAGCACTCTGAAACGCGGTGCTTGGGAATTTCCCGGATTCGCCGGGCGTCGGTACTCCGGGCGTCGCTACGCCGCGTGTCGCCACGCCGCGTGTCGCTACGCCGCGTGTCGCTACGCCGGAGGGGTGCGCGTAGGTATCGTTGCTCTCACCCCAGCCGCCGTCCGAATTTTGCCGGTGCTCGAGCCACCGGATGGCCCGCCGCACGGCTGGATCATCGGCGCCGATGTGCGCCTGGGCCAATGCCGTCAGCACCGACCAGGTGCCGTAGACGTAATTGGTGCCCCAGCGGCCGAACCACGACCCATCGGCTTCCTGCTGCCGGCGCAGGTAAGCAATCGCACGCTCCAACGCCGGTTTGTCCTGGGGACGGCCGACGCGCGCCAGCACGGTCACGACCCGGGCGGTTACATCGCTGGTGGGCGGATCCAAGAGCGCGCCATGATCGGCGAATGGAATCTTGTTGAGGTAGTAGCAGGTGTTGTCGGCGTCGAATGCCGCAAAGCCGCCGTCCTTGCTTTGCATTCCGACCAACCAATCCAGCGCACGGCGCACGCTCTCCACATAGCGGTTCGGCTCGCGCGACTGATGCATGGCCCACACGACCACCGCCGTGTCATCGAGATCCGGGTAATGGCTGTTCGCGAACTGAAAGGCCCAGCCGCCGCCGGCCAGTGCGGGCCGCTTGACGCGCCAGTCACCGGGTTCATCGAGTAGTTGCCGGGACTGCAACCAGTCGACCGCTCGAATCGAGGCGCCGGCAGCCGTGGCATCGCCGGCCTCTTGCATCGCGAGACTCGCGAGCGCGGTGTCCCAGATCGGCGACACGCAGGGCTGACAGTAGGCGCTCGAGGGGCCCGCGACGATCAGCTTCTGCAGTGCTCGCTTCGCGGTGACGCGGCGCGGATCCTCCGCGGGATAGCCCAAGATCACCATCGCTTCCAAGGCATTGACCATGGCGGGAAAGATGGCGCCCAAACCGTCTTCGCCGTTCAGCCGCTCGAGCATCCAGTTCTCCGCCCGGGCGGTGGCGGCTTCGCGCATGCGCGCCGGAATCAATGGGTCGATCAGACGTCCGAGTCGATCGGCCAACAGAAACGCCTTGGTCACCAGTCCCGAGCGCCGGAAATAGTGCCGCTCCTTTTCAGGCGCGGTCGTGAACAATTCCCGGATATGCACGCTGCGCGGGTTTTTGGCGACCGGCTTGCGCGTGCACAAAATGAACAGCGGCACCATGACGGTACGCGACCAATAAGCCACCTTGTCGAGATGGAAGGGGAACCATCGCGGCAACAGCATGATTTCGACCGGAATGTAGGGCACGCCGCGCCACGGCAATTGCCCGAACAGCGCGAGCGCAATGCGCGTGAACACATTCGCCCTGGCCGCCCCGCCGTGCTCCAGTATGGCGGCCCTCGCTCTGGACATGTGAGGCGACTCCGGACCGTCTCCGGCGAGCTTCAAGGCATAGTAGCCTTTGACCGACGCACTGATATTGAACTCGCCGCCGTGGTACAGCGGCCAGCCGCCGTGATCGGCTTGGGTGGAGCGCAGGTAGCGGCTCAACTTCGTCTGCAGCGCAACGTCAATCTCGTCCAGGAAGTGCATCATCATGATGTACTCGGCCGGGATGGTGCAGTCCGCTTCGAGCTCGAACAACCAGGATCCCTGTTCACTCTGCCGCGCCAGCAGCGCATCGCGGGCATCCACGACAGCGCGATCCAACGGCGAATCCGTCACTCGCCGCAGGGTGTGCGACACGATGTCGCCGCGCGTGTCCGGGTGTGGGAGCGGGTAGGAACCCGGCTCCGGTAAGTTGCGACTCATGATCCAGAATTCCCGTACGAGCGGCGCAGCGCCTGCTCCGGTTCGCGAGCCGAATCTTCCGCAAGGCTCGCGGGTGCCGGGCGCGGGACGCGCAACTCGCCGAGCCGCGCGAGCGGCAGCCCGCGGGCAGCCTGTGCGAACAGCAACCGAAGCAGCCAGTTGCTGCGTCCCGCGACCTTCGTCAACAGGCGCGTCATGGCGACCGCGGAATGCGTCACCTTGACCTGCGCGCCGGCCGTGAAGCGCGGATTGTGTTCGATCTTGCGCAGCGTGAGGACTGCCAGTCCGATGGCCCACAAACAGAAGCGGCGGATGCCGGTTTCCCCGCGCGGAATCAATAAAGTGTAGTCGAGGGCGTTGCGCAGATGCGCATGGGCGACGCCCACGAGCTCGCGAAAGGCGGCGCCGAAGCGCGGATCAAAATGTTCACTCGAAACTTCACCCAGATCGACTCCGTGACGGGTGAACACATCCTGCGGCAGCCAGCACGCGCCGCGGCTGCGGTCCTCCCACACATCTTTGAGAATATTCGTCATCTGCAAGCCCTGCGCGAAGGAGGCGGCGAGGGCGGACAGCGCCGCGCGGTGACGGGCAATATCCGGCGAGTAGTCGCAAAATAGATCGGTGAGCATTTCACCGACGACGCCCGCCACGTAGTAGCAGTAATCGTCCAGGTCGGTCGAAGCGGCGAGGCCTTTCACGCTCGCGGTGAACTGGAAGCGGGGCATCCCCTGGCACATGAGCGCGACGCAGCGCCGGATCGCGGCCCGCTGCGGCGGGTTGAGCCGCTTCATGACAGCGATGACACGGTCCATGTTGCTCACCAGGTCACGCTCGGCCGCCAGGGTGCGGTGGGACAGCCGGCGGGTGATTTCCCCCGCCAGCAGCTTAGGCTGGCCGTGCCCGGCCAATTCCGCGCTGAAACGCTGCAGGAAGGCCAGTGTTTCGGGCGGCGATAGGGCCGGCTCGTCCTCGATGGTATCCGCGATGCGGCACAGCAAATAGGCGCAGGTGACCGGGACGCGCAGTCCGCGCGACAATTGGGGTATGGTCAGCGCAAAGGTGCGCGACACATGGGGAAGAACCTGGTCTTGATAGACTTCATCTGAACTGTCGGAATCCATGCGGACAGTATCTCGGAAACCCTGAAGGATAGCATCATGTCAGCGGCCCAGCCGTGGTGCAAATCTGCAACAACCGAGACGACCGTTGCCACTGGGGTGGCTCGGCAGTATAAACTCCGTCAGATGACCGCAGCGCCAGAGAACTATCCGCTTCTGCAAACCATTGATGCCCCGGCGGACCTGCGCCGTCTGCCGGCCGGCAAACTGACCGAGCTGGCCGCCGAACTGCGTCAGTTCCTGGTCCACAGCGTGAGCACCCGGGGCGGCCATTTTGCCGCGGGATTGGGTACGGTGGAATTGACGATCGCCCTGCATTATGTTTTCAACACTCCCTACGACAGACTGGTCTGGGACGTGGGCCACCAGGCCTACCCGCACAAGGTGCTGACGGGCCGGCGCGATCGGCTGCACACCATCAAGCAGGACAAGGGCCTCGCGCCATTCCCGACCCGCAGCGAAAGCGAATACGACACTTTCGGCGTCGGACACTCCAGCACCTCGATCAGCGCGGCGTTAGGGATGGCCGTCGCAGCGGCGCAACGCGGGGAGACTCGCCGCGCAGTGGCCATCATCGGCGATGGCGCTCTCACCGCCGGCATGGCCTTCGAGGCGCTCAACCATGCCGGTTCGCTGCCGACCGATCTTCTGATCGTGCTCAACGACAATGACATGTCGATTTCGGAGAACGTCGGCGCGCTCTCCAACTACCTGGCCCGCGCATTGTCCGGACGCATGTATTCGCACCTGCGCGAGAGCGGCAAGAAAGTGCTGCGCCAGATGCCCACGGTGTGGGAACTCGCGCGCCGTTCCGAAGAGCACTTGAAAGGCATGGTCCTGCCAGGAACCTTGTTCGAGGAGATGGGCTTCAACTACATCGGCCCGATCGACGGGCACGATGTCAAAGCCCTCGTCAGCACCTTGCGCAACCTGCAGAAGCTGCGCGGGCCGCAGTTCCTGCATGTCGTGACGCGCAAAGGCAAGGGCTACGCGCCTGCCGAGGCGGACCCGATCAAATGGCATGGTCCGGGACCGTTCGATCCGGCGAGCGGCATGATCTTCAAGGAGGCGAGCACCGGGCCGAGCTATTCGCAGATCTTCGGCAAGTGGCTGTGCGACATGGCGGAACGCGACCCCAGCATCGTCGCCATCACGCCGGCGATGCGCGAGGGCTCCGGGCTGGTCGAATTCTCCAAGCGATTCCCCGAGCGCTATTACGATGTCGCGATCGCCGAACAGCACGCGGTCACCTTCGCCGCCGGACTTGCTGCCGAGGGGTTGAAGCCGGTGGTCGCGATTTATTCGACCTTCTTGCAGCGCGCCTACGATCAGCTCATTCACGACGTCGCCCTGCAGAATCTGCCGGTGGTATTCGCCCTGGACCGGGCCGGCCTGGTGGGCAGCGACGGCGCGACCCACCAGGGCAGCTACGATCTGACGTTTCTGCGCTGTATCCCGAACATGGTGATCATGGCTCCGGCGGACGAGAATGAATGCCGCCAGATGCTGTATACGGCCACGACGCTGTCCTCGCCCTCCGCGGTGCGCTACCCGCGCGGGACGGGTCCGGGAGTCGCCATCGCCGCGGAAATGACCGCGATTCCGGTGGGGCGCGCTCAACTGCGACGCGAAGGGCGCAGCGGACTGGCGATTCTCGCCTTCGGCGCGCTCGTCGAGTCGGCGCGCAAGATTGCCGAGCGCCTGGATGCGACGTTGGTCAACATGCGCTTCATCAAGCCGCTCGATGAGAAGCTCGTGCTGGCGCTGGCGGCGCGTCACCGCGCCATCATCACCATCGAAGAGAACGCCGTCAGCGGCGGTGCGGGCTCAGGTGTCAGCGAGCTGCTCGCGTCCAACGCTGTGCAATTGCCGATGCTGCATATCGGCATCCCGGACCACGCCATCGAGCACGGTTCGCGTGAGACCTGTCTCGCGGCGGCGGGCCTGGATCTTGCCGGGCTCAACGCGAGCGTCGATCAGTGGTGGGCACTGCAGGCGCCCGAGCGGGTTCGCTCGGTTCGCAGCATCTGAGGTAACCCCAAGCACGTCCACCGTGCGGCAGCCACCGTGTGCAAACTGTGGCTTGCTTCTCCTTCCCTTCAGGCTCCAGGTGGCAGAGTTGCCGAGGAGCGTTCGTTAATTTCACACTTTGATTTCGATTTGGTGTAATTTTTACAATGGAGTGGCTGGCAGCATGTACGAGAAAGGGACAAGTATGGCCACAGTCAGCATTCGCCTTCGCTTCCGTATCGAGCAAGCATGCGCAAAGTCGCCATAGTCGCGACTGCCTTTCGCATGCCAGGGACCACGTCCGCCCGCTTTTGGGAGGACTTGCTCGCCGGCCGAGATCTCGTCACCCAGGTCGACCCCGACCGCTTCGCCGCGCCTAGCTACCTGCATCCGAACAAATCGCATCCCGGATCCTCCTACACGTTCGCAGCGGGCTCGATCGGCGATGTCGCCGGATTCGACGCCGGATTCTTTGCCATCTCGCCGCGCGAAGCGTCGTTGATGGACCCGCAACAGCGCCTGCTGCTGGAATTGAGCTGGGAGACCTTCGAGAACGCCGGCATCCGGCCCTCGACGCTGCGCGGCAGCGACTGCGGCGTGTATATCGGCATCTCGACCTCGGATTATTCCTCGCGGCTGGCGGACGATTTGTCTGCCATCGACGCGCCGTTCGCCACCGGCAACACGGCGAGCATCGCGGCCAATCGCCTCTCCTACATCTATGATCTGCGTGGCCCCAGCATGGCGATCGATACCGCCTGCTCCTCCTCGCTGGTTGCCTTTCATCAAGCGTGCCGCTCCATCGTCTCGGGCGAGATCAGCCAGGCGCTCGCCGGCGCGGTCAGTCTGCATCTACACCCGCTGGGATTCATTTCTTTTTCGAAGGCCTCGATGCTGTCGCGGCAGGGCCGCTGCCGGGTGTTCGATGCCTCGGCGGACGGCTACGTGCGCTCCGAGGGCGGCGGCATATTCTTGCTGAAGGATTACGAGCGCGCGGTCGCCGACGGCGATCCCATATTGGCGGTAGTGGTGCATTCGGCGGTCAACACCGATGGGCGAAAATCCGGGCTCACGGTGCCGAGCGCCCTGGCCCAGGGCTCGCTGTTGGTGAACGCCTACGCCCACGCCGGCATCCACCCTTCGGAGATTGATTACATCGAAGCCCATGGCACCGGTACCGCGGTCGGCGATCCGATCGAAACCCGTGCACTGGGTGAGGCGCTGGGCCAGCACCGGCCGAAGAGCCAGCCGCTGCCCATCGGCTCGATCAAGGGCAATGTCGGACACCTGGAGGCCGCCTCCGGTGTCGCCGGCTTGCTCAAGGCGGTTCACTGCCTGCGCCATCGCGTGATCCCGGCGCACATCGGCATGGACACACCGAACCCCCACATTCCCTTCGCCGATTGGAATCTCGAGGTGCTCACCGCCAACACGCCGCTGCGTTCCAATGGCCGGCTGGTGATCGGCGTCAATTCGTTCGGCTTCGGCGGCGCCAACGCCCACGTGATTCTGGAGAGTCACGCCCCGAGTACCGCCGCCACGCCGGCCTTACCCAAGGCGAGTCCGCTTCCCATCGTGGTGTCGGCGCGCGACGCGGCGGCGCTCAGTGTGGCCGCGCGCGAGCTTGCCAAGTGCATCGAGGACCAGCCGCAAAGCGCGCTGTACGACATTGCCTATCAGTCCGTGCACGGCCGCGAGCGGCACGCTCACTGCGCCGTGCTATTCGGCACGATGCCCTCAACCATTGCCGCGAATCTGCGTCGCTTCGCGGACGGTGCCACCGACCGCACCACTGTGGAGTGCGGAACCGCACTGCACGCACCCTTGGGCGCCGCGTTTCTCTACTCCGGCAACGGCGCGCAGTGGGCGGGTATGGGCAGCCGCTTGCTGGCCGACGCGACGTTCAGAGCCGCGGTGCGCGAGGTCGACAGGCTGTTCTCGCGCTACGCGGATTACTCCCTCGAGGCGGAACTGGCCGGCAAGAACGGCGACCGCTACGACCTCACGGAGATTGCGCAGCCGGCGCTGTTTGCACTGCAGGTCGGCATCACGGCCATGCTGCGCCGGCGCGGGCTGGTGCCGGTGGCGGTGGCCGGACACAGCGTCGGTGAAGTGGCGGCCGCGTGGGCGTCGGGGTCGCTCACGCTCGCGGCCGCGGTCAGCGTCATTCACCATCGCAGCACCTTGCAGGGCACCACCAAGGGCACCGGCCGCATGACGGCGGCCAATGTAGGCGAGCCGCAGGTGCGCGACCTGCTGGCAGCGCTGGGCCTGGCCGAGCATCTCTGCGTGGCGGGGGTCAACAGCAGCAAGGGTGTGACCATCGCCGGTCCGATCCCGTACCTCGAGCAGTTCGAAATCGCGCTGGCCGCGCGCGAGGTGGCCTACAAACGGCTGGATCTTGATTATGCGTTCCACAGTCCGGCGATGGACGGACTGTTTGCGGAGTTGCGGCGCTCGCTCGCGCATCTGGAGCCGGAGGCGACCGAGATACCTTTTTATTCCACCGTGGCCGGCGAGCTGCTCACCGGCAAATCGCTGAATGCCGAATACTGGTGGCGCAACGTGCGCGAGCCGGTGAGATTTCAATCAGCGATCCGCGGGATGGTGAACGGCGGCATCAACATTTTCCTGGAAGTCGGCCCGCACGGACTGTTGCGCCGCTACGTGCAGGATTGTCTGCTCGACGCCGGCGTCGCGGGCCTGGTGATCACGACCGGAACCCGCGGCGATGACTCGCCGCAACGCATCTACTCGGGCGCGAACCAAGCCGTGATCGCCGGCGCCACGGTCGACTGGCAGCGGCTTCTGCCCTGGCAGGGACGGCCCGTACGCCTCCCCAACTATCCCTGGCAGCGGGAACGCTACTGGCACGCGGTCACTGCGGCATCGATCGGACTGCTCGACCGCAAGATCGCGCATCCCTTGCTCGGCTACGCGCTGAATCAGGTCGAGCTGACCTGGGAAAACGAACTCGACACGCAGCGGCACCCGCTGCTGGCCGATCACGTGGTGGGCGATGCCACGGTTTTCCCGGGGACCGGCTACGCGGAATTCGCGCTGGCCGCCGCATTTCGCTGGCAGCCGACGGCCGTGATAGAAATCGAGGATCTGGAGATTTGCGCGCCGCTGCTGCTCGCGGAAGAAACCAGCCGCACCGTGCGCTGCGCGCTGGATCCGCGGGACGGACAACTGTCGATCAAGTCCCGGGAACAGCTCTCGCTCGACGCCTGGACCCTGCAGGCCGTCGGCCGGGTGCTGCGCGAACCCACCGACACGCGGCTCGCGCGCGCGCTGGGGGCCCTGCCGACGCACCATCCGGATTTCACCGGCCGCAGTCACGCGCTGCTCACGGCGGCCGCCGGCCTCGACTATGGGCCGTCGTTCCAGGCGCTGCAGCACGGCTGGGTGGTGGACACAGCGGCGCTCGCGGTGTTCGATCTGCCCGATGCGGTGCGCAGCGAACTCGACGCTTACCACCTGCACCCGGCCTTGGTCGACTGCACCTTTCAGCTGATCATTCAATTGCTGAAGGAGGACGCGGCCGATTACGCCGGCTTGACCTTCGTGCCGACCCGCATCGGCCACCTGAGCTACCGCGGCGGCTTAGGCCGGCCGCAGTATGCCCGCGCGCGGCTGCTCTCCCGCGGGCCTCATTCGGTTTCGGCGGAGTTCGAAATTTTCGATGAAATGCAACAGCCGATCGCCGTGATTGAGGAGGTTCGGTTCCGCAGTGTGCGTCTGCAGCGTCCGGCGGAACACGTGCGCTACTTCGAATATGGCGCCGTGCCGCGCCCCTTGCCGGAGTTTGCAGCCGCACCTGATGACTCGTTGCGGCACCTCGATGCCGCGCTCGAGGCGGCGCTCGCCGACGCCGGTGTGCAGCGGGCCCAGCGGCAGTATGCGGCGGAGATCGACCCGCTGCTCGATGTGCTCTGCAGCCGCTTCGTGCTCGAAGCCCTGCGGGGAATGCCCGCTGAATTGCGCAGCGCCGCCGCGCAGAGCGCCGTCTATCACGGCCATCTGCTCGAGCTGGCGCAGGCCGACGCAGAATTGCTCGATGACGCGGAGGAAGCGCAGGGCTCTGCGCAGGACATCTGGAACGCCCTGCTCGGCGACTACCCGGATTATTTCCAGATCGTGCATGCGGTCGGCTGCGTCGGACTGCACCTGCCGGCACTGCTGGGCGAGCAGCCCGCGGCCCCGGAACTTTGCCCGAACCTCCTCTCTCTGCCGACGCTGCTGCGTCAGGCGCAGGGCGCTGACCTCAAGAATCGCCTCGGCGCCGCGGTGCGCGAGCAGATCGCCGCGGCCTTGCGCGACCTGCCCGAAGGGCGGCGCCTGAGCGTGGTCGAGATCAGCGAGGGCGCACCGGCCTTGGGGTTGGAGGTCTGCCGCACGCTCGACTTCAATCGCTCCGATTACCGCTTCGTGAGCAGCGCAGCGGCGAGCCTCGATGAGGCACGGCGGCTGCAAGAGAAGTATCCGGCGATCCGCGTCGCCGCGCTCAACGAGGCGAGCGACGGCGGCGGCTGTCAGCTGGCCATTCTCACGCTCGATTTCCGCTCGTTGCGCGATGCCTATTGCGCACTCGACTACGCCCGAATGCAACTGGCGCCGGGCGGCGCGTTGCTGGTGATCGGACAGCATCCTTCGCGCTGGCTGGACTTCGTTTTTGGGCGCGATCCAACGTGGTGGAGCGACGCGCCGGAGGGCGGGCTGCTGGCGCGCCAGCAGCCCGCCGCGTTCTGGCAAGGTCGCGCCCGGCAGGCCGGATTCTCCGCGCTGCGCGTGTACCAGCCCGCACAGGACGCGGCGGCGGGTCCGTACCTGCTGCTCGGCAGGCGCACAGCCACCGCTCTGCATCGGGAGCCGCAGGCGCCGCCCCGTCACTGGCTGCTGCTCGCCGACGCCGAGGGCTACGAGGCGCAACTCGCTGCGCAGCTGTGCCAACGCTTGCAGGAACAGGGCGATGTGGTCAGCCGCGCCGCGGGGAGCGGTGATGCGGCACTGGCCGCGCTGCTCGAGGACTGCGTCCGTCAGCGCGGCGCGCTCGACGGCATCGTCGACTTGAGCGGGTTGCGCGCCTCGAGCGGCACCGATGCGGTCTCACAGCTCGGCGCTCAGGTGGCGCGCTGCACCGCGGCGGCCGCACTGATCCAGGCCTGCGAGTCGACCCAGACTCGGGCGCGGTGCTGCTTCGTGACCGCCGATGCCGCCTCTCACTTGCTGCCCGGGCGGATCGCTCGCGCTGCGCACTCCTCGGTCGCCGATGCGCCGCTGTTGGGCCTGGTCCGCACCTTGATGAACGAGGCCGCGAGCTGCGAGGTGTGCCTGATCGATTTGGAGACTTCGGCGGCGGCGATCGATGTCACCGCGGCCGCCCTGGCCCGCGAGTTGCGCTGCCAGGATGCCGAGCAGGAAGTCATGCTCACGGCGGCCGGCGAGCGCTATGCAGCTCGGCTGCGCAGCGCTGCGGCGCCCGGCGCCGAGCCGGATCGCAGCGCGGGACCCGCCGATGCGCACAACACCCACTTGGGATTCGCGCTGCCGGGACAGCTGCGCAACCTGCGCTGGGAAGCCCATCCGCGGCGGACGCCGCGCGACGCCGAAGTCGAAGTCGCCGTGAAGGCGACGGGCCTCAATTTTCGCGATGTCATGTACGCGCTCGGCCTGTTGTCGGACGAGGCGGTGGAGAACGGCTTCGCCGGATCGAGCCTGGGGCTGGAGTTTTCGGGCGTGGTGCAGAGCGTCGGGCCGGACGCGCGCGGCTTTGCCCCCGGCGATGCGGTGATTGGCTTCGCGCCCTCGAGTTTCAGCGACCGGGTGATCACTCCGGCCTCCGCGCTGTCGCCGATCCCGGCGGGATTATCGTTTGAAGCGGCCGCGACCATTCCCAGCACGTTTTTCACCTCCTATTACGCGCTGCATCACCTGGCGCGCCTGCACGAGGGTGAAAAGGTCTTGATTCACGGCGCGGCGGGCGGCGTCGGTGTCGCCGCAATCCAGGTGGCCAAGTGGTGCGGCGCTGAAATCTACGCCACCGCCGGCTCGGACGAAAAGCGCGACTTCCTGCGCCTGCTGGGAGTCGACCATATATACGACTCGCGCAATCTGGAGTTCGCCAACCAGATCCTGCGAGATACCGGCGACGGCGTCGACGTGGTGCTCAACTCGCTCGCCGGCGAAGCGATCAACCGCAACTTGCGCGTGCTCAAACCCTTCGGCCGTTTTCTCGAGCTCGGCAAGCGCGACTTCTACGAGAACACGCGCGTCGGCTTGCGCCCCTTCCGCAACAACTTGAGCTACTTCGGCATCGACGCCGATCAACTGATGTCGGAGCGGCCCGACCTGACGCGGCGACTGTTCGCCGAGATGCTGGCGCTGTTTCAGCAGCGGGTACTGCGCCCGCTCCCCTTCCGCAGCTTCGATGCCGCGGAGGTGATCGACGCATTTCGTTACATGCAGCAGTCGCGCCACATCGGCAAGATCGTCGTGACCTATGGCGGCGGAATTCCCGACGCGCATATCCTCGAGCTCCCGGCGCGCCGCCTGGACGTTTCGGCGCAGGCGACTTTCCTCGTCACCGGCGGCTTGAGCGGCTTTGGCCTGCGAACCGCCGAATGGCTCGCGGACCGGGGCGCCCGGCACCTGGTGCTGCTCAGCCGCCGCGGTCCGGCCGGAGCCTTCGCGCAGACGGCGATCGCACGGCTCGAGCGCCGCGGCGTGCAAGTGCTCGCGCGCGCCTGCGATGTCACCGACCGGTCGGCGCTGGCCGGCCTGCTCGATGAAGCCGCGCGCGACCTGCCGCCGCTGCGCGGCATCGTGCACGCGGCCATGGTCATCGACGACGGCCTGATCCGCGACCTCACCGCGGCGCAGATCCGCGGCGTGCTGGCGCCGAAAGTGCTGGGGGCGCAGTATCTGCACGAACTGACCCGCCATCTGCCGCTGGACTTTTTCGTGCTCTATTCTTCGGCCACCACGCTGTTCGGCAATCCCGGCCAGGGCAGCTATGTGGCTGCGAACTGCGCGCTCGAAGCGCTGGCGCGGGCACGCCGCGCGCAAGGACTCCCCGCCACGTGCGTGCGCTGGGGCGTCATCGACGACGTCGGCTTTCTCGCGCGCAACGAGAAGATCAAGGATGCACTGCAGAGCCGCATGGGCGGCTCGGCGCTGCAATCTGCCGTGGCCCTCGATGCGCTGGAGGCCATGCTGGTGGCGGACCGCTCCGACCTTGCGGTGCTCGATCTGGACTGGGGCGCGTTGTCCCGCTTCCTGCCGAGCGCCGCTTCGCCGAAGTTCGCCGAGCTCGCCCGCAGCGGCGGCGACGGCGAAACGCAAGACGAGGGAACGCAGGATCTGCGGCGCCTCTTGCACGAACTGCCCGAGGAAGAATTGCTGAACACCGTGGTCGAGATGTTGAAAGTCGAAATCGGCGACATCCTGCGGATGGCGCCCGACAAGATCGACGCCACCTTGTCGGTGCAGCAGATGGGCCTCGATTCATTGATGGCGGTCGAACTGGTCGTCGCGGTGGAAAGCCGCTTCGGTACCCCGCTGCCCGTCATGGCGCTGAGCGACAGCCCCACCCTCGCGAAACTGGCGGTGTGGATCATCGGCCAGCTGCGCGGCGAGGAGGCGAGCGCGGACGCGAGGCAGGATGAGGAGACTCGCGCCCAGATTGAAATGGTGGCGAGCCAGCACGCCGCCGAGGTTCCCGCGGCGGAGATCGAACTGATCGCGGCTTCCTTGCGCGCGGACGCGGCCGGCGCGAACCGGCGGATGATTCACTAGCATGAGCCGCAGAACGCTGCCCGGCCTCACCGCTGCGCTCAAGGAGAAGCTGATCCAGCATGGCATCGAACGGCGGCTGCGGCATACGGATCCGCCGCCCGCGCCCACGCCCACGCGCATCATGCAAGACAGCGTCTGCGCGGACATTCCGGAAAAATATTACCGCTTCGATCTGCATCCGGGCTACCAGCAACTGCGCATCATCGCGGACGGTGCCGCGCGGCTCGGCATCAGCAGCCCGTTCTTCAAGAATCACGACGGTATCGCCGGCGGCCGGACCCTCATCGGCGGGCGCGAGTACCTCAATTTCTCGAGCTACAACTACCTGGGGCTGTCGGGGCATCTTTTGGTCTCCGCCGCGGCCAAGACCGCGATCGACCGGTACGGCACGTCCGTGTCGGCGAGCCGCGCAGTGTCCGGCGAGCGCCCCCTGCATCGCGAGCTGGAAACGGCCCTTGCGCGCGCCTACGAGGTTGACGATGCGGTGGTATTCGTCAGCGGGCACGCGACGAACGTCACCGCCATCGGCCACTTGTTCGGGCCGCGCGACCTGATCCTGCACGACGCCTTGATCCACAACAGCACCTTGCAGGGAATTCAGCTGTCCGGGGCGCACCGCCTGCCCTTTGCGCACAACGACTGGGAGGCGCTCGACGCGCTGCTGTCGCAACAACGGCGCAAATTCGAGCGAGTCTTGATCGTGGTCGAGGGCATCTACAGCATGGATGGCGACTTTCCCGACCTGCCGCGCTTCATCGACATCAAGCGCCGCCACAAGGCGTTCCTCATGGTCGACGAGGCGCATTCGTTCGGCGTGATGGGCGAGTCCGGTCTCGGCATTCGCGAGCATTTCTCTCTCGAGGGCGACGCGGTCGACATCTGGATGGGCACCCTCAGCAAGGCGCTGGCGGGTTGCGGCGGCTACATCGCCGGCACCACGGCGCTGGTCGAGCATTTGAAGTTTCTGGCGCCCGGATTTCTGTACAGCGTCGGCATGGCGCCGCCGCTCGCGGCCGCCTCCCTCGCCGCGCTGGAGCACCTGCAAAGGGACCCGGCGCGGGTCGCGACGCTGCGCGCACGCGGAGCGCAGTTCCTCCGGCTCGCGCAGGAGGCCGCCGTGGATACGGGCACGAGCGCGGGCATCTCGGTGATACCGGCCATCGTCGGCAGCTCCACGCGCGCGGCGCGCCTGTCCGCGGCGCTGTTCGAGCGCGGCATCAACGTGCAGCCCATTCTCTATCCGGCCGTGCCGGAGAAGCTCGCGCGGCTGCGCTTCTTCATGAGCTGCGAGCACACCGAAGCGGACATTCGAACGGCGGTCGGCACGCTTGCCGCCGAACTCGCCGCTATTTCCTAAAACAGAGGGTCACCCCTCTGTGAGCTAGGGCTCGGGCGTCAGGAACTTGCAGGTGACTCCGTTTGATTTCGAAAGAGGTTCGTCCAGAGTTGCGAGCGGCAGCTTGAGTGCTTCGGCAAGGGCGACGTACCACGCGTCGTAACTCGTCACGTTGTGACGCAGTTCCCAAATGCGGTCCGCGAAAGGCTCGAAAGGAAACAAATCGATATCGAGCTGCATGAGATCGTCTTGCGCCGCATTCGCCTCCGGCGTCGTAATCAGCTTTGCCCTCTCCAGGCGGCGAAATATGTTAGTGGCTTCAGCAAATGCCAGCTCAGGCGCGTGTAGCGAACCGCCTGCTAAAACCGTTTCCGCCCAACGTCCAAGGGGGCCGGTGTCAACCAGCGCGGCCACCAGCACAGAGGAATCAACAACGGTACTCAACGCCGGTCAGCGTTTCTGTTCTCGAGTATCTGCTTGGCAGTGATGCGAGTCTGTATTGCGCGCTTTCTCTTGCGCACTTGCTGCAGCCAGGCGTCTATCGACGGGCGGGCAGTCAGGCGCTCAAGCTCGGCGCGCAAGAATTCCTGCATCGACTTACCTTGCAATGCCGCACGGGAGGCTAATTCGTCGCGGACTCTCTCCGGAACATCACGAATGTTAATCTGAATGGCCATGCTTTCATAATGCCAGCAACGAGGGCATCTTGCAAGCGTTCCACCAATCGATTCTGCGCAGTTCTGTGCCGTTGCATAAAGATTAGAGATATATTCAATGAACGCATAAGGTTTAGAGATTTCACAGTTGCAGCCGCGTGAACCTCCTGGAAGCCCTATCAAATTACTAGCAACGCGCCTGCCAATCCTGCGGTCCTGAGCCGTCTGTACCTCTGTGCCGTGTTGCCTTGTCTCACCGATTTGGCGGCCGAGGATCCGGCCGCCCGGGACATTCTCGGCGACTTGGACGCTTCGATCGTGTTGCGGATCCTCGGCGGAGCGGCGGCCACGCTGCGCCTGCGATCCGGTCGCGTCGCCTGGGAGAACGGCTGCGGCCGCGGCATCCCCTCGGTGAGTTTGCTTTTTCTCAGCGACCGCCATCTGAATGCCTTTTTCTCCGGCCGGACCTGGGCCGTGCCGCTCACTCTATGGGGCGGTTGGCGGGTGGGCGTGTTGCAGCGTTTTGCCAAATTGGCACGCCGGCTCAAGGCGGTGCTGAACGGCGATCCACCGGTTCTCGCGACCCCCGCCGGCCGCCGTCTACACGCGCGGCTCTCGCTGATTGCCGCCGGTTTAGGCCTGCGCCCACTCGCCGACGGCGACGAGCCGGCGCGCAACGCGCTGCGTTCCCTGCCCCCGGGGCTCGCTGCCTTCAGTATCGCGGGCGAGCCCGGCGCGACGATCTGGTTCGATCACGGTTCGGTGGATAATGCCGCCGGCTGGGGCGAGCCGCCACGGCGCCCGGACGTCTGCATCACGTTCGCGGACATGGATGTCGCCTATGCGGCGATGCGCGACGAGATCGATGCCCTCGCCGCCATCGGCTGCGGTCAAATCACAGTGGAGGGTCTGGTGCCGCTGGCCGATGGTCTCAATGTCGTCATGGAGCGGCTGCGGGTGTATCTGCAACCGTCAGCGTCATGAATTCGCCCGACAACCGCTTTCGGCGATCGCAGGAACTCTTTGCCCGAGCGGCCAAGGTCATTCCCGGCGGCATCTACGGCCATGCGGGTCCGGCCATCGGGCTGCCGGGCTCCTTCCCGTACTACGCCGATCGCGCGCAAGGATGCCGCTATTGGGATGTGGACGGCAACGAATACATCGACTACCTGTGCGGTTACGGCCCGATGATCCTCGGTCACCAGCATCCCGAGGTCGAGGCGGCGGCCGCCCGGCAGCAGCGCGACGCGCTGTGCCTGAATCACCCAGGACCGATCATGGTCGAGCTGGCCGAACACTTGGTGTCGCTGGTGGAATTTTCCGCGTGGGCGGTGTTCGGCAAGAACGGCTCGGACATGACCACCTGGGCGTTGCAGGTGGCGCGCGAACATACCAGGCGGCGCAAGATCCTCAAGGTGGCGGGCGCCTATCACGGCATGGATCCCTGGTGCACGCCGGGCCACGCGGGACTGCTGGAGGAAGACCGCGCTCACATCCACGATTTCACCTGGAACGATCTCGACTCCTTCGAACGGCTGCTGAAGAGTTTTCGCGGCGACATCGCCGGCGTGATCATGACGCCGTTTCACCATCCGGTGTTTCATGCGTCGCAGATGCCGGCGCCGGGATTCTGGCCGCACATCGAAGCCGCCTGCCGCCGCGACGGGATCGTGCTGATTCTCGATGACATCCGCGCCGGATTTCGCCTCGACCTCCACGGGTCGCACAAATACTTCGGTTTCGAACCGGATCTCATCTGCTTCTGCAAGGCGCTCGCCAACGGCCACCCGTTGTCGGCGACGCTCGGCCGCCGTGAGCTGCGCGTGGCCGCGAGCAAAGTATTCCTCACGGGAAGCTACTGGAACAATCCGCCGCCGATGGCGGCGGCCATGGCCTGCCTCAAGATCATGCAGAGTGAAGACACGGTGTCGACCCTGCGCCGCCTGGGCGAGATGCTGATGACCGGCCTGGTCGAGGCCGGCCGCAAGCATGGCTACGCGATGCTCGCCTCGGGCCCCCCGGCGACTCCCTTCCTAAGCTTTGCGGACGATCCCAGCCTGCGCCGGCAGCAGCGCTTCTGCGCGGAAGTGACGCGGCGCGGTGCGATGTTCCATCCGCACCACAATTGGTTCCTGTCCGCGGCGCACACGCCGGAAGACATCGCGGCGACGCTGCGCATGGCCGATGAGGCCTTTGCTGTCATCAAGAGCGAGGGGCTATGAGCCAAAGGCAGGTCAGCGGCCGGTAATCAAACGCAATGCGTCATCCACCTTTTTCAAATGGTTTGCGCCAACGGAGCAATAGCGAAACATGAATCGGGCGTTGGAGATCGCTCGGATTTGGTCGATCAATAAATCCGTATCGTATTTGAGCTCGCCCGTCCTCTGAATGCGGATACGCAAGGGGAAACGGTCCTCCGGTGAGAGTGAGTCCGTTTGGCTCGTTCCGGGAATCACGATCGTTGTCGGATGGCCGGCCGTATTGAGGGCATCAGTTTGAATGACGAGAGCCGGTCGCTCGCTTTTGCCAGGTTCCCGGCGGTGGGTCTGCGGCTCGAGATTAACCGCCCAAACCTCGCCGCGAACGACAGAGGTCATGCGAGGCCATCGCCTTCACTGCTCTGCATCGAGCACGCAGCGTCCGCGCTTTGTCGGGCGACCCGACGCGACAGGTCTGCCATCCGGTCCTGCATTTGTTGGGCTTGGAAATGCTCCAGAGCCTGTCGAGCGTATTCGGACCTGCTGAGGCCCAATTGTCTTGCCGCAGCCTCAACCGCTGCAGCCAAGTCTCGGGGGACACGAAACGAAAAGGAGATGAGGTCGTCCATATAGCCTATCATACACGCTGTCTCACAAATTGCAATACATTCCATATAGCAAACAATATCGCAATATGCAGCACGGTGGCCCCCTAGGACGACATCGCGGCGACGTTGCGCATGGCGGATGAGGCCTTTGCTGTCATCAAGAGCGAGGGGCTATGATCGAAAAGCAAATAAAACTAAATGAGGAAAGGCATCATAAACTGTTTTGCAAAATGCATGATATACTAAATTGTGTGATGCATATAAAACTAAGTTGAATCGTCCGTGGCCACCTCGAACGATAAGGTTGCGACCTCACTCGAGGTCCTACGCAGGTTGCAGGCGGGGGGTCGGCGTGTCTTTTCCAGCAAGGAGCTGAGCCGCGTTCATCGCGACCGCCTGATCAGATACGGCTATCTCCAGCGAGTCATCGACGGCTGGTTCATCAGCGCGAGCCCATCGACACAGCCCGGCGAAAGCACTCCATGGCTGACCGCGTTCTGGGAGTTCTGCGGCCGCTATTGCGAAGCGCGGTTCGATTCCAACTGGCATCTCTCGGCTGAGCAGTCGCTCCTGCTCCACCTCGAGACTACCGCGATCCCGGCTCAGGTTATTGTGTACAGCCCGAAGGCTCAGAACAACAAGATCGAGCTCCTGTACGACACCTCTCTCTATGACATCCGGGAGACGCAGCCGCCGCCGGTAGAGGACCTGAGCGTACTCGACGGCCTTCGCGTGTTCACCCTCGAGGCCGCGCTCACGCGCGTGCCAGACGCGTTCTTTGCGGCGAAGCCCCTTGACGCCGAAATCGCGCTCAACAGCGTGCGTGACGCATCGGGCATCCTACGATTGCTCTTGCGCGGCGGACACTCGGTCGTGGCAGGTCGACTCGCCGGCGCATTTCGCCGTACTGGCCGCGCCAATCTCGCCGATGAGATCCTTGCGGCCATGCACGCGGCGGAACACAACACCCCAGAGAGCGACCCCTTCATAGCGGCGCCGTGGGTCGGGCGACGGGTGGCGGCCGGCGAGGCGCCCGTCGTCGGACGTCTTCACGGACTCTGGACGCTGACGCGCGAGGCCGTCATCGCAGCATTTCCAAAGGCGCCGGGCCTGCCTCGCGACCGCCACGCTTACTTGCGTCAGGTCGACGAGATCTATGTGACGGACGCCTACCACTCGCTATCCATCGAGGGCTACCAGGTTACTGCGGAGCTGATTGAGCGCGTCCGCACCGGTGCATGGCGACCCGAAACGAACGAGGAAGATGCACTGAGCCGCAATGCCATGGCCGCGCGCGGCTATTGGCAGGCATTCACCGCGGTCAAGCGGGGAGTGGCAGCGGTGCTGGAAGGGGCGCCCGCCGCGCAGCTCGCACGCGATTCGCACCCCGAGTGGTATCGCGAACTGTTCCAGCCGTCGGTGGCGGCGGGCGTCGTGCCGCCCGCGGTGCTTGCCGGCTATCGGAACAACTTCGTCTACCTGAAGACCTCGCGCTACGTTCCTCCGCGCTGGGAGACGGTGCGGGACGCGATGCCGGCGCTATTCGACCTGATGACGGCGGAGCCGGAAGCCTGCGTTCGAGCAGTGCTCGGACACTGGCTCATCGGGTACATCCACCCATACATGGACGGGAACGGCCGGATCGCCCGCTTCCTGATGAACGTGATGCTCGCCTCCGGCGGATACCCGTGGACGGTCATTCGCCTTGAGGACCGGGGTCGCTACCTAGGCGCGTTGGACCGTGCGAGTTTGGCACAGGACATCCAGCCATTTGCTCATCTCATTGCAGAACGTGTCCAGGCTGGCCCACCCTCCAGCGCCTGAAGGCGGGCACCACTCACTACGGAGGTCACGCGAGGCCATCACCGCCACTGTATTATCGCGTTTTCAGCCCGTAGTAGCGCTGCACTCCCCACTGCACCCAGGCGCGCGGAGTCAAGCGCGCGAGCAAGGGGGCGATGCGGGCTTGGAATACGTCGCCGACCGCGACGACGGGGCCGCGGATCTCGCCCTCGACGATGCTGACCAACCGGTCGGCCACCCTCTTTGGGTCCTGCGCCCGGTTCATGTTCGCATCGATGGCGCTCCACGCCTGCTCTAGATTCGGAGCATAAGCGCCCGACAGTTCGTCGCCGATCCGCCGCGTCGAGGCGTGGAATTGGGTAGCGAAGTCGCCGGGGCGCACGTCGACGACCCGCACACCGGTATGCGCGAGTTCCAGAACCAGGCCCTCGGACATGGCGCTGAGCGCTGCCTTGGCCATGCTGTAGGGCGCCAAGAAGGGCAGCGGAAACACGCCCGCCAATGAGGAGACGTTGATCAGCAGCCCCTCACGCCGCGCGCGCATGTCGGGCAATACCAGGCGGATCAGCCGCAGCGGACCTAAGAGCAAGGTTTCGAGTTGCGCGTTGAATTCCCGATCGGTGAAGGCCTCGAGCGGACCGAACACTCCCGCCCCGGCATTGTTGATGAGCACGTCGAAGCGCCCTGCTTCGCCCTGCGCATGCGCGAACCCGTCCTCGATGGACTCCGCATCGTTCAAGTCGAGAACGGTGGGATGAAAGTGCTCGAGAATGGGCAGCTTCTCCAAGGTACGGCCGGTGCCCCACACCTCGTGGCCCCGGCCGCACAAGGCTCGGGCCGTCAGCAGGCCAATGCCCGCGCTCGCGCCGGTGAGGAAGATGCGCTTCACGATGCTGCATCCTAATCATGTCGACCAGCGCGCGCTCGGGCGTCCGCCACATGATGGCCTCTTCCAGGGAGGCCGTAGGATGCTGCGTCGCCGCATGCACGTAGAAATGTACGTTTAAACGGACTTATGATACCATGCCGGCATGAAATGTCCGTTTAAACGTACATCGTGAACGCTGCACTGAACGCTCAAGATCTCGGCATCTGGGTGCGATCCGAGCGCAAGGCCCAGGGCCGCAGCCAAGCCTGGATAGCCGAACGAGTGGGTTGTCGGCGCCAAACCATTGTAGACCTTGAGGCCGGGCGCAATGTCGAACTGAACGCCCTATTTGGCACCCTTGCCGCATTGGGTAAGGGTCTAGCCATTGTTGATGCTCGCATCGACGTCGAGCGGCTGAAAGAGCTTTTCCGCGATGAAGACTAAAGAGCTGCGCATTTCGACTCCGCAGGGCATCGCGGGAGATCTTCTTAAAGAGCCGCGCTACGTATTCAACTACACGGCTACCGAGCGATCCGAAGAGATCTCGCTCACGATGCCGATGAGGGCCGAGAGCTATTCCAGCGGCGCCCTGTTGCCGATCTTTGAAATGAACAAGCCTGAAGGGTATTTGCTCTCAAAGATCGAGGAAGCATTCGCAAAAGCAGGTCCGCTCGATGACATGTCACTCCTTGCTCTCACCGGTGGCGCCCAGATCGGCCGTCTCACGTATACCTCGCCCGATGAGCCAACGCGCCGCGCGCGCGCGCCCATCAGTCGCAAGGAATTGTTGACGCGCAAACCCACGAGCGAGCTATTCGAACAACTGGCGGCAATCTACTTCGAGTCAGGCATCTCGGGCGTCCAGCCGAAGGTGCTGGTACCTGAAACTGGCAGTCCAAGCCCCGTGACTGATCGAGCGACCGTCGTGCATTCGGACCTGATCGTCAAGGCGAGCGGAATTGAGTTTCCACATCTGACGCAAAACGAGTTTCTTTGCATGAGCGCGGCAAAACGTGCCGGCATTCCGGTCCCTGATTTCGCACTATCGGAGGATGGAGGCCTGTTCATCCTCTCGCGCTTCGATCAACAGGAGGGCAAGTCTTTAGGATTCGAGGACATGGGCGTTCTCACAGGACGCGGGAACCGCGATAAATATCAGGGGAGTTACGAGAATGTTGCCAAGGCGATCCGGCTCTACTGCGAATCCGGCGACCCCTTAGCCCAACTGCAGCAGTTCTTCGACTATGTCGCACTCATGGTAATGGTACGAAATGGTGACGGGCACTTGAAGAACTTCGGCCTACTGTACCAGCATCCACAGAATCTCGCCTCGATTCGGCTTGCGCCCTTGTACGATGTGGTCACTACGAGCATTTACGACATATCGGGCGGCACGACCCAGATCACCAAGTACGACCGCACGCTCGCTCTAAAGCTCGGCAAGACGCGAAGCTATCCCAATCGCAAGACGCTGCTCGAGTTCGGAAAGACCATTTGCCAGGTAATGCATCCGCAACGAACCATTGAGCGCTGCGCTGACGCGATGTCGGAGACTTTGAAGACCGAAGGCGAGCGCGTTGAGCCAAGCCTTCTAAAAACTTTGGGCGCCGCGTGGGATGAGGGACGCCGCTCCGTTGAGCCCGATCAGGTGTTCACTCGCCCTCCAGTCGCTGGTTAGCGGTCGTCGTCTGCCGCTCCCCTGGGCCACCAAGAGACTTCAAAAACGCTTCCCACTTCGGCAAGATCACCTCGAAATCGTAGCGCCGCGCGACCGCAGCGCCCTTGGCGATCAACTCGTCGCGGCGCGCAGCGTTCGCGGGACCGATCACGGCCTGGATCGCGCGCGCTGCATCGCCGACCGAATACGGGTTGAAGAATTCCGCCGCATCGGCATAGATTTCCCGATGCACGGCGATGTCGGACGCAATCACGGCGCCGCCCGATTTCATCGCCTCCACTCCCGGAAAATCGAATCCCTCGCCGAAGCTCGGACAGACGGTGGCGCGGGCGTGCTTGTACAGCAGCCGCAGGTCCGCCGACGGGACGTTCTCCACCAAAAACGCGTCGCCGCGCTCCATCCACGGACGAAACTTGCCGACGATGGATTTTTGACGCCACCCGGTCTCCCCGACCACGAGCAGCTTGAGCTTAGGGAAGATGTCGGCGCGCAGCTGTTCCCAGGCCGCGAGCAGCGTCAGATGATTCTTGCGCGGTTCGATGGTCGAGACGACGAGCAGGTATTGCAGCGGTTCGGATCCCGAGCCTTGCTCGAACAGTCCGCGCGTGAAACCGGGGTCCAAGGGCGGCTTGATCCTCGAGTTCAGCCGGGTCTTGATGATCTCCGGGACGCGATCCGCGCCCGAGTCTTCGTCGAAATAATCGTGCGAGACCATGTTGTGAATGGTCAGCGCACGCGGCGCAGCCTGCGGAAAAATCGACAGCAGATCGTTGCGCGTGGCATCGGAGACACAGACGAACCAGGCGCCGCTGTTCACGTTGTTGCGCAGCGCCCAGTAATGTTGCGCCTGGTGGTGGCTGCGGTCGGAAATCGTATGCGGCATCAACACCGGAATGGCATCGTGGTAGCGAACCACCAAGGTCGTTTTGCGCGACACCGTGGCCGGATAGGGCGTCTCCGCAATCATCACATCGAAGTCCGCCGTGTTAAGGCGCGGGTAAATGGGCGGCCCAAAGTGCCGGGTGAAGAGGCCGCAGATGTGCATCGCCCCCCAGGGGATCCGCGCAATCCTGAAGCCGGCCCGCGTGACCAGATCGAAGTCGGCCGCGGGCAGCGTGCGCGCAAAGAACCGGCGCCAAATATAGTCCCGGAAATTGTGCGCATCGAAGCGCGCGAGGGATTCGCGCCCACCGATCCGCTGCCGGAGCGCCATTACCACGGTGTAGGCGGTGGTCTTCAAAACCGAAAACCGGCTGCGCCGCTTCGGCGTGCCGCTTTTCTTCACCCAGGTGCGTTGCTCCAGCGTGATCACCACGCGCCCGAGGCGGTTCAATTGCCGGTCCTTCGACAGGAGGCCGAACCAGCCTTTGCCGCTCGGCGGCAAGCCGCGCGCGAGCAGCTGATCCCCGCTTTGCATGAGACCCTCGACCCGAACGTTTTCCAGCATGGACAGACCGCGAAACAACAGCCGGGTCTCCTGCGGAATGCCCGCATGCCCCTCGAGCGCCGGACGCATCTCCAGCAGGATTCGCAGCGGTGTCTCAGGAGCGCTCAAAGGTAACCGCCGGTCGATCCCGCCACCGCGTCGAGCGCGCGCTCCACGATCTCGAAATGCTCGGGCCAGCCGGGCGGTTGCCAGTGCGCCAGGCGCTCGAGTTGCGCGGCGCGCCGAGCAGAGTCTGGGTCCGCGTAATCGATCACGGCATCGCGCCACGCGTACAGGTCGAGTGGATCGATATAGTCCGGAACATTTCCGCCGACCTCGCGAAACACCGGGATGTCGCTGCAGATCACCGGCACCTCGGAAGCGAGCGCTTCGGCCAGCGGCAAGCCGAAGCCCTCGACGAACGACGGCACCAGCACGGCGCGTGCGTGGGCCAGCAGTGACCCCACGCCGACATCGTCCAAGTGGTTGTGCTCTTCGACGAGCCCATGCAGGCGCTGCGAGCGTTCGAGCAGATCAACGACCTGTTCGTTTTCCCAGCCCCGGGCGCCGATCACGAGCAGCCGCGGCGGCGTGGCCATGATCATGGACAGCCGACCCCAGAGATTGAGCAGCAGCAGGTGGTTCTTTTTCGGTTCGATCGTTCCAAGCACGATGAAGTATGGCACTGAATCCTCCCCGGGCGGCAGGGTCGATGGACTAGTCGCGCGCGGGAAGGCGCGCACCCCGGGCAGCGCCACCGTGATGTTCGCATCGGGCAGGGACCGATGCGGTTCGGAGGCCAAAAAATGCCGCAATGAAGCGGCGGTCGATCTGGAGTTCACGATCACGGCGTCGAAGCGGCGCGCGATGGTCTCGGTGACGCGCCGATGCCCGCGCGCCTTGCCGGGCTGGACGTATTCCGGGTAATCGATCGGGATGAGGTCGTGCAGGAAGCACACACAGCGCGCCCCGAAGTAGCGCCGGATTCGCTCGATGGTGTAGTCGAGCGACAGGTGGTGGTGAGAGACGACAAGAAAGATTGCCGGACCGTTCCGGCGCTTCAGTCGCCACCGCAGGTGAAAGCCCGCGGTCCAGTTGCGCAGCAACACGGTTGCGTACAAACCGATGATCCCGGGGGCGCGTCCCGCGTTGCCCTCGCGCGCGCCGCCCTGCCAGCGAGCGGCGAGCCCTTGCACGAACGCCCTAGCGCCCGCGGGGTTGACCCCGAACACATATCCGCCGAGGTGCACCACGGCATAGGCAGGCCGGCGCGCATCCGCCGCCAGAAAGTGCTGGGCGTAGGCGAGTTCGACGCGATCGATGCCGCTCGGCCCCTTGCGGCGCGCTCGCCAGATCAAGCGCGAAATGTCCAGCAACACCGGAGCCCGATCCGATTCACCCGCCGCGACAGGTCGAGTGGGCAATCGCAATTTACCCGGCCGCCCCCGAGTGCGGCTCGGTACCCGCCGCGGGCGGCGCGGCCGGCGTGGGATCCAAGGCCGCGAGACCGCGGCCCTCGCGAATCGCCAGCACGGCAATGCCCCCGACACCGGCCACGGACAGAATCGAGATCACGAGGTCATGGCCCGACACCGGACCCAACTCCGCAAAGGGTGCGAAGCGCAGCGGGAGATGCAGCACGCCGAAGGCCAGGATGCACAGATTGCCGAGCAGCAACAGCGCCCGAATCTCCGTGGGACCAAAACCGAAATAGGTGATGCGCATGGTGTTGCGCACCTGGGCGCCGATCAGCGTGTAAACGAACCCCATCAAGAAGGCGATCAACCCGAGGCAGGCCACCGCGAAGTGGGCACAGGGCGAGAGGCCCACCGCGAGAAAGATGATCACCTGGGAGAAAAGATCGCTGGCATGATCCACGAAAAAACCGAAGCGCGGACGCTCGATGTGCCGGCGTCGCGCCAGGGTTCCGTCCAGCGAGTCGCCGAGCCAGTTGGCCACGAGGCCGACAGAGGCCAGCCAGAGCCACGCCAATGACCAGCGGCTCAAGATGAAGCCCGCCGCGCTGATCACCGCGCCAAGCACACCCAAAATGGTCAGGTGATTCGGTAAGACACCGGCGGGGAGCCGATCCGCCATCCAGGCGAGCGACGGTCTCTCCCATATGCCCAGCACGCTGTCGTTCAGTCTCTTTACAGCCATGCGTGCGGTGCTCTGGGCTTCGCGATTCGAGCGTGCAGGGTACCGAAAGGTTTCGCACCGCTCAAGTCCGCTCCCGGGGCCGATACGACTCGCGCCGCGCCGGGTTGCTGGTAATCTGCCATCCATGTCTGCCGTCAACCCCCTCGCCGAGCCCCGCTGGGTGCCCGGGATGACTCGTGAGGAATTGCGCGATTACGGTCTGTATCAGGCGTTGCGCTCGCTGCCGATCCCCGCGGTCTCCCGCATCGGCGCAGCCTTAAGCCCGATTCTCGGGCGCCGCGCCCACCCCGCCGCGGCGGCGCGCGCCGCTGCGGCGATGCGCCTGCTGCGCACCGACCTCGCCGCAGATCCCGCCGCACTCGAGGCCGCGCAGGGGCGACTGTGGGCGAACATGGGCCGGCACTACGCCGAATTCTGCGTGCTCCATAAAATCGTGCCCGCGGGGCGCGTGAGCATCGATGATCCGGCAACCTTTGACGCCGTCCTGGCCGACGGCCGGCCGGTGATCGTACCGTTCGTGCACACGGGCAACTGGGAGACCATTGGGATCCAGATGGCCGATCGGGCACCGGGGCGGGTGTGCGCCATGGCTGAACCGTTGCCGAGCAATCGAGTGCGCGCGCAAATCGCCGCCATGCAGCGCGGGCGGCAGCCGGGAACCATGCTCACCATGGACGGCAGCGCGTGGCGCCGCGCGGTGCACCACCTGCAGCAGCCCGGGGGGATCCTGTACCTTGCGATCGACGAGTACGCCGAAGGTCGCGTGTGGGCGCCCTTCTTTGGGCGCGCGCTCGATGTTCGGGGCAATCTCGGCAAGATCGTGCGCATCGCCGCCTACACCGGGGCCATCATCCTGCCGCTGTACAGCGAGCGCCTCGGCGGCGCGACTTTCCAAACGCATGTGCTGCCGACGCTCGAGTTTCCGCAGAAACGCAAAATCGACCGCGACGAACAACTGCACCACGTCGGCCAGCTCGACGCGCTGTTCGAGCCGGCGGTGCTGCGCTTGATCGAGCAATGGTTCGCCGTGGTCGAATACCGCCCATGAGCGTGTCGCCTGCCACCACCCCCGCCTGTCCGATCACGGGCCAGCCGGCGGTCCGCCGCCTGCAGTCGATATCGAGCGCGCTGCTGATCGGTCTGTGGCGGGCCTCCTTTGGCGTGGCCGCGGCTCGACAACTCGGCGAGATCTCGCAGTTCGGCCTGTGGGAGTCGCCCTGCGGGTTGATTTTCTTCGACCCGATGATCGCCGGCGACGCGACCTTCTACAAAGATCTGTACTTGCATTGGGGCAAGGAGGGGCCGTGGAGCGATGGCGCCCTGGAGCGCGCCGACTTCAGCCACGCCGCCGCTCTCATCAAGCCGGGGGATAAGGTTCTCGATATCGGCTGCGGTTCCGGGGCGTTCGCCGGTCATGTGGGCCATGCAACCTATG
>Ga0210408_10001161_pt1 | contig 28505 bp, 30 predicted proteins | sample IncBWH4MmetaG_FD_155471 | JGI IMG/M metagenome (GOLD analysis project Ga0210408, IMG submission 155471) | Forest soil microbial communities from Barre Woods Harvard Forest LTER site, Petersham, Massachusetts, United States - Inc-BW-H-4-M | ecosystem: Environmental > Terrestrial > Soil >...
GAAGGAAAAGGCAAGAAACTTGCGGAGACGGTAGGCGCGCAGACGGAACTCTACGGCCTTATTTTGAACCTTGAAGAAGACGGCGTGCGCGCGACCATCCTTGGCGATACATCGCGCGTGACCGAAGGCATGACAGTGAAATCGACCGGGAAAATTCTCTCGGTGCCCTCCGGCGACGAACTCCTCGGCCGGGTTGTGAATGCACTCGGCGAACCCATCGACGGCAAAGGACCATTTAAAAACACGACCATGATGCCGGTTGAGCGTGAGGCCAGCGGCGTCATCGACCGCAAATCCGTTTCCGTGCCATTGCAAACGGGCATCAAGGCGATCGACGCGATGATTCCGATCGGTCGCGGCCAGCGCGAGCTCATCATCGGTGACCGCTCGATTGGGAAAACGACCGTCGCGATCGACACTATCATCAACCAGCGCAACGAACCGAAAGATAAACGACCGATTTGCATCTACGTCGCCATCGGCCAAAAGGAATCGAAGACCGCGCGCATCGTGACGCAGCTGCGCCAAGAGCGTGCGCTCGACTACACGATCATCGTTGATGCTCCGGCGTCCGCTCCCGCTGCCTTGCAGTTCCTCGCACCCTTTTCCGGCGTCGCAATCGGCGAATATTTTATGGATCAGGGTCGCGATGTGCTCATTATTTACGACGATCTCTCCAAACAGGCTGTGGCCTACCGCGAACTCTCGCTCCTCTTGCGTCGCCCACCGGGCCGCGAAGCGTATCCGGGCGACATTTTCTACTTACACTCGCGCCTCCTCGAGCGCGCGTGCCGCTTGTCGGATGAGAAAGGCGGCGGTTCGATTACGGCACTCCCGATCATCGAGACGCAAGATGGCGATGTCTCTGCCTACATCCCGACCAACGTGATCTCGATCACCGATGGCCAGATATTCTTGATCGCAGAACTTTTCAACAAAGGCGTGCGCCCTGCTATCGACGTGGGCATCTCCGTCTCCCGCGTCGGTTCATCTGCTCAGACAAAGGCAATGAAGTCGGTCGCAGGCGGCCTCAAGCTCCAGCTCGCACAATTCCGTGATCTCGAGGCCTTCATGCAATTTGCGCAAGACCTCGATAAAGCTACGGCCGATCAAATCGCAAGCGGTCAGCGCATGGTGGAAGTGCTCAAACAAAAGAATGGTGCGCCGATTCCGGTGGAGATGCAAGTTGCGATTCTTCACGCGGCAGCGCACAAATTCTTTGCCGACGTTCCGGTGAACAAGGTCACCGCAGTCGAAGCGCAACTTGTGGAATATCTTGCTGGCCAGCACGAAAAGACACTCGCAGCAATCAAGAAAACAGGTGTGCTCTCCGACGATCTCAAAAAAGAACTCAACAAAGCGCTCGAAGAATTCACGCTCGCACACAAGGAGATGTTCTCCGCGGCACAATAACTATGGCGAGCTTGAAAAACATCAAGCTCAAAATTCTCTCGTATAAAAAAACGGGTACCGTTACGCATGCGATGGAAGCGGTCTCCGCGGTAAAAATGCGCAAAGGGCAGGAGCGCGCGCTCTCCGGCCGCTCGTACGCTGCTGCTGCACTCACCGTGCTCGAGCGACTCTCGGGCACGGCCGATATCGCGCGGCATCCCTTGATGCAAGCAGGAAGCGGCAAGACGTGTTTTATCGTCGTGACGAGCGACAAGGGATTGGCGGGCGCTCTCAACAGCGCGGTTATCCGCAAAGTCGAGAGTGAGTTAGGGCGCCTCAAACTTAGCAAGGACAATGTGGTGATGATCGCGATCGGAAGACGCGCGGCCGACTATTTCACAAACCGCGGTTACGACGTACGCGAACGGCACGAGAACATCGCCGATGGTGTTTCTGAAAATGAAATACGGATGGTCACCGACAAGGTCTTGCAGTGGCACGAGGCGCATGAGATCGGCGCGTGCTTCATCGCATATCAAAATTTTGTCTCGACCTTCGAACAGGAACCGATCGTGCGGCAGATCGTCCCGATTTCGCCCGAATTGATGCGAGAGATTGTCGCAGGTATCCGGCCTGCCCGCGGTAGGTATGCACCCACCACCGCCGAAACATCAGAGAAACCCGCGGCGTACACAATCGAACCTGATGCGGATTCGGTGCTTGCGGTTCTTCTGCCCAAACTTCTCAACATCGCCATTTTTCACGCCCTCTTGGAAGCGAAAGCATCCGAACACTCGGCACGCATGGTCGCCATGAAAAGCGCAACCGACAAGGCAAAAGAAATGGCCGGCGATCTCACCCGTACCTTCAACAAAGTCCGCCAGGCCGCAATCACGCGTGAAGTTTCTGAGATCACGAGTGGTATTGAGGCGATGAAGTAGGTATGGGCGAAGGAGAAGGGGAATGGTGGAAACAAACCGAAAGCCTCTCACAGTTAAAACTGAAAGTCATCACAGCCATCAGCGCCGCATTCGTTCAGCTTCGTGAAAAATCCATCGGTGTTCCCCACGAACTCTTTGATGTAGCCGAAGAAAGAGTCAAAGCGGCTATAACTGAATCGAGAGCGACTGAGATGGAGGGATTATTCGATGTCGCCACCAGTAAATTTTTAACCGAAATGCTGCGTATATTCACCTTCGAAGAAGACGCGGATATGGCGAATGAAAATTTTAAAAAAGCACTTGCACTCCATTTGTCCAGCTGATAGGTATGCACAGCCTTATAATCACGATCGTATGAAAATCATCGTCGGAACTACGAATGCGGCAAAAGTCGCAGCCGTAAAAGAAATTGTAAAAGAATATGCACATCTTGCGGATGCGACGATCGAAAGCGTCAAAACGGAATCCGGCGTATCCGATCAGCCGAAATCACTGCAAGAAACTATAGCCGGCGCCATGAATCGCGCACGTTCGATTTTCAACAACTGCGATTATTCTATAGGTCTTGAATCAGGCCTGATGGAAGTACCGAATACCAAAAGCGGTTTTATGGATTTATGCGTCTGCGCCATTTATGACGGAAAGGAATTTCATCTCGGGCTCTCTTCCGCATGGGAATTTCCCGATCCGAAAATAATGGATTTGATAGTAAAAGGCGGAATGAATATGAGCGAAGCTATAAATCACGTGGGTTTGACATCGAATGCGGATATCGGCACCGCAGAAGGGGCGATCGGACTCCTTACCAAGGGCAGAATGGATCGCAAGGAGTATACGAAACAGGCATTGCGCACGGCACTTATTCACCTTGAGCAGTTCGAATAACCGGTTATAATCCTTGCACCTATGGCAAACGGCATCATCACGCAGATCATCGGTCCGATCGTCGACGTCCGCTTCGACGACAAACTCCCTCAAATCCAGAGTGCGCTCGAAGTAAAACACAAAGGCAAGCGACTCGTCTTGGAAGTCGCGCAGCATCTCGGACTCAACCGGGTTCGCGCGATCGCGATGGGTGACACCGCAGGGCTCGCACGAGAAACGGAAGTACACGATACAGGTGCGCCGATTTCAGTACCTGTCGGCGAAGTCGCGCTCGGCAGAATGTTCAATGTGATCGGCGATCCGATCGACGGCAAAGAACAAGTGGCCAAAGATTCAAAACGCCTTCCCATCCACCGTCATCCGCCGGCATTCGTGCGCCAGAGCACCAAAGCAGAATTATTTGAAACAGGAATAAAAGCAGTCGACCTCCTCGCACCATTCATCAAGGGCGGTAAGGTCGGACTTTTCGGTGGCGCTGGCGTCGGCAAGACTGTTCTCATTCAAGAACTCATTCACAATGTCGCATCGGAGCACGGCGGATATTCCGTATTCGCCGGCGTGGGTGAGCGTGTGCGCGAAGGCAATGACCTCTACCACGAAATGAAAGATTCCGGCGTGCTCGACAAAACGGCGCTCGTATTCGGTCAGATGAACGAAGTGCCGGGCGCTCGTGCGCGCGTGGCGCTCTCCGGTCTCACGATGGCGGAGGCGTTCCGCGATGAAGGCGGCAAAGACGTACTCTTTTTCATGGACAACGTATTTCGTTTCGTACAAGCGGGCTCTGAAGTCTCATCGCTCCTTGGTCGCGTGCCCTCGGCGGTGGGTTACCAGCCCACGCTTGCCGGAGAAATGGGGCTCCTCCAAGAACGCATTACCTCGACGACCGAAGGCTCGATCACGTCGGTACAGGCCATCTACGTGCCCGCCGACGACCTCACCGACCCAGCGCCCGCGACGACCTTCTCACATCTCGACTCCACCATTGTGCTCTCGCGTCAGCTTGCGGCACTCGGTATTTATCCGGCGATCGACCCGCTTGAATCCGGCTCGACCGCACTCACGCCCGAGATCGTCGGCGAGGAGCACTATCGCGTAGCCAACGAAACCCGCCGCGTCTTGCAGCGGTATAAAGACTTACAGGACATCATCGCGATTCTCGGCATCGAAGAGCTCTCCGACGACGACAAAAAGTTGGTATATCGCGCGCGCAAGATACAGCGATTCCTCTCACAGCCATTCGCGGTTGCGGAAGCCTTTACCGGCGCCAAGGGCAAGTATGTGACCCTTGCCGAAACGGTACGCGGATTCGGGGAAATTCTTGATGGCAAACACGACGCGCAGAATGAACAAGCGTTCTACATGAAAGGCGGCGTTGACGAGATCGTTGCTGCATAACCTATGGCGGAGCGTAGCACCTTCCATCTCATCGTGGCCTCGGTGGGGGAGACGCGCTTCGATGGCGCAGCACTCTCTGCCACATTGCCTACGACCGCCGGCGAGATCACCGTCTTGCCGCATCATGAACCACTCGTCGCAACCCTTAAGCCCGGTACTATCACGGTGCGCGAAACGCTCGGCGATGCAAAAAAATTCGAGATCGAAAGCGGTGTACTCGAAGTTTCGGGGAATCGCGCAGTCGTCCTACTCTAGTTTTCAACATTGAAAGACCGCCGTTTTTAGAGAGAAGGCTATACTTAAGCCAATGCGTTTGGGTGCTTCTATCGTGTTACTTATCACAGTGGTACCGTTGGTGGCGAGTGCTGCCTTGCCGCCACCTGGTGGCGCACCGACCGGTTGTCCCACACCGCGAGCTCAATCGCAATGCAGCGCAGCGCAGCCCTGTAGCGCTTCCGGTAAGAAAGTCACGGTCTATGTACCGCACGGCGGACCTAATTGCGCGCACTCAATCCAAGGATGTGTTGCCACATCAATGAAAGGGTTGGACGGTACCTGTACGCCCGCGACCGTCGACGCAGTCCGGCTCGGCAAGGCAAAATACGCCACCTGCGCCTCCGCCACATCCAACTACGGAAAATATTTTAATATCGGCACTGTCACGTATCGCAGCGCGCTCGACATGAAAATGTACACGGTACCAAATGTCATTTGCTACGTTCACGACACCGGCTGCGCATTCAACGGAACCTGCTCAGCAGGTATGGGCAATTTTAGTAGTACTCCGCGACCCGACAAACTCGATCTTGCGACTACAATTTGCCCGACCTGTACGGATGGTCAGGCGGGCACCATCGGCAATAATGGGACAGTTGCGGTTTCGCAGATTGGGCTTCCCGACAACAATAACGTCGGTAGTCCATTTTCGACCGCCAGCATGCAGCCGTACACGATTGGAACTCCATATTCCATCGCCAATCCGTATTCCGCCGGTAACCCATCAGGATTCAATTCAGGCTATATGTCCCAGCCACCGCCACCACCTGCGCCGCAACCATCATACCCGCAGTCTGCCCCTGTTTCTGCTGCTCCCATCGCATCTCCGGTTACCACCCAACCGACTACGCAGCCTTCACTCCAAAACCAGCAAACGTTCGCTATCCAACAATTTTTCCAATCCCTGAATCCCAACACGCAATCCGCGTCGAACTCAAATTCTCTCGCTTCCGTCGGGAACCTCATTGCCCAACCTTCGGTTGTGCCGCATGGCAGCACGTTTCTCGTCTCGTGGGCGACGTTGGGCATGGATTCTTCCAAACCTTGCACCGTGATGGAAAACACCAGCTACTTACTCGCGCGGAGCAATAATGGCTCCAAAAGCATCAACACAAATTCAGGAATTTCGCTGGGGGTTATGACCTTTGCGCTGGAGTGCACGACGCAGAGTGGTCAATCGCTGGAGAAAACTGCTCAAGTTACTATCAAGTGACCCTTCATCAAGTCTCGCATATTCCAATCCCGCATACGTAAGTTTTCAACATGTGGCCTCAGCGCTTTCTGCTATGAACGATAGAATTGGCGATAATGGCACTACGGTATCTATGGGCTGGGGCAGTCGCATGTCTGCTCATTCTTCCTGCAGCACTCTCTGCAGCAACGCTCGGCCCAGGATGCAGGGCATCTACTCCAGCGGATTTGCAGAAGATGAAAGATCTCGGTTTGCCGCAAGCGTATGAGGTCTGCCCCAAGGATCAGGCCATACTTGGAATCGGAGATAATTTCGAACAGTGGTACGCAAAGTTGAAATCACAATCGCCCTGCAACAAAAGCATCTGCACGCTCTCGTGTCGTACTCACAATACGGGGGCCCAGGTCTGCGGACCTATCGCGAAGAAGTGGAACGCAATCGGCTGCCATCCCAACAACAACACAGCAATTTTCCCGTCAGACGCGTACGGATTTGCCGCGCATATCGACCTTTTGCGCACGTATTGCGGCACTCATGGGCGTTGCACCATACTGAGTGTCGTTGGTAAATGGGCCCAGACCAATGCTGCCAACCAAAGCACGTACGCAAATTTCGTTTCCAAAAATGCCGGTATTCCCATCAATCAAGTATTCGATCCCAACGATATCGATCTCATGGGACGTCTCGCGCTCGCGATGTCGTGCATGGAAGCAGGTTCCTTGCCGTATAACGTTGCGGATTTGAAACAAGGATTGGTGATGGCTGCCGGTGGTCCCAAGGTGGCGGTTCCGCCGAATGTTGGGCAGATCCTCCAGCAAAGTTTGCAAACGCCGTATAGTCCCTCATCACCGCTTCCGGGCATAACCGCGCCCTTCTTTGGTGAGAACGGTCCGGGCGCTTCGACGGCAAATCCGCAATCGAGCGCACCGTTCTCGCAGCCCGCGCCGCAACCTCCTCCACCCCAACCCCCTCCGCAATCTTCACCACAGACGCAACAAACATCTGCGATACAGCAATTTTTCCAAGGGCTCAATGGAGGGCAAAATAATCCGACTGCGGCGACACTCTCGGTATCAAATCCGATCGCGAATATTATTGGCCAGCCACCGGTCGTTTCGCTTGGTAGTTCGTTCGTTGTGGCCTGGTCCACACTCGGCATGAGTACCAAAACTCCATGCCAAGTTTTTGAGAACACCAATCTTCTTCTTTCCCAGGGGAACAACGGTTCAAAAAAAATCAATACCAATTCCGGCATCGCTCCGGGCAAGCTAACCTTCACGCTGCAGTGCACCGGCGCAAATGGCCAGCCTGTGCAAAAGACGGCGCAAGTCACCGTCAAATAATGCCTCTGATTTGCGAGCCTACGAATCCGCAGTACAGTTGGGCGTATGGAGACAAAAAAGTTCCAAAAACGCGTGGAAAATTTTGTGTGCGAACATTGTGGCGCACAGGTGAGAGGTGATGGATATACCAATCACTGCCCGCAATGCCTCTGGAGCAAGCATGTCGATGTAAATCCGGGCGATCGAGCGGCTTCCTGTCGCGGGCTTATGGAGCCGCTCGCGCTTGAAGGATCGCTTGCGCATTTCAAAATCCTTCATCGGTGTGTTGTATGCGGATTCGAGCGTCGCAATGGTGTCGAGCCCCAGGATGACAGAGACACTCTCATCGCGCTTTCCACGCGCGCCGCAGAGGGTACGTGATTGTATTGCGCAAATTCAGCTGCGTGGCATCATTGAAAATGATGAACGAAAACGCCCCGCAAGAGGATTTCTCAGAAGAAGAAGGGTCGTGGATGCCCGCGGGCTTCGAGGCATCCTACGCTGCCTTCACGTCAATACCGCACTACTACGGCACCGTTGTGCGTCAGTTGCTCCTGGGCGGGACCGCGCTTGCGCTCCTGACTTCTCCCTTGTACGCCGATTCGATTCAGATCGAATTTCCGTTTGAGATGTTCGGCGCGCTCTTTGCCGTGTGCGCTGCCGCGCTTACGAATCCCCGCAACCGCTATACGTTGATGGCGGATGCAATCATTGCAGGCGTTGCGATGATCGTCTATGCCGGCTGGGGTCTTCTTGAATACCAAACGATAAGTCCGGTGACGTTCATACTCCGGGTCGTAATTGCGATCATATTTCTTTTTGCTTTTTATTTCAGTCTCAAGACAGTGCGCGCCTTCGCGATGCACCAGATTGGCGTGCGCGACATGCCGGAGCGTCCGCACGTGCATCCGCATGATCACCAACACCACACCAACGAACAAAAAGTAATCCTCGAGAGTTCTGTCGACGACGATTGGGAAAAAGAGTAAAATGACTGGCATGCACCAGAAAAAAATATTTCTCCTTTTGGGACATCCCGACAAAAGTGGCATGTGCGGCAAGCTCGCCGATGCGTATGAAGCGGGCGCCCGTGCGGGCGGACACGACGTGCAGCGGCTCAATCTCGGCGAAATGCAATTTGATCCGATCTTGCATCAAGGCTATCGGGCGCGGCAGGAGCTCGAGCCGGACCTCCAGAAATTTCAGCAGTTCGTCGGGTGGGCGGATCATTTCGTGATCGTGTATCCCGTGTGGTGGGTCGGCATGCCGGCGCTCCTCAAAGGTCTCTTCGATCGTGCATGGCTGCCCGGCTCGGCATTCCGCTACATCAAACTTGCAAGCGGCAAACGCACGATTTTTTGGCACCGCATGTATCGCGGCAAGACCGCGCGCACGATTCTCACCAGCGGCACACACCCGCTTTTGGTGCGCTTGTTGCCCGGCAATGTAAATGCACAATTGAAGTGGGGGATTTTGTGGTTTGCAGGATTCTGGGTTCGATCGCTGTGGCTTGGCCCGTCTGAAAATGTACCGGAGCCCACATGCACTGCGTGGTGCGACCACGTGCACGAGCTTGGGAGACGTGCGGCATAGCGGGAACGTTTAATTTCGGCTAGTATTGCGCGATGTCTCTCTCGATCGGTATCGAATGTCCGTAGCTCCGCAGGGATTTCTTTCAAACATTCGACAATTCAAATGCTTGAAAGAATGCAGAAGCCCGTGCGCTTCTGCAAACCGAAGAAAGATCAGTCCACCCAATCACGGAGGTGGTGCGGCTGCTAGGCCGCGCCCCAAACTTTCATGGATTCGGGGAAAGACGCCCAGGCCCGCGACACTCTTTCAGTGCCGAAGCGGGCGAGGACTTCGTCGCGCCCGGCAGCGAGAGCGGCCATGCCCTCGCTATCCCACTTCACGCCGAGTTCTTCGGCGGCGTAGTAGGCTGCCGAGACCGGCTTGAATTCGCGAGCGCACAGATGCGTGATCGCGAGGGCAGCCCCGTATCCGGGCTGAGCGGAGAGCCGGTACGCGTCCGTGAGGCGGACACCTGCGCCCTTGCCCAGAGCGCGGCGAAACCGACGGGGCGCGCGGGGGGCAACGAGATCAACGAGCTCGCGCGCAGCGACCATAATGGCCGCGTCGAACTCGTTCCCCCTGGCGAGGGCCTCCTTTTCGACTTGCTCGGCCTTTTCGGCCGAGCGCTCCCCGTCGTAAAAACTTCCCGGATACAACCGGGCGAGATTCTCGGCCTTTCCGAGAATCTCGAGGCCTTTGATTTGGCCGAACTTTTTTGCGATTGCGAGGATTTCCATGGTGCCCTCCTTTGGGCCGTACTCAGTATTCCGCTGAGGTGCCGGTCGAGGCGGAATGCCCCTAAGGATCACTTGCGACCCCTCTTTCCAGCGCAAAATAAATTGTGCCGGAGAAGAGGAATAACATTGCAGTTTGTGCCGAAGCACAGATTGTTCTGCGTTATCCTGTTCTACCTATTCGATTGTCAACGAACGTGCAAAAGGCACTGGCAACTCTCCGTTAGTTTATTATTTTACATCCAATTACGCAATGTGTCAAGTATATGGTATTTTCGATAATTGGCTTAGAATAAGCGAAAATTGTATGTCGAGTTCAAAACTAGCGATAGGGACAGAGCGAGCACAGCCCGACAAGATTCTCACCGTAGTAGACTAATCCCGTTTCAATTCACAATAAAGATCCCATCTCCAATGAGAACGGGCGTTGACTACGGATTCCTACCGGGTGGAAACGTTTCAGTAAGGGCGAAAGGGAATATGCGTCGCGAACGCTAAATTGCTCGCAGCTTAAACGCCAGGCAGGACAGATCGAGGTTCACTGCTTCAATACCGGTGTATTTTGCGCTTACGGAGTCGCAGTACTTCTCAAACTCCGTGATCGAAGCTCGGCTGCCCTTGAAGGCCATTTTCTCGCTTTCTATGTGGCTACTGAGGCACGATCTGTAGCTTACGCCGTCGGGCTCGTAGAACGGGCATATGTCTTGTAAAGGACCCGAGACATAATCCCAAAATGCTTGGTCGCCGACGTCAGCCACGGCGTTCGCATGAGACTCCGCGAATGCCTCAAGAACAACGTCGCTCATGTCATCCTGCGTACTCGTGGACATTATTTCGTGGGGCCCGTCGTATCCCGCTTTCGCATAGACTTCGTTCATGGCCGCGGCAAGGCGTTTTTGGCAGTCAGCGTCGTGCAAGCATCGCATGGCCTTACTTTGGGGGCTGAGGTAGTAGTGTGACGCGGCCAGAGCTGATATGCCCACTACTGCCGCGACTGCGATGGCTGCCCATAGATATTTGCCATGCAGCTTCATGTCAGAACAGTACCACCCAGTGATATGATCGGAAAATGACAGATCAACTGACTCGAATAGAGAGAATGCTCACAAAAGCCCTCGAAGAAATCGTTGAGTTGAAGGAGGGTGTTGATGAGCTGCGCAAAGAATTGCCCGAGCAACTCCACGACCTCAACGAAGAGCTCGGACAGATACATGATTCCGTACGTGATAAAAGTAAGGATAAAAAGAATTACGGCATAGGAGGAGAGGTCTAAGCCGAAGGTATGGTGGACATATTCTCCAAACAAAAAAGGAGCTCGGTGATGGCCTCTGTGAAGGGAAAGGGTTCCAAAATTGAAAAACAGGTCGCTTCATTATTCAAAAAGCGCGGCATTCGCTTTCGATCCCACTCTAAGCTACTGCCCGGAAGGCCAGATTTTTATTTCACGCATAAAAAGATCGTTCTTTTCGTTGACTCTTGTTTCTGGCACGGCTGTCGCTATCACGGAACGACACCAAGAACGAACATGAGTTTCTGGAAGGATAAGATCGCACGCAATCGAGCAAGGGACCGCGAAGTCAATCGTGAGTATCGGCTCATGGGTTGGCGGGTCATACGCATTTGGGAACATAACTTGGCTCGCGGCATTGACGCAAGGGCGGAAGCCGCACTGTTGCCGTTGATAGGAAGCTCGTATGCCGTTGTGCCGGAGAATCCGTTGAAGAAAGACACATACAGAAAAATAAAAAAGTCGAGTCGCAAAATTCGCCCCGAGTCCGAATGGATCCACATAAAAGTTCCGGCGATTTTTGACACGGATGCGGATAAGGAGATGTTTATGCGTGCGCAGGAACAATTGAAAGATAATTTCCAAATGTCTCAGCGAAACAAAAAGAATCAGTATCTGCTTGCCGGCAAGATCCGTTGCGAATGCGGGAGATCGCGTGCCGGCGAAGGGCCGCAACGCGGGAAGTACCTCTATTATCGCTGCACCGGTCGAGTCCACAGCTACCCATTGCCGCCGGCATGTACACAAAGAGGTATCAATGCCGTTATAGCGGATCAATTGGTCTGGGATGAGCTCTATCGCCTGATGACGTCTCCGGCTCATTTGTCGAAACAAGTTCAAATCTATGCTGATAAATCCGTCGGGACTGTGCGACGGGACGAAGACGTCGCCCGTATGCAAAAAGAAATTGACGGTCTCAAAGATCAGGAAGATCGCTATACGAAGGCATATGCCGCAGGCCTGCTGTCTGTCGAAAGACTCGGTGAATATGTGATGCCCTTGAGGCAACGGATCGGAGCAATTGAAATTGCGATGTCGAACGCTGAGACAATCGTCCACGAAAAAGAGGTCTTGGATCTTCCGGAAGCGCATGAACTCAAAGAGTTCGCGGCGATGCACGCGGAGACTCTTCGGAGCTTGAGTTTTGCCGAAAAACAAGCGATAGTCAGAGACGCGATAGGCAGTGTCATAGGCATTCAAAGGGAGTCTCACGGTGAATTGCTTGTGCAAGGCTCTATCGCTATAAAAAATCATGTCGAGTTCAAAACTAGCAATCGGCATTGTCGGTCTTCCCAACGTCGGCAAATCGACGCTTTTTAATGCACTTACGCGCAAGGGCGTGCCGGCGGAAAATTATCCGTTCAATACGATTGACCCCAATGTGGGCGTCGTTGCAGTGCCGGATTTTCGGCTCGACAAACTTGCCGAAATGTCGCACTCAGAGAAAAAAATCCCCGCGGCGGTGGAATTCGTCGATATCGCCGGATTGGTCAAGGGCGCTTCGCACGGGGAGGGCCTCGGCAACCAATTTCTCACTCATATTCGCGAAGTAGACGCGATCGCGGAGGTCGTGCGCATGTTCGATGATGAAGACGTGCATCACGTGGCGGGAGAGGTAGATCCGCACTATGACATTGAAGTTATCGATCTCGAGCTTGTGCAGGCAGATGTGCAGACTGCGGAGAAACGCCTTGAGCGCGTAGAGCGCGATTCTAAAGGCGGCGATAAAGAATTGGTCGCGGAGCGCGACGTATTACGAAAAATCGTCCCCGTTTTGCAGTCGGGAAAAGCTGCTCGCACGGTAGCGCTCGATGAAAAAGAAACAGTCATCGCAAAATCCTTGCATCTCCTTACGATGAAGCCGGTACTTTATATTTTGAATCGCAAAAGCGGTATGGTAAATGTCGATGCGGAAGGTGGGGATCGATGGCGCAAACTCAAACAGTTTCTCGATGATTCCGGCGCGGGATATGTGATCGTCGATGCGGGAGTTGAAAGCGATCTCTCCGATGTTCATGCCGATGAGAAAGCAGATTTTCGCCGCGAGCTTGGCGTATCGAATGACGGACTCGACGATCTCATCAAAGCCGGTTACCAATTGCTTGATCTGATCTCGTTCCTAACCACCGGCGAGAAGGAAAGCCGCGCGTGGACGATACGGCGAGGCTCGACCGCACCAGAAGCCGGCGCCGCGATCCACACCGATTTCAAAGACAAATTCATCCGTGCCGACGTCATTCACTGGGACAAGCTTCTTGAGTGCGGTTCGTGGGCAAAAGCCCGTGAAAAAGGCCTCGTGCGCACCGAAGGGAAGGAATATATCGTGCAAGATGGCGACGTGATGGAATTTAAGGTCTAGTGGTATAATGCGAACTATGGAAAAACCGAGGGTCACTCCGAAGGATTTCTTCTTGTGGGCTGCAGCGATGCTGTTTCTTTACGTCGCGGTCTACCATTACATCGCGCTCGTATGGGATTACATCAATTACTCTTTTCCCGATCCACTCGCGTACTATCCGGCTGATCCATACCAAAGCGGCATCAGTTGGGAGATGGCGACGCTCATCGTGCTCACACCGCTCTTCCTCGTCCTCATGTGGTGGATACACCGTTCGATCCGGCAGGATGCAACGCGACGCGAGATATGGATTCGTCGCTGGGCGCTCTACCTTACGCTTTTCATCGCGGGCGTCACGGTCGCTATCGATCTCATCTACGTGCTCTATGCCTTCCTCAACGGCACCGATCTCACCACACGTTTCCTTCTTAAAGCCGTCGTCGTGCTCGCGGTCTCGGCGATCGGCTTTATGCACTTCCTCGCAGATTTGTGGGGCTATTGGGAGAAATTTCCTGCGCGCAACAAAATTGTAGCATGGGCGACGGCTGTGCTCGTGGCGCTCACCGTGATTGCGGGATTCTTTATCGTGGGCACTCCAGCGCAAGCGCGCCTGTATCGATTTGACGAACAGAAAGTAAACGACCTACAGACCATTCAGTCGCAAGTCGTAAATTACTGGCAGAGCAAGCAAAAACTTCCGACCGTGCTTGCCGACCTCAATGATCCGATTTCCAATTTCACGGTCCCGACCGATCCACAGGCAGAGGATTCGTATACATATAAAGCTACGGGCGCTCTCTCATTCCAGCTCTGTGCCACCTTCAATGCCGAAACGCGTGGCAACAATCCGTATCAAAGCACTCCGATGGCTCCTGTACCTGTGGGCGGCGCAGGCAAACCGATCGCCGACAACTGGCAGCACGGTGCAGGACAAGTGTGTTTTGAGCGCACCATCGACCCGCAGCGCTACCCGCCCTTCCCAAAGCAGAAAACGCCCTAACAAAGGGGATTTTCGAGCTCGACAGCCCGTGGTAGGCTGTTGCAATGCGCAGTTATGACCACAAAAAAATAGAGCAAAAGTGGCAAAAAACGTGGGCGAAAAAGCAGCTCTACAAAACTGCCGACAAAGCAAAAGGCAAGGATAATTTTTATCTCCTCGTCGAGTTCCCGTATCCATCGGGAAATCTCCACGTGGGGCACTGGTACGCATTTGCAGTGCCGGATATTCTCGCGCGCATGCAGCGGATGAAAGGGAAGAACGTGCTCTATCCGATTGGATTCGATGCGTTCGGCCTGCCCGCGGAAAATGCCGCGATCAAAAATAAATTGAATCCGCGAAAATGGACGTACGCCAACATCGCGTACATGAAGAAGCAGATCGAGTCGATGGGCACCTCCTTCGACTGGTCGCGCGAAGTCATCACCTGCGATCCCGCCTACTACAAGTGGACTCAGTGGCTCTTCTTACAATTTTTCAAAAATAATCTCGTCTATCAAAAAGATACTGCCGTCAATTGGTGTCCGAAAGACAAAACCGTGCTCGCCAACGAACAAGTGGTGGATGGAAGGTGCCAGCGCTGCGGCACAGAAGTCGTGCAGAAAAATATGCTCCAGTGGAACATAAGCATCACAAAATACGCCGATCGCCTTGCCGATGATCTCGATGCGCTCCAATGGCCCGAGGAAATAAAAGAGTCGCAGCGCAACTGGATCGGCCGCTCCGAGGGAGCCGAGATCGATTTTCCGCTTGTCTTTACAGAGGATACAAAGAAGTACACGTATGTAATTCTCCACGGTTTTACCGCTCGCTCAGATGAACCGCGCTTCCTCTTTTGGAAATCAGAGCTCGAGAAACAAGGCCATACGGTTGTCATTCCAACACTGCCGAATACGAATGAACCTTCGGAAGCCGAGCAAGTGCAAGCAGCACTCTCTGCCGTTTCTTACGATGAAAATACGATACTCATCGGGCATAGCCTTGGGGGGGTCGTTGCGCTTAAGGTACTCGAGAAACTGCATACGCCGATCGCGCGACTGGTCCTCGCGGGTGGCTTTACCAATGTAAAATTTAAAGACAAAAAGCGCAATTTTGAAAAACGATTTAATTGGAAATTTGACGCAAAGAAAATCAAAAACAACGTCAAATCGATCACCATTCTGCACGACGTAAACGATTACGCAATCAGCGATTCTCAGGTGGAAGCGCTCGAAGAATTACTCCGTGTAAAGGCCGAACGAGTGAAGAGCGACGAGCCGCACTTTACCGGCGAAAAAGAGCGTACCGTCCTCATGTGGCTCCGCCCGACGATACGAATTTTTACAACCCGCGCCGATACACTGTATGGCGGGACGTTCCTCGTCTTAGCGCCCGAGCATCCGTGGGTCACGCTTGCGCTCCAGCACAAGACGGTTCTTTCGAACAACGCCGAAGTGCAGGCGTACGTGGAACAGGCGAAAAAGAAAACCGAACTTGAGCGTCAGAGCGACCAGAAAGAAAAGACCGGTGTCGAGCTCAAAGGTGTCAAGGCGATTAATCCCGCTTCCGGTGCAGAAATCCCACTCTGGTGCGCGGATTTCGCGCTCGCGACGTTCGGCACCGGGGCTTTATTTGGCGATGCGCACGATGATCGAGACACCGCGTTTGCAACGAAATTTGGCATCCCGCTCAAAGAGACGCTCGAGCCGCTCATACAGCGCTTTAATGGCATTGATGGCATACGCAAGGATCTACCGCTTACCGAACGCCCGGGGATCATCGCGATCGTCAAGCATCCTACCGAGGAGAAATATCTCGCCGTCACGTACAAACCGACGAACATCCGAGGGTTTGTCTCGGGTGGCCTCGAGGAAGGTGAAAATCCCATCGAAGGCGCGACACGGGAGATCAGAGAAGAGACAGGATATTCGAAAGCGAAATTCGTTCGTGATCTCGGAAGCATCATCCACAGCCACTACTACAGCATCAAATACAAGAAAAATATCGCTGCGCGCTACAAGCCGTTACTCTTCCAACTCGAAGACCTCTCAAAAGAAATCGTATCGCCTGAAGAGAAAGAACAACACGACGTGGCGTGGATGGACTCGCAGCAACTCGACGCATTCGTTAACAGCGGGGATTTCAGGGTTGCATGGGATCGCCTGAATGGTCGACCGTATATGGAAAAAGGGATTCTCTATGACTCTGGGGAATTTTCTGGCCGCACGAGCGATGAAGCGATACCGCTGGTGGGCGAAAAGTTTGGCCGGCTCGTCAAACAATACCGTTTGCGCGACTGGATCGTAAGCCGCCAGCGTTACTGGGGCGTGCCGATCCCGATCATTCACTGCGCTACATGCGGTGCGGTGCCCGTGCCTGACAAAGATTTGCCGGTAGAATTGCCCGAGGTAAAAGATTATCTCCCCGAAGGCACCGGCAAATCGCCCCTCGCAAAGATCAAGAAATTCGTTAACGTAAAATGCCCCAAATGCAAAGGAAAAGCGGAGCGGGAGACCGACACCTTCGACACCTTCGTCGATTCGTCGTGGTATTTCCTGCGCTATACAGATCCGAACAATAAAAAGAAATTCGCGGATGCAAAAAAAATGGCCACTTGGATGCCAGTCGATCTGTACTCCGGCGGCGCAGAACACACGACGATGCACGTGCTCTACTCGCGTTTCTGGCAGAAGGCGCTCTACGATCTCAAGCTCGTCAACGATGCTGAGCCATATACTCGCCGCATGAATCGCAGTATCATCCTCGGTCCCGATGGCCAGAAGATGAGCAAATCGCGCGGCAACGTGATCGATCCCGATCAGGTTGTGGATCATATGGGCGCAGACACTGTCCGCATGTATTTGGCCTTTATCGGCCCCTACAACGAAGTATCAAGCTTCCCGTGGAATCCAGACGGCGTCGTCGGCGTACGGCGGTTTTTGGAGCGAGTATGGCGCGCACAGGATTTGGTACAGAAGAGCGATATCCCGTCGCTTGAGAGCAGCCTTCACAAAACTATCAAGAAGGTCGGCGATGATATAGCGGTGTTGAAGTTCAATACTGCTATCAGCCAGTTGATGATTTTTATGAATGATCTTGAAAAAGAAAAGAAGATTGGACGAAGCCAATGGGAAAAATTTCTCCTCCTCATTGCGCCGTTTGCACCATTCTTTGCCGATGAATTGTGGTCGGAAGCTGGCCACAGCTCATCGATCCATCTTGAAGACTGGCCCGCATACGATCCCGAGAGTCTAAAAAGCGAGCATGTTACCGTCGCGATTCAGATAAACGGTAAAATGCGCGGCGAAGTCGCTGTACCGGGTACGAGCGATAAGACTCAGCAAGAGGCCGCAGCGAAAGAGGCGGTAGCTGCACGATTGAGCGGGAAGAAAATCCTGCGCACTGTCGTTGTTCCAGGCAGATTGGTAAATTTCGTGATTCAAGAGTGATCAGACCTTTATCAGACGCGCGCCGCCCGCCGTGTCTTCAATATCATAACCGGCGTTTCTAATAGTATCTCGTAGTGCATCGGCACGCGCAAAATCACGCTCAGCCCGTGCTTTTTCGCGATCTGCAAGCGCGGTTTTGATCTCAGCGGGCGCGTCAGAAACGTCCACGTATGATACCGAAAAGGCTTTCAGTGCCTCGGGTTCATTCAGTTTCAATCCAAATATCTTATCCGCTTCAAGAATGGAGGCTAGTTTTGCCTCGCTCGAAATCGCGTCGTTGGTAAGAAGATTCCACAAGACAGCAAGCGCTCCGGGCGTATCGAGGTCGTCGTTGATGCGTTCGTGAAATTCTTTCAGGAACATTCGATCAGGAACGGGCTCGTCGGTGGGTAATTGCATTCTAATAGTGGAAAGTCTCTTGTATGCGGTTTGCGCCGCTTCCAGCGCTTCCCACGAAAAATTTGACGATGTTCGATAGTGCGAACCCAAGAGGAGATACCGAAACGAGAGGGGATGGAAGCCGCGCTCTATGATATCTGAGAGGTAGACGATGTTGCCCTCCGACTTCGCCATTTTTCCGCCGTCAAACTGAAGATGCGCACGATGTAACCAGAAACGTGATAGTGGCTTTTTACCCGTCGCAGATTCGGATTGCGCGATCTCGTTATTGTGATGCACAGGAATGTGCTCGATGCCGCCGGTATGAATATCGATTTGCGCGCCCAAGCAACTCCGAATCATCGCCGAACACTCGATGTGCCAACCGGGAAACCCTTTGCCCCACGGTGAATTCCAGCCGATATGCGTATCCGATTTCCAGAGCAGGAAATCGGTCGGATTATGTTTCTCGCCAATCGACGCAACACGCGCACCTTCCCTAAGGCCGGCAAGATCGATATTTCCGAGCTTTCCGTACTCGGGGAAGCGGGAGGTGTCGAAATACACGCCATGTTTTCCACGATACGCATATCCTTTCTCTTCAAGCGTCTGTATCATCGCAATCTGTGCCGGAATATAATCGCTGGCGCGCGGGAAGGTAATCTTGTCTGCTTCTATGTTGAGCGCGCGGACATCTTCGAGAAACAGATTGGCGTATTTCTCGCCAAGAGCTTTCATGTTCTCCAGCGTCGGGGCGAGGCCCTCGTGTTTGAGACCCTTGGTCATCTTGTCTTCACCTTCATCCGCGTCCGAGCTCAAGTGTCCGAAATCGGTGAAATTAATGACTTGTTTTACTGCAAAACCGTTGTACTCAAGCGTGCGCCGCAGAATATCCGTAAAAACGAACATCGAGAGATTACCGATATGCTGGCGGCCATAGACCGTCGGGCCGCAATTGTACATGCGAATCTCTTTTGTGTGCGAGTGCAGTTCAAAACGCTGCTTCTCTTTACCGAGTGTGTTATAGAAAAAAAGTGGCGTACCAGTCGACTCTTTGCGCATGCGCTTGAATAGAGTGCGCAATGCCATACTACATCCAGCGTCGATATTTGAAGTAAACGAACGTGGCAGCCATTGTCCCGAGCATGAGTCCGACGATGATCCAAAAATCATATGGGCCGCCCACGATCGGCACATGCACCGCCGTCGTCTCGAATGCGGCAGCAACGAGGGCGGGTGGGAACGTGAGGAATGCCATGATCGTGAAAGTGCGCATGGTCTCGTTCTGCTTGGTCGTCAGAAGCGAGTTATTGGTCTCGCGCAACTCATGCAGCGATTCGGTTTGTCGCATCACATGATTGTGGACTCGATAGTATTCATTGGAGATGGCTCGTAAATAGGGGACGAAATCTTGACCAAAAAAATTTGCACCACTCGCTTCAAGTTCGTGAAGAATTTCACGATGCGGCTCGATCGTTTGCCGCAAATTCAAAAGATCGCGGGCACTGCGCGAGATAGCGGCAACCATATCCACCTCGTGACCGGTGAAAATATGTTCTTCGACGGTCGAGAGATCGTGGCGCACGTACTCCACCTCATGCTCGACCGCTTTGTAGAGCTTCTTGAGCATATAGAAAAAAAGATATCCCGCGTGCTCACCGATATTACTTTTGTCGAGCACGGAATTCACTTCAAATACTTTTGAGAATTTATGCAGGGGATCGATCGTGTCGTAGTGGGTCGTGATGAGAAACTTGTGTCCGATCACAAAATCGATCTCTTGTTCGCGTGTGCGATGTGAATGTCGCAGTGCCGGAAAGTGAAGCACCAAGTAGGCATAATTGGGATAAAACTCGACACGCGGTTTGGTCGAGGGGAGCAGCAGCTCCTCCGCCACAAGCGGTGCGATCGAAAATTGATCGACAATATCTTGGACTTCTTCCCGGCTGGGGGATTCTAAGTCCACCCAGACGAGCCCGTTGTGTTCGTAGCGGGAATGCATAGCAAATAGTATACCGCAATTTTGCATCGCTCCGGCTCTCGCGTCACCTTGATCGGCGGGTTATAATCGCTCCAATGTTTGGAAACGATAAAAGATCGGTAGCGCTTCCATCGGTTGTCGTTGGAGGCGTTCTGCTTGCGCTCGCATCGTTTGCCGGCGGCGTTCTTCTCGGGACAAATACAACGATAGGGCAGGGGAGTCTCTCACCGAATGCTGCGCCTCCTGGAGTTGATTTTTCGCCTGTGTGGAAAGCGTGGGGAATTATCAACGAGAAATTTGTGCCTGCAGCCGTTGCAACCTCAAGCCCAATCGCGACCTCGACTGCCGATGCCAATCAGCAGAAAGTCTGGGGAATGATCGAAGGTCTTGCAGCCTCACTCAACGACCCCTATACCTATTTCCTTCCTCCGACCGAGAATCAGCAATTCACCGACGACATGAGCGGAAGTTTTGAGGGTGTCGGCATGGAGATCGACGTGAAGAATGGCGTACTTACGGTCATCTCTCCCTTGAAAGGAACGCCAGCCGAGATGGCGGGGATCAAGAGCGGCGATCAGATTCTCAAGATCGATGGCGTTGACACTACGAATATGGACTCCAGCACCGCCGTGCAAAAGATCCGCGGACCAAAGGGCTCGCAGGTGACGCTCACGATCCTACGCACCGGCTGGAGTGCTCCCCGCGAAATCAAAGTCACGCGTGACGTGATCAACGTCCCTGAAGTAACTACAAAGACAGAGCCCGGAGGTGTTTTTGTGATCTCGCTGGCGACCTTCACTTCAAATTCTCCGGATTTGTTCCGCAATGCATTGCGCAGCTTCGTAGAATCGGGCGACACCAAACTCATACTTGATCTGAGAGGAAATCCTGGAGGCTATCTCGATGCAGCCGTCGACATTGCGAGCTGGTTTCTCCCAAGCGGGGATACGGTAGTGACGGAAGATTATGCCGGGCACGCCGACAATATCGTGCATCGCTCGCTTGGCTACAATATTTTCAATAAAAATCTGAAGATGGTCGTTCTCGTTGACCATGGCTCAGCCTCTGCCTCTGAGATTCTATCGGATGCGCTGCGCTATTGGGGCGTCGCAGAACTCGTCGGAAATACCACGTATGGCAAAGGTTCGGTGCAAGAGCTTGTCGAGATCACTCCCGCAACAGCACTCAAGGTGACGGTCGCACGGTGGCTCGGCCCCGATGGCATTCAGATACCGCGCACTGGCATCATTCCCGATGTCCAGGTAGATCTCACCGATGCCGATGTTACCGCGGGCAAAGATCCGCAAATGGACAAAGCGGTGCAAATCTTGAATGCCGCGCAGTAACGGCCTATGAAAGTTTTGTTTCTGAAAGATGTGGCGCGAGTAGGACAGCGGGGGAGTATCAGGGAAGTGGCCGACGGGTACGCACTCAATCTGCTCATTCCGCGTGGCTTCGCAGTTCAAGCCACTTCCGAAAAAGTTGCGGCTCATGTTGCCGCAGAGAAAAAAGAGCAGGAAAAACGAGAACGCGAAAATCAAGCGCTTGCCGCCGTGGTCCACTCACTCGAAAATGCACGCATAGAAATTTTGGCGCGTGCAACAGAAAAAGGGGGATTGTTCAAAGCGATTACTGTCACAGACATTAAACGAGCAATCGCGGATCAAAAAAAGGTTGATATCTCGGAAGAAACCATTCAGTTATCAAAACCCTTTAAAGAAATAGGGGAACATCGCCTTACGGTAAAAGCAGCAGGTGCCGAGGCGCATCTTATGCTTGCGATACTGGCTTCAAAAGGCTAGACGACGTCTACCACATGACGGCGCACCGAGCGACCGTCGAAGTTCGTCTTGCGGGCGGAGCGAAAACGCACCATGCCGTCTGTTTTTGCAAAAAGGGTGTGGTCTTTTCCGATGCCGATATTCTTGCCCGCCATGATCTTGGTGCCGCGTTGGCGCACGATCACTTCTCCCGTGAAGACTTTTTGACCGTCGCCGCGTTTGACGCCGAGGTATTTCGGATTTGAATCATTGAGGTTTTTAGCTGTTCCCCCGGCTTTAGTTGTTGCCATAAATGCTCTTTTTCTGCTGTATTATTACAGAGATGCAGATTATATCGGAATGGGGCCAAAAAATCAAGCTTTGGGCCGAGACCGGGATAGGAGAATGGGGCCTGATTGTGATCGTATTTTTAGTCGGAATGAGCTCTTTTGGACTCGGCAGACTCTCTGCCCTTGAGGATGCCCGGCCACCTGTTTCTATTACTCAGACACCTTCTGAAGCCACTCTAGAGCCGCTTGCGGTGGGCGGCCTGATCGTTGCGTCGCGTACAGGCAGCGTCTATTACTATCCATGGTGTGCAGGGATCGGGAAGATCGCTCTGGGTAACCAGATATGGTTCCCCAGTGAGGCTGCAGCACAGCAGGCTGGTTATCGCCCTGCTAAAAACTGCAAAGGTTTGGCCTCGCAGTGATTCGAGCTACAATAGCGCCTATGCTCGTTGTTGATGTCGAAGCCTCCGGGACAGAAGCCCATAAGCACTCTATTGTGAGTTTGGGAGCTTTGGATTTTGCGAATCCAAGCAATCGTTTCTACGAGGAGTGCCGCGTGTGGGACGGCGCACACATCATGGATGAAGCACTTGCGGTCAATGGATTTACCAGAGAGCAAATCACCGATCCCAAGAAGCAAAGTGAGGCAGATCTCGTCCACGCCTTTCTCCACTGGAGCGAGAAAGTAGAAGAGCGCACGCTGGCGGGCCAGAATGTCTCCTTTGATCGCGACTTTCTCAAATACGCTTCCGAACGAGCAGGGCACACCGAATGGCCCTTTGCCTATCGCACGATCGACACCCACACCCTGTGCTATATGCACATGATCGAGCATGGTCTGCAGCCTCCAGTAAAGCATCAGCGGAGTGCACTCGATCTCGATGCGGTTTTGAACTATTGCGGCATTCCCGAGGAGCCTTCACCGCACAACGCGCTTACGGGTGCGCTGTCACATGCAGAGGTTATCGCACGTCTACTTTATGACAGGAAGTTGCTGCCGGAGTTTACGCAATTTGAAATTCCTTGGAAGCACGCCTAACTTTTGAATATGCGATTCATTCGCAAAGCCGGAATGTATTTTTCGTTGTGGCTCATCGGCGTTGTGCATGCGGTACGCTACTGGACGTCGTTCTCATCAAGGCGGATTCAAGGCGTGCGCATCATCCTCATCGATGATCGACGGATACTGTTGGTGAGTCACTGGTACGCACCGTGGGCCTGGACGCTTCCCGGTGGCGGCGTGGATAAGAATGAGGAGCCAGAAGCAGCGGCGATGCGCGAAGCATTTGAAGAAACCGGATTAAACGTCCGATCGATCGCCGGAGAGATCGGCACGTATCAAGGCCGTTGGGGCAGGGGAGATTTGGTCGCAGTGTACTACACTGGAGATTTTGAAGGCTCCCTTGCACTCAAACCAAATTTGGAAATCATGGCGCGCAGCTGGTTCGACATCGACAAACTCCCCGAGGAACTTTCTCCTGCGAATCGCCGTCGTATCGAAGCGTATCGGGATGGTGTGCGAAATGAAACCGGAAAAAAATGGTGAAGAAAACAGACTCCCCTGCGCAAAAAGAGGGGAGAGTGCCCCTGCGAATATTTTTGGTCGCCATTTTTCCGACAGAAGATAATTTCTGAGAAGCAATTCTGATTAATTTTTTTGTGATGGATGATCGTAAGGGGTAGAAGACCCCGGTAGATTCCGAGATCGTGGTCTAATATTAAAAGGCGGCCCGTGTTGTAATACTATCAACGTCGCACAATGTTTGTTTTGCGACGCTTAGGCTCCAGTAAATAAGCCACCGTTTTGAAACAAAGGTCATGGGAATTTATTTTGCGACTCCCCGTGCCCTTTTGAATGACCCATAAGACATCTAAACTCTTTACGAAGGCCTTAGAGGGCTTTTTTCGACGTGTTAGTCCCCTCAAATTTCTTTCAAAGATTTTTGGTGTTAGGATTAAACGTATGGTTGACCCTGAGAAAATAAAAGTCATCTTGAAGTATTTAAATGACCTCGATGCTCCAGGTAAAGGTAAATGGCAAGAAGCGCTCGGCTACCATGCCTTAATCGCGGCAGAGATACAGAAAGATATGATCACTTCTGTTCCTAATTCAGCTGCCACCCTTAAACTTTTTATAAACACCGAGACAGGTGAAGTTCGTTCTTATTTAGGGAAATATTTTGACGAAGAGTTTTCCACTGTACGTCCTGGAGCTGTCGCAGACAAAAGAGCTTCTTCCTCAGAAAAATCTCCTGAACCAAAATAGTTATGGCGATCAACATTGACGAGAAAATAAACATACAGATAAAACCATTGGTCGATCGACTGAGGGAAATGAACTTTCTTTTGATGGCCCTTGTCGTGGTTCTCTTTGTTGGATTCTCTGGTTGCTTCATTGCTGCGACAGCTATGCTGGTGGATTCATTTAATTCTAAATCTGCTTCCTATCAAGAACTTACAGCTCAAGTCATCACTTCCGAGCAGAAGACTGATCAAATTACTCAATACATCAAAAACTGCAACGCTAAAAAAACATCTGGCTGCTAATTTGCTTCTCATAGGTTTTCATTGTGAAATCACCTTGTTCGGGGTCTATATCTTTTGCGACATATATCTATATATAAAACCACGAAGAATGTAGACTCGACCACCATGCGCAAGACTCATTCGCCGCTTCTGTCGGTCGCACTCTCTCACAGGCTCACGGATGATCAAAAAAGCATCAATCGTTCGAACGATCAGGGTTCCCTAGAAAATTCTCGATCGAAATTTTTATGAGAGATTCTGTTCTTGCTTTCCATCTCTTTTTAAACAATACTTTCGCGCAAGCGACGACTTGGCAATCCCGCTTTGTCGCCGCCATTGTTGGAGGTTCTCGCGATCAGGGCTGGAGGCACCACCTCCCATGATTCGGTCTGGCGACTCGGATCAGGCTCATTCACACTGAGCAAAGTGGTGCCTCCAGTTACTTTATAAGACATATTTGACTTCCCTGGGCCAAATACATTTTTCAGATTCAAAACAAAAGACCCGGCAACTCTTAGTGGTTGCTTCGGGTCCGAGGAGAGCGGCGCGGGCAGTCGGCGACCTGCCTACTCGCTGGGCATGGTGGGCCCAGGTTTAGGTCGCTTCGGTCTGATCGCCAATTTTGTTATGACAACCGCGAGCGCGAGTGCGAGACCGATCGCAATCGCGGGGATTATCATATGCGTGAGATCGAGATAGGGCCGGAGCAGGAACCAGCCGAAGAACAGAAACACCCCGATCACGATCAAGATCCAAGGCGTGCGATTGACCCATATGTGCGTTCGAATGTTGGCCATAACGGTAACCTTCGGTTAGCGGTTCCCTACGCGAGCCGCAAATGAACGAAACGAGTGATATAATGACACTTAATTTGATGTCGTGTCAAATAGCATAGTAGTTGCGGCCCGGAGTCGTGCTACCGTAGGTCATGCAGTCATACGCATCGCGAATTCGCTCCATCCTCTTCCCTGCCGAACGAAAAATTTTGGGGCGGCTAAAGACGCCGCGAAAAATTCAAGACCACCTCGATACGCTACCGATTAATTTTGAAATGAAGGGCGAGACATATATGTCGCCGCGGCGGGTTTTAAAGACAAAGACAGCGCATTGCTTTGAAGGTGCGCTGCTTGCGGCTGCGGCGCTTGCGTATCATGGTCAAAAGCCGCTCCTGATGGATTTTCAGACCGTGCCCGCCGATGAAGATCATGTCATAACTCTGTTTCGCCAAAACGGACTCTGGGGTGCCTTGAGCAAGACCAATCACGCGCTTCTGCGCTACCGTGATCCGGTATACGCATCACCGCGCGAGCTTGCCATGTCGTACTTTCACGAATATCTCGAATGGAACGGCAACAAATCGCTGCGATTTTATTCTGCATCATTTGATCTCACGCGTTTTGCACCAGAAAAATGGGTAACTGCAGAAAAAGATTTACACTGGCTCGTCGACGTACTCGATTCAAGTCGCCACTTCCCTGCTGTCTCGAAAAAAAATATTCGTGGATTGCGCAAAGCTTCCGCCGTCGAATTGAAAGCGATGACGGTTGTCGAATGGAAACCGCCCAGAGGCTTTAAAGCCGGTCACTGAGAATTGTCGATAAAGGTCGTTGCTGGCAAATAATTGAGCGGATTAAGATAGCCGGAAACGGGCGGCACCGGCATCACTGCTCTCGAACACGGCGCGCTCCCCTTCGTTGCCTGGCCAAGCGTAATAATCTGGGTGACCGAAGAAACGTACACGCCGAAATGGAGGTGCGGTCCGGTCGCATATCCCGTCTCACCGCTGTATCCGATCACATCGCCGGTACCTACGGCTTGCCCCGCGCTCACGTTGATCTGCGAGAGGTGAGCATACATCGTATTGATGCCATTGTTGTGTTTTATCATGACCCATTTGCCGAAACTGTAACAGCCTCTGATGGCGTCCGTGTTCCCGGTCGCCAGAATGGTGCCCGTGAGTGCGGCATGGACCGGCGTACCAATCGGTGCTGCGATATCGAGTCCGTCGTGTCCATTGCCACTGTAGAGTGCGGCATGAGTCTGTGCGAACGGAGTATTTCCGAAATATTGCGTGATGCGGATCGTTCCAAAAATCGGCCACTGCAAAATACCTTGACCAGCGGGTGTGATTTCGCTTGGATTCACCGCTTGATTGTACTGAGATTTGAGATCGATCAGTGCCGCTTCCAAGCTCGCTTCCTGGCTCTTTTTTTGGCTGATGATTGCCTGGAAATTTGCTTCTTGGTTTTTTGTTTGCGCAAGGAGTTCATTCTGAGCGTTCTTCGTCGCATTGAGTGATCCTTGTTGAGCGGTCAACATTTTCTGTTGCTTCAGAAGTTGCGCAACTTTATCTTCTTTTGCACTTTTTGTATCCGTGAGCGACTGCTTTTCTGCGGCAAGCGTTGCGATACGCCCATTGACGGCGCCCTGAAGTGTTTGCGTCGCATCGACATCTTGCCAGGCGGTGGCCACGTTGTCGGAATTGAGCACCTGTGCCACCAGCGGCACCGCTTCTGCTTCGCTCAGCGCGCGCAATGATTCCGAAAGCCCGCCCTCATCGATTTTGATCGAGCTTTGCTTACCGGCGATTCCCTCTGAGAGCTGCTGTATTTGCAGCTGCGTGGAATTGATTTGATTTTTCGTAACACTGATCGACGCCGTTAATTTTTTGATCGATAAATTGAGTTGCGTGAGCGTGTTTTGCAGAGTCTGCTTTTTGCTCGAAACGGCATTGAGTTGGGTTTGGTATTGTGCGATTTCGTTGTTGAGGGTGGATATCTGTGCGTTGTTATCGTCGATTTGTTTTTGAATGGTGCTTGCGCTGGTACTTGCCGTTTGCGCCTGAACAATCAACGGGATGATGATTGCCGCGGCAACCGTGAGCGCGGCGCAGTTCCGCACAAACGCTCTCATACGGCCTCCAGAGTTCTGATAGCTTTTTGAATTCTTTGCAATGTCGCTTTCTTACCGAGATATCCAGCAACCGTAAAAGGATCCGGAGATTTTTCCCGACCTGTAAGCGCGACTCGAAGGGGCCACAACACAGATCCCCTACCGTGTTCGGTGGCGTAAGCGAATATATGTTCCTTCATGAGTTCGGCGTCGAACATGAGATCATCAGGAATAGATTTCAGTTTGTCTGACACAAATTGAAGATGTTTTCTTACCGTTTCGCCGTCCGCCTTAGCTCCTTGGAGAAGCAATTCTTTATGATACTGCGGTTGTGATTCCAAATCTCTGTATTCACTTTCATACAAAAGAAGTGCTTCCTGGAGAGTTTGCCCTCGTTGTTGTAGGTCAGGAATTACGTGATCGAGAGCCGGAGATACTGTTACATCTTTTTCCTTTGCGAAATCCAAAAACTTTTCTTTGTAATCTCGCCACTCAAGTCTTGTAAGGTATTGGTGATTGAACCATCTTAGCTTTTCTTCGTTGAAGACTCCGCCGTGTATTTGTATCTGCGATATATCGAATGCTTGCAGCAATTCTTCGGTGCTGAATAGTTCCTGCTCAGTACCTGGGTTCCACCCGATGAGCGCGAGAAAATTGCGCATCGCGTCTGGGAGATACCCTTCGGTACGATATTCGAGGATGTCTTTAGCGCCGTCGCGTTTGCCAAGCTTCTTGGTTTTGTCGTCGCGTAATATGGGCGGCAGCGTAACGAATTTTGGATACGGAATATCGAGCGCATCGTAGAGCGAGAGAAAGCGCGGCGTGGAAGATATGAACTCGTCGCCGCGCAGAACGTGCGTGACCCCCATCGCTTCGTCGTCGATGATGTGCGCGAAATTGTAGGTTGGATAACCATCG
>Ga0210408_10001164_pt1 | contig 28400 bp, 24 predicted proteins | sample IncBWH4MmetaG_FD_155471 | JGI IMG/M metagenome (GOLD analysis project Ga0210408, IMG submission 155471) | Forest soil microbial communities from Barre Woods Harvard Forest LTER site, Petersham, Massachusetts, United States - Inc-BW-H-4-M | ecosystem: Environmental > Terrestrial > Soil >...
ATCCGGACGTGCCGATCTGGACCGCGAGCATCGACGAGGGCCTCGACGACAACGGTTTTATCCTGCCCGGCCTCGGCGACGCCGGCGACCGCACCTACGGCACGCGGTAGCCTGTCGAGGTGCTGGAATGGACGAACTTGCCATTGCTGCGATCCGGCGCCAGCTGCGGAAAAGGCTGACCGATATCGGCGCCCCACGATCCTCGCATTTGAGACCCGCCGATCCCGAGGTTGTCGCGAGCGACCAGCCGCAACTCGGATTCCGACTTCCGCCCTTGATGAAACGGATCTACATCGAAATCGGCAATGGCGGTTTTGGCCCTGGATACGGATTGATCGGGCTGACGAATGGCGCACCCGACGACACTGGAAAGACTGGGCCTGACATCTACGCGCAGTTTCGGGATGTTCACGCCGACGAGCCGGGCTTGAGGTGGCCTCATGGGCTATCGCCGATTTGCCATTGGGGATGCGCGATCTTGTCATGTGTGGACTGCGCCGACACGAATTTCAGGATGCGTGTATTCGATCCGAATGTGTACGAGGGAGAGGATTGGGCAGGCTGCTTGTTCGAAGAATCGGCTGGATTTGACGAGTGGATAGGGGATTGGGCATCCGGCGTTGATCTGTGGAATCGGATGTACGGCGAGCAAGGATCGATCGCACAAATTCTGTCCGCTCGACATCCTCCTCGCCGAACCCGATTTTGGTGCCGATAGGCTCATTGTCCGTTTGCGCCGACGAGATGTTCCCGCAAGAATTTGAGCACGGTTGTATTGAATTCCTTGTGAAAGGCGACGCGGTCGAAGCCGTCGGGATCGATGCAGAACATCGGAGTGGCCGCCGCCTGCTCCGGCGAACAGGGCGCGACAAAGGCAAAATGTCCTGCGTGGACAAGATGGAAATCCGGCGGCACGGGCAGGTTTTCTCTGGTGGCTTCGACGAGGTCCAGAGACACGCCATCGCCGCCGCGCTCCGATGCCCAAAGCTGAACCGGCGTCTTCACAGTGTTGAGGCTGTCGTCGCTGAAAAACATGCGGAAGGCGGGATCGGCAAGGACGGCCGCTTTGATCCTGGGATCATGGACGGGAGCATACGTTGGAAGCTCCGGGGATCGTAGCTGTCCGCAAAACGGCAGCCCCGGCTCATCCACGCACAGCGCGGCTGCATGAGGCAAATCAGGTATACCGCCGAGGACGATCAGCCCCGTATAGCCGCCGCGCGAGAAACCGAAAAAGCCGACATTTTCGGAATCGATCCGGGCATGGTCGGGCCATGCGCGGGTCATGTGGTCGATCAGTCGCTTGATGTCAGCCGGGCGGTCGAACAGGACCGACAGATCCCAGACGCGGGTCGAGTCGGACAACGTATCACCCGGATGATTGATCGCGGCGACGACGAAGCCAGCATCGGCAAGCGCCTCGGCCGTGTCATGGTTTCCACCATACCATCCGGCCTTGCCGTGCGACATGACGACCAGAGGCAGCTTCGTGCCGGCGACCGAGCAGTCTTTGACGGCGGGCACCACCACGATGCTGCGAAGCTCCACCTGCCCGGGAGGCGTGGCGCACGGGTACCATGCCGCTCCGCTCAGCGCGGGCCCTTCGGCGTCGGCCGGGATGTCGATGAATTTGAGGCCGGCAGCGTGGGCCGTTGTTTCTACACAGCAAAGCAGTATTGCGAGAACGAGCGGAGAGAAACGCATGGCCGATCTCCTTGTGTTTCGCAGCGGCCATCGGCCGCGCCTGAAAAGAAATACGCTTGCGGGCGACGCGATGCGCGGTCATTCCTGCTGCTGGGTGACGGCGCGAACGACCGCCTGTCGCGCGGCCGGCGCGTAAATCATGTCCGCATGCCTCATGCCGGAAACGATGGTCACGGGAATGTCGACGCCGAGGCGCTGAAACAGCGGAGCGAACTGGTCCGAGCGCTCCTGCTCGTCCATATCGCCCACAAACACCGCGGCCGGCCTGCGAATGGTCCTGAGATAGGTCTCATACTGGCTTCCGGCGCCGAAGTTCGCCATCAGCCGATAGGAATAGCTCGAGGTGACGAAGGCCGACAGCTGAGGCGAGACCGCGTAGCTGATGACGGCAACGCCATCGAACCAATGGATGCCCAGGCGATCGAGGGACGTGATCGTCACGACGCGCGGGATCGAGACATTGACCCAGCCACCCGAGCTCGGGCGCAACGTCGGCGAGCCGGGCAGAATGGGGGAGAGGAACAGGTAGCGATCGAACAGCTCGCCGTAGGGACCGCCGGCGAAGCGGAGAGCAAATCCCGCGCCGGCGGAGAAGCCGACCAGCGTGCGTGACCCGCCGTCCTTGGACGGCTCGAGCGCTCTGACGAAATCCGCGAGATCGTCGTCAAGCTGCCCGACATAGCCGATATCTCCGGCTCGGCCCGAGCCACCATGTCCTCTGATGTCCGGCACATAGACCGTCACGCCCGCGTCATGCAGAGAGGTAGCCAGCGCATGCATGCTCGGTCCCGGAAACACCGAGCCGTGAATCAGGATGGCGACTTTGTTCGATTCGGCCGGATAGGCATAATATTGCAGGCGCGTGCCATCGCGTGCCCGGAATTGTCGCGGCGTGGGCAAGTCGGGATCGGCCCGCCGCGTGCATGCCGCCGATGCCATGGCCGGCGGCGATGTCGGCGCGGTGAGTGCGATGACGGCGGCGGGAGTGATCGCTGCAATGATGGGCAGCGCAGTGAGGCCGGTGAGTAGCTTGCGCATTGTCGTCTCCGTCTCCAGTGTGAAACCCTCGTGTCGGTCTCGCTGCCCGCTCGTAGCTCCCGCTTCGTGCGCTACTGGTTTGCGGCTTTGACAAGATGCTCCTGAAAGAACTCGGTCACGGCTGCATTGAACTCCCTGTGGAAGGCTGCACGGTCGAAGCCCGGCGCGTCCGTACATGCCTCCGGGGCAGCCTTCGCCAGTTCCGCCGGACAGGGCGGTAGGAAGGCGAAATGGCCCGAGTTCGAAACCACGCGATATTCGTGTTTGGCCGCAAGGTTTGCGTCGACGGCGGCCACTTCGTGGGGGAGCACGCCGTCGCCGCCGCGCTCCGACGCCCACAGCTGAACCGGCACCTTGACCGGCGCGAGGCTGTCGGCGGCGAAGACGACGGCGAGCGGATCGGCGATGACGGCAGCCTTGATCCGGGCATCGTGGGTGAGGGGCTCGGCGGGATATTCTTTCTTGATGATCTGCACGCAGAGATTGCTGGCCGAATGCTGGCATAATGCGGCCGCTTTGTCCCAATCCGGATTGGCGCCGGTCAGCACCAGCCCGGTGTAGCCGCCGCGCGAAAAGCCGAAGAATCCGACCCGTTCGCGATCGATGGCTGCGCTGAACGGCGATGCGCCGAGCATGAAATCGATCAGGCGCTTGATGTCTTGCGGCCGCTCGATAAAAGCGGACAGGTCGTCCGAACGGCTCCGATCATATGAGCTGTCGCCGGGATGACTGATCGCCGCGACGATGTAGCCGGCGTCGGCGAGCATTTCATCGGTGTCGTGATGGCCGGCGAAGTTGCCGCCCTTGCCGTGCGAGACCACGATCAGCGGCAATCTGTCGCCGAGTAGCGGACAATCCTTCCAGGTGAAAATGTCGAGACGGACCTCTCCCGCCGGCTCAGTGCAGGGATACCAGATCGCGCCGCGAATGGCCGGACCATTGGCGTCGGCGGGAATATCGACGGGTCGCATGCCGGCGGCCTGCGCCAGCGTCGCCGTGAGGCAGAAGCCGATGGCGGACAGGAATCTACAAAGGTGGTTGGAAGCGTACATCGACTTTTCCTCCGTGTTGCGTAGAGCTGCTTGATCGCAATGAGCTCACGGTACCTGCTTGATTTCGCCTGAACCCGACACGTGCGAAATGATCCGCGCCACGGCGCCATGCAGTCTAACGCTCATGTCGGCCTCGCTTGCCCGCTCGTAGCCCCCAATGGAGCTTCGTGCGCTACTGGTTTGCGGCTTTGACGAGATGCTCCTGAAAGAACTGGGTCACGGCTGAATTGAACTCCTTGTGGAACGCGACGCGCTCGAAGCCCGGCGCATCCGCACAGAGTTCGGGCCCCGCCTGGAAGGGCGCGCAAAAAGCCAAATGCTCGGCATTCGGAACCACGTGATATTCGTGTTGGGCTGGAAGGTTTGCGTTCAGGGCGGCGACATCGTGGAGCAGCACGCCGAACCCGCCCCGTTCCGAGGCCCAGAGTTGAATCGGCGCCTTGATCGGCGCCAGGCTTTCCGCGGAGAAGAAGAGGGCCCACGGATCGACAATCACCGCGGCCTTGATCCGTGGATCGTGCGTGAGGGGCTGCGACGGGAATTTCCTGCCGAGGATCTGTTGGCAGATCGGCCCCTGCCTTTGCTGACAATAGCTCGAGGCTGCTCCGGCCCAATCCGGATTGGCGCCGATCAGCACAAGCCCGGCATAGGCACCGCGCGAGTAGCCGAAGAAGCCGATTCTGTCTTGATCGATTCGTGCGGCGAACGGCGACGCACCGGTCACGAAGTCGATCAGGCGCTTGATGTCGGTGGGCCGCTCGTTGAAGCCCGAGAGGTCGTCGGAACGGCTCAGATCCCGCCCGTTATCGCCGGGGTGATTGATGGCTGCGACAATGAAGCCTTGGTCGGCGAGGGTCTCAGCGGTGTCGTGATTGATGAGAAGCCCGGCACCCTGCCCATGGGAAAAGGCGATCAGCGGCAGATGGTCTCTTGCGAGCGGGCAGCCCGCCACCCCCGGCACGATGAATTCGTCGAGACGAATTTCTCCCGGCGGCTCAGTGCAGGGATACCAAATCATGCCATGAATCGCCGGACCAGCGGCGTCGGCGGGAATATCGATCCCTCGCAGGCCGGCGGCCTCTGCCAGCGTCGCCGTCAGGCAGAAGCCGATGGCGGAAAGGAATTTGCAGACGTGGTTGGAAGCGTACATCGACTTCTCCTCCCTGTTGCGCAAGGTTGCTCGACTGCAAAGGGCTAGGGCACCTGCTTGATCTCTCCCGAACCCGACACGTGGGAATTGATCTTCGCCGCCGCGGCGCCATGCAGTTTCACGACTGCACTGCCGAAGACGGAGATATCGGCGTCCTGGCGCGGCGCGAGGTCGACGTCGGAGCTGCCGTAAATCTTCGCGCTGGCCCGTTCGGCGATCAGCTGGCCGAGGTCGGCGCGGCCGGAGCCGGCGGACTCGATCGACACGTCGTGAGCCGCTCCGCTGGCCGTGACAACTCCGCTGCCGCGCATGGTGATGCGCAAGACATCCTGCTTGATGTCGGCGAGCTCGAGGTCCGCGCTGCCGTGGATGGTCGCGCTGGTCTTCTGGGTGACGAGCCGGCCGAGGTCGGCGCGGCCGGAGCCGCCGGAATCGAGCGAAGCCTCATGAACCTCGCCGCTTGCCGTCACAAAGCCGCTGCCGTGCATGGTGATGCGCAGCACATCCTGCTTGACGTCGGTGAGGTCGAGTTCGCCCGAGCCGTTCAGCGTCCATGCGGTAACCGCGGGGGCAGCGAACTGGACGACGAGATCCCCCGCCGGAAAACAGTCGACCAGGCGGTCCCACTCCACCGTGTCCCACTCCAGCGTGCCATCGCGCAGGCGCACATGGCTGACCAGGTCGGCGTCGCCGCTGACGGTGGCCTGTGGCTTGGGTCCAGGCTGGTAGTGCACCTGCGCCGGAATGTTGATCTTGACGACGTCGCCGCCGGGCCACTCGAGATCGACGGTGCGGCGCTCGCCCGACCCGGTTTTTTTCGCCCATGCGCAGCTTCGCATGGAACCCGCCCAGGATCGGAAGTCGCCGTTGATCCAGTCCGTTGCCGAAGCCATAACCGTGACGATCCCGCACGCCGCCGCAATGCTCAGCGACACCACCGCAATCACTCCAAGACGTCTGTTCATGACGCACCTCCGCTCGTTGTTAGGCAGGGTCCTGTTCCGGCTTGAGCAGCCGGTAGTGCAGCCGGGCGTAGTTCCCGAGCATCTTCACCGCGCCGTTGAGCGCCAGCAGCAGCAGCGCGCCGCCCCCGACGCTGCCGGTGATCAGCCCGACGGCCGCGACCGCGCGCAGCACCAGCGCGGCGATCGAGGCGAAATGCCCGATCTTGACGAGGCTCAGCAGCAATCCGATGCCGACGATGCCGAGCACGGCGACGACGAGGCCCATCACCAGCATGATCAGCATCGCCGCGAACAGCAGCGGCAGCAGGAATAGAATGTCGACCGTGGCCAGTCCCCCGAGCGCCAGCAGGGCGGTGGCGGAATTGCCCAGGCTACGGTGATTTTCCCAATGGCGCAGTCCGGTTTCGGCGCGCAACTCGCGCGCCAGCCGCCTGGGATCGCCGAGCGCGGCCGCAACCTCTTCCTCGCTACGCCCCGAGGCCTCCGCTTCATCGAAATAGGACATGTAGTCGGCGAGGATATCGTCGATCTCCCGCGCTGGAAGCCCGGCGAGACCGTCATTGAGAATGGTCAAGAAGGCGACGCGGTTCATTCAGCGTTCTCCCAGCAACTGGTTGACGGCATCGGTGAACGTTCGCCACTCGCGCTTCTGCGCCGCGAAGGCGGCGCGGCCGGCCGGGGTGAGCCGATAATATTTGCGCGGTGGGCCGCTGTTGGATTCGGCAAGGCGGGTTTCGACCAGCCGGTCATCCTGCATGCGCCGCATCAAGGGATAGATCGTGCCTTCGCCCATGCCGACGCCGGTCGCCAGCGCGCTGGCAATCTCGTAGGCGTAGCTCTCGCCGCGCGCCAGCAGCGCCAGCACGCACAGTTCGAGCGCGCCTTTCTTGAGCTGAATCTGGTTCGCCTGGTCGGTCATCGAATAATGCGGGTCTCTGGAACAATGATATTGTATAGCAAGGTACATTGTATTGCAAGATACCAGTCTATGCAAGCATCGCAGAAGATCGACCGGGGGCGGGGATCGGCCGGGTTGGCGATCCGTCCGCCGCGGCTCATCGAACGAGCGCGGATCAGCGGCGTATATGCGCAGAACTAGTCCGACCGGCGGCGCGCGTGGCGCAGACCGTCGACTTGCTGGCCTATTCGGAGCGCGGTGGGTGACGCCTGATCTGGAAGCCGGTCTTGGTCTGTTCGACGTCGGCGCCCTCGTAGAACGCGAGTGTCGCGGGGCTCTTCGAGCCGGTCTGACCTATCAGGCCCAGTTTCCGTTGCCGGCAGAGCTGCGCAATGTTTTCAGCGAGCTATCGAGCCAGCTTCAGGCCAACGCCGGTTGCGGGCTCTGGATCACGCCTCCGGGCACGCTACATGTGACCTGCCATTCGCTGGTCAAGTGGATCTCAACGCCGAGATCGATACGCTCGTGGTCATTCGCGAGACGATCTACGCCTCGCTCCGCAACGAGGCCCTCGCATCGGTGTCGCTCATGAGGCGTGGGCGGCTGCCAGGCAGAACGCCCGCCGGCTGATGCCGGCGGGCTCGTCGATCTGACGAAGCAGCCCTTCTAATCCCGATCGTGCGCGGCCCGATCCTCGACCTGGTCGATCAGCGCTTTTGCGCGCTGGCCGAGCCCGTCCTCCGCGCTTTCATCGACCGGGCGGTTGTGGAACGCGGCATCGTTCAGCACCGTCCTGATCCGGCCGGCGAGCTCGTCGCGATCCTCGATGACATCGCCGATCTCCTTCAGGTAACGGGCATAGACCTTGTCGGTCGCGGTCACGGAGCGGTTCGACCAGACGAGGCTCGCACGGCCGAGCCGGCCGAGCGGGGCATTGAGCTGCTTGAAGGCCTGCGCGAGCTCGATGAAGTTTTCGCGGGCGTCGCTGATGCCGTCCGGCAGTGCGCGCTCGTTGATCCATTCGGCGACCACGCGGCCCTCATGGATGTAATCGTCGTTGAGGCCCAAGAGCGCCATGACCGTCGGCCGCACGTCGGCGTGATCGGTGAACACCTCGTCATTGCGGCCGAGCGGCTTCACGCCGGGGCCGACCATGGCGACCCAGGTCCGCGTGATGTCCTTCTGGAAATCACCGTGGTTCCACGCGAAGCTCGAACCGATGAAGACGCAGTCGGATTGCGTGGCACACGCGGTCGCGGGCGGCTTGCTGACGTTCTCGAAGAAGTAATTGTCATTGCCGAACATGGTCAGTGTCGGCGTCCGCGCGGCGCTGGTCGTGACCATGTGCAACAGCTTCATTTCGGCCTGGTCGGCCAGTAGCACCGACAGCTTGTCGGTGTTGCCGGTGATTGGGTTGGTGGCAACGAGGGCGTCGAGATCGTGCTCCATCGTCCGGGTGACCGTGGCGGTCGGCGTCGGATTGCCGCTCAGATAGAACGTCGGTGCATCGTCTGAATGGACCGAGAACGGTGTCGCATTGGCGCGCTGCGTGATCAGCAGACGGTCAACCAGGGCGTTGATCTCGCCGATCTTCGCATAGGTGCAGGGCACGTTGATGCCGTCGCAATTGGCCGGTGTTGGCGCGCTGCCGACAAAGTGATCGTTCTCGTCGGGCACCACCGTGAACAGCGTATTGTCCTTGGTGATGCCATCCTTCGCAAGGCGCGCGAAAAACTTTCCGAACGCGGTATCGTATTCCTTGAGCTGCGCGACGTAGCCGGCTTCGCCCGGGCCGAAGGTGCCTGACCCGAAGCGGTTATCATGGGCGTCGGCGATGTAGAAATAGACCACCGGCACGCCGGCCTCGAGCATCGTCGCGGCATAGCCGAGCGATTGCGTCGCCAGCGGGCTGAAACCGTTCGGGAAGCCGGGGCGGCCGAACTGGTCGGCGATCACGTTGCCGTCGAGATCCTTGACCGGACCCGAGGGCGAAATCACCGGCTGCACGTTGATGCTGCCGAACAGGCCCTTGAAGCCGTTATAGCCATTGGGCTCGTCGGGCAAAGTGTCATTGGCCGCGAAGCTGTTGCTGCAGAGCTTGCTTCCAACCGCGCAATGAACGGCGATGCCAAGATAGTCGGTGGTTGGCTGCTGCCTTGTGGCCGCGCTCGACGAGGCGAGCTGTGCACGGACCGCGACATCTTGAGGGCTGCCGGCGCCGTAGAAGGTCGTCACGTCGTCCGGCACGCGTTCGAACTCGATGTTGGCAACCGAGAAGGCGCCGACATCGCAGCCAGCGCGGGTGTAGGGAACCCACGGCGCGGGCGCGGTCTTGCCCTGCTCGTTGATCATCTCCGGTTTGCCATCGCCGCCGAGCGCGGTCCAGTACAGGAACGAGCTGCTGAAAGAGACGCTGCCGTCCACCTTGAAGAAGCCATAGGAGTTGGCCACCGGAATACCATTGCGGTCGCCGTAGACGCCGGTCAGCCCGGTGACGATGTCATGAGCGGTGTGCGAGATCAGCGGCGTATGATTATTGCCGCTGACGACACCGTTGCTCTGCAGGAAATTGAGCAGGTTGGGCATCTGTTCGAGGTCCGACGGAACGTTCGGATTGTCGCGTCGCAGATGCACGTTGTCGAAAACGATGTTGATCACATGCTTGATCCGGCCATCCGGCGAATGGAGCTGGCAGGCTGCGGATGCCGATTGCGAGGCGGCACCGAGAAAGAACAGGCCGAGCGCGACGGAAACCGGCGCCCGCAATTGGGCTTTCAATCTTGTCATCGTGTTCTCCCGACGTCGGCTGCTGGAATAACGGAAATGGCCGACGCGGAGAAATTACGGCACGGCGTGTTGCGCTGAGTTGACGCTGGCGTGACGTCTGAACGGAACGCACATGAATGTCGCGGCAGGCCATGACATTGTCGCGCCGGGCAGCCCTTAGAATCGGCCCGGTATCCAGCTCAGCGCGAGACGCTGTCCCTCGCTGATCTGTGCCGGCGACATTTTCGAGGCAACGGCGTTGCGAAGGCGCAGGAAATAGTCCCGCTCCCGGTGCGAGGCGCGCGCCGCCGCGAGATCAAGCCATTTATAGGCGAGAACGAAATCCTGCGGTACGCCATGCCCCTTGTCGTACATCAGCCCGAGCATGCACTGACCGAACGGATTGCCACTGACCGCCGCCTGCATATAGAGATCGGCCGCAGCGACATAGGCCTGCGGCGCGCCATAGCCGTTTTCGTAGAGAAAGCCGAGAAACGCCTGCGCCCGCGCATCGCCGCGTAAGGCCCGTGGCGTCAGCAGGGTGACCGCCCGGATGAAGTCGCCCCGCGCATAAGCCGCGTTGGCTTGCGCAACGGCATCCGCGTGTGCCGGCCGGGCGAGGCCGCAGGCAATGAGCAGGACGATCGCGGGCCACCGGCGCGACCAGGCGCCGCCGGCGTCGTTACCGCGTCGTGTGAACCACGAGATCATTGGTGCTCGCTCCGACACTGCCGCGCAATTTCGACCGCAGTTCTTCGGCGACATGATGGGCATCGCTGCCGTCGCGGATGATCTGGGGACGAATGAAGATGATCAGCTCGGTGCGGGTTCCCTTCTTGTCCTGATGCGAAAAGGCATCCCCCAATCCCTGAATCTCGTCGAGCACCGGTATGCCGTTGCGGTTTCCGTTCTGCTGTTCGCTGATCAGGCCCGCGAGCAGCACGGTCTGGCCGCTCGCGACCGAGATCGAGCTTTTCACCCGCCGCTCCGACACCGTCGGGGTCAGGGAGGCGGTCGACTGCGGCGAGACGTTGCTGATCTCCTGCTCGACCTCGAGCCTGACATTGCCGTTGACATTGATGCGCGGCGAGACGCGCAGGATGATGCCGGTGTTGCGATAGTCGATGGTGTTGACGACGGTGTTGTTGGTGGTGAGCACCGTGGCGCTGCCGGTGGAGACCGGGACGACGTCGCCGACCTGCAGCGTGGCCACCTGGTTGTTGATCACGACCAGCGACGGATTCGACAGCACCTTGACGCTGGTGACGGTGTGCAGGGCGTCCAGGATCGCGCTCGGCTGCGCTTCCGATCCGATAAGGAAATTGAAGCCGGGAAATGCGCGGTTGATGAAGGCGCTGGTCACCGTGCTCGCGACGTTGTTGACCGTCGTGGTGGTGGTTGTCGGTGCTGCGGTTGCCTGCGTGTTGAGGACCGAGCCCTGGTCCGGCTTCAAGCCGATATTCTTGCTGGTCAGGAAGGCCTGCACGCCGTAGCTCAACTCGTTGGTCAGCGTCACCTCGGCGATCGTGGCGTCGATCGCGACCTGCAACTGGGGCTGATCGATCTGCTGCAGCGTCTGCTCGATGATGCGGTAGTTGCCCTGATCGGCATAGATCAGCAGCGTGTTGTTGACGGCATCAGGCGTGATGCGTACGCCCTGCATCAGCGGCTGCCCATTGCCTCCGGTGCCGCGGCTGTCGAGCGCGCCGCCGGCGGCGGATTGCGATCCGCCGGGCGGTTGGGACGATTGGGACGATTGGCCAAACCCCGAAGTGCCGCCGCCCGCAGCGGATTGAAAGCGCGCGGCAAAGCTTCCTGCTGAAGACTGCGAATTGCCGCTGGCGGAGGAGTTTTGCGTATTCAAAGACAGTCGGTCCGCGACGCTCGACGTCGCCGACGCGCCGGACCCCGGCGCCAGCTCATTGTCGGCGTTGTCGAGCGAGGATTGCGATCCGCCAATGAACATGTCGGTCAGAACCCGCGCCATCTGGCGCGCCTCGCCATAACGGACATGGTAGACGTGGACGCTGTTGCGCGCCATGTCTCCGCGGTCGAGCCGCCTGATCCAGGTCGCGGCGGTCTGCAGGAGCGCCGGCTTGCGGCTGACCACGAGGATGGCGTTCAGCCGGCTGACGGCCTGGAGCTTGATTACGTTCTGGCTGAGCCCGCTGTCGCCGGAGTCCATGATCTTCTCGAGCTCGGCGATGATCGGTTCCGGGGCGCTGTTGGCGAGCGGGTAGATGCCGACGGACTGGCCGCGCATCCAGTCGACATCGAAGCTCATGACGGTTTCGACCGCGCTCTGCCGCTCGGAACCGGTGCCTTGGATCAACAACAGATTGCGCGTGGCGTCGGCACGTACGCTGCCCGGCTTGGTCGCAAAGGAGTCGAGCAGTTTCAGGATGGTCTGCGCCGACACATATTGCAGCGGCACAATGGACACGCCGTAGCCGGGCTCGGGACTCGCGGCGCTCGCATCGACCCGGCCGGCGCCGACGGCGTCGCCGAGCGGCGTCAGGCGGTAGCCCGCAGGGTCGCGCACCAGCACCACGCCGCTCAGCCGCAGAGCGCTTTCGAGCACGAAGACGATATCGGATTTGGCGACCGGCCGCACCGACACCAGGCTGACCGTGCCCTGCACGCGCGGGTCGATGGTGTAGCCCATGTTCAGGATGTCGCCGAGTACCACCTTGGCGACGGTCGCAACCGGCGTGTTCTCGAAATTAAGGTCATAGCCGCTGCCGTTTGATGTGCGTTGCACCCGCGCATCGGGAACGTCCGGGATGACCGTTCCCTCGTAGACCGCGGCGCGGCCGCGCTCGCCTGCCATGGTCTGCGTCGCGCCCGTGACCTCCGCCTGCCGGGGCATGATGTCGAGCGAGCGCACTTTGTCGAGCACGTCGATGTCGGCGGGCGCAGTGGTTCCAACCGTTGCAGAATTGCAGGATGCCAAAAGGCCAATTGTGCAGAGCATCATCGCGATCGCACAAAGGCTGCATGCGGTCGTCCGGAGGCGGCGCTGACTGCCCACACGCACCATGTCTTCCCCAAATTCCTACTCAAAACAATGCCGCCGTGAACGAGTAGCGGCCGACCCGGGCAAGCTCGCCATGCGTAACGGGGAAACATGACAGTAATGTTTAGCCGCTTGTCAGATGTCTCGATCGCGACCGGGGTGTGTCCTTTCGGCAAGCTGTTGGCAATGCCGCCGTTTCGTACAGGTGTCACACTTCGGATCGATAACGCTCGCGGAGCGGATGACGTTCATGGCTTGCGAGTGTCCCGGCTCTGACGTTCGTGTCACTTCGCGGCGGCATGATCTCGGCTTTCGCCGCCATCAGCTCAATTGAAGCGGTGCGACTGGAAAGACGCATGATCGGTCATCAGCCGTCGCAATTCATCGAGCATCTTCGCCTGGCCGGGCATTTGAAGCCGACGGAAGCCTCGCAAGTCACCGATTCCGGCGTCGCCGACCAGCCGCAGGGCAGTGGCCCGCGCAATCCGCAGTCCGCCACGCTTCCCAAGCCGTGGGAGATGACCACGCTCTCACCAAGCGAGTTCGCCGATGAGGCGGCCCGCTTTTTTCGCTGCGAGCGTGTTGCGCTGCACGATATGCTGGCGGCGACACCGCTGGTCGCCACGTTCTCGCAGCGCTTTCTGCGCGAGACGCTGGTGTTTCCCTACCAGTCCGAGGATCGCCGCGCCGTGCTCGCCATCGCGGACCCGACTGATCTCGCGGCGCGGCGTGCGGCGGAGATCGTGCTTGGATCGGACGTCGAGATCAGGATCGCGGCGTTCGACGAAGTCGGGATCGTCCTGGACCAGCGCCTTGTCACCGACCAGCTCGAGGCTCGCGGCGATGCGGACGGGCCGGCGCGGCTGCGCGATGACGACATCGAAAGCCTGCGCGACCTTGCGAGCGGCGCTCCGGTCGTGCGCGCGGTCAACGATCTCCTGGAAAAGGCCATCGAGCTGCGCGCGAGCGATATCCATGTCGAGCCGTTTGCCAGCGGCCTCGTGGTCCGCATGCGGGTCGACGGCCTGCTGCGGCCGGTCGCGTCACCCTCAGGCGTGCTGCCGCATGCGGTGATTTCGCGCATCAAGATCATCGCAAGCCTCAACATCGCCGAGCGCCGGCTGCCGCAGGACGGCTCCGCGCGCCTGCGCGTCGGGCGTACTGACATCGACATCCGTGTCGCCGTCATGCCGACCCAGCACGGCGAGTCCGCCGTCATCCGCATTCTGCCGAAGGATCGCGGCTTGTTGGTCGTCGACAGGCTCGGCTTTGCATCCGCCGACGAAGCGAAACTGCGCCGCCTGCTGAAACTGCCGCATGGCATGATCGTCATCACCGGGCCCACCGGCAGCGGCAAGACCACCACGCTGGCCACGATCCTGTCGATCCTGAACGAGCCGAGCCGCAAGATCCTCACGATCGAGGATCCGGTCGAGTACGAGATATCCGGGGTCAACCAGTCGCAGGTCAAGCCGGCGATCGGGCTGACTTTTGCCAGCGCGCTGCGTTCGTTCGTTCGCCAGGACCCCGACGTCATCATGGTCGGCGAGGTCCGCGATGCCGAGACCGCGCATGTCGCGGTTCACGCCGCGCTGACCGGGCATCTCGTGCTGACCACGCTGCACACCGAGACCGCGGCCGCGGCCCTGCCGCGCCTGCTCGACCTCGGCGTCGAGGCGTATCTGTTACGCTCGACCCTGCGCGCGGTCATCGCCCAGCGGCTGGTGCGCCAGCTCTGTGAGCGCTGCAAATCTGCGAAGGTGCTCGACCAAGCCGACATCGCGGAGGATCCGCGGCTCACGTCGCTCGGCTTCCGGATCGGTGAGACCATCCATCAGCCGTGCGGTTGCGAGCGCTGTGGCGGTACCGGCTACCGGGGCCGGCTCGGCATATTCGAGGTGCTAGAACTGGACAACGCGCTGCGTGAGTTGATCGGCGAAAAGACCGACGGGTTGAAAGTCGATCAGAGCGCGATCCGCGCCGGCATGACCACGATGCTGGACGACGGCCTGTCCAAATGCCGCGCCGGCCTGACGTCGCCAGCGGAGATCCTCCGCGTCACCACCACCCGCTAGAGGTGAAGCGTGCCGACATTCCGTTACAGGGCTCTGACACAGACCGGTGAGATCGTCCAGGGCACGCTCTCGGCGCCGACCGAGCACGAGGTGGCCGCCCGCATCGAATATTTGCGGCTGCTGCCGATCGAAACCATCGAGGATAAGCGCGCCATTGCGGCCGGTTCTGGCTTGGGCTTTCTCAGCCAGCCGAGTTCAGCCGAGGTGACGACGTTCACGCGCGATCTCGCGCTGTTGCTGAAGGCCGGCGCGCGGCTTGACGATGCGCTCGAACTGCTGGCAAGCGATGCCGATGTCGGCCGCTTGCGCACCGTGGTCGCCAAATTGCGCGCCGCGCTGTTGAGCGGTGAGAGCTTTGCCGAGGCGGTGGCCGGCCATCCCTCGCTGTTTCCGCCGATGTATGTGGCGCTGGCGCGCGTCGGCGAGGTTTCGGGCACGCTCGACCAGGTGCTGGAGCTTGTCGGAACAGAGCGTACACGCGCCGAACAGATGCGCCGCAAGCTCTCGGACGCCATGCAATATCCGGCCTTCGTGCTGGTCGCGGCGGTCGGCGTGATGCTGTTCTTCATTCTGTTCGTGCTGCCGCAGTTTTCGTCCGTGCTGCAGGATTTTGGCGGCAAGTCCGATTCGGCGCTGAGCTTCTTCATCCATCTGTCGGAGATCATGCGCGGCAACGCGACGGCGCTGTCGCTCGCGGCCGCAGCCCTGATCGCCGCGATCTGGCTGACGCTACGCCAGGCGCGCGCGCGGGCCGCATTGATCGGTGCGATCGCGCGGCTGCCCGGCATCGCCGGCATCTTCCGCTATTACCGGACCAGCCTGTTCTGCCGCAATCTCGGCGTCCTGCTCTCGAGCGGCGTCAGTCTGACGGCGACGCTGCGCATCCTGGTCGACATCATGGCGGTCACCGGCAACGCCGAGACCTGGTCGCTCGCGGCCGATCGCGTCCGCCATGGCGGCAAGCTGTCGGAAGGGCTGTCGGCCGCCAACAGCCTGCCGCCGATGGCGGTGCGGATGCTCAGGCTTGGCGAAGAGACCGGACAACTGCCGGTGCTCGCCGGTCGGGTCGCCGAATTCTACGAGGCCAAGCTGCAACGCAGCCTGGACCGTGTCGTCGCCATCATCGGGCCGCTCGCCATCATCTCCATAAGTACCGTGGTCGGCGGCTTGATCGTGTCGGTCATGACCGCACTGCTCTCGGTCACCCAACTCGTCGGATAATCGGAGGTCGTCATGCGAACAGAAGCTCTTTCAAAAAGGGACGTGCGTGGCCGGGAGCACCGGCACCGGCAGGCTGAGCTCGGCTTCACCCTGGTCGAGATGCTGGTGGTGATCACCATCATTGGCCTGATCATGGGTCTCGTCGGTCCGCGCGTGCTCAACTATCTGAGCGAGTCCAAGGTCAAGGCGGCCAAGATCCAGATGCAGAGCTTTGCCAGCGCGCTCGACCTGTTCAATCTCGACGCCGGACGTTATCCGTCGAGCGCCGAGGGGCTCGCCGCGCTGGTCCGTCCCACGCCGGGGGTGGCCGCGTGGAACGGGCCTTATCTGAAGGGGGGCGCCGTTCCCAACGATCCCTGGAATAACCCTTACCTCTATCGCGCGCCCGGTGAGCACGGCGCCTACGACATCATCTCGCTAGGCTCCGACGGCCAGGAAGGTGGCAGCGGCACCGCCGCCGATCTGTCGCTCGACACCATGACGAGCGCGAAAAATGAGTAGCTGAACGGATGACGAAGGCCAGTCAGTACGGCTTCACGCTCCTGGAAATGGTGTGCGTCATCGCGCTCATCGCCATGCTGGCGGCCGTGTTGATGCCGGCGCTCGCCCGCCACACCTCGCGCGCACAACTGCAGGCCTATGCCCTGCAGGTCGCGACGCTGTTGAAGATGGATCGCGACATCGCTATCCGCCGTCGCGCCGACATCTCGACCTCGGTCGATGCGCCTTCGCGCGCCATCCACTCGGGCGCGACGGCAGAGGCACTTCGCATCCCAGAGGACGTCCGCTTCGACGCGTTGCTGCCAAAAACCTGCCGGCAGCGCGCGGCGCTGTCGACCATCAGCTTTTTCGCCGACGGCATGTCGTGCGGCGGCGCGATCGCGCTGACACGGCTGGACCAGACCTACGAGATTCGCGTCAACTGGCTGACCGGAAGGATCGAAATTGTCTCCCGCGCGCCAATCGCCAACTAACAGATTTGATGCCGGCTTCACGATCCTGGAAGTCCTGGTCGCGCTTGCGATCGTGGCGGTTGCGGTCGTCGCGATCGGATCGGTGATGTCGACCAACGCGCGGGGTGTCCGGGCGCTGGAAAGCCGTGTCGCGCTGATGCAGACGGCGCAGACCGTGCTCGCAACCGAAGTGCCGCCGCGCAAGGAGCTCCGACCCGGCGTGCTCACAGGTCAGTTGCATGACTTTCGATGGCAGATCGACATTGGTCCGGTCGGCGGCGACTGGATCGTCGACAATGCCGATGTCGCCTGGATGCCCGAGCTGGTGAAGGTTCGCGTGCGCGCGGCTTCAGGCGCGGCCGTCGAGCTCGAGACCGTCCGCTTGATGCAGAGGCCACGGCAATGACGGTCACGCGGGCCACCGAACGATGTGGCGAGCGGGGATTCACGCTGATCGAGGCGCTGGTCGCCCTGGCCCTGACCGGCCTCATATTGTCGGCGCTCGCGACCTTGACCGCGCAATGGCTGCCGAACTGGAATCGCGGGATCGATCGCATCCAGCGCAGCGAAGTTTTGGGCATCGCAATGCAGCGGATCGCCGCCGACCTCGCCGCCGCCGAATATGTACCGGCGGGTGACGATAAGAAGAAGCCGCTGTTCGACGGCTCGGCGCTATCGGTGACCTTCGTGCGCACCGCGCTCGGCCCTGATGTCGGCATTGGACTGGACGTGGTGCGGATCGGCGAGACCAGCGATCGGGGCCAGTTCGCCACGGTGCGCTCGCGTGCGCCGTTCGCGCCGCTGCCTTCAGGCGTCTCGCCGTCGGAGCAGATTCACGTGTCCGATCCCGTGGTCCTGCTGCGGTCGCCGCTGCGATTGTCGTTGTCCTATGCCGGTCCGGATCATGCGTTCCGCGACAGCTGGCACGACATGGACAAGCTGCCCGCGCTGATCATGCTGACCGTGCGGGAGGCGGGCAGCGGACGCGTGCTCTCGGTCTCCACGGTGACGAGGGTGCATGTCGATGCGGCTGCCGCCGCCGGCAAATCCGATGACGGTGCTGCGAACGACGACACGAAGGACAGTGCCAGGGATGGCGGCCAGGCCGCGCCGGCAAAGCAGGGTGGGACCTGATGATGCGGCTCGCATCACAAAGCGCACCGTCCGACCGCGGCTTTGTCATTGTCGCGGTGCTGTGGCTGCTCGCGGCGCTGGCGGCGCTGGTGACGATCTTCTCGGTCTATCTGTCGAACTCAGCGCGCGCGCTCGCCGTCACCGACGAGGCCGTACAGGCTGAAGGCCTGGTGTCCGCCGGTGTCGAACTGACGGTCTATCAATTGCAGATCGCCGGCGAGGATGCGCGGCCGGCGCAGGGATCGATTCGCACCCGCCTGAACGGCGTCGATCTTGCGGTCACGTTCGTCTCGGAAGCGGCACGCATCGATCTGAACGCGGCACCGAAGGAGCTCATCGCCGGGCTTTGGACCGTGCTCGGCGCGTCGGCGGAGGACGCGAAGGAGTTTGCCGACCGCATCGTCGCCTGGCGAACCAAGGCGACGCCGGACGGCGCGGGACATGAAGACGCGCTCTATCGCGCCGCGGGCCGAACCTATTCGCCGCGCCAGGCGCCGTTCGCCCATGTCAACGAGCTTGCGCTCGTGCTGGGCCCGCCGCCGGCCCTGGTCGCCCGCGCGCTGCCCTACCTGACCGTGTTCAGCGGTGCGTCCGGTGTGGACGTCAAGGCCGCGCAACCCGAGGTGATCGCGGCACTGCCCGGCATGACGCCGCTGCTCCTGAAGCAGTTTTTGGGCGATCGCGACACGCTCGCGAACGACGATGCGGCGATCGCCGCCGCGCTGGGTCCGGCCGGCGCCAACGCGTCAGCGCGGAAGAGCCGCGCCTACCGGATCCAGGTCAGGCTTCACTTTCCGAACGGACGGCAGACCATGTCCGAAGTGGTGATCCGTCTCCGCAACGACGAGGACCCTTACCGGGTGCTGTCATGGCAGAACGACGTGCCGATGCCCCGGCGCGCATCGAGGGAGTCTTGACCAGGATGATGTCGGAGCTGAAGGACCTGTTCGCCACGTGGATGGCCGGCGTCGCGGGCGCACTGGAGGACGTGATGGCGCGGATCGCGCCGCAGCCGCGGATTATGCTCGTGGAGCATGAGGGCGGCAATTTTACCGCGCGGACCGGCTCCGTGCGAAAGGGGATGGCGCTGCCACAGCTTACGTTCCGGCTCGATCATGGCCGTGTCGAGCCGGCCCTTGGCGCGGAGTGGCGGGCCGCATTCCGCGGCAGCCGCATCGACATCCTGATGCGTCCGGAGCAGGTGTTGTTTCGCGCGGTCGAGTTTCCGAAACAGGCCGCCGATTTTCTCGGCGGCATGATCCGCGCCCAGATCGACCGGCTGACGCCGTGGACCGCGAGCGAGGCGGTGTTCGGAATCACACAGGCGGCGCCGATCGCCGGCGACCGCATCGCGCTGACGCTTGCGGCCACGTCGAAGCAGAAAATCCAGCCGCTGCTCGCGCTCGCGCAGGATCTTGGCGCGGTGTCCGTCACCGGACGGGTCGAGCCGACAGATGCAACCGACGGAACGAAACCGGTCACGATCTTCGAGCGGCGGCTGACCGGTGCGTCCGCCCTCGATGCGCCGCGGTTGCTGCGCATCACGCTGCTTGGCACATGCGTTGCGGCGCTGGCGTTATTCGCGATCTCTCTTTATGTGGTCGGCTCGCTCGAGGCCGAACAGCAGGAGCTGCAGGCGCTGATCGCGCAGCGTCGCGCGGCGCTCCGGCTCAATCCGGCCAGCGGATCGGCCGAGACGCTGCTCGCCCGGCGCAAGCAGACCTCGCCGTCGAGCGTCATGGTGCTTGAAGGCATTTCGCGCGTGCTGCCGGACACCACCTATGTCACGGAATTGCGCATCGAGGGCGACAAGATGCAGGTCGCGGGCCTGACGCAGGATGCGCCGTCGCTGATCCGGCTGATCGAGCAGTCGCCGCAGTTCACCCGCGCGACCTTCTTTGCGCCGACCACGCGCGCGCCCGAGGACTCCGGCGAGCGATTTCATGTCGAGGCCCATGTCACGCCCTATTACGGGTCAGGCTCATGAACCAGGCCGCAACGCTGCAGAAGATCCTGGGCAAGCCGCTGCCGGCCGCTGCGGCCTATGCCGGCGTCATGCTGCTGGCGCTGTTCGTGATCGGGAGCACGCTCGCCGACATGCTCGGCAAGCGCGCCGATGTCGGCGCGGCGCGGGCGATGCTGGAGCAGTTCGATGGCCGCAAGGCCGCGGGCCCCACCACGGCCGCGGACATTCGAGGCCCGGCGGGCTCGCCGTTCCTGGACGGCGCGACCGTCACGGTCGCTGGTGCTGCGCTGTTGCAGCGCGTCTCCGCCGCGATCACCAGGCTCGGCGGCAACGTCCTGTCCTCGCAGGTCGATCTCCAGGGCACGCAGTCCAAAGCCGGCTTCGTTGCGGTGATCGCGAATTGCGACATCGACCAGCCCGGCCTGCAGAAGCTGCTCTATGACATCGAGGCCGGCATGCCGTTCCTGTTCGTCGATCAGCTGGTGGTGCAGGCGCCTGTGACCTTGTCGACGAGCGGTGACGGCAGGCTGCACGTCCTGATCGCGGTCTCCGGTCAATGGCAGGGCACAAAATGATCGGGCCGGGGATGATGCTGAAGCAAGCTCTGGCGCTCGTGGCGCTGCTGCTTTCCGCGTTCGCCTTGCCCGCCTCGACCACGGCGCTGCCGACGGGCCAGAGCGGCAGTGAGATGGAGACGCCACGACGCGCCGATGCGCCATCCGCGCCATCGTTGTGGGATCAGCCGGCGCCGGCCGCGCCGGTCGTGGTGCAGGCGCCGGCCTCGCCACCTCCGCCGCCCGAGCACGCACTGAGCGCCAATCCGCTGTGGGCGATCCCGCTCGCGACGCTGTCGAGCACGCGCGAGCGGCCGATCTTTTCGTCGTCGCGCCGGCCGCCTCCGCCCGTCCTCGTGCCGGTCACGGTTGCGAAGGCGACGCCGCCAAAGCCGACGCGGGTCGAGCGGCCCCAGCTCGCGCTGGTCGGCACTGTCTCAAGCGGCGATGAAGGCTTTGCCATCTTCGTCGACCAGGCGACCAAGGCGGCGCTGCGCCTGAAGATCGGCGAGGATTTTCAGGGCTGGCGGTTGCGCGCGGTCCAGGGCCGCGAGGTGACCCTGGAGCGCGACACGCAGACCGCGATTCTGAGTCTGCCCCAACCCGGCGCCACCGTCACCGGAGCGCTGCGCGTTCAGGAGGAGGCGACGCCCGATCCGCCGCGTCGCGGCAACCGGCGTCAATAGGTGGCCCAACCCATCTGCTGAAGCGCGAGCGTGGCCAACAGCCCGAGTGCGAGAAACGGGCCGAAGGGCAGCGCGGTCTGCGGGGTCATCTTTTCGCCCGCCAGATGCAGGACGCCGGCGGCCGCGAGCGCGGCAAGCGAAGCGACCAGGAGCAGCATCGGAATGCCGGCAAGGCCGACCCAGATCGCGGATGCGGCGAGCAGCTTGACATCGCCGAGTCCGAGCCCCTGCCGTTGTCGCATCTTGAAATAGAGCCATCGCAGCGACCAGACGATCGCGCCGGTCAGGATGCCCTCGGCGATGGCGCTGAGCACGAGCGCCCAGTCGTCGAGGTTCGCAGCCCGCGCCAGGCCAATGGCGGCGATGGCCAGGTTGAGCCAGTCGGGGATGATGCCGTGGCGAAGGTCGATCCACGCGAGCAGCAGGCACGCAAGAGCGAGCAGGACGAGGAATGCGACGGCGATCATGGCGGGAAACAGGCTGGAGGAGGCACGCCGTCATATAACCCGAGAGGTCCTCAGGCGCAGGTATCATTTTCCACATAAGATGTCTCCATTGCACCGCGGTTACAGGCTGAGACCACGGCCTTCCTGCTCCTGTGTCGGACCATTCACGGTCGTGCGCGAAGTGACACGATCCTGAAGCAAACCTGTCATGTCGGCCGCTTAGGTTTTGGCGCGACGCTACGTCGCTTTTCAATTCATCTCATCAGGAGGACATTGATGCTCAAGCAGATGACACGACGACTGCGTGATCGCACCGTCATCACCGCCGCCATTCTCTCGCTGATGGGCTGCGAGGCTTACGCGGCCGACAGCGTCATCGGCGGTTCGCACGCCGGTGACCGCAAGGCTGACACCCCGATCAAGCACGTCATCATCATCATGGGCGAGAACCGCACCTTCGACCATGTGTTCGCGACCTATGTGCCGCGTCACGGCGAGCGCGTGGACAACCTGCTTTCCAAGGGCATCATCAACATCGACGGCACGCCAGGCCCGAACTACGCCAAGGCCGCGCAGTTCGCCGCCGAAGACACCAATTTCTACTCCAACCATCCCGGCAGCAAGACCCCCTACAACACGACCAGCATCAAGCTGCAGACGCCGGGCACCTCCTATGCGCCGCAGGCCTGCTATCCCGACGTCAACACCGCGGCGCTCAACGGGCCCGGCTGCATGGCGACGCTGGCTCTCGCCAAGCAGGCCGAGAGCGATGACAATGGTGTACATTCCAGCCTGCTGCCACAGGATCTGCCGCTCCTGACCGAAGGCGCGACCGGCATCCCGGGCGGCTCGCCCGACACGCGGATCCTGAACTCCGCCAACCTGCCGAACGGACCTTATCCGCTGGTCACGGCGCAGGGCGGGAGCCTCTACGACACCTATGGCGGCAGCCCGGTGCATCGCTTCTATCAGATGTGGCAGGAGCTCGACTGCGACGCCGCCAAGGTGACGAAGCAGAATGCCAGCGGATGCCAGGCCGACCTGTTCCCCTGGGTCGAAGAGACGGTGTCTTCGGGAAGCAACGGCAAGCCATTTCCGTCGCCCGCCCCGTCTCCCCTGCTCAAGGAAGGCAACATCGCGATGGGCTTCTCCAACGTCGCCAAGGGTGACGCGCCCTATTTCGTGAAGCTTGCTCGCGAGTACACGCTGCTCGACAACTATCACCAGCCGGTCATGGGCGGCACCTTCGCCAATCAGATGATGTTCGGCTACGCCGATGCGCTGTGGTACTCCGACGCCAATGGCAACCCCGCGACGCCGAACCATGTGCTGGTGCCCGGCTCGAATCCGCCGGTCTATGTCGACGAGGTCGAGAACCCGAATCCGGCGCCGGAGACCAACAACTGGTACTCCAATGACGGTTATGGCGGCGGCAGCTACACCAATTGCTCCGATCCGACCCAGCCCGGCGTTGCGACGATCGTTTCCTACCTCAACACGCTGCACGTTTCGCCGAACTGCGCGCCGAACCACTATTATCTGCTGAACAACTACGTGCCCGCCTATATCGGCTCCGGCGCCACCGATCCGATCAACAATGGACCGTTCACGCTGCCGCCAGTCATCAAGCAGAAGCACATTGGTGACGTCCTCAACGCCGGCCAGGTGTCCTGGGCCTATTTCGGCGAACGCTGGAACGACTTCAAGACGGCGCCCGGCGAAGGCGCGAATTTCGGTGCGCTCGATCCGGTCGCCTACCTCTATTGCAACATCTGCAACCCCTTCCTGTACTCGGCGTCGATCATGACCCATGCCGAGCAGCGGGATGCCCATCTGAAGGACACCAACGATCTCTACGACGCCATTGCCAACGGCGATCTGCCGGCGGTGTCCTGGGTGAAGCCGTCGACCTTCAATGACGGCCATCCGGCGTCATCGAAGTTCTCGATCTTCGAGGCCTTTGCGCGCAAGATCATCGAGCAGGTGCAGTCGAACGAGGAACTGTGGGAATCGACCGCGATCCTCGTCACGACCGATGAGGGCGGCGGCTATTACGACTCCGGCTATGTGCAGCCGCTCGACTATTTCGGCGACGGCACGCGTATTCCGATGATCGTGGTCTCGAAATATTCGCGCGGGGGGCATGTCTCGCACGAATATACCGACCATGCCTCGATCGTGAAATTCGTCGAACGGAACTGGGATCTGCCAAAGATCTCGGATCGCAGCCGCGACAATCTGCCGAACCCGCAGACGTCAGACGATAATCCCTATGTGCCGGTCAACCGTCCGGCGCTCGGCGACCTCTTCGCGAGCTTCGACTTCGACGGTCACGGCGGTCACGACCACGACTGATCGAAAGATCATCAATCATGCACGCCTCGGGGCCTTCTGGGCTCCGGGGCGGATTGCTTGTCGGGACCGGTCGCTCGAGGATGACTGTTTCAGATCGCCAGACATTGCCAGGCATCGACGCCGCCCGGCGCGCCTTCAGTGCGGGCGACATCGCCGCGACCGAGCGGATCTGCGCTGGGATTCTCGCTGACAATGCCGACGATTGGGCGGCGTGGTCTCTCCTGACCGAAACCGCTCTGCAGCGCGGCCGCCACGATGCGGCGATCGTCTGCGCCGACCGCGCGGTCAGGTTGGCGCCGGTCAGCGCCATACCGCTCATTCTCCGTGCCAAGTGCCTGTACCTCGGCGGCGACAGCCGCGAGGCGTTTTCCGCCGCGGAGGAGGCCGCAGAGCGCGCGGGCACCGAACCGGATACGCTCGACGCGCTCGGCGCCATCTTCGGCTTGCTGGGGCTGCACGGCAGGGCCCGGGAGTTTTTCATCCGCGCGATCGAGGCGCGCCCGGGCGTGCCGCAATATCTGTTCAACCTGGCGGCGACCGAACGCATGAGCGGCGCGCTTGCCGATGCGGAAGCGCATTGCGACGCGGCCATCGCGCGCGATCCGCATTACGCGCTTGCGCATTATCTGCGCTCGGACCTGCGTGTCCAGAGCGCCGACCGCAACCATGTCGACGACATGGAGGCGCTGATCGCGGACGGAAAACTGTCGCAGCCAAGCGAAATCCTGCTGCGCTTCGCGCTCGGCAAGGAATGCGAGGATCTCGAGCTCTGGGAGCGCGCCTTCGAGCACGTGCGGGCCGGGTGCGATCTCCAGCGCCGTTCGATGGCGTCCGGTCGCGCTGATGCGGTCGCCGAGATCGACCGGATCATCCGCCTGCACACGCGAGACTGGATCGCCGCCGCGCCACCGGGCCATGCCTCAGCGGCCCCGGTTTTCGTGACCGGCCTGCCGCGCACCGGCACGACCCTGGTCGAACGCATCATCGCGAGCCATCCGGCTATGAGTTCGGTGGGCGAAGCGAACGCGTTCGCAGCCGAACTCGCCCGCGGCATGGCGGAGCCGGCCGGCACGGCCGATCCGGCGCGTCTCGGCAAACGATATGTGGATGCCGCAGCATTCCGCCTGCCGCCGGGTGCGCGCTTCATCGACAAGACATTGGAAAATTATCTGCATTGCGGGCTCATTCACGTCGCGCTGCCGGCGGCAAAAATCATCCTGGTGCAGCGTCATCCCCTCGATGCCGGCTGGGCGATCTTGAAGGCGCATTTCCAGGGCAAATTTCCGTTCTCCTATGATCAGGTCGAACTGGCGGACACCATCTTGGCCTTTCGCCGCCTGTCACGACATTGGCAGGCGACCTTGCCGGCCAACGCGCTGATGGTCGTGCAGTACGAGAAGATCGTGGCCGACCCTGACCGTGCGAGCCGCATGATCATCGATTTTCTCGGGCTGCCATGGGCGGACGAGGTGCTGCGCTTTCATGAGAGTCGGGCGCCATCGGCGACGGCGAGTGCCGTTCAGGTGCGGCGTCCGATCTATGCCTCGTCGGTCGGCAAGTGGCGGCATCATGCGAAAAACCTCGCGCCGCTGCGTGCCCGCCTCTCGCGCGAGATTCCCGAAAGCGAGCTTGTGTGAGCGCATCGGCGCAGATGTGTATTGAAGATCGGCGAGGATAACGCTGGTGCCCGACGCCGGCAGCGCAGGCATCGTTCGTTCGCCTTGCGCGATCCTCGCGCCGCCTTTCAGCCGTAACGCGAACGCCGCGCGCCGACTTGAACCGGCGCGCATCCAACCCTGGCGCGGGTCCCGAAAGCGGGCTTGGATGGCGCGTTCGCGCAGGTGTGTGTTGAAGATCCGCGTGGATAGCGTTGATATCGCCCGCGGCGTCACAACAAGGTCATCATTGAATCGATCGCCCGATTTTCGCCGCGTGGCGTTCTTTCAATTGTAACACAAGCGCTGAACTGCACGTCATCGACGCACACTAAGCCCCCTCCTGTTGTTGTTCATTTCCAAAATCCAACAGGAGAGAGCTATGTCGAAAGCTTCGCTCGCGCGCAGGCTTGGCCGATTGCTGCTGGGTGCATCGGTAACGACGCTTGCGCTGTCACAAAACGTTCGTGCGGAACAGGGGGAGGCCGCGCCGAACGCGGTTGAACACATCAGGACCGCATCGCCGATCAAGCACGTCATCATTATCGTCGGCGAGAATCGTAGCTTTGATCATCTGTTCGCAACCTATCGGCCGAAGTCGGACGACGAGCATGTGTTGAATCTGCTCTCCGAGCGTATCGTCAAGGACGACGGCACGCCGAACGAGAATTTCGATCGCGGCCACCAGTTCCAGATCATCTCCGCGCCGAACGGCGGAAAGTACTTCATCAGCGCCGGTCCGGCCAACAAGACATTGTACGCGACGCTGCCGGCGCCCGATCTGGCCGGTGTGCAGAACCCGCCCGCGGCCGCCATCCTCGGCCTGCCCGGCGGTGATCCCGGCCTGCCGGCTGCGGACCAGTTCCTGTTCGGCACTGGCGGAACCGGCCTGCCGAACAGTGTCGGTCCGGACACGCGCATCACCAATGTCAACACGCTGCCGCCGGGCCCTTTCCAGATGACCGGCCCGACCATGCCCTATGACGCCTATACCGGCGACACCATCCATCAGTTCTTCCAGATGTATCAGCAGATGGATTGCGCCATCGATGGCGACCATGTCACGCGCCGCAATCCGACCGGCTGCCTGCACGACCTGCAATCGGCCGTCACCACGACCTACTCGACCCCGCCGGGCGGCACGCCCCACGACACCGGCCAGACCATGGCGTTCTTCAACATGCAGCAGGGTGACGTGCCTTATCTCAAGCTGCTCGCCGACAGCTACACCATGAGCGACAATTATCATCAGCCGGTCATGGGCGGCACCGGGCCGGACAGCGTGCCGCTCGGCTTTGCCGACCAGGTGTTCTTCGGTGATGGCAACGGCAATGCCGCGACGCCGCCGGCCAGCAGCGTTTATGATCCCGATCCGCAGCCCAACACGCTGAACCTCTACACGGCGCGCAAACAGTGGTTCAACTGTTCCGATCCGACGGCGCCCGGCGTGAAGCCGATCCTGGATTACCTCGGCAAGCTGCCCTACCAGCTGCAAGCGAAATGCGACGCCGGACATTATTATAATGCCGTGAACATCAATCCGGCCTGGACCCCGCAGGGCACCCCGAGCGGAGCCGGATCGATCCCGCCGGTCACGATGACATCGATCGGCGATCTTCTCAGCGCGAAGAACATCCCGTGGAAGTATTATGGTGGCGGCTATACCGTCTCAGGGACCGGCGCTCCGCTCGATGGACTCTATTGCAACATCTGCAATCCATTCGAGTATCAGCTGAACTATCCGGCAATGCGCACCGATCACATGCGCGATGTCACCGACCTGTTCACCGATCTGAAGAACGGCACCTTGCCGGCGGTCTCGTATGTCAAGCCCGACGGCACCATGGACGGCCACCCGGCCTCGTCGAAGTTCGATCTGTTCGAGGCCTTCACCAAGAACATCATCGAGCTCGCCCAGGGCAACAGGGAGCAGTGGGAGTCAACGGCGATCTTCGTGACCGTGGACGAGGGCGGCGGCTATTACGACTCCGGCTTCATCCAGCCCGTCGACTTCTTCGGCACCGGCCCGCGCATTCCGATGATCGCAGTGTCGCCGTTCTCGCGTGGCGGCCATGTCAGCCACGTCTATAACGAGCATTCCTCGTTCGTGAAGTTCGTCGAGCGCAACTGGTATCTCGGCAAGCTGACGGCGCGCAGCCGCGACAACCTGCCCAATCCGCGCATGGACGATGACAACGCCTATGTCCCCGTCAACATGCCGGCGATCGGCGACCTGTTCGACTTGTTCGACTTCGACCGGGATCACGATCGTGACCGGGACGGCGATCGGCACTAATCGACCGCACAAAAAATAAGACAGATGATGAGGGGCCGGCAAGTTGCCGACCCCAATCTTTTTGCGCGAGGGCGATCAGGGCGCGCCGCGCGATTCGTAGGTGCCACTCAACAGGGCGGCGAGGGGTCCCCCCGTGCCAGACGTCTCCCGGAGCGGCCGTTCGGGTTTGTTCAGCGTTCCCGTGCCGCCGCTATTGGCGTTGAGACCGGGATCTGCATGCGACCGGGCGTTGACCCCCGGATTGGTGTTGACCGAAGAGCCCACGTTCATTCCGGGCGTGCCCGAGTTCGTGAGACGGATGATGGGCAATGAGTGCACCTCCCGATGGTTCCCAGGACGGTCTTTTGGGAATGCTCGGCTGGCGGGGTGAACGACGCGTGAGGCGCGCCTACCGCCCTGGAACTCCCGTGGTGCCCTTGCGTTTGCCTGCAGCGGGAAGGTCAAGCGTGTCAGAATTGCCTTCTGGATTT
>Ga0210408_10001165_pt1 | contig 28399 bp, 22 predicted proteins | sample IncBWH4MmetaG_FD_155471 | JGI IMG/M metagenome (GOLD analysis project Ga0210408, IMG submission 155471) | Forest soil microbial communities from Barre Woods Harvard Forest LTER site, Petersham, Massachusetts, United States - Inc-BW-H-4-M | ecosystem: Environmental > Terrestrial > Soil >...
TGGGGAGACGGTGGTCGTTCCCGGTACGCAGGAGGGGCAGATGAGGTACGCCGATGCCGGGGGTGTCCGTATCGCTTACGACGACGATGGACCCCGCGCCGATGACGCGGTGGTTTTCCTGCCCGGGTGGTGCAACAGCGGCCGGAGTTTCTTCGCCTTGCTCGCGGAGCGCCTGGCTGCCCGGTATCGGGTCATCAGGCTGGACTGGCGCGGGCACGGCGATTCCGGTCGGCCGGGCGCGGACTTCGGCCATGACGAACTGGCCGACGACGCGATGGCTGTCATCGAGGCGGCCGGCCTTCGCTCGGTGGCGCTGGTGGCCCAGGCGCACGGCGGCTGGCCGGCCATCCGGCTCGGCCGCCGCCTCGGCGACCGGGTGACCAAGATCGTCGTGCTGAGCTGGGTGGTCCTCGATCCGCCCGCGCCGTTCATGGCCGTGTTCGAGATGCTGCAGGACCCCCAGCGGTGGCGGCCGGGTCTCGACCAGCTCCTAGCCGGGTGGCTGGCCGGGGCTCCGGACGACGTGGCCGGATGGGTCCGCCGGGAGACGGGCCGCTACGGCTTCGACATGTGGTCGCGGGCAGCGCGCGCGGTTACGGCGGACTACGCCCGGCACGGCAACCCGCTGCGCGCCGCCGCGGAACTGGACCCCAAGCCTGAGATGCGGCACTTGTTCTCCCAGCCGCGCGCCGCCGGGTTCCTCACCGGGCAGCAGGAATTCTCGGCCGCGAACCCGTGGTTCTCGGTCAAGCGAATAGATGGTGTAAGCCACTTCCCGGCGCTGGAGATCCCGGACGCGACAGCGGGCGAGATCGAGCTTTTCGCCGGGTAAGCCGGACTTCCAGCTCTTCTATCTGCCTGCGGACGATCACGAAATAGCTGATCGTCCGCACTGCCACTCATAACGATCTTTAAGCGCGGCACTGTCGGCCGTGCCAACCGACCGCAACGGGCGACAGATCGGCGGCACTGTGCGCTATGGATCAGTCGAAGGGTCGGCCATACCACATCCGGCCCGGGCCGGTTCGTCTTCGAGCACGGACCGGCGGGGGCCGTCGTGGCAGCCAGGCGGTGCACGCGATGATGCGCGGGGTAGCCAGTTCCGCTGGCGACGCGGTGCGCCGGATCGGGATCAGGCTTTCTGCGCCGACCTCCTCACCGGACAACTCGTCCAGTGACCGCGGCCAGCAGGTCCCCCGCCCACCGGGAAACGGTCGGGCCAGGAACCAGGACATAGCGGCAGCCCCGGCACCGTGCCGATAGCAGGCGCGGCTCATCGCCGGGTTCCGCGCCGGGCGGAGACCGAGATCGCCGCCGCGCCATGGGCAACGCCGGGGTTAGTTCATCGCGGTTTCCTCTAGCCGGGGGTGAGCAGGAACGCGTGCTCTTGGCCGGTGGAGTTCTTGCCGTCGGCGACGATCTGCCCGTTGTCGTTGATCGCGGTCGCGTTGTCCAGGGTGAACCCCGAGCCGGGCGGGATCAGGTCGTTGAGGTTCTGGAACACCCCGCCGCTCCAGATCCAGGCCCCGTTGCCGGACTGGCCGACGATCACGCCGTGGTTGTTGATCGCCTCGGCCACCGGGTCCAGGCCGAAGGTCCCCAGGTCGGTCATCGTGCCGTTGCTCCACAAGAACACGTGGGTGGCCTCGCTGGCGGTGTGCGCCCAGCCGGTGACCTGTCCGGTGTCGTTGATCGCGTACGCGGCACTCTGCGTGCCGCCCAGCGTGCCCAGATCTGCCCGTTGCTCCACATCACCGCGTGCGAGAAGCCGCTGGCATTATCGGAGGCCCCGACGATCTGGTGGTTGTTGTTGATCCCGCTCGCGCCGCTGAAGCCGCCGCCCCCGTAGCTGCTCAGATCGGGCAGCGTGGTCCTCGTCTTCCCGCTGATCAAGAAGGCGCCCTGCGAACTGCCCACGATCTCGCCGAAGCCGTTGATGCCGGTCGCCGTGCCCGGGCCCAGATCGGTCATCTTCCCGTTGTGCACCAAGAACGCGTGGCCGTTCGAGCCGCCGACGACATCCCCGGCGCCGTTGACCGCGGTCGCCTCGCTCATGCTCATCGCGCCGAACGTACCCAGATCGATCATCTTCCCGGCGATCCAGCTGAACGGGTCGTTCTGCGTGAACCTGCAGGTGTGCCGGCCGCACGGGAAGAAGAACACCTTGTTCAGGTACGAGCGGCCGACTACCTCGCCGCTGGCGTTGATCCCGAAGCCGAGGCTGACCCCGCCACCGAGGTTCCCCAGGTCGGTCATCGTATAGGTCGCTGCTGCTGCCGCCGGGGCAGCGGTGGCGGCGATGAATCCTGGAACACCCCCGGTAAGGGCCAGCGCGACGGCGATGGGCACGACACGAAGTTTCATGTCCGCCTCCCAACAGTGAGACTCCTCCGTAACCGGATACGGACGCGCCTCACCGGCGGTTTACCCGACGTCCGCGATTCTCCGGCGGACCACCCGGCCAGCGCCACGCGAACTGCTTCGCCGCCCTTGCCACCACCCCCCGCTAACCCGGTCACCAGCGGACCCCGCCGAATCGTGATGGCGGCTCGAAAGACCCGCGAGCGGACAACCCGGCCACCCGGCCCCGGCCCGTTCGCCCCGGCCCGGGCAACCCAGCACGGGCACCTTGCGCGCGAGCGTCGATTGCCCACGGCGTCCGGCGGCGCCTAGAGTACGAGAGCCCAACCTACGCGCAACTCCGTGACCGGCACGCTAGCAGCAACATGGTAGACGGTAGCTGTCACACTGGGTGAACGGTCGCCGAGCGTCGCCGCCTTGCGAGATCGCGCCGAACCGACTCTGTACGCCTTGCTGTGCTCAGGGCTGGGATGGCCGCGGAGCACAGCGGAGCACATATCAACCAATTCTGGGTGCCCAAGACCGCCGGATGCGATCCAGCTTGCCGAGGATTCGCTCGCAGTGCTCGACGGCGGCAGGCACGATCAGCACCTCGATAGGCGAGGGCCCGGCGTCGAGCGCTTCGACCTCGACTAGGCGCGAGGCGCGCATCAGCCACAGGATCACTGGGGTGCCCCTGACCTTCCGGACTGCGGATCCTTACCTGCTGTCGATCCGAGCCGCAAGAGGTGGTTTGTGGTCCTTTTCGGTGATCGGGGGGGTGTGTCAGCTTCTTTTCTGCCCTGATAGCTGCCTGACCCGTGGCGAGTGGCCGCAGTTGTCAAGGGCCGACTACAGGCAGGCCGCAGGAGAGGCGCGTACGATCACACATGCAGGGACGCGCGGCCCGCAATCCGGCCCGTTCGCGGTCTTCCGCGAGGCCCGGGCCTGTCGAGGCTATTGTGTGGTCTGGCCTCCTGGGCGGGCCAGCCCGGATTCGTAGGCGTACACGACAGCCTGAAGCCGGTCTCGGAGGCCGAGCTTGGCGAGCACGTGGGTGACGTGCGTTTTGACGGTGGCCTCGGCCAGGAAGAGCTGATGACCGATCTCGGCGTTGGACAGGCCCATCGCCATCGCCTTGAGCACGGCGCTCTCACGTTCGGTAAGCGCCAGGACGGCTTCGGGCAGCGGCGAACCCGGCGCGGGGCTGCGGACGTACTCCTCGACTACCTTGCGCGTCACCGACGGGGCCAGTAGCGCCTGGCCCGCCGCGACAATGCGCACGGCCTCGGGCAGTCCCTCCGCCGGGCCGTCCTTGAGAATGAAGCCGCTTGCCCCGGCCTTCAGCGCGGCGTAGACGTACTCGTCGAGGTCGAAGGTGGTGAGGATCAGCACGCGGGCGGAGCCGGCCTGCACTACGGCGCGGGTTGCCGCGATGCCGTCCAGAACAGGCATCCTGATATCCATCAGGACCACATCGGGCTGGATCTGGCGGCACAGCTCGACCGCCCGGTTGCCGTCGGCGGCCTCGCCGACGACCTCGATGTCGGCCTGGGTGGACAGGATCGAGCGGAAGCCGCCGCGTACCAGTGCCTGGTCATCGGCGATGATGACGCGGATCATGTCTTGCCCGGTGACGGGAGCGGAATCGCGGCCTGGACCTGGTATCCGCCGCCCGGCTGGGGCTCCGCCGTCAGGCTTCCGCCGAACAGTGCCGCGCGCTCGCGCATGCCGATGATCCCGTGACCGCCATTGACCCGGCTGCGGGGAACTGTTCCCGGCTGGTTGGTGATGTCCAGAATCAGCCGATCCGGCTGGTAGGCTACGCGCACGGCAGCGCTTGTGTGACCGGCGTGCTTGAGCGCATTGGTCAGCGCCTCCTGGATGATGCGGTATGCCGTCAGGTCCAGTCCGGGTGGCAGCATCACCTGCATGCCCTCAACGCGGGCCTCGATGGTGAGCCCGGCTCCCCGCATCTGATCGAGAAGCTGGTCCAGTCCCCGAAGGCTCGGTTGCGGCCTGAGGGCAAGACCCTGGTCATCGGTGCGCAGCACGCCGAGCATCCGGCGCATCTCCGCCAGTGCCTGCCGCCCCGTCTGCTCCACCGAGCGCAGCGCCTGCTCACTCGTCGACGGATCGGTGCGCAACCGCAGCCGCGCCGACCCGGCCTGGACCACCATGACACTAATGCTCTGCGCCACGACATCATGCAGCTCACGGGCGATGCGCGCCCGTTCATCGGCGACCGCCGCGGCGGCGCGGGCCTGTTCGGTGGCGGCGACGTCATCGAGGTGCTCGCGCAACAGCGCGCTGCGGCTTTCCCACCGGCGAAGCCCCTGGCCGATGAGCCAGGCCAGCACGAAGACCGGGACGCTGAAGGTGTATTCCGACCACGAGCCGAACCCCTTGATCTCCAGCGTCAGCATCGCGAGCGTGAACGCCGGCGCAAGAAGGGCGTATCTGTCCAGCGGCCGGGCGGCGTGCCGGGAGCAACTGTAGAGGGCGAACACCAAGGCACCGAAGCCGCCCCACAGCGGCAGCGTCACGTCGGCGAACAGCCTGGGCAGCGCGACGGCAAGCGCCACCAGCCACAGCGCCGGGAACGGGGCAGCCCGCCGGAACACCAGCGGCGCGGCCATGGCTGCCACGAAGGGTGCGCTGACCGCCAGCGACGCATGACCGAGCTCCCCGCTGCCGTCGTGGAAATACAGGCCCAGCTGCCCGGCTGCGGCGAAGGCAGCCGCGATAACGCAGTCCGTCACCCAGAACCGCGCCGGTTGCGATCGCACAGGACCACTGTCGCATGCTGAGCCGGGCGCGCGCCTCCGACGAAAGTCGTGCGCCCTTCAGCCATTGGTGGCAGCAGGGCGGTCAGGACAGGCTCCGTCCGGCGGATCCGCTCCGCCGGGCCGGAAGCCTACGTTTGCCAGAGCCCGCCAGCACCCAACTCGAAAGGAATCCCATGAACGGCGTCCTTCGCGCCCGCAGCGCGCTCCTTGCAGGCTCGATGATCCTCGGACCCATCTGCATCCTGCTTGGCCACCTGCTCAATGTGAACTCCTCAGAAGCCCCCGCTCAGTACGTACGGGATGTCTCGGCCCACCACGCAGCCTTCATCGCCGGCAGCGTCGTCCTCTCCGCCGGGGCCTTCCTGCTGATTCCGGCGATGATCGGCGCGATGCGGCTCGCGCCCGGCCGCGGCGGAGCACTGGTCACCGTCGGTGGCTTGCTGGCGTCCATCGCCGCCGCCGGCCTTGGGGCAGGCACCTTGATGCTCGGGGCGGTCATCGGGATGCTCACTCCCGCACACAGCGACCTCGCGATACAGGTCGATCAGATCGGCAACCACTCCAGCATCAGCGCCCTGCCGTTCCTCCTTGCCCCGGGACTCATTGTCGGTCTGCTTCTGGTCGCCGTCGGCCTCTACCGGGCCCGGCTGGCTCACCGATGGCCGGCCATCCTGCTCGCGGTCGCCGTCGTGCCGCTCCTCGCGGCGCCCAGCGGTGGTGTGCTGGGGGCTGCCCTGCACCTCCCGCTTTGTGTGGCCATCACGGGGCTGGGTCTTGAGCTCTGGCGCCACAGCGCCGCCGAAAGCGAGGGCTCACCCGCACTGCCGCACCATGAGCCCCATCCCGCACAGGCCTGACAGGAGGAGCCGCCGGAGCCGATCCCTCCGGCGGCCTCCGGGTGAGCCGGTGCCGACGGGTCCCCCCCGTGTGTCGATACAGGTCAGCAGAAGGCACTCAATTCATGCATGCGCGGCCGGCTCCAACAGCCCGCACCGGGAACCCTCACGGCAGCCAACCGGGCACCGATTCGCCGGAACGCCGAACCACCCGGAGTCAGGCCACGGTCTCGCGCGCCCGCGCCTCGTCGGCGCGACAGAACCGCCTGATCGGGGTGCGGCCTGACTCCTGGACGGTATGGCTGGGCGGACTGGACCGTCAGGGGCTGCTGGAGGAGCTGCTCGCCGAGGACGTGATCGCGCGGGCGCTGCGGGAAGCGCCGACCGGGCACCGGTATGACCGGGTGCTGACCGCGAAGATGACCGCGGTCTGCGTGCTGGTCGCATGCCTGTTCCCCGGCGACGGCTACCGCGCCGTCCTGGCGAGGGCGTTCGGGCTGCCGGGCCTGCGGTTCAAGCCCGGCACAGAGGTCCCGGCTGACAGCGCGTTCTCCCAGGCGCGCCGGCTGCTCGGCGAGCAGGCCATGCGGAAGATCTTCGAGCTGGACGCGGCCCGCAGCGACGCGGAGCTGGGGATCACGGCGCTGTGGAAGGGCCTGGAGGTCACCGCGATCGACGGCACCACGATGGAGCTGTTCCGGAACGACGTGCTGGCCTGCGAGTTCGGGACGCCGGCCGAGGGCGCCCGGCCGCTGCTGCGGATCGCCGCGCACGTGCCCACCGCCAGCAGGCGGTGGACCGGCGCCGGGATCGGCGGATACCACGACGGCGAGAACGACCTGGCCGACAGGCTGGAATGGTCCTTCGGGCCGGGCATGCTCAACCTCGCCGACCGCGGCTTCTTCTCCACGGACCGCTTCCTGCGGTTCTCCGCCCGCGGCGCCGACCTGGCCTGGCGTGTCAAGAACGGCGCGAAATGCGTCCCCTTCAAGACCGTCCGCGAGCTCCCGGACGGGTCCGGGCTGGTCATGCTGCACGAATCCGGCGGCATGCGCACAAGGCGGCGCCGCCAGACCGGGAACCGGCACGCGCCACGGCTCCCCGACACGATGGCCAGGCTCGTCACCTTCACCATCACGGCGCAGACCCGCAGTGGCCGCGCGAAGGCCGCGCAGATCCGGGTGCTGACCACCCTGCTGGATCACCAGACGTTCCCCGCCCGCGAGATCGCCGCCCTGTATGCCGAAAGATGGCAGGCGGAAATTGCTTTTCTCCACCTGAAGAAGACAGTCCGCGGCCCTCGCCGCGCCCTGCGCGGCCAGTCCCCGGCCCTCGCCCGCCAGGAAGCCTGGGCGCTCCTGCTCATCCACAACATCGTGGCCACCGCCACTGCCCGCGCCGCCGCGGAAGAGGGGACCGATCCCTGGCTCATCCCGTTCACCGCCGTGCTCAGCCTCGTCCGCGCTCACGTTGCCGCCGACACCCGCTGCAGGCACTGCGGCCACCGCCCCACCCGCCCCGATGCGCCCCTCGATGGCCTGACCAGCGCAATCATCGCCCTGCCCCGCCACCGTCAAGGACGCCAGCGAACCTCCGGAAGAACCGCAGCCGAACGCCGGACCGGGCACACCGAGGAAGTCACGTACACCATCGACATCACAAAGTCGAATCCACCAAAATGGGACACAGTTCCGGAAACTTAAGGGCAGTGGAGCCGTATGTGTTCGCATTGCCTTACTCTTCTTTCGTTGCGGGTTCTCCAAGGCACTCTTCCGTGAGTCGCCAGGGCGGGCCGGTTCGCCACCGAAGTCAGGCAGCGACGCCGGCCCGCGGCCGCGGAGGCGGCGATCAGGGCAGTGACACCGGTCCGGACGCCTTGATGATCTGCTGGAAGGTCACCGGCGGCTTGGACTGTGAGCATTTGCCGCCCGACCTGGCGCCGATCGCCAGGATGCTGAGCTGGTACTTGCCGTGGCCGCTGATGCCCGCGTAGTGGCCGGTCCCGTGCCCGACGGTGTAGGTGCCGTGCAGGTTGAGGATCAGCAGGCAGGTCTTGGGGTTGAACGACTGCGTGCCCTTACCCGGCGAGTGCGCGATCTTGAACGTGCCGCCGGGGAACACTGCCTTGTCGGTGGTGTTGCCGGGGTGGTTGACGCCGCCGGCCGTGAACAGCCCAGTCGCGATGATGCTGTTCGTGCTGGCGGTGGCTGATGTCGACATGATCTGGAAATGCTCGGTGCCGTGTGCGGCGGGGGCGCTGGCACGGGTGCTGGCCGCAGCCAACCCGGCGCTGCTGAGCATCGCCGCGACCGAGACGGCCCCGATCGCTGCTGCGAGCGTTCTGCGCATGTTTCCTCCTGATGCCGTGTGCTTCACCGAGAGCTGGTGCTCACGGCGGCTTGGTTACGGTCCGGTGTGATCTAGCCCTCGCCCCCTTCTAAGGTCGGCTTGTGCGGCACTGCGAACAACTCCGGCCAGCCGCTGAAAGCCGTGAGCAGGCCGATCGCCGGGCAGCGCCAATCCCTCGACTGGCTCTTGCGTAATGCGCGCGCGATTGCCTCATGGCATTGCTGAATGGCGTCATGGTGTGCTGCCTTCGTTTCCGGGCGTCTGGGCGGTGACGTGGAATGCCTCCACGATCCGCTCACAGGAAATCTGCGCGAGCTCATGGGCCCGGCGGACCGCCTCGACGGACGGCGCCTCGAACAGGCAGTAGCACAGCTCGTCGCCGGGCACCAGGGTCACGGCGAGGTAGCGGATCGGGCCGGGTGAGTCCCCGGCCCGTCCGGCCGCCGCCTCGGCGGCCTGCGCGGCATGCGCCGCGCCGGCGATCGCGGCAGGCTGCGCGCTCCCCGCGCTGGGGACGTAGCGTTCCACCAGGAATGTCGGCACGACTGCCTCATCTCCGGCTACCGGCCAGGAAGCACGGGACCGCGAACTGCCAGGTCGGGCCGATCGTAAGGCGCGGCTGTGCCGCCAGGAATCGGGAGAACACCTGCGTTTTGAGCCGCGGCGGGGCGCTCGTATCAGGTGCCGCGCGTTTCCTGGTGCCTGGCGGGGTTCAGGTGCCTGCCGTTTCCTGGTGCGCTGCCAGGATCTCGGGTGCCTGCCGCACCCCGCGCCCGGCCAGCTCGGTGCGGGACCGCACGCGGAGTTTCCGGTAGACACGGGCGAGGGTGGCGTCGACCGTCTTGGGGCTCATGAACAGCCGGTCTGCCACCTGTTTGTTGGTGAGCCCGGCCGCCGCCAGCTCAGCGACGCGCGCTTCGCTGGCGGTCAGCGAGCCCGCCGCCGATCGCCGCAGGCCGACCCGGTCGAGCTCCTCGGTGGCGCGGGCTGACCATAGTTCCGCGCCGAGCCGCTCAAAGATCTCCCGCGCCCTGGTCAGCGCCGTTTCCGCGCGTCGTTTCTGCCGCGCGCGGCGCAGCAGCTGGCCTTGGGCCAGCTCGCACCTGGCGACCTCGAAGGGCTGAGCTATTCGGCCAGCCTGCTGCAGCGCTGTCTCGATGCGCTCCAGCCCGGTGTCCAGGTCACCTCGGGCGGCCGACAGCAGTGCCCGGCATCGTGCGGCGGTGGCGATGGCCCAGCCGCGCTCCAGGGTGTGCGCACGGGACTCGAACGGCGTCAGGACGGCGTCCGCGGTCGCCGTGTCGCCGTCGGCGATGAGCGCCTCGACGGCGTCCGGCAGCCACCGGGCAAGTGCAGGCTCGGCCACGCCGTAGCCGGCGACCTGCTCGATCAACTCGGTGAGGTGGCTCCTCGCGGCGGCGTAGTGGCCGAGCGATAGGTCAAGGAAGCCCAGTCCCGAGCAGTTCAGCCCGACGAATGCCTGACCTCCGTCGGCCCGGGCGAGGGCGAGGCCAGCGAGCAGCCGTGCTCGTGCCTCGCCTGCCTTGCCCTGGTGCGCGGCGACCAGCCCCCGCGAGTACAACGTCATCGCGCGCAGGACCTGCTGACCGTTCTCGGCTGCCAGCTCGTCGCATCGCTCGGCACAACGGGCTGCCCGGTCCCAGTTCCCGGCCCAGCACTCCAGCTCTGCCAGCTGATACAGCAGGAACGGGAGCACGCTGTCGTCGCCAGTCTCCGATGCCCGGTCCTGCAGCCCGTGCAGCAGCACCCTGGCTTGGTCGAGCAGGCCGGCCGATTTCATCATCGTCGCGGCTAGCAGCCGCGGTTCAAGCGCGGGCTGGACCAAGGTGGCCGCCGCGACCGGGCTGCCGGCCAGCGCACGCTCCAGCTCCAGCGCCGGGAAGCCGCCGCCAGTGATGAACTGGAAGAATGCCGCCCACGCCCGTGCTCCGCAGACCAGGGAGGGAAGCCGCAGGCGCTCCGCCGCGGCCAGCGCATCGCGCGCCAGCGCCGCCCCGCCAGCGGCATCGCCGAATATCAGGCCGCAGTAACTCGCCTCAAGCGAGACCTCGGCGCGTAGCCGCAGGTTGCCGCCTGTCTCCTGCAGTGCCTGCTGGAACAGGTCGTGCGCGGCCCGGAACGAGTCGGTGTGGCAGCGGACCAGCCCGAGCATGCGCAGCGCGCCGGCCCGGTCTTCGCCTGGTTCCAGCAGGCCGACCACCACCTCCAGCAGCCTCCTTGCGCGGTCGGCGTCCCCGGCGCGGAAATAGTGCCCGGCCGCGTCAGCCAGCCGGCGCAGCCGCTCCCGGGCATGCTCCGGTGGCGTCAGCGCGCTGGCGAGCTCGAGCAACTCGCCAGCCGAAGACGGCGCACCCCGCGCGGCGGCCATCTCGGCGCCGGCCGTCACGGCGCTGGCCACCTGCTCGTCCGGCGACTCGGCACCCAGGGCAAGATGGCGGGCCCGCTCTTCGGGATCGGCCACAACCGTGGCGAGCCGCCTGTGCAGCGCGTTCCTGGTGGCGGCCGGAGCCTGCTGCAGCAGCACCGAGGCCAGCAGGGGGTGAGTGAAGGCGATGCGGTCGCCGATGAGGTCGATCACTCCCGCGCGCTGCGCCGCGTGCAGGCCGGAGGCGGCGCGATCGGAGTCTCCCAGTGCCTCAGCGACGAGCCCGGCAGAAGGCGCAGCCAGTTCCGCAGCGGCCAGCAGCACCTCCCTGGCACTCGCTGGCAGAGCCGCCAGGCCACGGCTAAGCAGCCGGCCAAGATCGGTCGGGACCGGAAGCAGGCCACCCGGCGGCAGCGGCCGGGCATCCGGCCCGAGGGCCCGTGCCAGCTCGACCGCCCAGAGCGGGTTTCCTCCGGACGTTGAGTGGACCCGGAGCAAGGCGGTGCGGGGAAGGGCAAGACCCAGCCGGTCATACAGCAGCCGGTGCAGCGCGCCGAGCGTGAGCCCGCCGAGGCAGAGCGACGCGCAGCTCCTGTCGGGCATTGTGCGATCAAGATCGAGACGGCGCCCCGGCGCGCGATCCGCCCGCTCGGTAGCCAGGACCGCGACCGGCTGACGGGTCAGCCGGCGCAGCGCGAAGCCGAGCACCCGCGCCGACGGCGGATCAAGCCATTGCACGTCGTCGATGGCGACAAGCACCGCGGAGCGTGCCGCGAGCTGATCGAGCACACCGAGCAGTCCAAGTCCGATCGTGCCTGGGTGCGGCGGCTGGTCCGGCGCGGCACTCCGGCCGAGTGCGACCAGCAGCGCCTCACGCTGTATCGGCGGCAGCCCGGCCTGGGCTTCGTCGAGGTCGGCCGGGAGCAGGTCGGCGAGTGCCGTGAACGACATGATGGCCTCAGACTCCGACGGCCGGCACACCAGAGTCCGGATGCCGCGGCGCCGTGCCTCCGCGCAGCCAGCTCGCCACAGAACGGACTTCCCGATTCCCGGATCGCCGCGGAGCACCAGAGCAGCCGGACCCGCGGTCACGCCGTCGAGAAACCGCGCTATCGCGGCAAGCTCGTCAGCCCGCCCGACAACATGGTCCAGCATCGCCGCCACCTGCCTCCAGCCGTGCTCCTCGCCAGGTCCGGCCGAACGAAACGGCTGAATCCCAGGCCGGACCCGGCGCATCGCGTGCGACCAGACAAGGGATCAAGCCACGGCCGGCCGGCACCGCGCTAGACCCAGTGTCCGGCAACGGCAGCCGGTCCGGTAGCGTCAGCATGACTCGGTCGGTCGATTCGCCGTGACTAGTCGGGGGCATCCCTGCTAGCTCTCCCCTCTGCGCCGCCCTCAGCCGAATCAGCACGCGCACCGGGCCATCATCGCAGGCCCCGCGGCCGGGGCACATCGGCGACCTGACCACACTCGAGATGGGCGACGCTAGAAAACATTCGTTCGGTGTGCTTCGACAGTCAGCCAGTCGACCACGACCAGCGCATATCGAAGCCTTGCGCCAAGCGGGCCGGGTCGCTGGCGGATGGCTGGCAGCAGGGTCACCGCTGGGCCTGGTGCATGCTGCCGCCGTTCGCGGCCGTGGTTCTCAGAATGGGACGATGGTAGTAAGCAGGCCGGGGCGGGCTGGTGATCTTCCTGGTCGCCGGGACCGGGGCGGCCGCCCGGTCGTGTTCTGCGGCGTCAGCGGGCCGAGGGCCATGCTGGCCGGCTGCCTGCTCCTGCTCGCCGGCGCCGTGCTGACCCTCGCCGCGATCCAGACGACGTCGGCTGCCGCCTTCCTGGCCGGCGTCGCGGTGGCAGCGGGCAGCCTGATCGTCCGCGGGCGCTCTCCCGTCCCCGGCACCCGATCCAGCGGCGGCACAAGCCAGTGACACGCACAGAGTTAAGTTCTGAGCTAGTGAGTCGCAGCCCCCGTAACCACCGCGTTCGCGATCGACCCTGCACTCATAAAGATCGTTCGGGACGACTCAGCGGCCAGCCGCTGCCGATCGCCAGCCCGCGCAGAACGGCGGTTCACGCTCAGGCTGAGCTCGCAGTCCGTAACTGAGCACGATCATGAGCCGCCGCCTGGCGGCTGCGGCGGCCAGGCGGCGGGTTCCCGGGTCCTGCTTGGTTACCTGGCGGCACCGGCAACGTAGGCCGCGACGATGTACGTCGCATGGCGGTCCAGGCTGCCGCGGGCGCGGTCATACCTCATCGTCGTCCGCGGATCCGCGTGCGAGGCGGCCTCCTGCACGTCCCGCAGCGGCACTCCGGCGTCCAGCGCGGCGGTGATGAACGCGTGCCGAAGCGTGTGGGGCGTGACGGTCTTGACGATCCCAGCCCGGCGGGCGGTCTTGCGGACGATCCGCCCGGCCCCGTGCCGGTCCAGCCGCCGCCCGTCCGCGGCCAGGAACACCGGCCCGCCGGCGCGCTCGCCGATGGCCAGGTCGATCGCCCGCGCGGTGCGCGGTGCGAGCGGGATGGTGACGATCTTGCCGCCCTTGCGGGTGACGGTCAGGGTCCGGTGCCCGCGCTCCAGGCCCAGGTGCTCGATGTCGGCACCAGCAGCCTCCGAGACCCGCAGCCCGTTCAGGGCCAGCAGCGAGATCAGGGCGTGCTCGCCTGCCGTCCCGAGCCCGGCGGCCACCAGCAGGGCGCCGAGCTCGTTGCGGTCCAGCGCGACAGCATGGGACTCGTAGTCCACCCGCGGTCGGCGGACATGCGCGGCAGGCGAAGTACCGAGGAGTTCTTCCTCGACCGCGTACTTGTAGAACCCGGCGATGGTGGACAGCCGCCGGGTGACCGTGGCGCGGGCCCGGCCCATTACTTCCAGGTCCCTGGCGAAGCCCTCGATGTCGACGCGGCGGACGGCGAACAAGGCCAGAGACCGGGCCCGGCACCATGTGGTGAACTGGCGCAGGTCCAGCGCGTACGCCTCTCTTGTGAGGCCGCGGTACCCGGCCAGGAACCCGGCGAGGGCAATTCGCTCGGCGTCGGTGAAGACGGGCTGGATCGTGGCGAGCGCGGCGGATGGGACAGCAGTGGTCATCGGGCACCTCCCGGCCAGGCTGAAACCGGGAAGCTGGGCCAGACCCGGTCCCAGCGGTTCAACGGAACCCAAACGTAAGCCGCCTGATTACGTCACGCTATGCCAGGCAAGGATCGAGCGGCACGGCGCGGCGGGTAGCCCGAGAAATACTCCATACCGCCGACTCGGTGCGACTGGTAGTTGGGCAGACGACGTGAGCGGCCACGCGCAGATCACCTGGTTCTGATCACCGATCACGCGAGTTCGCAGAACTCCCCGGTTAGATGCTATGTTAGTCGGCTTTGCGCGGCTGGGCGCGGAGCGGAGTTGAGCCGGGATGACAACATCACACGATGAGGACCAAGGTGACTTAAAAGTGAGCGATCGCAGTAAAAACGATTGGAGCAATGAGAGTCGCAGCCGTCTTCTAGCCGAGGCGGCTGGGTTTCTGGTCACGATCGGGTTTGCCAACGTTATACATGCCAAGAAAATCAGCAATCGCTCGGCACTTGCAATGGGCATAGCGATACAGACGGCCGGGGACCTCTCACGAGGAATCCGTAACCTGATAGAAGACAAGAACTTCTACTCCGCAGCGACTCTGGCGCGGCAAGTGCTCGAAACGACTCAGCTAATTAAGTATTTCCAGCTGTCTCCAGATCGTGCCGAATTCTGGCTAACCGCCTCGGACTCCGATATGCGAAACGCGTCGGATTTCAAACCAGGATCACTCCGCAGGGCTACTCATTCTAGCGATCGCATGTACAGCACTCACTGCCTCATGGGAGGCCATCCCAGAGCCGCCGCTCGCCACTTGCTCCCTGGAAGTCCGTGGAGAAAGGCAAACGATATCATCGACGTCGCGACACAAGACGGGGCTAAGATCAGTGCTGACCTCAAAGCGCTTCTTCTGACCGACGCCCTGCAGCATGTCTACGAGACGGTCCTTGCCGCAATTGAGACACTCGATATCGAGGCCATCAATGGATTCGGCCCACTTGAGAAAACAGTCACTCAGCGTACGGACGACCTCGTACGAAATCTTGTTTGCTGGCGAGACCAGGACCCGTTGGCACGGGTTGGAACGATCGGGGTATGAACGGCGGACGCTCAGACTCGCACCGCAGCGACGTGCGTGCGCCGTCCGAACCCCAGGCCAACTCCAGTCACTGAGCGTGATACGACTACGACTCGATGCGCAACCAAATCGCCGAATCGGCGCGCATGATCAAGCTGGGGCGGCAAGGTAGACGGGCGCACAGATCATTCGATTCTGGGCTTCGTGGTCGCAAAGCGGAATCGGCTGCACCAGGCGTCGTACCTTACCGTTGGACAGCAACGCCAGCCTGCACGGGATCGCCGCGCGTTCCTGCACTGGCAGCACCCTGGAGCTTGGTGACCTGCAGCGTGACGGTTGTTTCTGGGCTCTACAGCCGGTCGGATTCGTCCACCACTACCGGCCGCTATCCGCCCAGGAACAAGCGTTCGTGCTGGCCAGGCACTGGCCCGTACTGGGCCTCGGCGACACCTCCGACTTCACCACCAGCGAGGCAGTGGCCGCGATCACCCGCATCACCACCGGGAACTTCCGCCTGACCTGCCGCCTCGTCGCTCAGATCCAGCGTGTCCTGGACATCAACCACCTCTCGGTCGTCACCAGGGAAGCCGTCGGGGCAGCACGCGAATCGCTCGTCATCGGAGTCATCTGAGGGCTCAGCTGCCGCCGTCGCAAGCCCAGATGAGACCGAGCGCTTGAGTTGGCGGGTGAGCGCCTGGCTTGGCGGGGCTGAGCGGTTCAGGTGGCGGGCCGGGGTAGCGGTGCCTTGCCACCGGCCCGGTGGTCTTGAAACCGGGCGCCTCTGGCAGCGTGATCCGTCAAGTGGGCACGTCGTATTCGGCGGCGCGCTGCAGCAGCACGGTGCGTTCGGCGATGTTCTTGGTGAGCGAGGCCGCGCGGCGGAACTCGCTGGCCGCCTCGTCATGGCGGCCGAGCCTGGTCAGCAGGTCGCCGCGGACGCTGGGCAGGTGGTGGTAGCCGGCCAGCACGGGTTCAGCGGCCAGGCCGTCCACGATCTCCAGGCCGCGCTCGGGGCCGTCCGCCATAGCCACGGCCACGGCCCGGTTCAGTTCCACCACCGGGGACGGCGCGAGTACGGCGAGGGCCTGATAGAGCGTGGCTATCTGCTTCCAGTCCGTGTCTGACGCGGTGCGGGCCCGGGCGTGACAGGCCGCGATGGCAGCCTGCAGCAGGTAGGGGCCCGGCGGGCCGCCGAGCTGTTCGGCCCGGAGCAGGGCGGTGAAGCCGCGCCTGATCAGCAGCTGGTCCCAGCGGCCTCGGTTCTGCTCGGGCAGCGGGACCGGCAGCCCGGCCGGGCTGAGCCGGGCCGGGAGGCGCGACGCCTGGATCTCCATCAGCGCGACCAGGCCGTGCACCTCGGGTTCGGCCGGCATCAGCCCGGCCAGCACCCGGCCGAGGCGGAGCGCCTCGGTGCACAGCGCGGGGCGCATCCAGTCGTCCCCGGCCATCGCCGAGTAGCCCTCGTTGAACACCAGGTAGAGCACCTCGAGCACCGAGGCCAGCCGGGCCGGCCGGTCCGCGGGCGGCGGCACCTCGAAGGGAACCTGCTTGCTGGTCAGCGTCTGCTTGGCCCGGACGATCCGCTTGGCGATCGTCGGCTCCGTGATTGCGCGCGACAGTTGGCGCTTCCTGTGACCGCTCGCACTGTGCAGGGGATGGCCCGCGTCCGGTCCGGGCAGGCTCGGGCCTGCCCCTTGGTTTCTGCCCGAAGGCGGCACAGAGGCTCCGCGGTCAATGGTGGCCGAAGGCTATTTCCGGAGGAAACGCGAAAGCGCCATTGACGGTGGAGGGGTGCCGCCGCACGCTGAGCGGGCCATCTCCGGATCTGAGCCCCCCCAGTAATGACGCACCTCCGCTTTGAGCCGTAACGTTTCCGGAACGATGCGGGTGTAGCGTGCGGTTCGTGGGTGAGTTGCAGCCAGCGCCCGGGCCGTCGGTCTTGATCGGCGGGTGGGGAATCCGGATAGGAGCCCGGACCGCCCGGTGGGTATCCGGCTGGGTCACGGCGGGGTCGGTGGCGCTGATCGGCGCCGGGCTGGTGCTGGCGTACCTGGACCGGCATCAGGTACCCGCCAACCTGGCCAGCTGGACCGTGTCCAACATCTCCCTGCAGGTCGTGAACGTGGCCGCCGCGGTGATCGGCTTCGTGCTCGCGTCCCGGCGGCCAGAAAACCGCCTCGGCTGGCTGTTCCTGGTCGCAGGACTAGCGGTGGGCGTGAGTGGCTTCTCCAATCAGTACGCCGCGTACGCCCTGGTCGCACGCCCGGGGTCCTTGCCCGCGGGCCGGGCGTTTGCCTGGCTGGCCAACTGGACGTGGCTGATCCCGGTCGCGATGCTCTCGCTGTTGTTCCTGCTCTTCCCGACGGGGTACCTGCCCTCCCGGCGGTGGCGCCCGGCCGGGTGGTTTGTGAACGGGGTATTCGCGCTGGCCACGGTCTGGATGCTAATCGGCGCCACCCGGTTGTGGGCGCACCCGTTCTACACCTCATCCAGCCCGGCCGGTCTGCTCGGGTTGCTGTACCGGATGACTGCCGTCTTGATCAGTACCGCGCTGCTGGTCGCCGTGGCGGCGCTCATGGTCAGGTTCGCCCGGTCCACAGGTGAGGAGCGGCTGCAGCTGAAGTGGTGCGCGGCGGCCGCGCTGGTGGTGATCGTCGTGTTCATCGCCACGATCTGGGTGAACTCGGCGGTCGTGAACGTGCTGCAGAGCCTGGCGTTCGTGGGCCTGTGGACGGCCATCGCCGTCGCGGTCCTGAAGTACCGGCTGTATGACATCGACCGGATCATCTCCCGGACCCTGGCCTATGCGATCGTCACCGGCCTGCTGGTCGGGGTCTACGCCGGGCTGGTGCTGCTGGCCACCCAGGTGTTCCGGTTCCACAGCACGGTGGCAGTGGCCGCGTCCACGCTGGCCGCCGCGGCGCTGTTCAATCCGCTGCGGCGGCGGGTGCAGCAGGTGGTCGACCGCAGGTTCAACCGGGCACGCTATGACACCGACCAGATAGTGGCCGGGTTCGCGGCCCGGCTAAAGGACACCGTGGATCTGGATTCGGTCCGTGATGACCTGGCCGTCGTCGTGCACCAGGCGCTGGAACCAGCTCACGTGTCGGTGTGGATCACCGCGGATGACACCGGGCTTTGGCGGCCCGGGGACCTGGCCCACGGGCGGTTAGGATGACGGCCGCGCCCAGCTCCGGTAGGCGTGACAAATGTCCTGTGACGAAGATTGGTACAGGATCCTGAGCGTCACGTGACTTGATGCTGGCGGCTATCTGTGATCGGCGGGGCATAGCGGTTGGGGGTGAAGTTGCCAGCCGCGGGAGTGCACCTAGTCCAGCGCTGGCGCGGCGAGCTGGGCGCCGAGTTTGGGTGGTGGTGCCCTGGTCCTGGGACGGCTCCCTGCCGATTCTGCGTTCATGTGAGGCCGCCGTCGGCTTCGACTTCACCGCTAAGGAAACGACCCGGCCCTTTCCCAAGCCCATTACCCCTTTCGGGCTTACTTGGTCTGCCCCCGTCGCAGACGCAAAACCCCACACCACCAGGGCTTATCCCAAATGGACTTAAGATAACCGCTTGCGGTATTCGCTGTCCGTAACACTCACCGTGCCGCGCTCGGATGTGGTGATCGTGTGGGCCGGGGCTGGCAGCGGCGAGTGCATGGTCCAGCGGGGCGGTTCGGGCCGCGGGACGGCCGCCGCGGCCGCGTGGCGGGCGGGACACCGGCGCGTCTGGTCAGTCTGGCCCGTGAACGGCAGATGCGGTGGACGTGGTTCATGATGATCTCCTGCTGGGCTGTGGCCGGGTTGCTGTGGCCGGCATGGCGGCGGACCTGGTCGATCGGGTCGCGGGCGGTTTCAAGCAGGCGCATGGCGCGCTGGCCGCGGGCCGGTCTGGAGGTAGGTGCGTGGCCGCGGCCGGTGGCGGCGCGAACCGGCGATAGGCTGCGCTCGCTGAGCCCCGGATACGTTCCTCGCCGTGCTGTACGACCATCTCGCCAGCGCCTGAGCGGCGGCCTACCGCCCGGCTGCCCGGAGCGTGGGATCGGGTGGCCGAGCGTTGTGATCCGCTCAGCCACCCCGGTTCAAGAACACGGAGCCAGCGCGTCTAGGTCAGATCGCCGAAGGATGGGGCTGGCGCGTAGCTTCGGCCGCGATCTCGGGTGGCGCGTCCCACGACGCGTCCGGTGCGGTGAGCAGCCGCCACCCGAGGGCGGCGAATCCGACCACGCCGATTGCGTCGCTGATCAGGGAGGAAATGTCGCCGGCTCCGCTGAGCGCGACATCGGAGATCGGGAACAGGGCCACCAGGATGCCGGCCCAGCGCGGCGCGAGGCGGGCGCGCCACACCGCGACGCCGAGCAGGACGACGCCGACGGCGAACAGGTAGTGCCCGGCCAGCAGCGGCGCACCGGCCACGGCGGTTCCGTGCTGGAGGCCGTTGAGCAGGTTCACCATGGCGCCGTGGTTCATCCCGGGCTTGGTCATCACCCAGAGCATCACGTTGATCCCGCCCAGCGCGGCCTGGGTCACCAGGCCATAGATGATCAGGGCGGCGGCAACGTGGGCGTAGACCACCCCGCGGTCGCGGATCTTATGCAGCAGGCCGAACAGGGCCGGCACGAAGCACATGGACGACGCCAGGCCGCACAGCACGCCGACCACCAGCTGCTCCCGATGCTGCGCGAAGGTGGCGAGCTGAGCGGCGGCGCTGCCCGAGGGCTGCGGGGTGGCTATTTCCGCGACCGCGAACAGCGCCGGCGCGGCCACCAGGCACAGGCCGGCTACCACCCGGCGGAAGTGAGCGGCATCTGAGATCTTAAGCACGGTATCCTCCAGTTTCGTCGTGCCGAATTGCGATCCGGTGCCGACGCTAAGGCCGCGGCCGGGTACGCCGATATCCTGCGCACGCCACTTTCCGGTGGGGCAGGCGTGGCGGTTTTCCGCACCGTTCGGTGCGGCTGGCCCCCTGACGCCCTGTCCTCTCGCGCCGCATAATGTGCACGTGACCGCGCGGTGGCCCGGCTGGGTCGTGGTGTTCGCGGGCTGGCTGGCCTGGCTGGCCACGCCCGTGATCGGAGCGCTCGCGGGGCACCCGGGCGAGGCGCTGCGCAGCACGCCGCAGGTAGCCGCCTACCTGGCGGCCGGCACGGTGCTATTCGCCGCGCAGCCGCTCAGCCCGGTAGCCCGGGGCCTGCTCGCATTCGCCGGACTGGAAGCAGCCGGGAATGTGATCGGCACCGCCTACTCGGCCCATCTGGTGAAGGAGAGCACGCCCGCGTGGGGCTGGCCGGTCATCCTGCTCCTGCAGGGCATTGCTTTCGCCACGTCCATTGTCATCTTCATGGTCTGCGCGCTTTTCCCGGACGGGAAATATCAGCGCCCGTACGAACGGCGGATGGCGGTCATCCTGCGCGCGGCCGTGCCCTTGCTGGTCGTGATGCAGCTCATCGGGTCGGCTCGGCTGACGTATTCCAGCAGTTACGTATGGCAGAACAGCGTCTCGGTCGGCAACCCCGTCGCGGTACCGGCCCTGGCCGGGCTGGGCGCCGTGGCGGCCGTGGCCATCCAGGCCGGAATCGTGGCGCTGCTGCTCGGCGTCGCGGTCCTGATCGCGCGTTACCGGCGGTTCGGGCCGACCGAACGGCGGCAGATCGCCTGGCCACTGTACGGGCTGGCGCTGACCGGGTGCGCGATCGTGGTGCTGGGAGCCGCGCATTCAGCGGTGAACACGCTTCCCGCCTGGCTGCGCTATGCCCTTTACCTGCCGGTGGTGCTGTTCATCCCGGCCGGGCTGGCCATCGGCATAGTTCGGTACCAATTGCTCGACATCCAGCTGGTGGTGCGGCGATCGGTGGTGTATGGCGCGCTGTGGCTGCTCATCACCGCAGCCTATACGGGTGTGGCCGGGGCGCTCGGCGTCGTCGCGGGGCGCCGGGTGCCGCTGGACCTAGCCATCGTGCTCACCATCGTCGCCGCCATGGTCGCCGCGCCGGTCCGGCGCCGGCTGGAACGCCTCGCTGACCGGGTGGTGTTCGGCCGGCGGCTGTCCGGCTATGAGCTGATCAGCCAGCTCGGGACCAGGCTGGAGGCCTCGCCGGGACCTGAGGACGTGGCCGGCACGGTCGCCGCTGCCGTCCGGCTCGGCCTGGGCGCGCGCTGGGTACGGGTCAGCCTCGGCCGGCGGGGCGAACGGCCGGTCGCCTCGGCCGGCATCAACCTGATCGCCCCGGACGACCCGGTGCTGCACGTGCCGCTAGTGCACGGCCCCGACGTCGTGGGCGCGATCGACTGCGGCCCCAAGACCGAGGGCCGGTACTCCGGCCACGACCAGGAGCTGCTGGCCACGCTGGGCCGACAGGCCGCGCTGGCCATCCGCAACTCTCAGCTCACCACCGAGCTGTCACAGCGGTTCGACGAGTTGGGCGAGTCACGGGCCCGGCTGGTGCACGCCGAGGCCGCCGGGCGCCGGCAGCTGGAGCGCGACATCCACGACGGCGTCCAGCAGGAACTGGTCGCGGTGCTGGCCCGGCTGGGCCTGGCCCGCAACCAGCTGCGGCGGGACAAGGAGCTGGCCGAGACCACGCTGAAAGATGTGCTGGCCGACGGGCGCCGGGCCCTGGAGAGCCTGCAGGAGCTTGTCCGCGGTATTCACCCCCCGGTTCTCACCGACCGCGGCCTGCTCGACGCGGTGCGGGAGCGGGCGGCGCGGCTCCCGATCGCCGCCGAGGTCAGCGGCGACGGGCTGCCGCCCGATGCGAGGTTCGGGCCGGATATCGAGGGCGCGGCGTACTTCTTCGTCTGCGAGGCGCTCGGGAACGTGCTCAAACACGCCGACGCTACCCGGGCGGTGGTGCGGCTGCAGGCAGGACAAGGCCGCCTCACCGTCGAGGTGCACGACGACGGGCGGGGCTTCGCGATCCAGGCCGCCGCCCAGTCCGGGCTGCGCGGGCTGCGCGACCGCATCGAAGCGCTGGGCGGGCGGATGGAGATCTCCAGCACCGCCGGGCGAGGCACCAGCGTCAGCGCCTGGCTGCCTACCGGGGAGCCGGTCCATGTCTGACCGGCTGTGCATCGTGATCGCCGAGGACAACTACCTGGTCCGCGAGGGCACCCGCCGGCTGCTGGAGGACTCCGGCGAGGTCGAGGTGCTGGCCGGCGTCGGGAACAGCGACGAGCTGCTCACCGCGGTCAGCCAGCTCCGGCCCGACGCCGTGCTCACCGACATCCGGATGCCTCCCGGTCACCAGACCGAGGGCATCCAAGCGGCCCACGCCATCAGGCACCGCTACCCGCACACCGGCGTGGTCATCCTCTCCCAGTACTCCGACGCCAGCTACGCCGTGCAGCTGTTCCGCAACGGCACGGACGGCCTCGGCTACCTGCTCAAGGCCAGCATCGGCGAACTCGACGACCTGCTGCACGCGCTGCGCGAGGTCACCCAGGGCCGGTCCGTGGTAGACGCCAGGGTGGTCGAGCTCCTAGTCGAGCAGCGGATCCGCCAGGCCGAATCCCCGCTGAGCCGGCTCGGGCCACGCGAGCTCGAAGTCCTCAAGGAGATGGCCGAGGGCAAGACCAACGCCGCCATCGGCGAGAGCCTGCACCTGTCCGAATCCGCGATCGAGAAATACGTCAACGCCATCTTCGCCAAGCTCGGGCTCTCCGGGGAACGCAAGATCAGCCGCCGCGTCGTCGCCGTCCTTGTCTACCTGCGCGACCTCGACCGGCAGACCTGAGCCGAGCCAGCACGTCGTTACCCGGTCGGCCGAATAAGCTGGGCCGGACCCAGATGCTCCGCCCAGTGATCCGCCCGCCCTCCAGGCGGCGTATCCACCCCACCATCATCGAGCAGCTGCTGCCAGGCGGGCTGGCGTCCTGCCGCATCCGCACCCGCCACCGCCAAGAACGGGGCCGAACTCGCCAGCCTGGCCCACGACCGCTAAACCAGTACCGTCACCGTGTGGACGGTGCCCGCCGGCACCGCGCAAGGCGCCGCCCAGGCGCTGCGCCCGGCCGCCGGGCCGTTTGCCGGGGACCTGTTCGCCGTCGGGCTGCTGGCCTCCGCGCTGATCGCGCTGCCGGTCATCACGGCCACCACCGCCGATGCCACCGGCGCCCATCTGGAAACCACTCCGGATCTTGAGCTACGTGATCGCCGATTCTTTACAGCTGAATTCTTGATCTTCTATTGGAGCGATTACGCGCAGATCTTCCAATTCTGAGCGGCGGGGCCGAGCAGGAGTAAGAGCTGATTGCGCTGCGACGGGTACGGCCAGCCTGAGCCTGAGACACTGTTCGGCAGTGGCCGGCTGGGAGGCTGGGCAGGGTTCCGGCTCAGTGAACTAGATCGGAGCGGGCGGGTGCTCAGTAGCTGGTCTTGGACCCGTGACACCAGCTCCGGGTGGCCGGCGGTGAGTGCGGGGATGCCCTGGTTGGTCCTTGTTCTGGCGGCCGGGGTATCGGGCGGGCTGGGCGTGGCCTGGTGCGGTACTGTGCCGGGGGGCTGGCCCCGGCTGGCGGGGAAGTCCGCGTCCGGCCCGTTCGACACCGTGGTTAGGTGCGTGCTGTCTGGCCGGGCCCGGTACACGTGGGCCACACCTCCGGACTGGTGGGGGCGAGCCAGAACGAGAAGATGATCCATCGCCCGTCGGGTGACCATGCTGGGCCGTTGGCGTAGCCGGGCGGGAGGTTGACCTTGGTCAGGGCGCTGCCGTCGGGTGGATCAGGTGCAGGTGGTGATCCTGGCTGGCGAGCAGGATCTTGGTGCCGTCCGGGGACCAGCGCATGCTCCCGCCCGGATGGGAGTCGGCTTGGCCGTAGGCCGTGATCTGGTGCAGGCCGGTGCCGTCGGTGTTCGCCACGTACAGCGCGGCCGCCTCGTCGCGGGATGGGTCGGGCCCGGTTCCGCATTGCTTGCGCATGAACACGAACCGGGTGCCGTCGGGGGAGTAGTCGGCTTCGCTGTCGCCGCCGCCGCACTCGCCCGCGGCGCCCAGCGTGTCGCGGGAGGGGCTGTGAGTCAGGCGGGTCAGGCCGGCGCCGTCGACGCCGATCGAGTAGATCCCGTCGAGCGCCGGCGTTTGGCATCAAGCCGGCCGAAGCTAATGCCGCACAGCGGCGGCGGCTAGGACGCATCCCGGTCGGCCCGGACCGGGTGGATCCACCCGGTCCGTTCGGATGAATGATCGTCGTCGGGGACGGGGGGAGCGCGGTCAGGGTGTGAGCCGATGGGCAGGTCGGTGAACTGGGGCCGCATGTCGCATGTCGTCCCAGGGTCATCCTGGCCGCTGGCCCAGGACACGAGCATCTGGCCGGCCGGAGCCGGGCTGGCCGGGTGGATCTGGGCCGAGTAGGTCCATCCGCATCCCGGCGCGGGCGTGGCCTGCCACTGCTGGGTGGCGACGTGCCAGGGCCCGGTGACGTGCCAGGCGTTGAGCCGCTCCAGGACGCTGCCGGTGATGTCGTCGCGCTTGGTGTAGGCGACCCAGGCGCGGCCGCTGATCTGGCTCATGCTCACGACCGTTCCCAGGTCGTAACCCTCGCCGGAGGGCAGTACGCCGAGCTGGACGTGCCAGGCTGAGGGATGCGTCATGGCGGTGACCGGGACATAACCGATGTCCAGGGTCTTGCAGTCCGCCACGCAGCCGGTACCGCCGGTGTTGCGGGTGCCGGTCAGCCACCACCCGCGGCCGTGAGGGTCGGCCGTGGCTGACCCCCACTGGGACTCGCCCGCGGCGCCGGTCAGCGCGGTGATGCCCTGGTAGCTGAGGGCGTCGTCGGCGCCGACCGCGAATCTGGCCGCGTACTCGCCCTCGACCGCGCCGGCCGGCTCGCTGATGCGCTCCCCGATGACGTACAGGCCTTTGCCGCTCACGGCGGGCGCGGCCATCCAGAAGTAGCTGCCGTCCGGCCAGTCTGGCACCCACTGCCATCCGTAGGGGCATCCGGCGGCGGCGCACGACTGCATCGCGAACGTGGCCGTGCCGGGCCGCTGGATCGCTATCGAGTCGTGCGGATAGCCGTTCGGGCAGCGGGACGGGCTGCAGATGACCTGGCCGTTGACCGCGAGCGTGTCCCCGAACAGGTAGGCCTGGCCGCCGTCGGGGAGCCGGACGCTCGCGGCCAGGTCAGACCTGACCGCTGCCGCGACGCCCCGGTCATACGCGGCTAGGTCCGGCTCGTGCCTGCTCTGGACGGAAGCCGGGCCGGGCCCGGCATGGCCGGACAGGATGGCCGCGACCGTGGCGGCGGCTGCGATTAGCACCCGGCAGCTCATCGGTGATCCCTCCGATCAGGGCACTGGCACTGCGGCCAGCCGGCGGGCCGCCTGGTCCTCAGCAGCCGCGCGGCATCGCGAGCGCACCGCAACGTTCGAAAGGCGATCGGGGCGCGGCTGGCGCAGCCCTACTGGCAGGTCCTGAGGCGCGCAGGCGCGGCGGGCCGACTCTGGGCGCGGCGATCACCCGGTCCGGCCGCGAAGGGCTACCGGTTCACCCCCCGATGGCCGGCATCGCTCGCGACGCGCAGGCAGGCCGTACCGCCGGCTAGGCCTGCTTCCCGGGCCGGAAAGCCGTGTTTCCGCACCCCGGCAGTGGCGGACGCCAGCGGGATCGTTCGCGACGAGCTAGCGGCCGGCCCGCGGCCGCCAGCCCGGGCTACCACCCCGTTTGGCTCGGGTCCTGGGCCGGCAGATGGCTGCCGGCGAGCCGGTAACCGTCCAGCGACCGAACCCAGCGCAGCGGCCCGGCGGCGGTCAGCGGCGCCGCCCCGCTGGTGAGCAGGACACATTCCCACATGCGCACCTGCTCGTCGTGGGCCAGCCTGACCGCGCGGATCACCATCCGGACCGCCAGCCAGAGGCGCCACCCGGCCCAGGCCATCATGTCCCGGCCAGCTTTCCGGAACGCGCGGCCCGAGCGAGCGCCCGTGGCCCGGGCGATGTCCGGGTCTGGCGGGTCCGGCCAGAGTGCCCCGGGCCACCGGCGTTCGCTTCGGGCCCCCGGTCGTCCGATGCGGATACGATTCATCACTGACCACCCCCGGGGTCATTGACCGGGCACGGCCCGGGTCTTTCCGGTGATTCGGCGTTCGCTTCGATTGGTAGCAGTCTGGTCGGCCTGGCGGCGCGCGGGGCAGGGGCCGGCGGACCCCTTTTCGGGAACGGCAGCGGCCGGGGTCGGATGACCCACAGGCACCGGGGGTTCGGCGGGCCCGGCTAGACCAGGCGCGCGCTGAGGGCCAGGCGGGTCAGGTCGGCGCGGCGGCGGCAGCCGGTCTTGTCCCGGATCCGGTCCAGGTGCGAGCCGACGGTACGGACGCTGATATACAGCTCGGCGGCGATCTGGGCGTTGGTGCGGCCCTGGGCGACCAGGGTGACCAGCTCCCGTTCCCGGGCGCTGAGCTTTCCCGGGCCCGTAGACGCCGCGGGCTGCGGTGAGCCGGGGTCGGTGAGCATGAGGGCATACTCGGCGGCGACAGTTATGCTCATCGCCGCGCCGCGGTCCTCGGCCGCCCGCGCCCGGGCGGGTCCCAGCGCCTGCCGGGCCTGGCGCATCTGTTCCTCCCAGCGGGACACAAACCAGGGCGGCTCGGTGAGTCCCTCGTGCCGGGCCACCGCGGCGAACGCGGCCCACAGCGTCAGGGCCTCGGCGGCGCGCCCGGTCGCGGCGCACAGCTCCCCGCACTGGAACAGGCCGGTGCCTATCTCCAGCCAGCTGCCGGTCCGCACCGCGAGGTGGAGCCCTTCCCGCAGGTGCGCCGCGGCGTCGCCAGTGCGGCCCGCCCGCAGGTCCAGATCCACGATCCTGGGCAGCAACTGCGCCTGGTTCCGCAGGTCGCCTGCGTCCCGGGCCTGGGCCAGGCCCGCCGCGCTGACGCGCTCGGCTTCGGCCAGGTTCCCGGCATCGGCCAGCACGATGGTCAGCACAGAGCTGCGCCCCCGGGCGAGTCCGCCGGGGATCCCGGCCGTGATCTGCCCGGCCTGCCGGGCCAGCCGTACCGCCTCGTCGTGATGGCCGGCATAATGGGCGTCGAGACTGAGGTCAGCCAGGGCCAGGAACTCCCCGACCGGGTGCCTGATCTCCCGGGCCAGCACCAGCGCACGGCGGGCATCGCCGGCCGCTTCGGCAGTCCGGCCCATCAGCCGCAAAATTCCTGCCCGGCCGGCCAGGGCGACGGTCAGCGCCCGGGACGGCGGCCGGCGCGCGGCGGCGTCCCGGACCGCGGTGAAATGGCCGAGCGCTGCTGCCAGATCGGCCGACACCTGCGCTGCCCAGCCGAGCCAGAGCTGCGCGGCGCACCACCCGCCGCTGCCCGCCTCGGCGCGGCCCGCGGCCTGGCAGAGCAGCCGGTACTCACCGGCCAGCCGGCCCCGCAGGACCCACCACCAGCCCAGCGCGCCGGCCAGCCGCAGCGCCAGGGCCGGATCGTGCGCCGCCGCCCAGCCCAGCGCCTGCCGCATCGTGGCGTCCTCGGCATCGAGCCAGCGGGCCGCGGCCAGCTCACCGTCACCGGACTGCGACCCGGCCGCGGCCTGCCGGGTCACCTGCAGCGCGTACCCGGCCAGCGCGGCGGCGGCGCCGTCCTGCTCCCCGGTCTCGGCCAGCAGCCCGGCCCCGTAGGCGCGCAGCGTCTCCAGCATCCGGTACCGGGACCGGCCATCCGGCCCGGCCTGCGGCGGGGTCAGCAGCGAGCAGTCCACCAGCCGCACCACCGCTGGCCCCGCGGCCTCCCCGGCCACCGCCTCGGCCCCCTCCAGCGTGAACCCGGCCGGGAACACCGACACCCGGCGGAACACCCGCTGTTCGTGGTCATCCAGCAGCTGGTAGCTCCACTCCACGGTGGCGGCCAGCGACCGCTGCCGGCCCGCCGCCAGCCGGTCCCCGCCCGTCAGCAGCGCGAACCGGTCATCGATCCGGTCCAGCAACTGCGCCACGCCCAGCGCCTCCACCCGCGCCGCCGCCAGCTCGATCGCCAGCGGCATCCCATCCAGCCGCGCCACCAGCCGCGCCACCGCCGGCCCGGTCGGCCCGTCCAGCACGAACCGCACATCAGCACGCCGGGCCCGGTCCGCGAACAGCGCCACCGCCTCGGACCGCCCGCCGCCCGCCGTGTCATCGGGCGCGGGCAGGGTCAGCGGCGCCAGCCGGTACCGGGCCTCCCCGGCCACCGCTAGCGGCTCCCGGCTGGTCGCCAGCACCCGCACATCATCACACGCCGCCAGCAGCCCGGCGCACAGCTGCGCGGCCGCGCCGATCACGTGCTCGCAGTTATCCAGCACCAGCAGCAGCTGCTGCCGGGCCAGCACCCGTGCCAGCGCCTCGGCCGCCGCAACCCCCGGCTGCTCGCGTATCCCCAGCGCCGCGGCCACCACCGCCGCCACCTGCGCTGGGTCCCGCACCGCCGCTAGCTCCGCCAGCCAGGCCCCGTCCGCGAACCGGCCCGCCACCTGCCCGGCCACCTGGCCGGCCAGCCGGGTCTTCCCCACCCCGCCCGGCCCGGTCACCGTCACCAGCCGGCACTCCCCCAGCAGCCCCGCCACCTCGCGCAGCGC
>Ga0210408_10001166_pt1 | contig 28394 bp, 29 predicted proteins | sample IncBWH4MmetaG_FD_155471 | JGI IMG/M metagenome (GOLD analysis project Ga0210408, IMG submission 155471) | Forest soil microbial communities from Barre Woods Harvard Forest LTER site, Petersham, Massachusetts, United States - Inc-BW-H-4-M | ecosystem: Environmental > Terrestrial > Soil >...
CAGGAACAAGCGCTCAGGATACTGCTCGTCAGCGAGACGGGTCTGTTATTGTTTTTCGCATTGTACTCGATGTGGACACCTCATACGGCGCATGCGCCTTCCGATCACCTGCAGATCCTGCTGCTTGCCGTCGCAATGGGATTACAAGCTGTCATCGGTCAGACGATCAGTCTGACCACCATCGTGTTTACGACGACGCTGACCAAGTTGGTCGGAACCATTGCGGATTCAATTGCCAACGGCGATGTATCGGGTCTGAAGGATGTGAAAATCCAAAGCGCAGTCGTGGTTTCCTACCTGTTCGGCGCGCTTCTGTCCGGCGCGCTGATAGTGCACAAGGTGGAAGAAGTCGTGCTCCTGCCGTTCGCCGGCGTGGCGCTCGCGTTCGCGATGCACCGTCGCTCGGGCCTCAAGGCCGTGTGAGGGGACCTCTCGCCCGCGTCGTTGACCGGGGCATCGACGTCAAGAAGCTGTATTAAGAGAGTAGCGGCCGCTTTTGTTGCCCGCTTACCCGCTAACCCCTACACTAGCGCGCCTCCGATTCCTGGCGCTTCTGAGACGCTGCTCTGCCAGCGAGTCCGGGCAATTTGGCATGCGAGTTCGCGCCGGGGTGTAGCTCAGACTGGTAGAGCGCTACGTTTGGGACGTAGATGTCGCAGGTTCGAATCCTGTCACCCCGACCAAACGCAAAGTGGTCCGTTCCGGGCACATCGGTAACGTTGCAGCATGAATGAACAAACCATGTCAGCGACGTGCAATCCCATTCATCCGCGGCTGTAATAGATTGCCCTCGCAGACCCGGCCTTCCGACGGCCCGCGACAATGAAGGTGGTTGCTCGAGCGCCCGACTTTCCCAGTTCACCCTAGCGCCAGCAAACATCGTCGTGGGCCTCTTTTTCCAGAGGACCGTACGCAGCGTTGCCGAGGGTCATGCACGTTGGCTTTGTCCGGCGCCGGCGCCGCGTTTGGGGGCCGGCGCGCTGATCCCGACTTCGCATTTTTGGGGCCATCGTGGGATGACAAGCTGACAGGATCATTTTCCGGCAATGATCGGTCAATTTGTCGCAATTCATCATCGTCACGGGTCGATTGCGAGATAGAATTGCCCGACACCCTGGTATGAGCCGCGCCGCTGGAGCGCATGGGAGGGCAGGGGTCACACCATTCCTGGTCGTGTGAGCAAGACATGATGTCTCAATTTCTCGCAGCCTGGACGATGGTTTATGGATGGCAGAGAAGCAGAAACATGGAATTGATCCATGACTAACCCAGGTATCGATTGGAACAGGGTATTTGAATTCGCGTGGCGGATTCTCATATTCATTGTGGCCATCGGCATCATCATCGTCGTGTCGTCCAATTGGACCCGTTGGGAGGGCGGGGCGGGATGGCAGAGAACGAACGATGCGTATCTGCAAGCGGATCTCACTCCCATATCCGCGAAGGTCGCCGGCTACGTCCGCGAGTTGCCCATTCAGGATTTCGAGCACGTCCACAAAGGACAGGTGCTCGCGCAATTGGTCGACGATGACTATCGCGCCGCCGCGGCGCAGGCCGAAGCCAACGTCGCAACCGCGATGGCGCAGGCCCAGGCGCTGAAGGCACAACATGCGCTGCAGCTTGCGAATGTCGAGGCGGCGCACTCGGTAGTTGTGTCAACCACCGCGTCTTTCGAACAGAATGGCCGCGACCTTGCAAGGCAGCGCCGACTGCTCGAGACCGGATCGTCTTCCACCGAGGCGAGCGAAAGGCTGTCCACCACCCATGCGCAGCTCGAGGCTCAGCTGATGCAGAACCGCGCCCAGGCCCGTGCCGCCGAGCGTCAGCTCGCGGTACTTGAAGCGCAAATCGCACAGAGCGAGGCTGCGATCGCGGCACAGCGCGCTGCACTCGATGCGGCCAAGCTCAATGTCGGGTACACCACCATCACAGCGACCCAGGACGGGGTGATCGGACAGCGTCAGGTAAAACCCGGCCAATTGGTGGGCGTGGGCAGCCAGATCACGACCCTCACGCCCTTGCCGAATGTATGGGTCATCGCCAATTATAAGGAAACTCAGCTCACTCACATGGCCGTGGGGCAAAAGGCGGAAATCACCGTCGACACTTTCCCGGGACATACGCTGCGCGGACATGTGCTGGCATTCGCGCCGGCGTCGGGTGCCGTGTTCGCGCTGCTGCCGCCCGACAACGCCACGGGCAACTTCACCAAGATCGTGCAGCGCATCGCGGTGAAAATAGTCATTGACGATGCGGATGGCCTCGCCGATCGCCTGGTGCCCGGCATGTCGGTGGAAGCCAAGGTCAACGCCGGAGACGGTGGGCGCAAATGAACGCGACTGCGCCTTTGCCCGGTTCAGGCTTGACTGCGCCGACTCTGCCATCCCCACCGACTTCCATACCGTGGCTCGGGCTCATCGCTGTGCTCATGGGCACGTTTATATCGACCTTAAATGGACGATTGTCCACGTTCGGTCTTGCCGACATTCGCGGCGCGGTGGGCGCAGGATTCGACGAGGGGGCATGGATCACCACTGCGCAAACCGCAGCCCAGATGCTCGTCACGGTCCCGGCCGTTTGGATGGGCGCCACCTACGGCCCGCGACGGGTATTGATCGGCGCGTCCATCGCGTTTGCACTCATTTCCTTGCTGACCCCTTATTCGCCCAACCTGCCCACGTTATTGACGATGCAGTTCTTGGGCGGCCTGGCGTCGGGATTTTTCATCCCGCTCACCTTGAGCTTCATTTTGCTCAACATGCCGCCGAAGTATTGGGCCTTCGGCATCGCCGTCTATGCACTCAACCTCGAGCTGTCGCTGAACATTTCGGCTTCCCTCGAAGGCTGGTATGTCGAGCATCATTCGTGGCGATGGATCTTCTGGCAAAACGTGCCGCTGGCGCTGATCATGTCGCTCTGTCTCCATCGCGGCATTGCCGTCAAGCCGATCACCACGCGGCCGCCTAACGATGTGTTTGGGCTATTCGCCGGCGGCGTGGGCCTCGCGATGATCTATGCGGCTCTCGACCAGGGCAATCGGCTCGATTGGTTGAACTCGGGATTGGTGTGCGGATTGCTGTCGGCCGGCGTCCTGCTGCTCGTGGCGATTGTGGTCCACTCGGCGCGCATTTCCCATCCGCTTCTCAATCTCAAAGTCGTCTTCGGCCCACCCCTGCCGGTCATGTTTGTCTTGGTCGCATTTCTGCGGTTGACGATCACGTCGACCGCGTTTTTGATCCCACTGTACCTGGGTTCGGTGCGCGGTTTTCGCGCGCTGGAAACGGGCGACACGCTCATCTGGATTGCGGTTCCCCAGCTCATTTTCTGTCCGCTCGCCGCGTTGATGCTGCGCCGATCGGATGCGAGGCTCGTGGCCGCAATCGGCTTCGTCTTCATCAGTGTTGCTTGCCTCATGGTGGCCTACAACCTGACCCCGCTCTGGGGGTCCTACCAGTTTCTGCCCTCATCTTTCCTGCAGTCGCTTGGGCAAAGTTTCGCCCTGTCCGGCGTCATATTCTTCGGCATTCTCCACTTGAAACCCCAGGATGCGCTTACCTTCGGCGTCGTACTGCAGACGGCCCGCCTCATGGGCGGGGAGATGGGAACGGCGTTCGTGACGACGCTCGCTCGGGTGCGTGAACAGGTGGCCTCGAATTTGATCGGACAGCATCTGCAGATGGGCGACCCTCAGGTCATCCAGCGGGTGGGGGCGTATGGCGCTGCGACTACGCGAGTCATCGATCCGGTCGGTGCCACGGCGCGCGGCGAGCTGGCGTTGGGAAACGTCGTGCGAGTTGCCGCCAACACCCAGGCGGTCATTGATTGTTTCGTCGTCGTCGGCTTGATGACCGCCGTGGCGTTGCTCATCGTGGTCATTCGAAGCGCGGCTCCCGAGGGCCCCGCATCTCCGATGGCGATGTTTCGCTTACGTGGATCGAGTTCACCATGATTCGACCGCACCAAACGGCTGTCCTGGGCGTGGTCACGATCGCATCGCTCGCGGCGTGCCGGGTAGGCCCGAACTATCACGCACCTGCGCTGCCGACAGGCGCCGAGTCACCCCTGGTGTCATTGAACACAGCGGCCGAGACGCCGGCGCCGCCGCCCGATGCGTGGTGGCGTCTCTACGATGACTCACGGCTCGACGCACTGGTGCAGGAAGCGCTGCAGGCGAACCGCACCCTCGCTGCGGCCGAGGCGAACTTCGCGGCGGCACGGGCGGTGCTGTCGGCGGCCCATGCCCAGCGCTATCCCTCGACCACGGCGGTGGCAGGCGCTCTGTATGGGCGTGACGCCACCACGGATGAGATTCTCGAGCTGACCGGACGCCCGCCGCAGACCCTGTGGCTGTTCGAAGACATCTTTCAATCCGCATATGAAGTTGATCTGTTCGGCCGCGTTCACCGCGCGATCGAAGCAGCCAATGCCAACGCGGACGCTGTCGCTGCGATTCGCGACGGAGTGCGTGTGGTGGTGGCCGGCGAAACCGCCCGCGACTATGCGGCGATCTGTGCACTGGGCGAGGAACTCGCTGTTGCGAACCATTCGCTCGCCGTGGTATCGCACGAAGCCGATATCACCGTGAAGCGCCGTGAGGCGGGAGCCAATGCTGATTACGATGTTGCCCGGGCACAGGCCTTGGTGGCTCAGGTTCGATCAACAATTCCAGCGCTTGAAGGCCAAAGGCGCGCGGCTCTGTTCGAGTTGACCGCGGTTCTCGGCCGCACGCCGGCGCAAGCACCGAATGATCTGACAACCTGCATCACGCCGTTACGCCTGGTCTCACTCATTCCGGTGGGTGATGGGTCGGAACTCATCAAGCGCCGTCCCGATGTGCGCCAGGCGGATCGACGCCTCGCGGCCGCAACGGCCGAAATTGGAGTGGCGACGGCTGACCTGTATCCCACCATCCACCTGGTTGGCCTTTACGGCGGCGTGGCTGATCAGCTCTCACAGCTCAACACGAATGCGGGCCGAACCTGGGGTGTCGGTCCGTCGATCAGCTGGATATTTCCCAACATGGCAGCGCCGCGTGCACGGGTGCGTCAAGCCAAGGCCGAACAAGCCGCTGCGCTGGCATCGTTCGATGCCGTGGTGCTCACCGCGCTCAAGGAGACCGAGCAGGCGCTCGCCTTGTACGGCGCGGCGCTGGACAACCGACAGGCACTCGGCGATGCCCAAGACAAGTTGCACACAGCCTTCGACATCGCTCAGGCTCAATTCATCGCCGGCGCGCTCAGCAATCTCGACTTGCTCACCACGGAACAATCCTTGGTCGCAATCGACGCGGCGGTCGCTTCATCCGATGCCGCCTTGGTTCAAGACCAAATCGCGGTGTTCAAGGCGCTGGGAGGCGGCTGGCGAAGAGAAAGCCAGCCCGTTCGATAAGTCGAGTCATAAGGTCCCGTCATATGAGTAAATACGCCACCGTCTCCCCGACCGAAGCTGCGGGTGGACGATCGAGCTCTTTCAAGAAGCGGCTGGTCGTTGTGGGCGCGTCCGGCATGGTCGGTGGCTGCGCCCTTCGCTATGCGCTCCAGAACCCGAACATCGGGCGTGTGACATCCGTCGGGCGAAGAAACCTTGGCATCTCGCATCCCAAACTGACAGAGGTTCTGCACGCGGATTTCGCAGACTGCTCGGCACTCGCGGAGACGCTCTCGGGCCAGGATGCAGTGGCTTTTTGCCTGGGCACGTATACCGGCGCGGTGTCGGACGCGGAACTGCGCAGGATAACCCTGGACTACACGATCGAGTTCGCGCGCGTTCTTCGCGGCTCGAGCCCCGACGCGGTGTTCACGTTCTTGAGCGGGAATGGCGCTGATCCCACGGGGCGAAGCCGGATGGCCTTCGCTCGCTACAAGGGGGCGGCCGAGAAAGCACTCCTTGCGGCGGGATTCCCCCGCGTCTACATCTTCCGGCCCGCGTACATCTACCCGGTGGAGCCGCGCAAGGAACCCGCCTTCAGCTACCGCCTGTTGCGCGCGGTATACCCAGCATTTCGATTGATGTTTCCGGGGCTGGTAATTCGGTCCGATGATTTGGCCCGCGCAATGGTGGACGTCTCTGTTCGGGAAACAGGGGAACGCGAAAGTCGCGTTCTCGAGAACCGTGACATTCTGGCGATGGCCGATCCGGCGCAACAACGGACTTCATAACTCAATAATAATCAACGGCTTTTGTATTAATACGGACGTCCATATATTTTTCTTGCCATGAGGCGTACGTACGTGCATAGTATAGTGACCGCGGACATTCCGCCCGCTCGACTAAGGACAAGGACCCATGAAAGACAAAGTTGCTCTCATAACCGGCGCGCTCACCGGGATCGGCCGGGCGGCCGCATTTGCCTTCGCCAGAAAGGGCGCCAAGGTCGTCGTATCCGGGCGCCGCGACGAGGCGGGCGACGCGCTCGCCAATGAATTGCGCTCGCTCGGCTCGGAAGCTGAATACATCCGGGCGGATGTTCGCAAAGAAGACGATGTCCGCAATCTTGTCGCGAAGACCGTCGCGCGCTTTGGGCGCCTCGACATCGCCGTGAACAATGCGGCGACCGAAGGCGAGGGCGGGCCGATCACGGAGCAGACCGCCCGGAGCTTTGCAGCGACCTTCGATACCAACGTGCTTGGCGTGCTGCTCAGCATGAAGCACGAGGTGCTGGCCATGCAGCGTCAGGGCAGCGGCAGCATCGTCAATATCTCCTCAACCTATGGCCATCAGGGTGCGGCATTTGCCTCCGTATACGTCGCGGCGAAGCATGCCGTGGAGGGGATGACCAAATCGGTGGCGCTCGAAGTTGCAAAGTCCGGCATCCGAGTAAACGCGGTCGGCCCAGGGCCCACGGACACGGGCATGCTGACTCGCTTTACCGGTACGCCGGAAAACAAGGCGCGCCTGGTGGAAGGCGTGCCCCTCGCTCGTCTCGGTCTGTCCGAGGAAGTGGCTGACGGAATTGTCTACTTGGCTTCCAACGAGGCCTCATTCGTCACTGGTCACGTCCTCAATGTCGACGGCGGTCATACCGCCAATTGATCCAGTTCAGGGCGCGGGGGAAACTCCGCGCCCGAATCGCTCGAGTGACCCGCACGCTCCGGTGCGGCATCGGCTTGACAGATACTATGTACGGACGTAGTATGTGAACATGAGCAGGGTTTCAAATAAGGATAGAATACTGGCTAACGGCCTCAAAGTGATGCTCGAGCGCGGCTATGTCGGTGCCAGCGTGCGTGACATTGTCGAGGCGGCTGGCGTGCCGCAGGGGTCTTTCACCAATCACTTTGAGTCCAAAGAGGCGTTTTCGCTCGAGATTCTGGATCTCTATTTCGAAAATAGCCGCGTCGTGATCGGTGAAACGTTGCGCAATGATGCTCTTCCCCCCCTGAAACGGTTGCGGGCTTATATTGATTCGAGTATCGCCGCCATTAGAAATCATGACGCCAAGAATGGCTGTTTAGTCGGCAATTTCGCCGCCGAGGCGTCCGATCACAGTGAGATTATTCGCAAGCGTGTGTCGGAGATATATACCGAACTGCGCGAGGCAACGGCTTATTGCCTAAGGGCCGCCGTGAAAGCCGGCGAACTTCCCAGGAGTCTTAAAATCAGCGAAGTATCAAGCTTCATAGTCACCGGACTGCAAGGTGCCTGGCTGGTTTCCAAAGTTGAACGCGACCTGGCCATCGCCGAAAACTTCAAGAAAATGCTGTTCTCAACAGTCTTGGCCTGACGCAAGGCGAGCTTTCAGGGAAGTGACGGCGCCGTCCTTGCAGCCGTCTCCATCGGTATTTTCACCTAATCAATACGCACGTACACCTTTCTTCTTGACAGAACCATGGATGGACGTCCATAGTGTTACTGTGCAACCCTGAAGAGATGACGTTTCCCAAGCCGGCCAATCCTCAACCGCGCCATGAAACCCCGGAGAGCGAAAACGACATGACCACGCATACACACCAAACCGCACCCACGCAGTTCGTCCAGGCTGACGGCATCCGTTTCGCCTATCGCCGCTTCGGCAAGACGGGCGGCGCACCGCTCGTTTTCAACCAGCACTTCACCGGCACGATGGATCATTGGGACCGGGCCGTGACCAATGGATTGGCAAAGGAGCGAGAGGTCATTCTGTTCAACAATGCCGGTGTCTCCAGCTCTTCTGGAGAGGTGCCGACCACCTGTCAGGGAATGGGCGCGAACGCGATTGCCTTTATCAAGGCATTGGGACTGACGAAAGTCGATGTGCTCGGCTTCTCCATCGGCGGCTTTGTCGCGCAAGAGATCACGCTTCAGGCACCGGAACTGGTGCGCAACCTCATCCTGGTGGGCACGGGCCCGCGCGGCGGACAGAACATGGCGACGCTCACGCCGGAAGCGCAGCGAATCTTCGGCGCCACTTACAAGATGCCCGAGGAGCTCTGGTTGAAGGTTCACTTCACCGACTCGGAACCGAGCCAGGCCGCCGGCCGCGAATTCCTGAAACGCTTCATGCGCCGCACTGAAAACCGCGATCCGGAAGTGAACGAGAAAGTGGCTCCTGCCCAGATCGAGGCTATCGGCAAATGGGGTGAGCAGCGTGAGGGTTCCTATGAGTACCTGAAGACCATCCGGCAACCGACGCTGGTGGTCAACGGCGACAACGACGTGATCATCTACTCCATCAATTCTTGGATCCTGCAGCAGAACATCCCCAACGCTCAGCTGATCATCTACCCGGATGCCAGCCACGGTTCGCAGTACCAGTACCCGGAGCGCTTCGTCCGGCACGTCTCGATGTTCCTATACGAGTAAGGCCCTTCGGCGCCGGAGCACTCATCCCGAGTCTGCATCAACAAGCCCCAAGGAAATCATCATGGCTATTTCAAGCACGTTGAAGCTTTATCAATCCGCCGGTTCGCCCAATTCGCGGCGCGTGCGAATTTTCCTGGCCGAGAAGGGACTCGTGCTGACGATGGTTCCTGTCGACCTGGGGAAGGGTGAACAGCGCTCGGAGGAGTACCTCAAAATCAATCCCCGCCAGATGGTTCCGGCCCTGGTCCTGGAGGACGGCACGGTGATCGGCGAGGTCCTGGCGATCTGGCGGTATCTGGAGGAGACCTATCCGGCCAAACCGCTTCTGGGTACGACGCCGCAGGAAAGGGCGCTGGTGACCATGTGGGAACGACGCGCGGAACTCGAAGGCTTCGCGGCGGTGATGGAGGGGGTCCGAAACGCCGCGGCCGGTCTGAAAGGCCGCGCGATTGCCGGCCCGCATGACTATGAGCAGATTCCGGCGCTCGTCGAACGGAGCAAGCTTCGGGTCGCGAACTTTCTTTCCGATCTCGACGCCCGGCTGGCAGCCGCCCCATTCGTCGCCGGCGAGCGGTTTTCGGCGGCCGACATCACGGCGCTGGTGACCATCGACTTCGCCGCAAAGGCTCTCGCCATATCAACTCGAAAGGAGCACCGAGCGCTGACACGCTGGTACGAGGGTGTTTCGGCGCGGACCAGCGCAAGTGCATGAGGCGGAGCCTGAGTTCAACATCAAATGATGCTTATGAAAGCCCGAGGCGGCGGAAGCGTCTGGGCCGCCGGCGTCCGTCAGCTGATCTCGTCGACACGGTCCGGGTAGAAGGCGACGTACTCCTTGATCTGCGCCACCGCCTCAAATGGCGCCTCATAGGTCCACACCGCATTGACGGAGCGATCCCCGCCAGCCGGAATGCTGTAGTAGGAAGCGTCGCCCTTGTAGGGGCAATAGGTCGTGTGTTCGCTTCGCCTGAGCGCGGTCATGTTGACATCCCGACGGGGTATATACTGAACGGGCGGATAGGAGGCCTCGCGAAGCGTCAACGCATCGCGGGTATCGGCGATGACCTTTCCGCCGACTGTGACCAAGACGCGCGACCGGCTCGCAACGATGGAAATGGGGTGGTCGGGGCCCGGAATCCTCATCGGCTTATCAGCCATATCTGCATCCTTCCGAATTTGACACGGTAGCACGGCATCCAAGGAGCGCGTCGCGTCGGCTACCAACAACGCGGCCAACCATTGGAAATCTCGCTCATCGTGGTATAATATGGCCGTACATAGTAACTGTCAATTCATGAAATGTCAGCCAGGCGGAAGAGTACTCACATGCCCGAAAAACGAAATCAGACGCTCCATTCGCCGCCTGTGGCGAACTACGGCGCTGCCCTTGCCAAAGCGGTCGAGTGGTTGGGGGATCGCTATCTACTGGCGAAGCCGATCAATGCTGCAACCAGTCGCGAATCGCAGGCGATCGCGAGTTATCGTTGGGGGCCGAAAGCGTGACAATTCGAGTCGTTCGAGATCAGCGGGCGCCGATGCGGCATGAAATCCATATCGGTGGAAATACCCTTGCGAGCGACCTCAGTGTCGAGGAGGGTGGCGGCGGATCCGGACCCACTCCCCATGACCTCTACGATGCCGCGCTGGGCGCGTGCACGGCGCTGACTGTGCTTTGGTACGCAAAACACAAGAGTATTCCGGTGGAGGACATCGAGGTCTCCGTGGAGCGCGATGCAAGTCAGGAGCGCGCAGGTATCTATCGCCTGAGAGCGGCGCTCACATTGACCGGTGACTTGAGCGCCGCGCAGCGGCAGGAGCTTCTGCGTGCAGCGCAGAAGTGCCCGGTCCACAAGCTCATGACCGAGGTCACGACCGAGATTTCCACGGCGCTGTCTCCCTGACGGCCAGGCACCACGTCAACCGGGGCCGGTGAGTTCGCTGTTGGCCGCAATGCCGAGCAAAATTCCGCGCAGGCTGGCTGCCTCCGCTGCGCCCACGGTGCGTTCGAACCGCTCCTGCGCAGTACGCCAGAGGGAACGGGCCCGCATTCGTCTGGCGCGTCCTTTTTCCGTCAGAATGACCAGCTTGCGTCTGCGGTCGGCGACACTTGGCTCCCACGCCACCAGTCGATCTCGCTCGAGGGGGCGCAGATTCTGGCCCAACGTGGAGCGATCCATGGTCATGGAGTCAGCCAGCTCACGCATGGTCGGGGGATCGTTCGCGCGCCGTTCAATTTCCGACAAAATCGCAAACTGTGTGGCCCGGAGTCCGGCGGGTGCCAAGGCGACATCGTACATCTGCGACACCCGGCGCGACGCCTTGCGCAGGGCGGTGCAATTGCAGACGCCGGAGGTTATGAGACGAGGCAAGTTCGCCAAGCTGACTCCGTGAGTAGCGCTGCCGGTGCTTGACAATACGGGGATACCCCCGTTATTGTCAAGACAAAGGGGGTATCCCCCTAAATGTCACGTAACCGATGGAGGACGCGGATGCGCGCAATGGTGGCGAAGACTTTCTCGGGCTATCGCGCGCTGCGGTTGCGGTGGGAAGCCGCGTGATGTTCACTGGACCCTACGGCGTTCGTGAGAACGGCGCGCGGCAAGAGTGGCTGCTGGCGAGACCCGATGATCTGGCGCTTGTGCCCGCAAAGCGGGCTCTGACGCCGAGAACGGGAGATAAAGGATGAAGATTGCGATCTTGGATGATTATCAGGAAATAGCGCTGAAGGCAGCGGATTGGTCATCCATTCCAGGTCGTCCCGAAATAAAAATCTTCGCTGACCATGTCTTCGACTTTGAAAAGCTGGTGGATCGGCTTCTTCCCTACGACGTCCTTTGTATCATGCGTGAAAGGACTCCTATGACGGCAGCTCTCATTGAGCGGCTGCCGAATTTGAAGCTCATCGCATCAACGGGCCCCAGAAATGCCGCCATCGACCTCGAGGCCGCCCGCAAGCATCATGTCAGTGTCCTGCATACCACTTATTCGTCGACTCCGACCATTGAGTTCACCTGGGCCATGATTTTGGCAGTCGCTCGAAACATAGCGACAGAGAGCGCCTCGTTGCGCGCCGGTGGCTGGCAAACGGGCGTCGGGAGCGATCTGAAGGGCAAGACCCTCGCCGTGCTGGGGCTCGGCAATATCGGGTCGCCGGTCGCGGCAATCGGCAAAGTCTTCGGTATGCGCGTAATAGCCTGGAGCCCGAATCTATCCAGGGAAAAAGCCGAGGCCTCGGGAGCACAGTGGGTATCAAAAGCCGATCTGTTCCGGGAGGCTGACTTTTTGACCGTCCACCTGGTGCTCAGCCCCAAAACGCGTGGGATTGTCGGAGAATCCGAGCTGACCCTGATGAAGCCGTCATCCTATCTGATCAACACTTCGCGCGGACCGCTGATTGATGAGGCGCCTTTGATCAAGGCACTGGAAGACAAAAAGATTTCCGGCTTTGCGGTAGACGTGTTTGAAGAAGAGCCCCTTCCCGCCGGCCATCCCTTTCGCCGCCTTACAAATGTACTAGCGACCCCCCACATTGGTTATGGCTCGCAATCCTTGTACGCGACGTTCTACCGCGACTCAGTCACCAACATCACAAACTGGACACTTGACTATCAAGGTCGAAATCCAAAATGATGCTCATCGGCATCACCAGGCCTGCGAGATGAAGCTCCTCCCTCATGGGCTGTTGAACTTTTTAATGTTGTGCAGCTGTGCAGTGTTGACTTTCGCGCACGCGTCTCCCGCGAGAAGCCAGCAGGTATTTTCAATCAAGGTGGTTACTCCCGCCGGCGATCAGTTTTGGACCAACTCCATCATCATCGAGGGCACCCATGAAGTGATGTTGGTCGATGCGCAGTTGACGAAGACCAATGCCGAAAAAGTATTACAGGAAATCAAGGCGACAAAAAAGCCGCTGTCGATCATTTACATCACTCATGAGCATGCCGACCATTTTCTTGGCCTGCAGGTCTTCAAGGACGCGTACCCGGCGGCGCTAGTTCTCGCAAATTCCAACGTGGTGGATCGAATCAACAAGGTTTATCAGGAGAAAATCGACAAATGGAAAGGCATCTTGGGTGCGGCGGCCGCTTCCAAAATCGTTGCCATCAGCAAGTATGACGATGACTTCATCAATTTTGAAAATTCAAGAATAGAGATCCTCAAGAACGTCCAGGGCGATACCGATGCCAACACCATGCTTTGGCTTCCTGGGCAGAAAACGCTCATCGCCGGTGACGTTCTTTTCAATGACATGCACGTTTACACCGCAGAGACGGACATGACATCGAGAAAACGGTGGTTAGACACGCTCAACACGATCAGAGCGCTGACACCGGCTGTCGTTATTCCTGGACATAGCAAGGTGGGCGCCCCGATTGATGCGACCGCGGCCGTGAGTTTTACCGAGCGATACTTATTGATCTTCGAGGCAGAGCTTAAGAAAGCCAAGGAGCCCGAGGATCTCATCAAGGCGATGAAAGACAGGTTCCCATCCTGTGATTTGCTGCTGGCACTCGAAAGGGGCGCGAAGGCGAATGTCAAGCACTAGTATTATTCGCGCGCGCATGTTTCCTCGTCACCCGCGCGCTCCCTCGAGCTCCATCAACCCGCCCCTCTTCTCCGCCGACCTCGCCAACAATCCTTCGAACCGCCTGTAGGATCTCATTCGATAGCTTGGGGTTAGTCTTGGCGACCGCGCGCGAGGCGGCGACGCCACCGATCAAAGCGGCCATCATCGCCAGGGCGCGCTGATGATTCGCGGCCTTGACAGGTGAGGCGCCAAGCCCACGTTCGATTAGCGCAACGAATTGCTCAAACCCCTCCGTGAAGCGCTCGCCCACGACTTTGTCCTGTCGCCCGATCTCACTGGCGCTGGCCGACATTGGGCAGCTCGTTGCCAAGTTGTCGCGGTGGTCGAAGGACAGGTAGTGGTCAAGGAAATCAGTCAGGGTGGCGGGACGGCCATCCCGGCCTGCGGTCATCCGCTCCATGCCTCGATTGGCGGAGGACGCGAACGCTTCCGCCGCCAGTGCCTCCTTGGACGGAAACTGGGCGTAGAGCGCCCCATGCGTCAGTCCAGCCTTCTTGCTGATCTCAGCGACGCCGACGCCGTCGATGCCGCGTTCCCGGAACAGGCGCGAGGCCGCTCGCACCAGCGCCGCTCGATTCTCGGCCGCCTTTTCCTTCGTGACTTTCACTGGACTACCTCGCTTCAAAAAAATATTTGACAACAAAGATTGCGGTCGCCATTATAGCGCAACTCAATAATTGTGAGTGCAATGAAAAAACCTGCACTCTGACTCACCCCAGGAGAAGACCCTTGTTCAATAGATATTCGAAGCGTTTCGTCGCGGCCCTTCTGGTGGCGCTGGCCAGCGCTGGTGTCGGACCGAACCCCGTGTTGGCTGCTGCACCCCAGCACCACGACCAGGTGGCGGGCTTCTACCGGACGAAGGTCGGCGATCTGGAAGTGACGTCCCTATTCGATGGCGCCGCGGTATTCGATCCGCATTGGCTGACTGCAAGGAAGGTGACGATGGATCGCGTCGACAAAGCTTTGCACCAGGATGCTCACCTGCTCGACGTAGGCGATACGGGCTTCCTGGTCAACACCGGCAGGCAGCTGATTCTCGTCGACGCGGGTGCCGGCACGTGGTTCGGCGGGGGAGCTCTCGGCCGTTTGGTGGACAACCTGCGTAGCGCAGGCTACGCACCGGAAGAGGTTGACCGCGTTTTAGTTACCCACCTCCACTCCGATCACGTCGGCGGCCTCACCACTCAGGACGGAAAGCGCGTCTTTCCCAACGCCGATGTCTATGTCTCGAAAGCTGAAAGCGACTTTTGGCTGTCGCCGGAAATCGCCGCCAAAGCGCCGAAAGATGCGCAACCGTTCTTCCAGAGCGCGCAAGCCATCGCGGCGCCGTACATCAAGGCCGGCAAGTGGCACACGTTCAGCGACTCCGAGGCGATCGTGGACGGCGCGCAGCTCGTTTCCTTGCATGGTCACACTCCGGGACACACTGGCTATGAATTTTCGTCCAAGGGACAAAAAATCCTGTTTTGGGGCGACACCATCCATGTGCAGCTTGTCCAGCTGAGTCATCCCGACATTACTGTGGTTTTTGACATCGACCACGCGTCGGCTGCGGCGACGCGGAATCGTTTGCTGCCGAGGCTTGCGCGCGATGCCGTCATGATCGCGGGGCCTCACATGCCATTTCCCGGCATGGGCCGTCTGCGCAAGGAGGCGAACGGCTACGTCTGGGCGCCGGTGTTATTCACCGATCAATGGGCCGACCGGTAGTCATCGCTTGATCCATGAGCATCTCCGCCATGGCGCGTGCGCCAGCCGTCACGGTGTTGGTTTTGTCAACGTGGGCCGATACCGCCGCGCCGTCGTACAGCAGCCTGAGCTGTTGCGCCACCCGATCCGGATCGGCCGCGCCGGCTTGTTTGGCAAGGTCGGCAAACAGCGCGAGAACCCAGGCGCGCGACTCATCACACATGGCCTTCACGCTGCTGCCTGGCCGTGCCTCCGCGCTGGCCCTGGCAAAGGGGCAGCCGCGAAAATCCGGTTTCGCCGCGGCTTCCGCCATCGAGTCGAAAACCGCGAGGATCTTTTCCCTGGGTGTGGCGCACAGCGCGAGCCGATTATGCAACCGAACCTGCCGTGCCTCATGCCGCTGTTGCAGGTAGGAGCGAATCAGCTCCTCTTTGCTGCCGAAGCAATCATAAAGAGAGGCCTTGGCCACCCCGGCGCGCTCGATCACGCGGTCGATGCCGACGAGGTTCACTCCTTCTTCATAAAACAACTCGTCGGCGGCGGCGAGCAAGCGCTCTCGTGCCGGGCGGCGATCCTGAGACGAAGATTTCATAACCATGTGTTGACTTTAACAGACAGGTCTGTATGATGCAACAAACAGACCGATCTGTCTGCTTTGGAGAGGGACACGAGCTCACCGCTTCCTGACCATGAAACAGAGTAACAACAATGGGTAAGTTGCAGGGCAAGGTGGCCGTCATCACCGGCGCCACCGCAGGAATAGGATTTGCCGCGGCAGATTTATTTGTCAAAGAGGGAGCATACGTATTTATCACGGGCCGACGTCAGAGGGAACTCGATGAGGCGGTGAAGGCTATCGGTAAGAACGTCACTGGAGTTCAGGGGGACGTCGCCAAACTAGCGGACCTCGATCGTCTCTACGAGACCGTCAAGGCCACGGGCCGACGAATCGACATTCTATTCGCGAATGCCGGCCTCGGTGAATTCCTGGCCTTGGGAAAGATCACAGAGGAGCACTTCGACAAGCTCTTCAACATCAATGTGAAGGGAACGCTGTTCACGGTGCAGAAAGCACTTCCCCTGTTGAATGACTGCGCCTCGATCATTCTCACGGGCTCCGTCGCGAGCGTCAAAGGGACTCCCGGCTTTTGGGTTTACGGTGCGACCAAGGCGGCCATACGCAATTTCGTGCGCGGATGGACCGTAGAACTGAAAGACCGCCGTATCCGCTCCAACGTGCTGAGTCCGGGTCCGACCGATACTCCGATGGTGGCTCGGCAATCCCCGGAAGTCATTGCGCGCATTGTGTCGACCATCCCAATCGGGCGGATTGGCACATCCGAAGAAATCGCCAAGGCGGCGCTGTTTCTCGCCTCGGATGACTCGAGTTTCGTCACCGGAATCGAACTATTCGTCGACGGCGGCAGAGGACAGATTTAGTCAGCGAAGGATGGGCTGCATGCCCGAGGGGAGTAGATCATGTGGATTGTAAAAGTAGCGCTCCGGCGACCTTATACCTTCATTGTGCTGGCAATCATGATAGTGTTGCTGGGTGGTTACTCGATAGCCAAGACCGCGACTGACATATTCCCCAACATCAAGATTCCGGTGGCCGCCGTCATATGGCGCTACTCCGGCCTGCTGCCCGAGGAGATAGCCAATCGCATCGTGCTGTTCTCCGAACGCATAGCGCAAACTACCGTTAACGACGTCGAACACACCGAGTCCCAGTCCGTCAATAGCACCGCGGTGGTGAAATATTTCTTCCAACCCGACGTCGACCCTGACTTGTCGTTCGCGCAGATTGCCGCCGTCTCTCAGACCCAGTTGTTTTTCTCCCCGCCCGGTACCCCCCCGCCGTTCGTGCTTGCCTACAACGCCTCGAGCGTTCCGATTCTGCAACTCGCATTGTCGAGCGACAGCTTGCCGGAAGCCAAGCTCTACGATCTTGGCAACACGATTCTTCGCACACAACTTGCGACCGTTGCAGGCGCCTCGATCCCGTTTCCCTATGGCGGCAAACAGCGCCAGGTGCAGGTGGATCTCGATCCGCCGCAACTGCGCGCGAATGGCCTGTCCGGGAACGACGTGGTCAAGGCCATTGGCGAGCAGAACCTGATCTTGCCGGCGGGGACGCAAAAAATCGACTCATTCGAGTATTACATCAAGCTCAACGCAAGTCCGACGCAAATCGATGATCTCAACAATATGCCGGTGCGCGCAGAAAACGGCACCGTAACGTACGTGCGCGACGTCGCACACGTGCGAGACGGCTATGCGCCGCAAACCAACATGGTGAGGGTCGACGGCCGGCGCGCCGTGTTGATGAACGTGCTGAAGACCGGCAACGCGTCGACGATAGACATCATCGACGGCATCAAGCAGAAATTGCCGCAGATCAGCGCTTCGCTGCCGCCGGAACTCAAGATTGCCGCGACGAGCGATCAGTCGGTGTTCGTACGCTCAGCCATCAGCGGAGTAATCCGGGAAGCCGTGATTGCCGCGGCGTTGACCGGGTTGCTGATTTTATTGTTTTTGGGCAGCTGGCGGAGCACCTCGATAATTACGATCTCGATTCCGCTGTCGATTCTCGCTTCCATCGCATGTTTGTCCGCCATTGGTCAAACGATCAACATCATGACGCTGGGAGGCTTGGCCCTTGCGGTCGGTATTCTGGTGGACGACGCGACAGTGACGATCGAGAACATCAACTACCATCTCGAGAGCGGCAAGGATGTAGAAACGGCAATTCTCGACGGCGCGCAGCAAATTGCGCTTCCGGCGCTCGTGTCAACACTGTGCATTTGCATCGTGTTCATTCCAATGTTCTTGCTCGCGGGCATCGCGAAGTTCTTGTTCATACCGCTGGCGGAAGCCGTTGTGTTTGCGATGCTCGCGTCGTATCTGCTGTCGCGCACCTTGGTCCCAACACTGGCCAAATTCTGGCTCAAGGCCCACGACCACGAGGCGAGCAAGAGGCCGAGCGGCATTCTTTCGCGTTGGCAGAGCGCCTTCGAACGCGGTTTCGCCGGAGCCCGCGACCGTTACAAGCAACTCCTTGAAACCGCACTGAAGGACGGGCCGCGCTTCGCCATCGTCTTCTTGGCCTGCATGGCGGCGACCGCTCTTCTCGCATTCCCGCTGGGTCCCTTCCCGGGACTCGGGCAGGATTTCTTTCCGAGCGTCGATGGTGGTCAGATCAAGCTTCACATGCGGGCCCGTACCGGCACGCGGATCGAGGAAACGGCGGCTCTGTGCGATGCGGTGGAGGCGACAATCCGGGAGACGATTCCGGCTTCCGAGATCGTCAACGTCGTGGACAACATCGGACTCCCGTACAGTGGCATCAATCTTGCGTACAGCACTTCCGCACCAACAGGTCCTGCGGACGCCGATATCTACGTCAACCTGACGCCGCACCACCGACCGACCGCCGGCTACGTACAGGCGCTGCGAACCAAACTGGCGGTCACCTACCCGTCGTCGACCTTTGCGTTCTTGCCGGCGGACATGATCGGCCAAATCCTGAATTTCGGCCTGCCCTCGCCGATTGATGTACAAATCGTCGGGTTCAACACCCAAGCCAATCGCGAGGTTGCGAATCAGCTGCTGCAAAAATTGCGCACCGTGCCGGGCGCCGTCGATCTGCATATTCACCAAGCGAGCGACTACCCGCAATTCAATGTCGACGTCGATCGAAGCAAGGCGGAGCTGGTGGGCGTTACGGAGCAGGCAGTGGCGAGTAACGTACTCGTGTCCTTGTCAGGGAGCTTTCAAACCTCCCCGTCCTTTTGGGTCGATCCCAAGGGCGGCACGCAGTACCAGGTCGTTGCGCAGACTCCTCAATATCGATTGCAGAATTTGAACGATCTCGGCAATACGCCGCTGACCGGCGCCCGCAATTCTTCGCAAGTTTTATCCAACCTCGTCAGCATCCACCGCAGCGTCGCTCCCGCTGTCGTGAGCCATTACAACGCCACTCCCTCAATCGACATATACGGCTCGGTGCAAGGAGCGGACTTGGGGTCTGTCTCCAGCCAGATCGAAAAGGTAGTCGCGCAGGCCAAAAAAGACCTGCCTCGCGGATCCAACATCGTCATACGCGGTCAGGTGCAAACGATGAAGGCCTCCTTCAACGGCCTGCTCATCGGGCTCATCGGGGCCATCGTGCTCGTCTACCTCCTGATCGTGGTTAATTTTCAGTCCTGGGTCGACCCGTTCATCATCATAACGGCGCTGCCCGCCGCGCTTGCCGGCATCGTATGGATGTTGTTTCTCACAGATACTACGGTGAGCGTGCCCGCGCTGATGGGTGCGATCATGTGTATGGGAGTCGCCACCGCGAACAGCGTGCTCGTTATCAGCTTTGCGCGCGAACGGATGGACGCCGGCGAGACCGCGCTTCAGGCGGCTCTTCAGGCAGGCTTTGCGCGCCTGCGCCCCGTCGTGATGACGGCGACAGCGATGATTATCGGCATGATTCCAATGGCGTTGGGTCTGGGTGAAGGGGGCGAACAGAACGCGCCCCTGGGACGCGCCGTGATCGGGGGGCTGATCTTCGCGACCGCGGCGACGCTGTTTTTTGTGCCGACAGTCTTCTCGATTATCCACGGCCGCGGATTGATGCACCCCGCACATCCAGTTGAGGTTTCACATGGCTAAATCCTTACCGAATACTCCGCAGCTACCGGCGCCGCGCAAGGGACATCGTCGTCTTTGGAGTTTGCTCGTTGTCGCCCTCATCCTTGCGACGTGGGGCGAAGTGCATCGTGTAATAGCGCGCAGTACTTTGCGCAAACAGACCGCGGCGGAGGCGACGCTGTTCGTTGCGACCGTAGCGCCGACCCGCTCCACCTCGGGCGAAGAACTGGTGCTGCCAGGTACCGTGCAGGCTTACAGCGAAGCGCGCATCTATGCGCGTACCAGCGGGTATCTGAAGTCGTGGTCGGTGGATATTGGGAGCACGGTGAGAAGGGGGCAGCTACTCGCCGAGATCGATGCTCCCGAAGTCGACCAGCAACTCGCGCAGGCGGTCGCGGATCTCGCCACTGCTCGCGCCAACGAGGCCCTCTCGAACACGACTAACCGGCGCTGGAATGCGCTCCTCGCAACCGAATCGGTATCGAAACAAGATGCGGAGGAGAAGGCGGGCGACGCTGCGGCCAAAAAGGCAATCGCGGCGTCGGCCGCCGCCAACGTGTCGAGGCTGCGCCAGCTGGAATCATTCAAGCGGGTTGTCGCGCCCTTTGACGGCGTTATCACCGCCCGAAATACCGACATCGGTGCCCTGATCAATGCGGGTGAAAGCGCGGGCACCGAATTATTTCGCCTCGCGGACACTCATAAGCTGCGGATATATGTGCAGATCCCCGAACCCTACGCGGCGGCCGCGAAGCCCGGGTTGGAGGCGGCGCTCAAGTTCAGCGAGCAGGCGGGCAAAGGATATGCGGCAACCACCGTGCGTACCGCGAACGCACTGGACCCGGTCCTGCGCACCTTGCAGGTCGAACTGGAACTCGACAATGCTCAGCACGAACTCTTTCCCGGCGCCTACGCCGAAGTCCATTTCAACATGGCCGCGAGCGCGTCCTCCGTGCGCCTGCCTGCCAACACCGTTTTGTTTCGCGCACCCGGACCGCAAGTTGCCATAGTCGATGCCCGGCACAGGATTCAACTGAAGAGCATTGTCCAGGGGCGGGATTTCGGCGGCACCATCGAAGTACTTTCCGGTCTGGCCCCCGACGATGCCGTCGTAGTCAATCCGCCGGACTCCATCATCGATGGAATGACGGTGCGCGTAACTGCTCCGCCGTCCATACAGGCGCCAAAGACTGCGGCCAATTCGACCTGAGAGATTCCATATGCAAGCGAAGCTGCGAGCGGCGACGGTTACCATCCTGGGGATCCTGGGCATCCTGGGTGTCCTGGGCGGATGTTCTCTCGCGCCGGCCTACCGGACCCCGAGCAGCCCCCCACCCGCGGACGCCTATGCCGAGGCCGGAGATTGGCGCCAGGCAGAGCCCCTGGACCATCAAGCGCGTGGCGCGTGGTGGACAATGTTTCAGGACCCGCAGCTCGATGCGCTCGAAGTCAAGGTCAGCAACGCGAATCAGAACATCAAGGCCGCATTTGCGCGCTTGCAGGAGGCGCGAGCGGCAACGCGAATTGCACGCGCGGACCTTGTACCGACCCTGAATGTGGCATCCACTGCGACCCGGCAGCGTGTCTCTCAGAACTCGCCGGCCTATGTGCCGGGCCACAATCCGACGTTCAACAATTTTGAGGTCCAAGCCGATCTGTCCTATGAGGCGGATCTGTGGGGACGAGTACGCGATACCGTGAACGCGGCGAAAGCGAATCAGCAGGCGAGCGCGGCCGACTTCGCGGCATTGGACCTTGCGCAGCATGCCGAGTTGGCCACCGACTACTACACGCTGCGCAGCGAAGACGCCGTGCAAGTGCTGCTCGAGAATACAGTCGATGACTATTCGAGGTCGCTCGAGCTCACTGAACGTCTCTACCAAGGCGGCGCGGCAGCCGTTGCGGACGTGCACCAGGCGCGAGCTCAGCTCGAAGGCGCCCGTACGCTGGCCGCCGACATCGCATTGCAGCGCGCACAGACCGAACACGCGATCGCCGTGCTAATCGGCGAGAATCCCTCTCGATTTCACCTCGCTGCGAATCCTCTGCCCCAAGATACCGCGGCGCCCGCGATCGATGCCGGATTGCCGTCGACGCTGCTCGAACGCCGGCCCGATGTGGCGGCAGCGGAACGACGAGTCGCCGCCGCCAACGCACAGATCGGGGTGGCGCGGGCCGCGTATTTTCCGGTGTTCAGCCTCGCCGCTGCGACGGGTTTCGACAGCACCCAGACCTCGAGCTGGTTGACTGCGCCGAGCCGGCTCTGGTCGGTAGGCCCGGCGGGACTCCTCACGGTCTTCGATGCCGGGCGGCACCGCGCGCAATCTGCGCAGGCTCACGCGCAGTACGACGAACAAGTGGCCGATTACCGCACCACCGTGCTCATTGCTTACCAAGAAGTCGAGGATAACCTGGCTGCTTTGCGTCGGCTCGAGCAAGAGAGCCAGAGCGAGGCCGCCGCGGTAACGGCCACCGGCAAGGCGCTCGAGCAGGCACGCTATCGATACAAAGCGGGACTGGTCACGTATCTCGAGGTGGCGACGACCGAGACCATCGCGCTGCAGGCTCAACTATCCCGCGTCAGCATCTTGAATCGACGCATGGATGCCAGCGTCCTGTTGGTCAAAGCGCTGGGCGGCGGGTGGCGCATCGATGCGCTCGGACAGAGCCAAACGTCGGCCGTTGCCGCGGCAGCGCCGGACTTCGCGGCCGCTCAGGCTCGGCTGAGACAGGCACCATGACGCCCGCGGGCCAATTACAGCGGCGCGTCGATTCGACAATTCCATGGATTGGGGATGGTCGAGAAGCGGCCTCGCGCGTAGAACTCAAAGATGCGAGGCACGTGACGATTCGCCCGATTTTCCCATCTGATTTGAACGCGCTTAGGACATTCTTCGCAGCGCTGACGCACGCGACGCGCAGGCTGCGATTTCATACCCCGATCAACGAGCTATCGGAGCACGTCCTGCGCAAGTTCACGATGGTCGACCATCGTGCTCACGTAGCGTTGATCGCCGAGATCGACGATGCCGCTGTGGATCAACCTACAGCGCTCATTGCGGAAGCTCGCTACATTCGTCACACCGACCCGGAATCAGACGCGGACCCGGATTCAGCCGAGTTCGCGCTTGTCGTCGCCGAGAAGTGGCGCAGGATCGGTCTCGGAACGTTGCTGACGCGAATCTTGGCGCAGCACGCGCGATTTGCGGGCGTGCGTCGCCTATGCGGCGATGTGCTCGAAGACAACAAGGCGATGCGCGGCTTTGCGCATTCGCTCGGCGCGCGGTTGTCGCGAGGAATAGGGTCCGCCCAAACCGTTCGGCTCTCGCTGGAGGTGTGAAATCGACCGCGAGGTGAGGAGGCGGGGGCGGGTTGTGAGGGGTTGTTGACAGCCACAGAACCGGACATTAAGATCATGTTACTTACTGGTCACTCACGTCTTTGAGGCATTCCGGTGGCGGCGTCGAGTCAAGTTAATCAATGAGTTAGCGCCGTCATCGGTCAGTTTTGGGGCGAGCCTGGAGAAAAATATGTTTGACGGCGTCTCACTCGACCAACTCCGCACCTTCATCGCGGCCGCAGAGGAAGGCAGTTTCTCGAAGGCCAGCCGCCGGCTGAGGCGGGCCCAGTCCGTGGTGAGCCAGACGCTGGCGAATTTGGAAGGGCAACTTGGGGTGAAGCTCTTCGATCGCCGTGCTCGATTTCCGGTGCTGACCGATCAAGGTCGCGCACTGCTCGTCGATGCACGCGCGGTGGCGGGTGACGTGGACCTCCTCAAGGCCCGGGCGAAACGTCTGGCCGGTGGGCTTGAGCCGGAACTGAGCGTAGCCGTCGACGTTGCATTTCCGCTCGCACCCTTCACGGCCACCGTGGCCGCGTTCCGCAAGGAATTCCCCGCAACCCTGCTACGGTTCGATATCGAGTCCAGCGCCGTGATTGAGCCGGTGCTCGATAGGCGCTGCGCGGTCGGCGTCATGGCGTCGTTGAAAGCTGCGCCGCCGCAGCTCACGCGGGAGCGGCTGATGACGTTGAGGTCGCCCATGGTCGTTTCGCCGCAGCACCCGCTGGCAAACTATGGTGCGCCGATTCCGGCGGCCATCCTCGCCGAGCACATCCAACTCGTACACGCCGATCCTTCGGATCTGTCGGCACCGGGAGGTTTCGGGTTGCTGTCCCCGCGAGTGTGGCGTCTTTCGCATCTCGGGATCAAGCTCGCATTCCTGCGCGCAGGACTTGGATTTGGCCTCATGCCGCTTCATATGATTGAGGCGGATTTGGCAAGCGGCGTGCTCATTCAAATCACCGGCGAGTCCGCACCGCCTGAAGGTCACGTCATCGCAATGTCAGCGGTGTATCGGACGGATAGTCCCCCGGGGCCGGCCGGGCGTTGGTTCATCGACCGACTCAAGCAGGAGGACGCACGGTGGCTGACAGAGAGCGCGCCCCTGCCGGCGGCCACGGCCGACAAGTTCGAGCGTCCGGCCAGCCGTCCGCTCGCAATGATCCGATCGACGTCCGGCAACGGGTTGCCCGCAGCAAGTCTATAGAGGAGCGCGCGAGGCACAATCTCATTCGACGGCATATGTTTGTAGGGGTGGTGCCGCGCGTTTTCTCTCCAATCGAGCGCGAGGCGCCCGTTGCACGGCATTGCGACCCAAACCGCCATCGTAAACGCGGCGCAACTGATGGTCGATGATGTCGCGAGCCCTGAAGACCCGCGAGCGCACGGTGCCGACCGGAATGGACATGGCTGAGGCGATGTCCTTGTAACTCAGGCCATCGATTTCGCGCAGTGTGATTACGCTGCGATACTGTTCAGATAGACTTTCGAGAATTGCATTGACCACGCCACGGATATCGTCGGTGAGTGTGAGCTCTTCCGGCGTTTCCACTTCCTGCAGGCGCGTGTGATTGTGGGAAGCATGGTCGTCTTCCGGGAAGTCGATGGTGCTGTTGAGTGAATCACGAGCCCGCGCTTTCAACAGATTCCTGGCGCAATTGCTCGCGATGCGATAGAGCCAGGTATAGAACGTGCTCTCGCAGCGAAAGTGTCGCAGTCCTCCATAGGCCCTGATGAACGCCTCCTGGGTGGCATCTTCCGCATCGGCACGATTGCGCGTATAGCGCATCGCAAGCTCCACCACCCGGGGCCGGTACTTGAGCACCAACCGGTCGAAGGCCCGGATTTCACCCGACTGGGCGCACCGCACGAGGCTCAGGTCGCTGATATCGGCGCTCGGCGCGAGATCGGATCGTCCGGTATTTGATCTGCGTGTTTGAGGGCCACCACTGCTCATACGAATTTATCGAAACCAGGCGTCGGCGCGGATGGATTTTCCGCATGAAAGGCTATCCCCGAGTGGCCGAACTTTGAAGACTATATTTCTAGATGGGATATATCGTCGCAAACGATATATCCTCCAAGGCGATATATCCTCCGAAGCGATACACCGTATCGAAAGATAGAGGCTACCTAGAGTAGAGCCGCAGCACTAGGCTCTCAGCATGCAATATGCAGGGGCCGACGACGAGAACGTATGACCGCCGCCCGATGGTGCATTGTGGTGGCGGACGCCGAGGGCCCGGAATGGCCGCTCTCTGATGACAGCGACGGCCCACGGGCGCCGGTACAATATTGCGGCCTTGGCGAGCCCACGACGATGCTGCAGAAGGCCCTGCACCGCGCAGGGCGCATATCACACGCGGCGCGTGTCATGGTCACTGCGGATGAGAGAAATCGATCGCATTGGCAGCCCGCACTTTGGTTCATGCGGGCCGAGCAACGCTTTGTGAGTGAATCCCCGGGCTGGTCCCTGCTCACGACCGCCGCCGCCGTGCTGTCGATCGCTGCACGGGCTCCGTCTGCGCTGATAACGATACTGCCGGCGCGCAGCTATGTGGCGGATGAGTGGACCTTGACGGTCGCGCTCCATCGGGTGCTGTCAAATCGATCTCTCCTTTCTGACGGTATCGTGACGCTCGGGATGGTCGGCGCACAGCCCGGCGTCGACGAGGACTATCTGGTATTGAGCGCCCCGGATGGGCGGCCAACTGCTGCGGTATCAGTTACTGCTCAAAGACCCACGGAATGGGCTGCGCGAGACCTGGTGCGCCGCGGAGCAGTCGTTGCCTCCGGCATCTATGTCGCCTACGCGCGGGCCTTGGTTGCGCTGCTGTACCGATACTGGCCGATGTTGACACGCAAGATTTTGCGGCAGGTATCGCATTCACTCGCCTCCGGCGCTGAATACAACATCCCGCGGAGTCTCGCGCGGGACGAGTTGCGCGCGGCGTCACGTCCCTTCTGGGATCGCCCGCCTTGGATGCCCGTGCGTGCCGTACGTGTGGCGCCCTGTGGGTGGAGCAGTCTCTCCTCGCCTCACGCGATCGAACGAGTCGCACTTCCGCGGCAACGTGCCCTTCAAACGGGCAGCGTAGAGTCGGCAAATAAGTCCTCAGGCGTTGAACACGATCACGCGATGTAGATAGTTGCCATGACTACGCAGCCGGCGGCCGTGGCCGTTGGGCTCCGGCGTCCATGAACTTACATCCGTTTAACAGATAGATCATATCGATAAATATAGGCTTCCTGGATGGTTCACTCGATACTAGCCTTTCGACATGAAACTCTTGCCGGCACGACGCATCGAGGCGCACATCGTGGCGGCCTTGTGGATCGGACTTGCGCTGTTCCTCGCACCCCGTGTGCGCGCGGCCGAGGCGCCCGCGGAACCGACGGGTTTTCTCGATGGCCATCCGGCGCTGGGCGCCGGCATGAGCATTCAATATGACGGGACGAGTACGACAACTCTCGGACTCGCCAGCTGGACATGGGATGACGATCGTTACGAGTTGGCGGCGTTTCGATTCTCTTCGGCACAGACGCGGCTCGGCCAAACACTCGCCAGGCCGAATACGGTCGTTGAAATCTCGCGACGCTGGCGTTTGAACTGGAGCTTGATCGACCGCTCCGGCCTGCGGTTGTTCGTTGGCGGCGGCGCAGCTTACAAAACCGAAACAGATGAACTCAACGGATCGCGCTTGAATTTTGCCGAGCAGTTTGGCTGGCGCTTTCCGCGGCAGGAGAACGGCGGCCAGGTGGAATTTGCGATTCGGCACATGAGCAATGCGGGACTCAAAAAACCGAATAGAGGTCAGGATTTCCTGACCCTGGCGTACGTGTTTTGATAAGACGCGACCTTCACCGCTACCGTGGCCGCGCCTGAGGATTTGCGGGAATGCGTCAGGCTGATGACTCGAAGAATTCGAGGCCGCGCGAATGCTTTTTCGCGCGGTACATGGCGATGTCGGCATTTCTTATCAACTGTTCCCCGGTAGTACCGTTGGCAGGATAAACGGCGATGCCGATGCTCGCCTTGACGACAGGTTGCAGGTCGCCCATGTCGATTGGCTGCCCAATGGTGTTCATTAGGTCGCCGGCAATTCGTTCAATATTCTTGCTGCCTTGTGGGTTGATCAACAAGTACAGGAATTCATCGCCACCGTTGCGGCACACCGTGTCTTCGTCGCGAGTGTGTTGCAACAGACGTTTTGCCACCTCCTTCAACACCCCGTCGCCTACGGCATGGCCATGTGTGTCATTGATGCATTTGAAGCGGTCCAGGTCGAGGAACATCACCGCCAGCATCCAAGCGTGGCGCTTGGCCAGGGCAATTGCATGCGTCAGCCGGTCGTCGAACAGGTCCCGATTCGGAAGACCTGTTGTGGAGTCGTGCAACGTCCTCTGTTCCAGCACCTTGCTGTAATTCTCGAGCTTCTTGTACAACAGCCGCACCTCCAGCATGTTGTGGATGCGCGTCTTGACTTCGACCAGGTCAAACGGCTTGCTGATGAAATCCTTTGCGCCGGCCTGCAACGCGCGCAGCTTGTGACCGGGTTGGGCAGTGAGCACGATGACGGGAAGGTAGCTTTCCGAGTCGTCTGTTTTGAGGCCATCCATCACCTGAAAACCGTCCATGCCGGGCATCTGCAAGTCGAGCACAATCAAGTCGTAACGATTTTTCCGGTGAAGCGCGCAGACGTCCAGCGAATGCGTCGTTGAGGTAATGCGGGTGTAGCCATCCTCACTCAATATCTGATCCAGCAAACTGACATTGGCCTCCCGATCGTCGACAATAAGTATGCTGGCGTCGAGAATATCGGAGCGCCCTATCATTCTTCGAGGTCCTTTTGGCGCGCCCGCCCGCTACGTAATCGCGCGTCGGTGTGGTTTGGCGTAAAAAATCCGAGCGCACTGTACGTGTATCGATGGCATTGCGTCTGTTCGATGACGTACACAGTGGCGACTCTTGCTCTTCATGCAACTATTGGGTTGCATTTATGACCGGTGCCGTTTAATATGCATCCAGGAGGTTGCCTATGGACACATCGACCGACCGTATCGAAAGAAAGATCCTGCTGAAAGCGCCGCGCTCCCGCGTGTGGCGCGCATTGTCGGACGCCAAGGAGTTCGGCGATTGGTTTGGCGTGGATTTCAGCGGAAAGTCTTTCGTCGCCGGCACGCTCGTACAAGGAAAGGTTACGTATCCGGGTTACGAGCACATCGTGATGGAAGTGCAGATAGAACGCATGACGCCCGAGCGATTGCTATCCTGGCGCTGGCATCCGGCCGCTCTCGACCCCGCGGTCGACTATTCGCAGCAGCCCACGACGCTGGTTGTCTTCGAGCTGC
>Ga0210408_10001167_pt1 | contig 28393 bp, 28 predicted proteins | sample IncBWH4MmetaG_FD_155471 | JGI IMG/M metagenome (GOLD analysis project Ga0210408, IMG submission 155471) | Forest soil microbial communities from Barre Woods Harvard Forest LTER site, Petersham, Massachusetts, United States - Inc-BW-H-4-M | ecosystem: Environmental > Terrestrial > Soil >...
GGGAAGGGGGGTAGCCGAATTTTTCCCGATAGATACTACCCCCTCAATTCTCTTGTGGGGTGGTGTATAGGGACGGCAAAATGCTCCCTCCCCACCCAGACACCCAGATTTTGACTTGGGCCGCGTGGCCACGCGTGCGTCGGGCGCGGGAGGGACGGGGCTTGGGAGGGATATAAACTATTCGGGGTGCGAGGTTTCATCATCGCGAGTGTGCATGGGCGGTTCGTCATAACCAGCGTGATTCATGCCAGTAGCGCAGCATGAACGTAGGGATTCCAACCAGGGTGATGATAAAGCCATAATTCACAAGAGCCCACGGCTTCAAAACTCGAGCGCCTGCTGCCCAACCGTAGATAAAGATCGTAATGGTACATATACCCGGTAAGAACAGCAAAAGAAACGCCCATTTTTTAGATTTTAGCAACCCGATTCCCGTCAGCACGCAATAGAAGGACATCCACAAGAGAGAACTGTAGTTCGGCCCATGGTAGTAGAAGCGTGAGCGAAGATTGGCCAGAAAGAGCAGCATGATGACAGTGGCCATGAAGATAAAAAAGCGGCCAGCTATTAGAACTAAGGAATAGCTTATCTTCCCCATTGTCCACAATTCTCCTTCATAAACTCCGGCGTGAACAAGCTTCTAAATCCATATCCCGAGGTGGCTAGCTCTACTGTCCAACTCTCGACTAAGTCTTGAAACGGCAAATAATTAGTGACCGGCGCGCCAGTCGCGACCCGAACGCTTGTCCATGTGAGCTTCCCCACTATGTATGCAGGTATTTGCGGACCAGGAACAAGAGTCGTCAACCGCAGGTCAGTGAACCAGTCAACCTTCACAGCCCCCTTAGCCGTATTCACGTATGCCTGTCCCGGCACGGAGTTATTGAACGGCTCAACGGTGCCGTCGCCGAAACCAATGGCCGAATTCCAAGCGGCTACTGTCGTCCCTGATTTTTCCTCCCTCTGAAGAAGAATTCTAGCCGCCTGACACTGTGCGGGTGTCAACTTGTTGACGTTATTTGAAGGGCGGTTGAGTACCTCGACCACAGACATCACGTGCTACAGTCAAGGGCCGTTTTAATGTAGGTTATCTCTCCCGCAGGCGTGACTGACTGAACGGCCATCTCCATAATCTTGAAGTATCCTCCCTTGACGGCTTATAACCTCCGCCCAATTCTTTGTGGCTTCCCAGAAATTGTCAGGAAAGAACAGGAAACTGCCAAACGCGGCAACCTTTCCTGTTGTAGACTCTTGCCAGTCAGAGATGCATTTCTGAACGTTTTGCTGAGCCTGTGCCTTGTCTTGCGGGAGGTGCTAGCCTTTCTGCGTGCGTTTTCGGCTGAGGCAGGCATGTTCTTTGGCCGTTGGCGACAGCAGGCGCGGTTGTTTGCTGCCCTTGAGATGTTGGCACAAAGGAAATCTGTTACGGAGGTCGCTATCGCAGTCGGTTACGACAGTGTAAGCGCCTTCATTGAAATGTTTCGGACGATGCTGGGAACCACACCACAAATATACTTCGAGGCAGGCAAGAACCTGGACACGAGTAGAACCGAAAGTTTCGAGCCGGCGAACTCAAATACGGATCTCTGGGTGGTGCGTGGACGGAGCACTGCATGCAGGCAATGCGCATTTTCGTCTTCACCAGGTCCGCTACAATTCCAGCGTAGCCGCTTTATGCGCCATTTGATGCCGATCGTTACGCCGCGCCTGACCTTGCGTCCGCCAACGCTCGGCGATTTGGATTCGATCCAGACCGCCAAGGAGGAAGCGTGGCCCGATTTGCAGCGTTGGATGTCCTGGGCCTTCGACAACCAACGGTCGCGGCATGCGATGGAAGATTCTATTCGGCGAGCGATGGATTACCAGAATCAAGCAGGAATCGCGTTGGCCGGATTCCATCGAATAAACGGGGATTTCGTCGTTCGAACCGCATTGGATCTTACCGATGAGCAAGACGTCTATGAGACAGGGTACTGGGTGGCGCCTAAATACGCCCGAAAGGGCATGGCGACGGAGGCGGCAAACGCAGCTATTCGGTACGCGTTCGGCCACCTTGGCGCGAAGGCAATCAGCATCGGCTATTTCGACGGAAACGAGCCCAGTCGGCGCATCGTTGAGAAACTGGGATTCCAGAAGGTAGGTGTTGGAAATAGAGCGTCGACACGTTGCCTCGATGGCACGAAACTCGATCGTCATGAATACATCCTGACAAGCCCCGATATGCTACCCGAACTTGACGTTTCATGGGGTTGAGACCATCCGGCTTATCGCGTCTCACGCAAGTCCCATTCAGAGACTATGACCTTCCTCCTCTTCGCAGAGCCGCCCCCCTCGTAGCGCTGAATACGTCTCACAGTCACCGAAAGCCGTAAACTCCTCCGGGTTGAGCGGCAAGAAAACGATCAGACGGGATAGCTGCCGCCGAGACAGACACGGCGAGTGCCAATCGGGAGCTTCTCACTACCCGGACTTCCCGAAGATTCACTTCGTGAACACATCGCCGAACATGGGGAGGCCGCTCTTTGATTGTTCGCGGGAGGCTTCATCCTGGATCACATCCCAGTGCTCGACAAGAATGCTGTCCTTGATGTGGAGAATGTCCGCCGCAATCCAGTTCACGGGCAGGCCGAAATCTGAAAATCGTCCGTGCACGATTACGAAGTCTCCATCAGCGACGATCGTTCCTGGCTCATACTTGAGCGTCGTCGGAAGGCCTCTGATGAGATTGAACAGTCCCTCACGACCGGGCGCGATATGGGCGCTATGTTGAATATAGTCAGGGGACCAATAGCGTTCGGCCGCTACGTAGTCCCGTTTGTTGAAGAGAGTGTCAAAAGCCTCTAGGACGAGTGCCTTGTTCTTTTCCTGTTTGGTTCGGCTCATGTATTTTTCTTATTCAGAAATAATCAGGTTTATTTTCTTCATCCCCAATACTTTCATGACTCTGCGCTCGCGCTGACTGGTTAGATCTGCGCTCTGCCGCCGTCAACAAACAGTTCAATGCCCGTGACGAAACTGGAGTCATCCGAAGCCAGAAACAACGACGCCTTCGCAACTTCGTCGGGCTCCCCCATGCGTCCCATCGGGATGGTCGAGACAATCCGCGCAATTACGTCTGGAGATTGCCGACTCGCCAGCGGCGTATTGATCGGACCCGGACTAACAACGTTTGATCGGATACGACGGTCCTTCAGATCTATAGTCCAGGTTCGTACGAAAGAGCGGATCGCGGCCTTGCTCGCGGCATAGACGCCAAAGGCGCCAGTCCCTTTAACACTCGCGACAGAGCCATTGAGAATGATAGAGCCACCATCCTTCAGGAGCGCCAATGCCTTTTGCACCGTAAAGAGCGTTCCCCTTACGTTGATGTTGAAGAGCTTGTCGAAATGTTCTTCGGTGACCGCCCCGAAGGGAACAAATTCGCCAACGCCGGCGTTGGCGAAAACAATATCGATTCGCCCCTTCACCTTGGAGACCGTCTCGTAGAGACGATCAAGGTCAGCCAATTGGGCGACGTCCCCCTGAACTCCGGCAACGTTAGTGCCAATCGCCTTCACGGCCTCGTCTAGTTCCTTCTGACGGCGGCCCGTGATGAAGACATAGGCACCCTCTTTGACGAAGAGTTTTGCCGTCGCCAACCCAATCCCGTCCGTACCTCCGGTGATAACCGCAACTTTCCCCTGCAACTTCTTACCTTCACTCATCAGCGTTCTTCTCCACCCGCTCCCTCAATTTGCGCTTCCCTCCTTCAGACCCGCGCTAAGTAAGAGGCCTCGTTTCCCGGCTGACCTCTCGCAGGGCCGCGACGATCGACCCCACGATGCAAAGACTCATCAGCAAAGTCAGGGTGCTCAAACATAGACCGCCCAGCAACTCAATGGTGCTTTCCAGCATACCCACGCCCCTCCGTCTCTAATGTCCTCGCCCGAAGCCCAGGTCTCCGAATGCAGTTTGCTGCTCTCTAAAACTGCCCTGTTAGGCGGCAGTTGTAGATTGGCTGAATAAACTCACTTCGACGATCAAAAGCGCATAGCAGGCAGGAAAACCCTGCCTGCCGGGAGCCTACGATCAGAATCGGAAAGCAATTCCAGCGGATGGTTGCGCCGTGTGCGTCCAGCTGTCAGTGTTGAGTGCTCTGACGCCAAAATCTACATCTTTGTAAACGTAACCCCTGTACTCGGCGAGCAAAGACAAGTGTCTGGTCAGCGCGTAGTTGACACCTCCGCCATAGAGAAAAGCGCCTTTCGCCTGCGTATCAGCGCCGGACACAAAGCCCCCCGTATTGCCGGTTGGATGAAACACCAAACTGCCACCTCCACCAAGAACATAAGGGTTCAACCTGGCTATTCTGAAAGGAAGGCTTATCACAGCGGCGGCAGTGGCGGTGTGGACGTCGGACTGAACTCGCGAACCTCCGCCTGTCGAGAAATACCTCTGGGTATTGCGGTCGTAGCCGTAGTCTGCTTCGCCGGAAAGCCAGCGATTGAAGTGATAACGGTACCCAACGAGGAATCCACCCGTCTCTGTCGTTGTCCGCGAGACTCCTTGGCTGTTAGAGTCTTGCGTGAAAAAGCCCGTACCTTGAACACTGATCTGCGAGCGATTTTCCTGAGCCGTCGCTCCAAGACTTAAGAGAACGATAAAAGCTGCAAACATGATCGCAGTTCGTCGCATGGTGAAATTTCCTCCGAACTCAAATGTGCGCCCGCGATTCCAGCAGTTACGGTCGCGGAGCATTGTCGTTGTCACACCTTCAACATCGGCATGCGAGATGCCAAAGGGACGCGTGTCCTTGCGCTGTCGTCAAATGGCTGAGCGAACGAAGGTTGGGCAGGAGCGGCCGCGGAGACTGTGGAAGGATTGTCGAGACCTTCGCCACTCCATTCGCCAGATGACGAAGGCTGCGACATTTTGTCGAAGCTTTCAGCCTCCTCGTTACATCAGATGATGCATATCCACGTATAAACTCTCGCCGTTTCGTGGCGGCGGTGGGTGGAGATAGAACGCGCTGCGCACGGCGACGGGATTGGTATGTGCAGAGATCGCCACGGTGAGGTTTGCGAGGCTAACGGATGAGCACGTCTTCGATATTGCTGGACCGCTCGCTAAATCCTCAGGAGTTGCCGAGCGCACCACCGGATTTGCAACGGGAGAGCGACCGACTGAAGCTGCTCCTGGACATGACGACCACTTTGGTCTCGACTTTAGAGTGTCGCGATCTCCTTCGCGCGGTGTCGGCGATCATTCGGCAAGTCATGCATTGCGACATCGTTGGGGTGTGGCTGCCAGACGCGGAGCGCGTCGATTTGCGTCAACTCGCCATGGACTTTCCGGAGAGTAAGGGATTCGCTAAGGAGGGTGCGGTGCAACCGATCGATGGGTCCCTGATCGGTTCGGTATTCAAGGCCGGCAAGCCCGTCGTATTGGATCTGACTAGTGAACAACTGGCTCTTCATGTATCTACTGAAATTCGCGCCGAAGCCCTCAAGGCGGGATGCGCTCTGCCCCTCATCAGCCGAGGTCGGACGCTCGGTGTGCTTACATTCGGTAGCCGGGTCGAAAACTCAATCCGCCCGGAAGACGTTGATTTCCTTCTCCGCGCCGCCGGACAACTGGCGATCGCCATCGAGAATGCCTTGGCATATCGCGAGATCGCCGAACTAAAAGACAAACTCGCACAAGAGAAACTTTATTTAGAAGACGAAATCCGTGGCGAATTGGATTTCGAAGGAATTGTGGGGCAAAGTTCGGCTCTGCGCCATGTTTTGAATCTAGTGGAGACCGTAGCCCCCAGCGATTCGACTGTTCTGCTTCTTGGTGAGACCGGTACCGGCAAGGAATTAATTGCCCGCGCCATCCATGAACGCAGCCGGCGCAAGGATCGGACTTTCGTAAAACTCAACTGCGCCGCGATTCCCACCGGGCTGTTGGAGAGCGAGCTTTTTGGACATGAACGAGGCGCCTTCACAGGCGCGATTGCGCAGAAGATTGGACGGCTGGAGCTGGCTGATCAGGGCACGCTCTTCCTGGATGAGGTGGGAGATATTCCCATCGAGATGCAGCCCAAGTTGCTCCGCGCTTTGCAAGAACGTGAGTTTGAAAGGCTGGGCAACAACCGAACCAAACAAGTCGATGTGCGGCTGGTGGCGGCGACCAATCGCGACCTTGAGAAAATGATGGAGGACCGCGAGTTCCGCAGCGACTTGTACTATCGCCTGAACGTGTTTCCGATCCGCATCCCGCCCTTGCGCGAACGTCCGGAAGATATTCCCCTGCTGGTCCGATACTTCACGCAAAAGTACGGCCGCCGCATGCAGAAACAGCTCGAATCCATTCCTGCCAAGGCCATGAAGATGCTCTCCACCTGGCATTGGCCGGGAAACATTCGTGAGCTGGAGAACTTTATCGAGCGTTCGGTGATCCTCACGCGCGGGACAGCATTGCAAGCTCCGATTTCTGAACTGGGCCACAAGGGCAGGCATACCCCAGTGGCAGGCACCCGCGAAGCGAACGAGCGCGATGAGATTGTCCGCTTCCTGAAAATGACGAACGGGCGAGTGGCAGGTCCTGACGGTGCGGCAGCACGGATGGATGTCAAGCGCACGACGTTGGTCTCGCGCATGAAGAGGCTCGGGATCAACCCGCATAGTGTATTGTGAGCCTTTATCAGGCGTTCCTTCTGCATGCGCTCCCACGTGGACTCTAGTTTGTTCCCTGAAGTTGGGCCTGTATTCTTAACCGTCGGTCACTAATCGTCGACAACTGTCGAGATCGCCCTCCCCCACGCTCTCGCCTCGGTGCCCAACATCGATACCGTTCCTGCACAACTCTGTGAGAAGAGCTTCAGTCTATGGGTACTTTGTCTGTCCGCACTCTCGACAATTGTCGATTGATCTCGACAATCTTCGACACACCTATCACGGGGGGTTGGCCAGGCGCCACTAGATTCAAGAGATTGCTAGCAATGTGGGTTTGGCAAACGTCGTGCGATATCTAGGTCGCTACAAGCAAAACATGTTCAAGATATCCATCGCCGATTCGCCGTCCCGGCGCACGCTGCTTGTGGAAGGGACCCTCATCGGACCGTGGATTGCTGAACTTGGCACAACCTGGAGGAATGCGAGCCGGGATTTAGAGAGGCGCGAATTGGTCATCGACCTGACCAACGTAACCGTAATTAGCCACGAGGGAGAAGACGCGATCTTTGACCTGATGAAGACAGGAGCGAACTTTTCCTGCGGTGGCGTTCTCATGAAGTACGTGCTGAAGGAGCTTGCGCGGAAGAAACCGAAGGAATCGCACGGAGGTGAACATGTCGGAGACAAAGCACGGCACGATCTCTGCCCCATACGCGAGCCGCGATGACTTCCGCAGAGTCTTCCATGAGGAGAGTGACAGCCTGTACCGGCTAGCGTTCCTCCTGACCGCGGATAGCGAGAAGGCTCAGCAGTGCTTTGTCTCCGGACTTGAGGATTCAGTGAATGGGAGCGCGGTTTTCAAGGAATGGGCACACTCCTGGGCACAGCGGACGATCATTCAAAACGCCGTACGAACCGTCAACCCACGCCCTCTGGAGGAATATGACCTTTCGAGTCTCGACGGTGGTGGCGCAACGCTTGCAGCTGAGCAGGTAGAGACAGCTGAGGTACTTCAACTCGAACCGTTCGAGCGCTTTGTCTATGTCATGTCGGTTCTTGAGCGGTACTCCGATCTGGATTGTTCCTTGCTTTTGGGCTGCGCTCTGCGGGACGTGATTGCAGCGCGCATTCGCGCGTTACAGCAAATCGAAATGCAATCGACTTTCACCTTAAGTGCAAGGTAGATGGCGAAACTCTGAATCGTACCTCGGCGGAGACTTGAGTTGATAACAACGATCACAAGAGTAACGCGGATTCTCGTGCTTGCGCTGTTCTTTGTTTCCGTCGTGGATTTCGGCCTAGACAGCGCGGGATTCGATCTCGTGGTTATGACTGCAGGACTCGCGATCTTCTTTTCGGGCGGACTCCGGAGCCCTTGAGTGTGGGGCGCGCATTGATGTGTTCTGGCCACAGCCCTCCTCCACATCGCAGGGCGGCCAGGCGCATCGTGAGCCCCGCCAGACACCCTGGTCATTAGTAGGCGCTCGGCTTAGTCAGTGGCTGTGCCGAATAGGAGTCACAGCCGAAGTGAGTTGTAGATGTGAGACCACCGTGGCGCGGTCATCGACTCACCGCGGTTCAATTTCCTATGTGGTCACCCGCACTGAGTGGGACAAGAAAAGGAACTGCATCATGAAAGCCAAGGTAATTGTCGCCTTCCTGTTAAGCGTTGTTACCGCATCGGAGCCGGCATTCACTGCAGTACCACGTCAGCTCCCCAACGACGAACCGCCGCGGCTGGCGATGGTGATTGTCTCGACGGATAACGCCAATGCCCCGGCAGATCCTGCTCCTTCCTCCACTGGGGAAGTGGCAATGGTCGCAATGCCATTTTCGTCCCTGCAACTAAATCCCGCTTTGGTCGAATACCTGGGTTTGACCCGAACACAAGCCAAAGCTATCCAGAAATTGATGGACCAGGAGCGGCCAACAACAGAACCGTTGATGGATGAACTACGAACAGTTAGCGCAGAGCTGGACGTCGCAATCCGGCAGAACCAGGGCAATGACAACGAAGCCGTTGCCCAAAGCCTCGCGGCTACGCAAGCACGGCTACTCAAACAGCTAATGAGGGCGAACTCGCGTCTCCAGCGAAGGATCGACGATGTGCTTGGTCCGCAACAGCGGAAAAAACTCGACGCCTTAAGGCATAAAGCCGAAGTCAGCGTGGTGCGCGGCAGCTAGAGTTGAGTCGGCAACACGTTCCACGAGCATGAACTGGCCGACGACTGAGGGGATCCAGCACTATCCCGTACACCCCCAGGCAGGAGGTACGAAGCTCACTGCGGCTTCTTCGAGACACGAGCCACCAACTCGTTCAATCTCGAAAGCAAAAGCTTCAGGATCGGAGACTGGTTCGCCTTTCTGTAGCCGAGGACTAGATCGACAGTTGGCACGTCCCCCTTCAGAGGGCGGCTCGTTACAGACGCGGGGAGAAAGTTCTGCGCGTAAGCAGGTAACAGCCCTACCCCGCGGGTCGACATTATTAGGGAAATTCCCATGGTGACGTGGTCCGCCTCGTGAGCTGGCGTGATATTGACTCGCGATCGCTTCAGGTAATTATCGATGATCGCACGCAGTACGGGAGCCGTATGGGACACAATCACGAATGTTTCGCCTGCTAGATCCCTCGGGCTGATCGCTTTGAGCGCGGCGAGACGGTGGTCGCTAGGCAAGATCACAACCAAAGGCTCCTTCACAAGAAGGCGGAACGCGAGGTCTGGCAGCGCTCGTTCCTTTCGAAGAAAAGCGGCATCGATTTTTCCCTTCGAAAGGCCTTCCGCGAGTAGCGGGGAATATTGACTCGATATCATCACGTCAATGTTCGGCAGCTCGTCGCGCAGGATCCGCAAGGCTTCGGGCATCCAGGTCAATTCGTGTCCGGTCAGAAAGCCCATCGAGAAGCAGGGCTTGGCGGGATGAACGGCTCGGCGTGCAGCTTCGACTCCCGCATCAACCTGCAATAGAACCCCGCGCGCGTGATCGAGAAAGGCTCGACCCGCCGGTGTCAGTTCGATCCCGCGGGCTCTTCGCGTCAAGAGTTTGGCGCCGACCTCGTCTTCGAGATCTCGGATCTGCCGACTCAACGATGGTTGTGACGTGTGCAGCCTTTGCTCTGCTGCTACCGTCAGGCTTCCCGCGTCCGCAACCGCTACGAAGTAGCGAAGATGTCGTAATTCCATCCTTCACTCCCATGCTTGGGAAGCATCCGACCCTAGCTTAACAAAGTATGCTTCGAATGCGCTACCGCTGACTGACTGGGTAATCCAATGTAGTGATTGGGATGCCTTGGGCGAGCAATAAGATGTGGCTCATGCCTGATGAGCATATGTCCAATTCAAGGAGATGGACAATGTCAAAGAAATTGGAAGGAAAGATTGCGCTGATCACGGGCGGCTCGCGCGGCATTGGTGCTGCAATCGCTAAGCGTCTGGCTGCTGACGGAGCAAAGGTCGCCATTACATACACGAAAGGTGCCGACGCGGCGACGGCTGTTGTCAAAGCGATTGAACGCGCAGGCGGAAAGGCGATCGCTATTCAAGCGGACGCTGCGGATGCCGATGCCGGCAAAGCCGCGGTCGAAAAAACGTTTGCGACATTCGGCCGGCTCGACGTTCTCGTGAACAATGCAGGCACGGCGATTCCGAAAACGTTCGAGGAGACCACGCTGGAAGAGATGGATCGCGTGCTCGACATCAACGTGCGCGGTGTATTCGTAGCGACGCAGGCGGCGCTGAAGCACATGACTGAAGGCGGTCGCATCATCATGATCGGATCAGCAGTGGGCGAGCGTGCCGTTGCGCCGGGGCTTGTGCCCTATGCGGCCACGAAGGGGGCCGTCAAGATGTTCACACAGGCATTATCCAGAGAGGTCGGAAGCCGGGGCATCACGGTCAACAACATCCAGCCGGGTCCGATCGACACGGAGTTGAATCCCGCTTCGGGTGATTGGGCGATACCGCAGAAGGCCGCCACCGCCCTCGACCGCTATGGGCATGTTGACGAGATTGCCGCAATGGCAGCGTTTCTCGCGGGTTCGGAATCTTCTTACGTCACGGGAGCGAATCTTACCGTAGATGGCGGAATGAACGCCTGAGGTAACTCACAGTTAGCCCACGGACCTGGAGAAGAGGGCGTCCGTGCTGAACGCGTTTGAGAGCAGACAAACTAACGAGTCGGCCCTCCGTTGACAGTACGCCGCTCTCCAGAGCAAAACGACGCCCAAGGCCGACCTCAGCGAAAGCTTAGAAGAGCACTATCGAGAATGACGATGACACACAGACCGTATCACTTTGTCGCGGTTATCGGAGGAGCGATCGCTGGCTCGGTCGCCGCAGAAATATTGGCGGATAACGGGATTCACGCAGTTGTCATTGAACAGAATAAAAGACCTTATGGCAAGATCGAGGACGGCCTCCCCCGCTGGCACCTGGAACAACGCCAACAAGAGTACAGCCGCATCGATGCTCGTCTGAGGAAGCCTGGTGTTTTCTTCCTTCCCTGCACCAGGCTTGGCCGGGATCTGGACTTTCAGGACCTTTGCGACAACTGGGGCTTCTCCGCGGTAATCCTGGCTAACGGGGCGTGGCGGGACAGAGAACTGGAGATACCCGGAGCCGGAGAGTTCATTGGTAAGGGCTTCGTCTACCAGAATCCTTTCATCCATTGGTACAACCACAAGGATGAAAAGGACTACACAGGGCCGCACTACCAGACTCCTGACGAAGCCCTGGTCGTAGGCGGTGGGCTGGCGTCGATTGACGTGTCGAAGAGCCTGCAATTGGAAAACTATGAACGTGCTCTTCGGGCGCGCGGCGTTCAGACTGATTTGTATGAGCTCGAGAAGAAAGGCATCCCGGCCGTCTGCAACATCCACGGCATTGCACCTGAGGACCTCGGTGTAAAAGGATGCCTACTGATCTATCGCCGCCGAGGACAAGACATGCCGCTGGCTCAGCCTCCAGAAGATGCCAGGCCCGATCAGATTGCTAAGACAGAAGCGATCCGTCAGAAGATGCTGCGCTTGGCGCAAGATAAATACTTGTTTCGTGTTCAGGATCGCAGAGTGCCAACGGGACTCCTAATAGAGGACGGGCGACTGGTGGGATTGAAAGTCGCGGAGACCAAAGTGGAGGGCCGAAAGGTGGAGCCTCTAGTCGGTGCGGAGTATGATCTGCGGGCCCCACTGGTAGTTTCGTCGATCGGGTCCGTGCCTGAGAAGATTCCGGGCATCGCCATGAAGAGCGAATATTACGACTTCAACCATGAAACTCTACCCCGATACCGCGAGTCCGACCATGTCTTCGGAGTTGGTAATGTCGTGACCGGACAGGGCAATATTCGCTCGTCACTGTTACACAGTCAGCAAGGTACCACCAAACTCATCGAAAACTACATTGGCATCGCGGACGAGGACACAGCGCCCGTGCGGTTTTACGCGGGCGTGGAAGCCCGAGGAACTGCACAAGCCCAGGCTGTTCGACATCGAGTCCAGGTCATGCAAGGTCTGTCACACCATGAAATCGCGGCGCTTGAGCAGCGGATTCGAGCCTTTCAGGAGCGAGTAGGCTACGCCGGTGATTATGATTCTTGGATCGCGGGTGAGACATCCACTATTACCGGGGTCAGGTGAACTTCCCGATCGATATTCCTCAGGAATCGGCTCCCGAAGGTTCTTTTGCATTTTATTGCGCCGCTTGCCGTTGACGAATTGAATTGTGAGGGAAATAAAATGTCCACGCTTCAAAATAAAACAGCACTGGTCACCGGGGCGTCACGAGGTATTGGGCGAGCGACGGCATTCGCGCTTGCCCAGGCCGGTGCGCGAGTCCTAGTCCACTATGGCCGTTCTGCGCAAGAGGCGGAATCTGTCGTAGCGACCATCCTTTCACAAGGCGGACGCGCGGATGCAATCCCAGCAGATTTGGGAACGGCAGAGGGGGCAGCACTGCTGGCAAAGGAAGTTCGTTCGATCGTCGGAGAGCGATTGGATGTGCTCGTGTCCAACGCCGGTATCTCGAAGGCTGCAACGATCAAGAATCATACGGTCGAGGATTTTGACAACCTGTTTGCCACGAATGTGCGAAGTCCGTTTTTCCTGGTGCAGCAACTCCTGCCCGTCCTCGGCGAAGGCTCGAACATCATTGTGATCTCTTCGATCGGGGCGCACGCCGTAGTTGGGAAGCCCGGTTTAGACAACCCTTCAATCCTCGCCTACGCGTCGACTAAGGGAGCACTAGAGACTTTGGTCAAGAACTGGGCTGCCATTCTTGGGCCGCAAGGCATTCGCGTAAACGCAGTCGCGCCTGGTGTGATCGACACAGACCTGTCGAACTTCGCTAAAACTGAGGCAGGGCGCGAGGTCACTCTCGGGATGCAAGCACTCAAGCGAATCGGCAAGCCGGAAGATGTAGCAGACGTAGTCGCGTTCCTGGCGTCCGACGCGGCTCGCTGGATTACAGGAGCGAGTATCCCGGTCGATGGAGGTTCGAAGCTGTGACTGACAACGTGATGAGCACAATGCACACCAAGTCGAGCAAAGGTAAGGAGATCAGAATTCCCGGGCCTGACCATCCGATTACGATTTCTCCGGCTGAGGGAAAGGTGCGTGTAACGGTCGCCGGGAGGACAATCGCTCCTCGTAGCGCCCGAAAGGAACCGGCGAGCAGCAACTTGCCATGCCACGGTGGGGAATCGAGACCCAGTGGCGGGCTCGTCAAGCCAACGCCGCCTAGGTTTGACCTAAACTGAATAGCTCCAGCATTTGCTGATTGAAGCCATTGACCAATGCATGCTCCTCAGAGCCAGGATTGGCACGCAACGGTTTCGCGGCTTCAACAAGAATTTCGTCGGCGTCTGTTCCAAGGACATCCAAAGTTTCGACGATAAACCGATCGAGAGGCATTGCCTGCGCCGCTTCCTGGCTGTTCATCAACTCCGTCCGCACCCAGGGGGGCGCCATTTCGAGCACTCGAACACCGCTGTCGCGCAGGAGGAAGCGTTGCGACAACACATAGGAGTGGAGTGCAGCTTTGGTTGCAGAGTAGACAGCCGTCAAGGCCAATGGAACGAAGCCGAGGACCGAGGTGTTGTAGAGAATTATTCCACGATGGCTTTTCAGCTGATCAAGCAATGCCGATGTCAGCCGGATGGGACCCAGAAGATTGGTTGTGACAGTCGACAGAAGCACTTTATCGTCGATGACACCCGCCGCCTGATCCGGTTCCATGATCCCAGCATTATTGATGAGAACATTCAGGTCGGGATACTCTTGAATCACCTTCCTCGCTACATTGTTGATATTGTCGGGATCGGCGATGTCGAGTGCGATCGCCTCGATGCCCGGATTGGCCGTCACGACGGCGGCCAGATGGCCCTTTCGCCGGCCCGAGATGATTACTTTGTTGCCGCGTTTGTGCAGCGCTTCGGCTAGAGCGCGTCCAATGCCCGATCCGCCGCCGGTGATGAAGATAGTGTTTCCAGTGAGATTCATTGTGGCTCCAATCTGTGATGTGAATGTTTCATGGCATGGTCAGAATTGTTGGCTGTGATGGTTGGTAGCTGGGGTAATCGGTATACCCATGTGACCCAGAGGCGTAGACGGTCTCCCAATCCACTTCGGCAAGAGGTGCGCCCGCGGCGAACCTCTGCACGAGGTCGGGATTTGCGATGTAAGGGCGGCCAAACGCAATCAGGTCCGCTAACCCTTCTTCGATAAGCCGATTCCCGCGCTCGCGATGCATATTCACGTTGGCGATCAACGTCCCTTTGTATATGGGGCGGAAATGCCGGAACATACCATCGCCGGCCAGCTTTTCTAGGGGAGTGCCGGAAAAGTCAGTTGTGTTTCCCATGAGCAAGAGGTGCGAAAGGTTGTATGCGTTCAGCTTCCGGATGGCATACTCAGTAATTGGTAGGGTCCCATCGTTGGCTGCGAACGCGCCCTGCTCGTGCATCGGACTTATCTTGACTCCGACCCGCTTTGCATCGACTTCATTGAGGACTGTCTCTACCACCTCGAAGAGGAATCGCGAGCGGTTTTCCAGGCTTCCCCCGTATTCGTCTTTACGGAGGTTGGTAGCCGCATTAAGGAACTGGGAAATCAGGTAAAGGTAGTTGGCAAGGATCTGTACGCCGTCGAAGCCGGCCACCAACGCATTTCGCGCCGCCCGTCCGAAGTCGGCCACCGTGGCTTTAATTTCGTGCTTTATAAGAGGTCGTGGCGTTACGGTCGGCTTTCGGCCGGTTGGTGTCACCGAGACTTGAAGCGGGTCAACATCCGAAGCCGACACGGGCTGCAAACCATCCCGGAGTTCCGGATGAGAGATCGCCCCTGTATGCCACAGCTGTGCGATGATGCGCCCACCCGCCGCGTGAACCGCATCGGTGACGCGGCTCCATCCGCGAACCTGTTCCTCACTCCACAGGCCCGGCGTATCCGCCCAACCAAATCCTTCGGGGCTGATCGCCGTGGCCTCGGCGATGATCAGCCCCGCCGAGGAGCGTTGGGCATAATACTCTGCCTGCAGAATCGTAGGCATGTGATCGTCGGGGTTGGCCCGCATCCGGGTGAGAGGTGCCATGATTACGCGATTCGGAAGATGGAGATCTCCCATCCGATATGGTGTAAGTAGCGGCTGAGACGATTCAAGCGCGTGTATGACCTTGGAACCGCCAGCTTCAGCGAGAAAAACTCCTTGGCTCATTTCCATGCCCGCCTTAAGTCACGATTTCGATCACAAGTTGTCCCTTACTTGGGATCAGTCCCTTTAGATTGCGATGCAAGCTCGCGGTAGCGCTTTTAACGCATACTTTGTTGAGCTGCGAGTCGATGCCTCTCAAGCATGGCAAACTCAAAACGAAGTGCCATACCGTTAATATTCTGCGACCAACCGGTTTCTTCAGGACTCTATTTGGGAACGATACTTGACGGGATTGCAAAGAGAGGCTTATGACAGTGACATCGCACGAATTGTCAGTGCAAGTGGCGATTAATTCATGGCGACTTGTTTTAGAGAGAGCGAACAAGGCGTTTTCAAACCTCACGGACGACCAACTTTTGAAAGAAGTGGCGCCGGGGAAAAACCGCCTCATCTATCTGTGGGGACACCTCACAGCCGCTCACGACGCCATGTTCCCGATTCTCGGGCTAGGAGAGCGACTGCACCCTGAACTCGATGTAATCTTTGTCTCCAGTCCTGACAAGGCAGGGGCACAGCTGCCCCCTGTGGCAGAGCTTAGAAAATATTGGGACGAAGTGAACGGCAAACTTCTTTCGCAGTTTGCAACTCTTTCCGAGAACGAATGGCTGCAGCGGCACCGCTCGATGTCGGACGAAGACTATGCCAAAGATCCGACCCGGAACCGATTGGCCGTTCTGCTGAGTCGAACCAACCACCTGTCCTATCACTTGGGCCAGATTACTCTGGCTCTCAAGTAACGGGACCTAATTCGTCTTGCTCGCCTATAGATTCTTAGTGAGGCGCTTTAGAGCCGTGCTTTTTCATACGAAGAACGACTCCTCCTTCCTCAAAGCAAACTTCATCCATTAGCGCCTTCATCATGTGGATACCACGGCCGTGAGGCGACTCGAGTTTTTCTGGAACTGTAGAGTCTGGAAGATTATTGACGTCAAATCCCTTTCCTTCGTCCTTCACAGCGATTGACACTTCGTCAGGTTCGCACCGGCAGGCGACATGGACGTGTTTTCGACGATCCTCATGATTTCCGTGAATGATGGCGTTTGCCAGGGCTTCGCGCAATGCGATCTCAACATCGCTCAAGCCTTCAGGAACACAGCCGCACTTCCTGAGCAAGAGCATGAGCCTGTCCACGAAGGGAGAAATCGCGGTCACTTCGCTTGGCAACGAGTGCTCCAGAGCGATGTGAGGGCCCCGGTGGGCTTTCTGTTTTAGATCGTGCGCCGTCCTCATTCGAAAACCATCCTGGCGATTGAAATAGGCTTCTTATGACGGAGGCAAATTCGAGACGTCCCATCCGCCCCCCATGGCTTTGATCAAGAGCACGTTCGCTTCGAGGCGGCGTCTCAGAATATCGATGTCGTTTCTCTCGTTCGTCAGAGCCGTGGTTTGTGAAGTCACCACTTGAAGATACGTGTCAACGCCCCCGGCATAGCGGTTCTGAAACAGCTTGAGCGATTCTTCCGCAGCACTCGTCGCCTGCTGTTGTTGCGCCGATTCAGTGCTGAGGACGCGCAGAACTACCAGGTTATCCTCGACTTGCTGGAATGCGTCGAGGACAGTTTGTCGATAGCCAGCCACAGCGCCGTCATATCCTGCGCGGGCTGATTCGGTGGTCGCTCGGCGTCGCCCAGCGTCGAAAAGGGTCTCCGACAGTTGCGGTCCCACAGCCCAGAAACGACTGGGCCAGTTAAACCAATTCACAATCGAAGAGCCCTCTAGTCCCGCAATCGCGGCTAGATTGAGAGTCGGATAATAAGCTGCCTTGGCAATGCCGATTTGTTCGTTGCTGGACGCCATGCGACGTTCCGCCGCAGCAATGTCTGGACGACGTTCAAGAAGCTGCGCTGGCAAAGTAACGGGAATGGTAGGCAGCAAAGGCGCCACAAGATTCAAGGGAGAAACTGCCAGATGGAATGCCGCCGGAGGCTTTCCGATAAGAATCGCCAGAGCGTGCTCATACTGCGCGCGTTGGACAGTGATATCGGATGCCAGCACTTTGGCATCTTCAAGCTGCGTCTTCGCCTGCGCGACATCCGATTTCGGAGATGCCCCGCCCTCGAAGCGGTTTTGCGTCAACCGCAACGCTTCGATATAGGCCTTAACCGTATCGTTCAGAAGTCTCTCTTGGGCGTCGGCACTCCGAACCTCGAAGTAGTCGATCGCAACTTCGGCATGGAGGCTCAAACGAGCCGTTTGCAGGTCAGCTGCGCTTGCCTGGGCCTGCTGCCTGGCTGCTGCTACGCTGCGACGAACACGCCCCCACAGGTCGACCTCATACGAGAGGTCAAGAGGAAGAACGAAATCTCCGCTGCCATTGTTGACTGAGCTGGGCGGGAAATAAGGTTTATTAGCGGAAGCTCGAATGTCGGAGATGCTGGGAGAACTTCCAACTGTCGGGGCTTGCGAGGCGCGATTGAAGCGAATCGCCGCTCGGGCTTGACGTAGATTCGCCTCGGCGATCTTCAGGTCTTGGTTGGACGAGTCCACCTGGTCTTCGATCTCGTTTAACGTTGCGTCGCCGTAGAGCTCCCACCACTTTGCGCGAATTAGGTCGTCGTCTGGTTGTGCGACCTTCCATCCGTCTCCCTCCTTCCACGCTTGCGCCTCTGCAAAGTTCGGCGTCACCGGAACAGTAGGCTTGACGTACCTGGGACCAACCATGCAGCCGGACATGAGAAATCCAATGGCACTCACGAGAACAACGCCATAGCGTCTCATTGTCTGGCTCCATTGGCGTTCTTAGCGACCAGCTGTACAGCCGCTCCATTTGCAAGTGAGTCGGACGGGTTCACGATCACAGAATCGTGCGCCGATAGTCCGGAGAGCACCTCGACCGTGCTGCCATAGTCCTGCCCGATTGAGATAGGAGTGAGTTCGACATGACCTTTGCGAACAACCCCTACCCGCAACCCCTCTGAGCGGAAGAGCAGGGCGTTTGACGGGATGGTGACCGAGCCGGGATGTGGAGGAACGCGGAGATGGGCAAACGCATAGGCGCCGGGCAGCAGGCGCCCGCTTGGATTGGGAACGTCGACCTCAACATTTAGCGTACGGGAGGTCGCATCAATCGCATCGGCGTTGCGCACGATCGTGCCAGTCAACATTTCGCCCGGAAACGCATCGAGCGTAAGCTTTGCTTGCTCCCCGTTCTTCACTAATGCGGCGTAGATCTCGGGCACGGCAACATAGACACGCAACGTATGAACGGCTGCCATGTGAAAGAGTTCCTTCGGACCCGAGTTGTCGCCAGCCTGCACTAACGCCCCAATGTCGGTATTGCGGCCTGTAACTACGCCATCGAACGGAGCACTAACGCGTTCAAAGGCTTGGAGTTGCTCCAAGCGTTCGACGTTCGCTTTGCTCGAATTCACCAAAGCCTGTTTCGAGTGGAGATCGCTGACGGCTTGGTCGGTTTCCTGGTGCGAAACAGAATCGGTCTCAAGCAAATGTTGCCAGCGCGCAGCCGTGGTAGTCGCCAACTGGAGATTCGCCTCCGCATTCTCCAGATCGGCCCGTGCCTGCCGCAGCTGTTGGTCGAGTTCCGGGGTTTCAATCGTGGCCAAGAGTTGGCCCCTTTTTACGCGTGTGCCGATGTCTACGTACCAGTGCTTAACGTAGCCGCTCGTCCGCGCGTAGATAGGGGTGTCATTGAAGGCTACCGTACTCCCGGGCAGCGCGATCTCATCGGCATCTGCAGTCGCTTTGGGCGAAACGACGTCCACATAAGGAATTGCCGAAGCCTGCGCGCTTTCTCGTAGTCTGGTTTCAGCCCTAAGCCGGGAGTGCACCCCGGAGGCAATCGCCAAGGTTGCACACGCTGCAAAACTCGCGATAATCGCGATGGCTCGCTTGCTGAATGCACGCCCCGGGTTGTTCGGACCCGGGTTGTTCGGACCCGGGTTGTTCGAATCTGGATCGTTCGGAGCTACTTCGGTGGCGACTGCAAAGCTACCTGTTTCATTTGTTGTCATAGCTAGATCCTCTCCATTCCGCGTTTGCCTGATCTTGAACACTCTTGAATAGCTCCAATGCATCATTCGATTTGGGCCGATGAAAAGCAGCGAAGACTGACGGAACGAACACCAACGTTGCTACCGTCGCGCAAAGCAGGCCTCCGATGACCGCGCGTCCCAGAGGTGCGTTTTGCTCTCCCCCCTCGCCGAGGCCTAACGCCATCGGCACCATTCCGATCATCATGGCAAGCGCCGTCATGATGACCGGACGGAAACGGGTGACGCCCGCTTCGATCGCGGCCTTAACTGAGTCGCCATGGACCTGTAACTTTTCCTTCGCAAATGAAATCACCAGAATGCTGTTGGCCGTCGCAACCCCGACACACATCAGAGCGCCCATCAGCGCCGGAACACTCAGGGTCGTGTGGGTGAAAAAAAGAAAAAGAACGATGCCCGCCATGGCAGCCGGCAAAGCGGTAATAATGATGAAGGGGTCCAGCCAGGACTGGAAATTAACGACGATCAGCATGTAGACGAGTACGATGGCAAAGACCAGTCCGATGATTAAACCAAGATACGAAGTGCGCATGGTTTCCACCTGACCGCGAATCGTGATAAATGTTCCCCGTGGCAATGATTTCCGCTCGGCATCGACGATCCGTTGCATGTCCCGGCTTACTGCCCCGAGATCGCGATCCTGAACCGCGCCGTAAATATCGACCACACGACGGATGTTGTAATGAGAAACGATGCCCATCTCGCGTGAGCGCTGCATCGAAGCCACGTCAGCCAGAATTTCGGGAGTGCCTTTGCTGCCGCCCGCGATAGGAATGTTCTCGACATCCTTGACCGTTTGGAGACGATACTGCGGTGTCTGCGCGACCAGGTTGTAGCTCACGCCATTGTTCCAGTTGACAAAGAACATTGGGGTAATCTGGAAGCTCCCGCTGAGCGAATTGAGAACGCTTGAAGCCACATCCCGCTCCGTGTAGCCTGCCTGCGCTGCCTTGGTTCGGTCGACGTTGATTTCTAGGGTCGGATAGTCGAGCGGTTGCTGGATATGCAAGTCCGTGAGGCCCGACACCTGATGCAATTCGGTCAGGATCCGGTCAGCGATTTCGTGGCTGGCCTGCACATTCGCGCCTTCGATTTGTACATCAATGGGCGCAGGCAGCCCAAAGTTGAGAATCTGGGTGACGATGTCTGCCGGAAGAAAATAGAAGCTCACACCGGGAAACTCCCGCGGCAGCTCTGCGCGCAACTCGCGGACGTAGTCGGCGGTCGCCCTGTGATTCTTGCGAAGCGAGACGAGCACATCGACATCGTTTGCACCAATGACACCCGACGTCGCATGCATTGTATTCAGCGGGCTGTAAGGCAATCCGATGTTGTCGAGAATGTTGTCCAGCTCGGCCGGCGGAACTTTCTCGCGGATCGCGTCTTCGACCAGATCCGATAGGCGCGCAGTTTCCTCAATGCGGGAGCCCGTCTTCGCGCGAATGTGGAGGATGAACTGGCCGGCATCAGACTGCGGGAAAAAGTCTTGGCCTAGCCAAGGCAGCAAAAGAAAAGCACACATGCAAATCCCGAGAAACGCTGGAATGAAGACCTGTCGGCCTTCGACACACCGCGTCAGGACACTTTGATAAGAGTTGCGAAGCCGTTCGAAGGCATTCTCGAATTTCTTCTGAAAACGCACGAACAGATTGCGACTGTCTCCGCGACCCTCATTAAGCTTGAGCATGTACATCACGAGCGTCGGCACCAGCGTTCTCGAAAGAATGTAGGAAGCGAGCATGGCAAAGACCACCGCCTCCGCTAGCGGAACGAATAGGTATCGCGCTACTCCGCCAAGGAGAAACAATGGCATAAAGACGATGCAGATGCAGAGCGTCGACACGAGCGCAGGCACGGCGATCTGCTGGGCGCCATCCAGGATGGCCTGCCGCATCTCGGTCTCGTGACCTTCTTCGAGGATGCGATTGATGTTTTCGATCTCAACCGTGGCGTCGTCCACCAGAATGCCGACTGCCAACGCCAACCCGCCAAGGGTCATGATGTTGATGGTTTCATGTAGAAAACTGAGCGCCAGAATCGAACTCAGGATCGACAACGGAATGGAGATGGCGATGATGAGCGTGCTTCGCCAACTGCCAATGAAGAGCAGAATCATGACCCCAGTAAGCGCAGCGGCAATTATCGCTTCGCGAACCACACCGTCGATCGCGCTCCGCACAAACAGGGACTGGTCCGCAATAGGACTAATTTTCAACTGCGGCGGCAAGGTCAACGCCGCGCGGGGTAAAACCTTTCGAATTCCGGCGACGACATCTAGAGTTGATGCGGTTCCAGCCTTGAGCACGCTGAGGAGCACGCCCCGATGGCCATCTTGTCGTACCACGTTGGTTTGAAGGCCAAACCCATCGCTTACCCTAGCTACGTCTCTCAGGTAGATCGTTCTGGCTCCGACTTGCTTGATAGGAAGATCACCCAATTCGGCGACCGTGCGAGGGGTGACGTTCACCCGAACATCCAACTCGCTTTCGGCGATTTTTGCCGTGCCGGACGGCAAGATAAGATTCTGCGCATTTACCGAATTCAAAACGTCGCTGGGCGAGACGTTTTTGGCCTGCATCAGGTTCTGATCCATGTTGATCATGACCTGCCGTGGTTTGCCGCCGTACGGTAAAGGAATGACGGCACCCGGCACCGTAATGAGCTGAGTGCGCAAGAAATTGAGCGAAAGATCGTTAAGCTGCTGTTCCGACATTCCGGGTCCGGAGACACCTATCTGAAGGACCGGGACACTAGAGGCGCTGAAGTTGATGATCTCAGGCGGTTGAGTGGCCGGAGGGAGAAGTCGCAGAATGAAGCCGGAAAGTGCTACCACCTGTGAGTTCGCGCGGTCGACGCTGGCGCCGGGTTGAAGATAGATCTTTACGACCGCAGTGCCGTTGTACGTCGTCGATTCGATATGCTCAATGTTGTCCACCAGTGTTGTGAGTCCCTTTTCGAAAGGAGTGGTCAGTCGAGTTTCCAGATCCTCAGGATTTAGTCCCGTGTAGGTCCAGGCGACAGAAATGACCGGGATGTCGATATTCGGAAAGATGTCAGTTGGGGTCCGAAGAATCACCGCCGGACTCAGCAAGACAATGAGAATCGCAAGAACAACAAAGGTATACGGGCGATTAAGAGCTAACCGGACTATCCACATGGACGTATCTCTGCTTGGCTACGGCGTTTAGCGGACAAGTCGACGCAACCGCGCATGCCTCCAGTTCTTCCGACGGTCTCTGAGACCTTGACGACGATTCTTACTCCCGTCGTTTCGATCTCGTTTCATGTTCGATGCACGATGAGACCGCTCGGTCTCATTTTTCTCTTACGTCCCGGGGGGTTTATGGCTGTGCTCTTGATCTCGAAGCCCAGCAGACCAGGTACGCATAAATGGGCTTGCCAAAGCCCCATCGCAAAAAGCTCAGATCGCCTTGTTAGATGGCGAGGCTCGCTCGGGGTAGCGCCGTCTAGCCATACTTTGTTAAGCGCGCTAACGATGCTTCGCACGTATGGCGGCGCAATATTAATGTATGCGACCGACCGGTCCCTTCTGTCATCAAACTGCCAGTTGGTAAACGTCCCGGTATTTTCTGGAAGTGCTGCCATTTGCGGTGGTAATCGGCGGTGCTCCTACATGGGAGAAAGCAAGCGTGAGGCTCAGACTTCGCAGAGTTCAATGAGCGATCAACGTGGTTTCATCTCAGCTAATCAGTTTCGTCCCGATCCGTACATGCAATCTCGGACTGCGGAGGGTACCCTGAACGCAGCCATCGTCCATGCTGACATCAGCCGAAGCTACGAGGAATATCTGGAGATCTTCGACGCCTTTTACGCCGACAATGTCGAGGGAAGCAGCGAAACTACGGAAGAGCCGATTCACGGAAAGGCGGGCGTCCGCTCGCTTATTTTCGGCTTCCTGGTTCCACTTCATGCAATGGCCGAGGTCGGTGGTGTGTCAATATCGGTTCAGCAAACACCGATTCCTGGAGATGTTATCGACGAAACCCATTCCGCGTGGACACTGGAGTTGGTCGGGGCGACCGGCAAAGTCTGCACTGTGAACTGGCGCACCTTCAGGAAATGGAACGACTCGCGCGTAGTGCTGGAGCATCATTACGACTACCAGCAAAGGGGTGAGCCATTGAGCGGCAGTGTGCTTGAGCCTCCCACAGGCTTTCACAAGTCATCATGAATATCCCAAGGGGTGTTAGCGGAAACGCGAGGGGGCGATCCAAAATGAGTCATTCCGCTCGCTGGCCGTTATCAAATGCGACTTGGGACCGCTCGGTCTCATCCAAAAGACTTGTATAGTGCAGTCAGCAATCGTATTATCGGCGGCTTGGTATTACTAGGGAGTGGGACGTGCGTAAAGGCGAGCAAACGCGGCAAGACATCATTCGTAAGGCAGCGCCAATCTTCAATCAAAAAGGATACGAAGGCGCTGCACTTTCCGATCTCATGCGAGCCACCGGTCTCGAAAAAGGCGGAATTTACCGGCACTTTGAGAGCAAAGAGGAGCTTGCGGGAGACGCCTTCGACCACGCTTGGAAAGTTGCAATAGATGCACGGTTCGAAGGAATAGAGGAGATCTCGAATACCGTTGATCGTCTCAAACAAATCGTGCGGAACTTTCGGGACCGACGTACAGGGTTGGTGCCGGGAGGCTGTCCGCTACTGAACACGGCCATCGATTCCGACGATGGCAATCCTCAGTTGCGAGCCAGAGCCCGCCAGGCTCTCAGTTCCTGGCTTGATCGTATGCAATCAATTGTCGAGGAGGGGCAACGACGAGCCGAGGTGCGTGCCGATGTCGATGCGGCGAAATTGGCCACCTTGATTGCAAGTACACTCGAAGGCAGCCTGATGGTGAGCCGTCTGCAGAAGAAGGAAGAGCCTCGTGATCTTGCCGTCCGTCATCTAGAGGAATACCTCGAAACCAAAGTTCGTGCGCGGAAATCGAAGGCCGGAGTCAACAGGTCATGAGCACTCAAGAAATTCCCTGGCAACCGGACTTCAGAGAGCGGGCAAAGACGAACGACGTTCCCATCGCGCGGCTGATTGGATTTGAGGTGAAAGACATTGCTGAGGGACGTGCCACGATCGTCTTCGCAGCTGGACCACAGCATGCAAACCCCATGGGAACGCTGCATGGCGGGATTCTTTGTGATATTGCTGATGCCGCGATGGGCATAGCGTTTGCCAGCACTCTCGCCCCAGATGAATCCTTTACTACTGTGGAACTGAAGATCAATTTCTTTCGCCCGGTCTGGCAGGCACAACTCAAGGCGGAAGGAACGGTCGTGCGGCGGGGCCACACGATCGGCTACGTCGAGTGCACCATAACCGACGAGGAGAACCGATTGGTCGCGAAAGCGGCTTCCACGTGTTTGGCGCTTCGCGGCCAAAAGGCCGCAGGACGCTAATCTTTTTACGTCGTTGCTTCTTTGGTGTAGCAAACCCTGCTTAGACAACAGCCGTCTCAGGCTAGCCCTCGATAATTCATATCCCTTCGTTCGAACTTGCCGAACAATTTATCTTACTTTTGTTGCGACCGATCGGTCTCATCTTTCATCTGATCGGGCTGAGAGGCAGGTTGGGGTCGAGAGAATTGGAAATGGCACTGGCGCGGCAAAAGTCGCGACGAGTGAATGGAGCTTCCATTCCCGTGGCATGCGAGGTTTGTCGCGAACGACAAGTCACGAGACTGGTTGTCAATTTCATTTTCGCTTGTGATGTGTGCGCGAAGAGGATTTCGGCCGCGCTCTGGAATGAACGTGAGGAGCTGGCACTTCCGGGAAAGAGTTTTTCTTCTGAACTCGAAACGTAATTTCACCACAATGAAAGGCAACGCAGATGCAGAAAGTCCAGGGAGGCCAAATGGCGAAAACATATAAAGCAGTCGAAGTCTCGGCGCCGGGCAGCCTTCGCGTTGTCGAACGAACGATTCCTGACCCCGGACCGGGCCAGGTTCGGATTCGTGTGGAAGCATGTGGCATCTGTCACACCGATGCGGCCACTGTGATGGGAGCCTATCCCGGTTTGACTCTGCCGCGTGTTCCTGGGCACGAGGTCGTCGGCCGCATTGAGGCTCTGGGTAACGGAGTATCCAGATGGAAAATCGGTCAGAGGGTTGGTGTCGGCCTCATTGCCGGAGAAGACGGGTTGTGCGAACCCTGCCGCCGCGGAGACATGGTGAATTGTCAGAACCCTGTGACGTCGGGGGTAACTGTGGACGGAGGATACGCGGAGGTGATGATCGCTGAAGCGCGGGCCCTCGTTTCAATTCCGGATGAGCTCACATCCGCAGAAGCAGCTCCTCTGCTCTGCGCGGGCATTACGACCTACAACGCTCTTCGCAATGCCGGTTTGCGCGGCGGAGATTTGGTCGCCGTTCAAGGCGTAGGTGGCCTTGGGCATCTTGGCATCCAGTTTGCACGGCACCTGGGATTCCGTACCGTGGCAATCGGGCGGGGCCGCGAGAAGGAAAAGCTTGCGAAAGACTTGGGAGCTCACGTCTTCATCGACACTGCCACCGAGGACGCAGCTGCGGTCCTGCAGCACATGGGCGGGGCTAGAGCGATTCTCGCAACAGGAACCAGTGGTAAGGCTATGGGAACACTTCTACCTGGGCTTGCAGCCCATGGCAAGCTCATCGTGGTCGGTGTACCGCAGGACCAGATCCAATTGAATGCGTTCCCGCTCGTCTTTGGAGGGCGCTCGATCCACGGGAGCCTGACCGGCACGCCGATTGACGGGGAGGACACCCTTGCCTTCAGCGTCCTGGAGAACATCCGCCCGATGATCGAGACAATTCCTCTGGAACAAGCCGCCGATGCTTATGCCCGCATGATGGAAGGCAAAGCGCGCTTCCGCATGGTGTTGGTTACGAACGCGAGATATCAAACGCTTCAAGACTAGATCGATTTTAGAACTCCGCAATCGATGAAATAGAGAGTATCCGATGAAGAATAACGCAATGGCAATAAGCGTCAGAACACGAATCATCTGCGGTGCGATGGCGATCATCACAATCATTCTAAGCATAGGAGAAAACGCAATGGCACAAACAAAATCAACGGCAGTTGTAAAGAACATCGTTCTCGTCCACGGCGGCTTAGTGGATGGGTCCGGCTGGGAAGGCGTCTACAACGTCTTAAAGAAGGACGGCTACACGGTCACCGTCGTCCAGAATCCGACCATCTCTCTGGCAGACGACGTGGCGTTTACTAAGCGTGCGATCGCCATGCTGAACGGCCCCGTGATACTCGTTGGTCACTCGTATGGCGGCGCTGTCATCACCGAAGCCGGCAACGACCCGAAGGTGGCGGGGCTGGTTTATGTCGCTGCCTTTGCGCTCGACAAAGGCGAATCTGTATCCTTACTGATCAAGGACCCTCCTCCTGGCGCGCCTGTACCGCCGATCCTTCCGCCCGTAGATGGCTTTCTGCTGCTCGACAAGACGAAATTCCCGGCGTCTTTCGCCGGCGATGTGAGCCCGGAAAAGGCCGAATTCATGGCTGACTCGCAAGTGCCGTGGGGTGTGGACGCGCTGGGAGGCACCATCAGCGAAGCGGCATGGAGGGCGAAACCTACCTGGTACCTGCTAACGACCGAGGATAGGATGCTTCCGCCCGATGCGCAGCGGCTGATGTCGAAGCGCGCCGGTGCAACGGTCGTGGAGGTTAAAAGCAGCCACGCCGTATATGTGTCGCATCCACAAGCGGTCGCTCACATCATCGAAGCAGCAGCAAGAGGTGCATTGGTAGCAGCGAAAGAAGGCGCAACGAGTGCTGCCGCAGATTAGGCTTTAAATACCACAACTGGATTCGATGAGGCTTAGGTTTCGTAGCGCGGAATTCATGCCTGCGGAATTCTTTACCTCGTCGATTCCAGTCTGACACTCCAGAGAAACAATTGGACACCGTGCCGGAGTTGCGCTGCGGTGAGCTCAACTGTGCGAGGCAGAGCATAGATGGCCTGAGTTCAACTTGAAGAGAGAGGTGGCGTGGCACCAGCGCTTTCGCACTACGCGCAGGCGTGGTGCGAACACAAGTTGTCAAATCAACCCAACTGCGCTCGGACGAGTTTACTCAGAGAGAGGAATCAATGACAACAATAAAGGCGATTCGGCTGGCTTCGCTGGTCACGGCAATCAATGTCCTGATCGCGAGCGGCTTTTCCATCGCGGCCATCATCCGCCCGCAATACCTGGTCCCTGCCGAATCCGTTCCAACGGAGGCGTCGTTGCTATTGGCGATGTACGCGGCGGCGCCCAGAATTCCTCTGGCTTTGCTCGCATTGGGGGCGATCTACAAGCAGGCGGCGCCTGCATTGCTGATCCTGGGTGCGCTCGCCGGCGCCATGCAATTGCTGGATGCCGGAATCGGTCTGTTTGAGCATGATCTTGGGAAATGCGCTGGGCCGCTCTCTATCGCCATCCTCCAATTCTTCGTGCTGTATCTGCTTCACAGATCCGTGCGGATCATGCCGCGAACCAAGCGCGGATAACCGCCGACGCGATCCCGCTGAGTTCAATTGATTTGGTGGCCAGCGAGGTAGTTGAACCCTCGACGCCAGCCTTTTACCTTAGCATCGCTCTTCTTGCTTCTTGTCGATCCGATTCTCCGTACTACGGCCTTCCCTACGACCCTTCCGGCCTCGCTCACGGTTCATCCTTGCCGGCAAATACAAATATGAGGTCCTCACGACCAGGGTGCGATATACCAGACGTAGTAGGTCCACAGACCGCTGAGCAGAACTGCCGACCAAAGTATCAGTTCCACTCGCATCCACACCCTCCAACGCTTGAAACACAGCCGCTGGGGGAGAATGTGTGTACCGGCCACCATAACGATGTAAAGCCCCAGAAGTTCAGCTGCCATCCCCAGGGCGCCATGAATTGTGGCGACAGTGAAATAACGTTTGTGGAACACTTTCGGAAATATCGGCCCGACCTGCTGGTGAAATGACGGCCACATGACCAATGCGATCATCAACAAATTAAGGAGCAGCACGGTCGTCTGGCAGACCCCATGAGCTGCAT
>Ga0210408_10001168_pt1 | contig 28392 bp, 30 predicted proteins | sample IncBWH4MmetaG_FD_155471 | JGI IMG/M metagenome (GOLD analysis project Ga0210408, IMG submission 155471) | Forest soil microbial communities from Barre Woods Harvard Forest LTER site, Petersham, Massachusetts, United States - Inc-BW-H-4-M | ecosystem: Environmental > Terrestrial > Soil >...
CGCAACCGGCGCGCTTCTCCGGCCACGACATAAGAACGGTTGCCGCGACGGACGGCTCGGCGGCGAAGGTGGCGCTGGGGCCGGCCGCCGTCAGCGTAACCGACAACCTCATCTCGCTCGACTTCAACGCCACCGTGCCCGAACTCGGCGTACCGGGGCAGTGGCGCTCGAACCTCGTCAAGGCGGATTTTGGTCCGCTCGCGGTGGGCGTCATGAGGAACGGCAACTTCACCTCAGTCGTCACGATCGACTCCGCGAAATATCAGCAGTCGGCGTACGAGGCGACGGCCGGCATCATCGACATCCCATTGCCATCCGGCGCGGCCGATCTCTTGCGCAACAACGTGCTCGCGATTCAGGCGCAGGGCCAGACGGTGCTGCTGGAGCAGGCTTACACCGCCGAGACCGACACCCGCGGCATCTACCTCGACCAGAACGGGCAGGCGCAATTCACCGTGATGGTCTGCCGGGCCGGCGTGCCGAGCCCCGGCACCAAGGTGTTGATCGCGCAATATGACTCCGGCCTCAATCTCGTTCCCAACAATCAACAATCATTCGTGACCTTTACCATGGGTGACCGGACGACTGTCACGGTCTCGAGCGGCGGGTCCACTGTCACCAGCAACGTCACGATCGTCAGGACCGACGCGAACGGCAACGCCACAGTCGGCATCTCGGCGCAGAGCCCGGGCTTCCCCGTGCTGGCGTTCTTGCCTTTCACCGGCGACGTGCTGCCGCAGCCTGGCCTCGGCTTCAACTTCATCGACGACGCGTTCTACACCACTGTCCGCGTGTTGCCGTCCGACGACGACGTCCCCCAAGCCTTCGTCGATTGCTGGAACAAGCACCACGATCAGGCGAAGGCGTGGAGCTTCGTCTATTCCAAAATCCTTTACGTCTACGACATGCTCTTCAACGTCATGCTGGAGTACGTCAACCTCGGAAGCCAGACGGCCGTCGAGGGCAGCAGACGCGGCATTTGGCGGTTGATCTCGAAAGAAATGGCGGCGGAAAGCACACAGGCCATGCCGATCACCCGCGACATGTCGGCCGGCAAGCGGCGCGCGCTGCAGCTGTGGATCTATCTCGTGGCCAATGGCTACAATGTCCCAAACTTCAACGTGAACTCGATCCCGCCCAACTGGACTCCCTGACGAGGTTCGGCGGAATGCCGATTCCGGCCGGGTGTTCCTCCGGCAAGCGCCGGTAAAAGCACGATCAAACAAATAGTGGGCCTGTCTGCCTGCGCGCCTGCGCTCCGGCGGGCTCAGGCCGCCCTACGATGCGCCTCTTGCCATTCGCCGCGTCCCCCGCTCCCATACGCGGGCACGAGGCAGGGGTATCGCGGGTGGCGCAGGTTCGGCTTTCCGGAGTGAGCAAGCGCTGGGGCGCGGAGCCCGCGGTCGACAAGGTCAGTTTCACCGCCGAGGCGGGGACCTTGGTGGTGCTGCTCGGGCCGTCCGGCTGCGGCAAGTCGACGACGTTGCGGCTGATTGCCGGCCTCGAAGCGGCGGACGAGGGCTTGATCGAGATCGCCGGGCGCGACGTGACCAACGCACCGCCGGCACGGCGCGGCACCGCGATGGTGTTTCAGTCCTACGCGCTGTTTCCTCATCTTTCCGTGGCTGAGAACATCGTGTTCGGCCTCAAGGTCCGCCGCGTTCCTAAGCCGGAGCGCGCGGCCCGGCTCAAGCGCGCGGCCGAAGTGCTCGGGCTCGAGCGGCTGCTCGAACGCAAGCCGGCGCAGCTTTCCGGCGGCCAGCAGCAGCGCGTCGCGCTCGGCCGCGCCATCGTGGCGCAGACGCCAGTGTGCCTGATGGACGAGCCGCTCTCGAACCTCGACGCGCAGCTGCGCGGCGACATGCGCCGGGAAATCCGCGCGCTGCAGCGCCGGCTCGGCATCACCATGCTCTATGTCACTCACGACCAGGTCGAGGCGATGACCATGGCCGACCGGGTGATCCTCATGCGCGCCGGCCGGATCGAGCAGAACGGCACGCCGGCCGAACTTTACGAACGGCCGGAGAGCGTGTTCGCCGCGCGCTTCATCGGCGCGCCGCCGATGAACGTGTTCCCGGCGGCCGCGCTTGCGGCGAGCCCGGAACTCGCCGCCGGCGCCCCGGCCGGGCGCGATCTTCCCGCGCTGGTGGTCGGCGTGCGTCCGGAATCCCTGCGCCTTGCGGCCACGGGCTTGCCGGCCAAGGTGGCGGCGGCGGAATATCTCGGCGCGGACACGCAGGTCGAGACCCGGCTCGGCGGGGATACCGTCATGGTGCGCACGCCCGGCCGCTGCGCGGTCGCGCCGGGCGAGAGCGTGCACCTGACCTTCGCGCCGGCCGAGGCGCACTGGTTCGATGCGTCATCGCAGCGTCGCGTTGGCTGAGGAAAGTCCAACAACAAAACGGAGGGGAACATGCATCGGCGCAAATTCATGATCGGGAGCGCTGCGCTCGCCGCGGCCGCTGTCGCGCGGCCGGCGATCGTGCGGGCGGCGACGGAAATCTCGTTCTTCTTTCCGGTCGCGGTGGGCGGGCCGATCACGAAAATCATCGACGGTTATGCGGCCGATTTCGAGAAAGAGAATCCGGGGATATCGGTCAAGCCGATCTACGCCGGCACCTATTACGAGACGATCGCGAAGTCGCTCACCGCGCACAAGGCGGGCGCGCCGCCTGCGGTGGCGGTGCTGCTCTCGACCGACATGTTCACCCTGATCGACGAAGAGGCGGTGGTGCCGTTTGACGACTTCGCCTCGGGCGACACCGAGCAGAAATGGATCAAGAGCTTCTTTCCCGCCTTCATGGAGAACAGCCAGACCGGCGGCAAAACCTGGGGCATTCCGTTTCAGCGCTCGACCATCGTGCTCTACTGGAACAAGGAGGCATTCAAAGAGGCCGGGCTCGACCCCGAGACCGCGCCGGCCACCTGGGCGGAGGAAACCGCGTTCGCCGAGAAGCTCACCAGGCGCGACAGCGCCGGCAACGTGTCGCAATGGGGTATGCAGATTCCCTCCTCGGGCTTTCCCTACTGGCTGTTCCAGGGGCTCACCACGCAGAACGACGTGATCCTCGCCAATCCCGAAGGCGACCGCACCTTCTTCGACAAGCCGGCGGTGGCGGAGGCGTTGCAGCGCTGGGTCGACCTCGGACGCAAACAGAAGGTGATGGCGCCGGGCGTGGTCGAATGGGGAACGACCCCGAAGGATTTCTTCGAGCGCAAGATCGCCATGATGTGGACCACGACCGGCAATCTCACCAACGTGCGCGCCAACGCCAAGTTTCCCTTCGGGGTTACGATGCTTCCCGCCAACAAGCGGCGCGGCTCGCCCACCGGCGGCGGAAATTTTTATATTTTCAAGAAGACGGGCCGCGCCCAGCAGGAGGCAAGCCTCAAGTTCGCCCAATGGATGACGGCGCCCGAGCGCGCCGCGCGCTGGAGCATCGACACCGGTTACGTCGCGGTGCGGCCGGACGCCTGGGACACCCCGGCGATGAAGGAATACGTGGCGGGCTTTCCGGCGGCCGCGGTCGCGCGCGACCAGCTCAAATATGCGGTCGCCGAACTCTCGACCCACGACAACCAGCGCGTCACCAAGGCGCTCAACGACGGCCTGCAGGCGGCGCTCACCGGCGCAAAGCCGGCCGACGAGGCGATGAAGGACGCGCAGGCGGAAGCCGAGCGCCTGCTGAAGCCTTATAGATGAAAAATGCGCGGCAGCGGTGCCGCTTGCTTACCCTCCCCTGGAGGGGGAGGGTCGGCGCCGAAGGCGCCGGGGTGGGGTGAATTTGCGAAGCAAGCGACACAAGAAAGATTCACCCCCACCCGACGCGCGCTGCGCGCGCGTCGACCTCCCCCCTCCAGGGGGAGGTAAGCGGCGCGTGTGGCGCGGTCGGCACCAATGACCGTCCGGCGAGACTTTGGTGCGATCTACGGCTGGCTGTTGCTGCTGCCGGCGATGGCGCTGCTCGCGCTGTTCACCCACTGGCCCGCGCTGGCGACGCTCCTCGACAGTTTGTTCTCGACCCCGCGGCCGCGCCGGCCGGCGGCGTTCGTGGGCCTCGCCAATTACCAGGCGATGCTTGCCGATTCGGTGTTCTGGCGCGCGCTCGTCAATAACCTGTGGTTCGCGCTCGGCACCATCCCGGCCTCGATCGCGCTCGCGCTCATCATGGCGCTGTGGGTCAACGACCGCATCGCCGGCCGCGCCGCCGTGCGCATGGCTTATTTCACGCCGACCGTGCTGCCGATGATCGCGGTCGCGAATATCTGGCTGTTCTTCTACACGCCGCAATACGGACTCTTGGAACAGGTGCTGGGACTGTTCGGCGTGCCCGCCCACAACTGGCTCGGCACGCCTTCGACCGCGCTCGCCTGCGTCACCGCGGTCGCGGTGTGGAAGGAGGCGGGCTTTTTCATGATCTTTTATCTCGCCGCGCTCCAGCAGATCCCGCCGGTGCTCGCCGAGGCTTCCGCCCTCGAAGGCGCCTCGCGCCTGACGTTCTTTCGCCGCGTGCAGTTTCCCCTGCTGATGCCGACCACGCTGTTCGTGCTGATCAACGCGGTGATCAACGCGTTCCGCACCGTCGATCATATCATCGTGATGACGCGCGGCGGTCCCGACAACGCGACCACGCTGCTGCTTTATTACATCTATCAGGTCGGTTTCACCTTCTGGGATTCGACCTACGCGGCGACCTTGACCATGGTGTTGCTGGGCGGCCTCGCCGCGACCGCGCTCGGTCAGTACGTCTTCCTCGAGCGGCGGGTGCACTACCGATGAACGCGCAACCCTATGCGCCGCGGGGCGCGGGCCTGGCGCTGGAGACCGCCGGCGCCTGGTTCCTCGCGCTGCTGTGGATATTGCCGCTCGCTTATGCGGTGTGGACCGCGTTTCATCCGGCGGAATTTTCCGCGCGGTTCGATCCGCTCGCGCCGGTGACGCTCGAGAACTTCCGCGTCGCCTGGCGCGCGGCGCCGTTCGCGCGCTACTTCGTCAACACCTTCCTGCTGGTGACGCTCGTCCTCGCCTGCCAACTCGTACTGTGCACGCTCGCGGCGTACGCCTTCGCGCGCTTTTCCTTCGCCGGGCGCGAGGTCGCCTTCGCGCTCGTGCTGCTCCAGCTGATGATCATGCCCGACGTTCTGATCGTCGAGAATTACCGCACCATGGGCCGCATCGGCATTTTGGATTCGATTCCGGCGATCGCGCTGCCCTACGTCGCCTCGGCCTTCGGCATTTTCCTCCTGCGCCAGGCGTTCAAGACCGTGCCGCGCGAACTCGACGAAGCGGCGCGGGTCGAGGGCGCGGGCCCGCTCGGGGTGCTGCTCAAGGTCTACGTGCCGCTGGCGCGGCCGATCTACGTCGCCTACGGGCTCGTCTCGGTGAGCTACCATTGGAACAATTTTCTCTGGCCGCTCATCGTCACCAACTCGGTCGAGGCGCGGCCGGTGACCGTCGGGCTGCAGGTGTTTTCCTCGACCGACCAGGGCATCGAATGGTCGGTGATCTGCGCCGCCACGCTCATGACCGCGGCGCCACTGCTGCTTGCGTTCCTGCTGTTCCAGCGCCAGTTTGTGCAGAGCTTCATGCGCGCCGGAATCAGGTGAAATGAGCAGCCGCCGGGCACGAAAAGGGCGCTTGCCGGGATACCTCCGCCCGGTAGAATCCACCGCCGGGGCTCGCCACATATCGCGCGAATCGGATCAGGCCCCACCGGAGTCCGCCGTCATGCCGCCCTACAGCATTCCGCGCCGTTTCGCCGCGAAAAACGAGGACACGGTCCCGCTCAACTGGCGGCGCGGCATGTTCCGCATGTGGCTCGTGCTGTCGGCCGCGTGGATCATGGGCTGGATCATCGAGTTCCTGGTCTACGGTATCCAGGGCGGGTTCCGCATCTGGAGCGACTTGCTCGCCGTCCCGATCCTGCTGTTCGGACCGCCGGTCGCGGCGTTGATCTTCGGGGTTGCCGTCGGCTGGGCGTTCCGCGGCTTCCTTCCGGGCGAGCAGGGATCAGGAAATCAGGGATCAGGGATCAGGGATCGGGCATCGGGATCCCCAGGGATCAGGGATCAGGCATCAGGGATCGCGGATAAAGACTGATCCCTGATTCCTGATCCCTGATGCCTGATTTGCTGATCCCTGATACCCAGGAATCGGGTGGTTTCGTTTCGCCCGCGTGCGCATGTATCCTCCGACAAACAAATGGAGGAACATGATGAGCTTTCGCATCACCGGTTTGCCGGCCGAGGATTTCGCCCCGCTGTTCGCCCTCTCGGACGAGGCGCTTGGGGCGCGCGGCGCGGTGCGGCGCATCGCAGACGGGCGCAACCCCGGCTATCCCTGCCGCGTCAGCCTGACCGACTCGCGCGCCGGAGACGAGCTTTTGCTCGTCAACTACGAGCATCATGCAGCCGACTCGCCTTACCGCATGCGCTTTGCGGTCTACGTGCGCAAAGGCGAGGAGCGTTACGACGAGATCGACCGGATCCCCGAGCAGCTGCGGCTGCGCACGCTCGCCGTGCGCTCGTATGACGCCGGCGCGATGATGGTCGGCTGGGAGCTGGTCGAGGGGCGCGAGTTGGAAACGGCGATCGCGCGGTTGTTTGCCGATCCGCGCGCGGCCTATCTACACGTCCACTACGCCGGGCCCGGCTGCTATGCGGCCCGCGTGGACCGGGTGTGACTCTTCACCTCTCCCCGCTTGCGGGGAGAGGTCGCCCGCCGAAGGCGGGCGGGTGAGGGGGAGTTTCCACTGGCGTCGCGCTTCTGATAGTCCCCCTCATCCCGACCCTCTCCCCGCAAGCGGGGAGAGGGAGTCCACGAGGAACCGCATCTCGGCGGCGGCGTCCGGGCCGGAGAACGTCAGCGCCAGTTCGCTGACGCCGGCCTGTGCGTAAGCAGCGGCCTGGCGGCGGCAGTCCTCGGCGTTGCCGGCGAGCGTGAAGGCCGCAACGAAGCGCTCGTCGAGCGCGGTTTCCGCGCGCTCGCCGGCGGCAAGCCGCCCGACGGCACCCGCGAAATCCGCTTCGGAAATGCCGCTGCCCGAAAGCAGCGCCGCTCTTGCCGCCGGCAGCCGCTGCCCGAGCCGCCAATAGGCCGGCAGCATGTCGGCGACGGCGTTCCGGGCGAGACGTTGCGCCTCGTCGCGATCGGCGCCGGGAAAGCACGCGACGTACTGCACCACGTCGAGCGGCTCGGCGCGGCCGGCGGCGCGCGCGGCCGTCTGCAGCTTCTGCACGGCGCCGGCCGCAAACACGACCGTGCACATGTTGGAAACGATCAAGCCGTCGGCAAGCTCGCCGCACGCGCGCAGGCTGCGCTCGCCGCGGCCGGCCATGAAGATCGGGATGTCGGCGCGGGCGCGATAGTCGAGCCTGACTTTGTTTATCTGGAAAGCCGCGCCGGCGTGGCTCACTTCCTCGCCGCGCAGCAGCGCGCGCACGATGATCACGGCCTCGCGCAAAGTGGTGAGCGGCCGACCATTGGCAAAGCCCATCCGCTCGACGGCAACGGCGATGCCGGAACCGATGCCGAGCCGCACGCGGCCTTGCGCCAATTCGTCGAGCGCGCCGATTTCCATCGCGATCAAGGTCGGATGGCGGTTGTACGGGCTGAACACGCCGGGGGCGATTTTGATCGTGCGGGTGGCGACCGCGCAGGCGGCTGCCGCCGGCAGAATGCCGCGGTTGAACGGATTCTCGGCGAACCAGACGCCGTGCAGTCCCGTTTCTTCCGCCGCTCGCGCCTGCGCCACGCATTGCTGCGGCGTCAGTCCGCCGTGCAGGCGCAGGCTCAGGCGCGGGTATTTGTCCACGGATATTTAGACGCCGCCCGGCCGCGGGCCGGAATCACCCGGCGAGAAATGCGCGTGGATGACGCGCCACTGCCCGTCCTCCTTGCGGAACACCATGGTCGAGCGCGAGACGAACTCGCTGTCGTCGTATTTGAGATCGCGTACCGGTGGCTCCTTGCCGGTCCAGCGGCGCCGCGTCTTGCGATGGCACCACACGACGGCGAGATCGTCCGTCACCGTGCCGCCGATGTCATAAGGCGTCCAATACGAGGACTGCACGTTCGCGCCGTAGAACTTCCACAGCCGCGTCCAGTGCTCCCGCCCGTTGTAGGTATGGCCGTTGAGATTGAAGTAGGTCGCCTGCGGCGCCGGGCTGAACAGCGGCTGAAGATTTTCCCAATCGAACCGCGCGTTGACGTCGAGATAGGCCTCGTGCAGGCGGAGTATTTCCGTGCGGTCTTCGTCACTCCCACCAAGAAGGGCGTCGGTCATTGCAGTCGGTCCGCAGGGTGGGCTAAGGCCGCGTAGCGCAAGCGCAGCGGCCGTGCCCACCAACGATGAGCCTCTCCAAACAAATGGTGGGCACGGCGTCGCGTTCGCTCCGCCTTAGCCCACCCTACGGCGATCGTGCGTTATTGCGGCACTTCGCCCTTGAGCATGAGGCGATAGAGGTAGCGCCGCTCGTTCATGTCGTAGTCGGGATTGGCCTGGTGCATGACGCTGCGGTTGTCCCAGATCACCCAGTCGCCGTAGCGCCACTGGTGGCGGTATTCGTATTTCTTTTGGGTCGAATGGCGCATCAACTCGTCGATCAGCTTGAGCGCGTCCGCGTCCTCCATGCCCTCGATCGATTCGATGCGCACGGGATTCAAATAGAGCGCCTTGCGGCCGTTGTCCGGATGGGTGCGCACGATCGGATGCACGCCGGGCGGCGGCACGTCGCGCAGGCTGTCCGCCGTGATGCTGCCGAGCGGGCGCGGGCTGTATTTGCTCAAGTAGACGTGCACGGCCTTGAGCCCGTCGAGGCGCGTCTTGGTGTCCGCCGGCAGGTCGTCGTAAGCCTCGTGCATGTTGACGTATTGCGTGTCGCCGCCCTTCGAGGGCAGCTCGACCGCATAGAGCATCGTCGCCTTGGGCGGGCGCGGATGATTGGAATGGTCGGTGTGGAAGGTCTCCCCCGGGATGATGCGCCGCCCGTTCACGATCTCGTCGTTCGAGACGTAATAGACGTCCGGGTGGCCGGGGATGTGGTGCTCCTTCTTGTCGTGCTGCTGCAGTTCGCCGAACACCTGGGCGGCGACCTTGAACTCTTCCGGGCCGAAGTGCTGGTCGCGCATCACCAGCACGTGGTGCTCGGCGAAGGCGTCGTTGAGCGCGGCGCGGGCCTCGGCGTCGATCGGCCGGGTAAAGTCGAGCCCGACCACCTCGGCGCCGGTATGGCCGGTGAGCGGCGTGATGGTGAAGGACGGCATGGTTTCCTCCCTACTCCGTGGTCCGTAGGGTGGGCTAAGCCGCCGAAGCGTAGCGGCGGCGGCGTGCCCACCATTTGTTTGCTCCGCGTGGGCACGCGCGCCCATCGGCGCGCTTAGCCCACCCTACAACCGTTACGCGGCTTCCACCTCCACCGCGGTGTCGTTGAAACAGGCGCCCTGGCCGATGTCGGCGCGCAACTCGGCGGAGACGAGGGCACTGATGGTGTTGCCGGTCGGGCTCGTGGCGAGCCAAGCGCCTTTTTCCGAAGCGACCACGCCGGGCGCGACCGCCTCGGTGACCTGGAGCGGCAGGATCACGGCGCCGCGCTCGTTGAATACCCGCACGCGCTTGGCGCCGTTGAGGCGGCGCGCCGCGGCGTCGCGCGGATTCATAAAGAGCGGCGGCGCCTCGTCCGGCGTGCCGCCCGCGCCGAGCAGAGTCGAGGAGATGCGCTTGTCGGAGGCGGGCGAGATGAGCGCGAGCGGGAATTTCGCGTGGTCGCGCGGCCGGTAGCTCGGCAGCCGCGCGGCTTCGCCCCAGCGCTTCGCCAGGGTCTCGGAGGCAAGCTCGACCTTGCCCGAAGGCGTTCCCGGGACGACGTTGTCGAACAACGCGAGCGGCCGGCCGTCGGGCCCCATCATGCGCAACGCCGTGCGGGGCGAGATTTCGCTCGCCCTGACGCCCTGCATGCGCGGATCGGCGTTGTCGATCGCTTCGTCCATCAGTTCGCGGTCGCTCGCCTTGAAGCAGGGATCGTCGAAGCCGAAGCGGGCGGCGAGGCGGCGGAAGATTTCCGTGTTGGGCAGCGCCTTGCCCACCGGCGGGAGCGCCGCTTCGGCGCGCTGGAGCCAGTGGTGGCCGTAGGCGGCGTAAAGGTCGTCGCATTCGAAATGGGTCGCGGCCGGCAACACCACGTCGCAGTGGCGCATGCTCTCGGTCATGGCGATCTCGATGCCGACGTAGAAAATATCCTCGCGCGCAAGCCCGCGCTGAATGCGCGCCTGGTCGGGATGCACCACGATCGGATTGTGATTGTAGATGAACACCGCGCGCAGCGGCGGATCGAGGTCGTCGCGCTCGAGGTGGCGCCCGACGTCGAGAATGTTGAGCGTGCGTGTGCCCGGCGGGATCAGGTCGGTCCGCGTGAGCCGGTCGGCGGTCTTGGGAAAGGCAAAACGCGAGCCGAGCACGATGCCGTTTTTGGCGTCGAGTTTGCCCAGGAGCGCGGGGAGCGCGATGGCGACGCGCACCGCGCTGCCGCCGTTAAGGCCGCGCTCGAGCCCGTTGCCGGGCGTGATCACCAGCGGATCGGCCTCGGCCATCCAGCGCGCGAAGGTGCGGATGTCGTCGGCGGAAACGCGGCAAAGTTCGGCAGCTTTCGCGAGCGGCCACGCGCGCGCCGCCGCCATGTATTCGTCGTAGCCGAGCACGTGGACGGCGATGAAATCGCGGTCATGCGCGCCGAGCCGCTCCAGCTCGAGCGCGAGCGCGAAGCCAAGCACGACGTCGGTGCCGGGCAGGGGCGCGAGATGCAAATCCGCCTGGGCGGCGATCTTCGTGCGCAGCGGATCGATCACCACGAGCTTTCCGCCCTTGCGTTTGGCCGCGCGCGCCTGGCGCACGATATGAAGGTTCGAGACCGTGGCGTTGTTGCCCCAGATCACGTTGAGCGCGGCTTCGCCCGCCGCCTCCGGACCGATGCCGGGCGCGCTGCCGTAGGTGCCGAACCACGCCTCGCTGCGCACCGCGCCGCACAGCGCGCCGCGGAAGAGCTGCGTCGCGCCGAGCTTGTGGAAGAAGCGCAGCGACATCGAGTCGTAGTTGAGCATCCCGTGCGGGCCGGCGTAATTGAGCGGCATCACCGCCTGCGGGCCGTAACGTTCGATCACGGCGGCGACGCGCGCATGAATGAGGTCGAGCGCCTCGTCCCAGGTGATGCGCTCGAACTCTCCCGAGCCGCGCTCGCCGGTGCGGCGCAGCGGATGGGTGAGCCGGCCGGGCCCGTGCACGAAGGCGTCGGAATGGTGCGCCACCTTGGTGCAGATGACGCCCTCGGTGTAGGGCAGGGTTTTCGAGCCGCGTACCTTGACCAGGCGGCCGTCGTCGACCGTGACGGTCAGGCTGCAGGTGTCGGGGCAGTCGAGGGTGCAGACGCTGGCGCGCTCGACGAGGGTCATGGCCGGGCTCCGGGCGGATTCGATTGGCGGGAAATTAGCACGTCGAGGGGGCGAATTGCGAATGCCCCGAGCTCCACTCGGCTTCAGTTATTGTCATGGCGGCCATAAGGAAAATTGGTGAGACGCCGTGAGTCCGCAGGGTGGGCTAAGGCGGAGCGGAGCGACGCCGTGCCCACCATCCATCGTCACGAACCATCGTTGGTGGGCACGCGGTCTCCGCTTCGCTCCGCCCGCTTAGCCCACCCTACGGTTTACGATCAGGCATCGGCGGCATGTAATCCGTGATCAGCCGCGCGCCGCGCTGGAACGTCAGATAATCCCACAGCCATTCGAACGCGACCATCAGCCGATGGCGCGTACCGATCAAAAAATAAATGTGGATGAGGCTCCAGAACAGCCAGCCGAGGAAACCGCGCAGCCGGAACCGGCCGATCGAAACGATCGCCGCGCGCCGCCCGATGGTGGCAAGGTCGCCGTAGTGGTGGTAGCGGAACGGCCCGGGCGGGCCGCGGCCGGCGACGCGCGCCGCGATGACGCGGCCGACGTAGCGGCCCATCTGCTTGGCGGCCGGCGCGATGCCGGGGACCGGCCGGCCGTCGGAGCGGGCGACACGCGCCACGTCGCCGACGGCGTAGACGTTCGCTGCCCCGGGCACCTCGAGGTCCGGCGCCACCGCGATGCGCCCGGCCTTGTCATGGGGAACGCCGAGCCAGCTCGCCGCCGGGGAGGCCATCACGCCCGCCGCCCACACGATGGTCGCGCCTTCGAAGCGACGCCCGTCCGCCGTGGCAACCCCCATCGCGTCGCACGCGGCGACCGCAGTCGACGTGAGTACCTCGACCCCCATGCGCTCCAAGGTGCGATGGGCGTAGCCAGCAAGGTCTTGCGGAAATGTCGGCAGAATGCGCGGGCCGGCCTCGATCAGGAGGATGCGCGAGGTGCGCGGGTCGATGCGACGGAAGTCGCGCGAGAGCACGTAGCGCGCGACCTCGGCGCAGGCGCCGGCGAGTTCGACCCCGGTGGGGCCGCCGCCGACAATAAGGAAATTCATCAGCCGCCGCCGCTCCGCCTCGTCCGGCGATACTTCGGCGGCCTCGAACGCGCGCAGAAAACGCCTGCGGATCTCGGTCGCATCCTCGATGCGCTTCAAGCCCGGCGCAAAAGGCGCCCAGTCGTCGTGGCCGAAATAGGAATGGGTCGCGCCGGTTGCGATCACCAGATAATCGTAGTTGAACGGCGCGGTGCGATCGGTGCGCACCTCCTTCCTCGCCGTGTCGATCGCGGTCACGGCCGCCATGACCACGCGGGCGTTTCTTTGCCTCGACAAGATCGAGCGGATCGGCCAGGCGATGTCGGCGGGCGAGAGCGCCGCGGTCGCGACCTGATAGAGCAATGGCTGAAAGCAGTGGTGATTGAGCCGGTCGATGACCATCACATCGACGGGAGCGCTGCGCAGCGCCTTGGCGGCTTCGAGCCCGCCGAATCCCGCGCCGACGATGACGACGTGCGGACGGTTTGCCTTCAAGGGTGATCCCTCGATCGTAGGGCGGGCTAAGGCGGAGCGAATGCGACGCCGTGCCCACCATTTGTTCGCGAGGCCCGTCGGTTGGTGGGCACGTCGTCGGCGCTGGCGCGCCTCCGCCTTAGCCCACCCTACGGCGCATGCATTATGTTTATGTATTATAGTAACGCGCCGAAACGGGGGAGGATCGCATGGGCAAATATGCCGCGCTCGCGCTGCTGGCTGCGCTTCACATCGTAGCGCCCGCGCAGGCGCAGGAAGTCACGTTGCGCGCGGTCACCGCGTTTGCCGAGAAAACGACCTATTCGCGCGGCTTCGAGAGCTTCGTCGAGCGCGTGAACGAGGCCGGCAAGGGCGTCATCCGCATCAACTACATCGGCGGGCCCAAGGCGATGCCGCCGTTCGAGGTCGGCAACGCGCTCAAGAACGGGGTCGTGGAGATTGCCAACGTCACCGGCGCTTTCTACACGAATCTGCTGCCCGAGGCGGACGCATGGAAGCTCACCCAGCGCCCGATGGCGGAACTGCGCAAGAACGGCGGCTACGATTATATGGCCGCGCTTTATGCGCAGAAGATGAACGCTACTCTCCTCGCGCGCCTCGTCGACGACAATCCGTTCCACCTTTATCTCAATAAGCGCATCGCCGCCCCGGATCTCAAGGGCCTCAAGCTGCGCATCACGCCGGTCTACCGCGACTTTTTCCAGGCGCTGGGCGGGACCGTGGTGCAGACCGCCCCGGGCGAGGTCTATACCGCGCTCGAACGCGGCGTCGTCGACGGATACGGCTGGCCGATCACGGGAATCTTCGACCTCGGCTGGAACGAGCGCACCAAATACCGGGTCGATCCCGGCTTCTATTCGGCCGAGGTTTCCATCCTGATCAACAAAACCGTGTGGGACGGGCTCACCCCGGCGCAGCAGGCGGTCCTGCGCAAGGCGGCCGAGGAGGGCGAGGCCGCGGCCGCGCCGACCTTCGCCAAGGACAACGCGGCCGAAACCGAGCGGCAGACGCGCGCCGGCATCGAGGCGATCACCTTCGACCCCGCCGGAACCAAACATTATCTCGACGTGGCCTACGAGGCGGGCTGGGCCGGCGTCATTCGCCAAAGTCCCGAGCACGGACCCAAGCTGCAGGCCTTTTTCGCCAAGCCGCGATGACGGGCACGCCCCGCCGTTAGACGATGAATCGTTCCTCCGAGCTTTACGGTCGCCTGCTCGACGGCATGCTCGTGGCCGCGTGCCTGCTGCTGTTGGCGATCACCTTTCTGATCGGCCTCGACGTGCTGCTGCGCAACGTCGGCGCCGACGGCATCGCGGCGAGCAACGAACTCTCGGAAGACGGGCTCTATCTCATCACCATGCTGGGGGCGCCCGGCCTGTTGCGGCGCGGCCAGCACATTCGCGTCGACATCGTGCTGCGTCTCGTTCCACCGAAGCTCGGCTGGGCGATGGAGTGGCTCGGCGACGCAACCGGCCTCGCGTGTTCGCTGTTCTTCGTCTGGTACGGCGCGCGCGCGACCGCCGCGAGCTACTTCGCCGGCTCGCTCTCGATCAAGACGCTGATCTTCCCCGAATGGTGGATGCTGGCGCCGACGCCGATCTGCTTCCTGCTGGTGGCGGTCGAATTCGTTTTCCGGATGCGCCTGCTGGCGCAGGCCGAGCGTGCGCCGCGCCCGGACGCGGTCTCGGCCTCCTGAGCGGCGTCCTCATGCCCTCCTGGCACATCGGCGCGCTGCTGCTGCTCGGCGGTTCGACCGTGCTGCTGTTCGCCGGCGTGCCGGTCGCGTTCTCCTTCCTGGCCGTCAATATCGTCGGGGCCGCGCTGTTCCTTGGCGGCGCCGCCGGACTCGAGCAGATCGTGCGCAACAGCGTGGTGGCGGTGGCAAACTTCTCGCTCACGCCGATCCCGCTGTTCGTCCTCATGGGCGAAATTTTGTTCCACACCGGCCTGGCGCTGAGCGTGATCGAGGGGATCGAGCGGCTGATCAAGCAGGTGCCGGGGCGGCTCGCGGTGGTGGCGGTCGTCGCCGGCACGGTGTTCTCGGCGATCTCCGGCTCGACCATCGCGACCACCGCCATGCTCGGCTCGCTGATGCTGCCGGTGATGCTCGCGCGCGGGTATCACCCGACCATGGCGACCGGCCCGATCATGGCGATCGGCGCCGTCGACATGCTGATCCCCCCCTCCGCGCTGACGGTGCTGCTGGGAAGCCTCTCGGGCATTTCCATCTCCAAGCTCTTGATCGGCGGCGTCGTGCCCGGGCTCATCCTGAGCGCGGCGTTCGTCGGCTACATCGTCACGCGCGTGCTGCTCGACCCGAAGCTCGCCCCCGCCGCCGCGATCGAACCGCGCGCGGGCTGGGCCAAGTACCGGCTGCTCGTGCTCTACGTGCTGCCGCTGATCTCGATTTTCGTCGTGGTGATCGGCGCCATGTCGGGCGGAATAGCGACGCCGACCGAATCCGCCGCGCTCGGCGCCATCGCCACGCTCGCGCTCGCCGCCGCTTATCGCGCGCTCTCGTTGAAGGCGCTCATGGCGGCGCTGCGCGGCACCGTCGGCATTTCCGCGATGATCCTGTTCATCATCCTCGGCGCCACGACCTTCTCGCAAATCCTCAGCTTCTCCGGCGCCACCGAAGGCATCGTCTCGGCGGTGTTTGCCCGCGGCCTCTCGCCCGCGGCGATTCTCGCCGGCATGCTGTTGCTGCTGATTTTCCTCGGCCTGTTCGTCGACCAGGTGAGCATGATGCTGATCACGCTCCCGGTATTCATGCCGATCCTGCAGCGGCTCGAGATCGATCTCATCTGGTTCGGGATACTTTATCTGATCTGCATGCAGATCGGCCTGCTGTTGCCGCCGCACGGACTGCTGCTGATGACCATGAAGGGCGTGGCGCCGCCGCAGGTGACCATGGCGCATATCTTCCGCGCGGTGGTGCCCTACATCGCCATGAGCCTGTTGCTGCTACTGTTGCTGATCGCCTTCCCACTGGTGGCGACCTGGCTGCCGGCGCTGTTGGGGTAGACAACCCACGCTCGTCATCGCCCGCGAAGGCGGGCGATCCAGTAACCACAGGCCTATCAAATAAACCTACGGCCGGTGGTTACTGGATGCCCCGCTTTCGCGGGGCATGACGAATCCGGAGAATGGGCTACAGTTTCTCCGCCACCGACGGGCAGGGGAAGGCGGACTGGAGCGCTTGCGTCACCGCGAGCGCGGCGTTGTCGGGGAGGTCCTTGCCCTGGGCGTCGGCGTAGCGCACGAACGCCCGCACGATATCGAGCATGGTCGCCCGATCGGGCGGGCAAATCCCCAGCACGCGCCGCCCGTTCGCATCGGCCAGCGCCGCGAAATCCTGAACCGCCTGCATGTAGCCCCAGCAGGTGAGCGCCGGTTTGCTGAGCGGGATGCGGATCTGCTCGCCGCGACCGTGCTTGCCCTTGAGCAGTGTCTGACACTGGCCGGCAAGCTCGCGCGCACCCGCATGGGCATCGCGCGGCATCGCAGCGAACAGCAGCGCCAGGATCAGTCCCACTGCGCGGACCATCATCCACCTGCCAGGAGCCATCCGAAGAATTGGGCGTCTCGAATATCTCATTCAAGAAACGTTCGTCGCACCGACGTGAGTCGCCTCCGCGACTCTTTGCCGCTTGGCCGCCCCGGGCCCGGAACACCGCCTGCGGCAACCGCGCCGTCTCGATGGGCGGGCTCCAAGAAGGGCCGAAGCAGGTGGCCTTTTCGGCAGCATATCAGGTTATTTCGCGGCGTGGCCGTGCTGGCGTTCCAGCAGGAACCGCGCCAGCAGCTCGGCGGCCCAGCGGTGGCCCTGCGCATTCCAGTGGCCGTCCCGGAGGAAATGCCAGCCGGCCGGGTGGGCGGCGCCGTACCAAATGGTCGGGATCGAACGTTCAGTGAGAATGCGCCGCCATATCGCGGCCTTCGCCGGCATCACGTTGAACTCGCCGCTCATCAGAGCAACGAGCTGGAAATTCTCGCGGCGCGCCAGTTCGGTCCACTGATCCATCGCGTGTTCGGTGGCAGATACAGCCAGATCAAGCGCTCGCGGCCACGGGCGGCGCTCGAATGCGTCATCGATGTCGCTGGCCGCTATGGGCCAGTTCGCGAGGAGCGCAGCGAGCTTTGGATCGCGGCTGAGCGCACTTAGGTAATCCGGCAGCGGATCAGCACGGGCGCTGCCGGCGAGCAGCGCATGCAGTCGTGGATAGTTCCAACTCGTCAGATGGAGCAAATATCCGTAGAACGTGCTGCAGCCAGCTTGCCCACGCGGGCGGGGGCGGCGATGGCCGGCGCGGCAGCGCAGTTGCGTTTGCAACCGGCGCGATCTGCTCCCATCCCTCCTCGGTCGGACGGATTTCAAGATAGGAGGGGGTGTCGGGCGAAACCCCGTCCTGCAGCGCCTGCATGAGCCATGAATTGTTTTTCAGATCATTATAAACGATCACCAGCACAACGACGTTTGGATGCAACGCCAGGCCGAAGCGCTCGAAAAGTGCGAGCTCCTGGACCTGACCGAGACCCGATATTCCCCATGCTACGACGCTCGCATCGACGCCGGCGGCGGCAAGGTTCTGGCGCAGGACATTTTGGACCTTGTCCGTTGGAGTGACCTGCGTGGCTTCGACGAACGAATCGCCGACAAGTGCAACGCGCAGTTTGTCTTTGATCGCCTCAAACGATAGCGGCTCGGCATCGAGAAAGCCCATACTGTTGGCGCGCTGCTCGACGCAGTAGTCGAATCGGTCGGTGTCGAGCGTGACGGCGTTCGGTTTATGAATGCTCCCAAAGCCCGGCACGAACGACCAGGGCACGATGCGGCCGGCGGTCGTGCAAGGAAATGCGAGGCGCGCGGCAATCTCCGCGGCGCCGAGAAAGGCGGCGAGTAGGCCGATGTTGACGAGTATGACAAACGCCCAGCGGCGCATGGTACCTCAAGGACGAAGTGAGTTGCCTCGTTTTAGCACAGGCGCCGTCCGGGGAATGGAAGAGGGTGCGGCCGAGCCGATTACCGAGCGGGCTACGCGTCGACCTTCTCGGCGTCGTGCACGTCGACGCGGCTGCCGGCGCGGCCCTCCAACAGCTCGACCTTCCGGGTCAGTTCCTGCAGCGCTTTAATCAACAGCGGCACGAGGGTCGTGTAGCTGACGCCCCATGCCGGCATGTCCGATGCGAGTTTGGACACCCCATCATCCCCATTTGTGCGTACGGCTTCGGGAATGGGCGAGTGGAGTTCATGCGCAATAATGGTCGGTTTCTTGATTCCTTCCGAAATAAGAACCGCGTCACGCACCTTTATTTTCAGCAAGTCATCGAGCCCGTATCTGGTGTCACCTTCGATATCGCGCCTTAGACGCCGATCTGATACGTCGGTGGAGTCGACAGATGACAATACGCCTGTTCCGGTGACGGAAAAGCCATTGGCATCAATATGCACAACGGGGGCAATGACACGGGGAGCAAGCCCGCCACCGCGCCCGCCTCATTGTAGGCGGGTATCACCGCTGAAACCGACAAGATGCTGTGCCCCTTGCGAACCCGGTGCCAATCCCGGCAATGGCCGGCGTCGAGGTATTATTATACTGCTCGCGATGGCCTGCTTTCGATCGACATCCGTAGCATTTGACAACACCGCCCTGATGAAGGGTATTGGCGCCAAGATAAGCCGACGGCGGGAGCGGTCGTGTCAGAGGCCCAACATTATCATCCGTACCGCGCCTCGCTGCTGTCGCGAGAGCAACTGCGCACCCTTACCCAGCTCCGTCCCGCGATCGCGATGCGGGACACCGTGATCGGATGGCTCTGCATTCTCGCCGCCTGGGCCGCAGTCGCGCTCTATCCCGGGGTATGGGTGGTCGCGATAGCGGTCATCGTCGTCGGCACCAGCTACTACGCGCTCGCCATTGTCGGCCATGACGGGCTGCACCGCCGGCTGTTCGAGTCCGTCGAGCGCAGCGATCTTTGGAACGATCTGTTCATCATGGGGCCGGTCGGCGCCATCACGCGTATCAATCGCGCGAACCACATGGAACATCATCGCGCGACTTGCCTGCCGCATGATCCGGACCGACACAAATACTTGCACGAGCACAAGGAAGGCTCGCTGAATCTCGCGTTCTTCCTTTCAGGCCTGCAAAGCCTCTATCCGTCACTCGCCAATATTTTCTTGTCGTCCGGGCGCAAGACCGAGGCAGCGCAGTCAAAAGAGCGCTATCGCCCGCGCGACCTTGCGATCCTGCTCGGATGGCAGGTCGCCTTGATCACCGGGCTGACCTGGTGGATCGGCTGGTGGGCCTATCCCGTGCTCTGGCTTCTTCCGGTCTATCTATTCGCCTACCGCGCCGACCTCGTGCGCGTTTTCTGCGAGCACGCGATGCTGATGTCCGATTCCGAGGCGGACGAGCACAGGCGCATGATCACCTATACCAGCAACTGGCTGGAGCGGCGCTTCTTTGCTCCGCACAACATGAATTTCCACACAGTGCATCACCTCTGGCCGAGTATTCCCTATTACAATCTGCCCGCGGCGGACCGGCTGATCCGGGACTGGGTCGCGCGAAAGGGCGGAGACGATAACCTGATCTGGCGCCGCTCCTATTTCGGCTTCATTGTCGGTTATTGGCGCTGGCGGCGCCGCAAGCTGGAACCGGTGCCAGCGCTCGGATGACCCTGCAAGTTCCGTCCGCACCCGCGGCGCCGGAAATCGCGACTGAGGCCATCCCGCATTGCCCAACCTGCGGCGGCAACCGGCGCACGGCGTTCGCGCGCGGACACGACTATGAACTCGAAACGTGCCGGAACGAATGGCAATTCTGGCAGTGCAGCGCTTGCGCGACCGTGTGGCTTGACCCGCGACCTGAGACCTCCACGCTCGGTGTCATCTACCCGGCGAGCTACTACGCCTACCAGATGGACAAGATTTCCCCGATCGCGCGGAAGGGGAAAGCGATGCTCGATCGCCTGAAATTCCGCTCCATTCTTGCTCACACCGGCGCGCCCAAATCATTTCTCGATATCGGCTGCGGCGATGGCCGCTATCTCGATTTTTTCGCGCAGCGCGGCATTCCCAAGAGCAGAATCTACGGCCTCGAGCTGAGCGAGGAGCCGATCAGACTCCTGCGGGAACGTGGCTACCAGGCTTTCCAGCGGCGTGTCGAGGAATGCACGGAAATCGCCGACGGCAGCATCGACCTCGCGACCATGTTCCACGTGATCGAGCACGTTGCGGATCCGTTGCGGGTCGTGCAGCAGATCGCCCGCTGGCTCTCGCCGAACGGCTGCCTGGCAGTGGAGACGCCCAACATCGATTCCTGGGATGCGCGGCTGTTCAAGGATCGGTGGTGGGGCGGGTACCATATTCCACGGCACTGGACGCTGTTCCAGGCGGATAGCCTCGCCCGGCTCATGAACGCGGCGGATCTCGAAGTGGCTCATGTCTCCTATCAGACCGGCCATTCCTTCTGGATGTACTCGCTGCACCACGTGCTGCGATATGGAACGCGCAGCGGCAAGGCAGTCGCCCCGTTGTTCGACCCGGTGCGCTCGGTCATACCCCTGGTGATGTTCACCGGCTTCGACATCTCGCGACGGATGATCGGGTTCAAGACTTCGTCCATCCTGATGATTGTGCGACGGAGAATGGGCGCCGGCGGCTACGCAACATCATGACGAGTGATGTCAACATGCCGTGCCCGTCACAATCTCGACCCACGAAGGTCAATGCGCAATACAATCTGGCGGCCCCGAATCGCTGGCAAACCGCATCACCACACGCCAGCGGCGCAAGATGTTTACCGATTTCGTGGAGGGAATGAATGTCTCGCCAGCCGACACTCTGCTCGACGTCGGCGCCACCACCGACCGCCTCTGCGAGCATTCCAACTATCTCGAAGCATGGTGGCCTCACAAGGATCGGATAACCGTAATCGGGATCGACGATTGCGGGTTCCTCGAAACGCTCTACCCCGGCTCCGTTTCGTTCAGGCAGATGGTTGCCGTCCTTTCGCCGACAACTCGTTCGATTTCGTCCATTCGAGCGCCGTGATCGAGCACGTGGGCGACCACGGCGGGCAAACGCGGCTTCTGTCCGAGCTATGGCGGGTTGCGCGCCGCGGCGTGTTCGTCACCACGCCGAACCGCTGGTTTCCGGTGGAGGCGCACACCATGCTGCCGCTGCTGCATTGGCTGCCCCCACGATGGTATCGCGCGATACTGCGGCGGATCGGCCTGCCGTTCTTTGCGTCCGAGGCGAATCTGAACCTGCTGTCGCGGCGGGAGCTCAGCCGCCTCGCGCGCGCGGGCGGCATCACTGACTTTTACATTCTCACCGTTAATCTGTTAGGGCTGACCAGCAATCTTATCTCGGTGGCCCACAAGGATTTGCCGCTCACGCAAACCAGGCAAATGCCTGGCGCGGCGGGCAACGCCGAAGCCGACGGGGCGCCTGCGGTCACTTGATCTAGCCCGATCGGCGGTCCGCCGCACGGGCCGCGCAGCGTGATCCTCTGCGAGCGGAGCGGCGGCTGTGGTCTTGGAGCCGCACGACTGCTTGGCGCCGGGTGAAGGAAGTGATGGTAGCTGCTCATATCACTGGAGCGTGCGCCATGCCGAAAGGGCTTCGGCACGGATTCGCTGTTGCGGCTTTCCAGACAAGGGTTCCGCCGCACCTGATCCAACGCTGGCTCGGCCATGCGTCGATCCGCACCACGTCAGTCTACAGCGACGTGATGGGTCGTGAGGAGTGATCGATCGCCGCCCGCATGTTGGCGAGATTGATGTGGTACGGGTGACTCGGAAGAAACCTGATTATGTTCCCGTTTCGTTCCCGGAGCGCGTCGCGCACGTCCGCCGCCTGGTTGATTTTCCGTGCATTCGGGTCCGCTTGTGCCGCGACCTGTGCAAGCGGGCGGGTACATATCGTTTTGGCAAGGCTCGGCGTGAAGTACGGATCAGAGATTCTGTTCGACGATCTCATCGTGCGGCTGTCGTCGGATTGCCCCTGGCGGGATGACCCGGGGGAGGGGTGCGGAGGTCCCGTTCGCCATTGCGTCTTGCCAAACCATTCAGTTCAACCGGAGGGAAGGATTGTAATATCGAAAGTAGGCCTGCTGAACACGTTTTCTCAACGTGCGCTCCGGGTCCCTACCAGCAAACAAAAGATCCAAAAGGAAACGGCTTTCGCTATCATCAATAAGGCCGTTTTCCCAAAGAATGTCGGGGACCTCAAAGCAATCCCACATACCCATGAATACGATCAAGAGATCGACGTTTAACATATTGCCCAAAGGCGTGCGCCGGATCGTACGGGCATCCTCGGGGACGCGTTCTTGCAAGGCCATTTCTGTCAGCTTGCGCGTGATTGCCATACTGATTTCTCGATCCACGATCCATTGTTCTGCGCAAAAAAGTCGCGTGACAATCATGTGGTGCAAAGTCAGCTCAAGTTGACCGCGGTCCATTTAAGTCCAATCTCTCATTTGTTTTCTTGATACCCCGGCTGATCCGATCAGGGTTGATGAGGACTGTGCTCCGCAGCCGAGGACAGAGGTGAACTTGGCCGAAGGCCTGCGGCGCACCGTGCGCTGGATGGCGCAGTCGGCCAAGGAAATCCCGATGGTTCCCCAGAGGGTTATGACTTTCTTTCCAATCGTCAACACGCTCCAAGTTTTTCTTGGCGCACTGAAAGCCCATTGCGTTTCCATACTGCTGCGCTGGCAAAGCGTTCGGAGACAAGGCCAAGCGGGACTACCAGTCCATGCCACTCACACGCTTTCGAAGCGCCCGGAGCGTCGCGTAGAGCTTTCTTCGCTCCTTAATGGCTGTTTTCGTAAAACGCCCGTGCTTGAACGCGTTTTGGTTTCCCTTGGGCGCGCCCGAACCGGGCGCGCCCCCGTGCATACGACATCGCTTCTTGCCGGTCACTCGCCGCGATTTGCAGGGGGCGCCCGAGCGGGTCTTCGCACCGCAGAGCACGCTCGGCAGTACCGCTTCGATTTTTTTGAGCGACATATCGCGAAGCGGGCTCCTTGCCTACCGCTTGGGCCAGGGACCATGCTTACGGCGGTGGTCCTCGATCGGAGACAGGGATGGCGCGGTCCCCGCGAGGTCGGGCACCCGCTGCGCGGGTGAGTGGGAAATCCCCGCTTGCGATTTGCCACCGACATCGCGGGGGTCGTCCGCTCGAGCCTGGGTCACGTTGCCAAACATGGCCTGGCCGCCGTCATTGACCCAGACGCGCTCAACCGTCACCTTCTGCTCGCCCCCAGTCCGTTTCTGCTTCAGCCCGCCCATCTGGGTGACAAAAAGCCGACTAAACTTGGTGGCGATATTCGCGTTACATTCGCGAGTATCGAGGGTCATCGCGTTTGCAATGCTGCTGACCAATTCGCCCTTCACCACTTGGCCGATGGCCATGTCCGTCAGCAAAGTCGCTTCAATCGCGTCCGTGGGCTTCGCGTCGATGACGAATGAAACCATCCAGTTGAGCGTATCCGAATCGAAACCACCGCCGCTTATCACGACATCGCTCATCTGATTGACCAGCCCCTTGACGAGGTCGATGTCTTTAACGCCAAACGCGTCCGCGAGGCGCTTCCAGCCGAGAAAGTTGGGTACACCGACTGGCTCAATGTCGCCTTCCACCAGACGCAGCCGGGGTGGGCCGTCCAGGCGCGCCATGTAATAAGCGTCACAGGCCTCCTCATCCTCGTAGGCGGCTTTGCGCTGTTTCTCAAACACGCGCTCCCGTACCTCCTCGGGAGCAAACTCCAGCCACTTCTTTTCATCCATTCCATGCCTCCTTGTCTGTCTCAATGTTGGCGAACCGAATCATCGCCCCCTCTGTGCATAGGCGATGGAGACCTCATGACGTAGCCTGACCGCTAAATTTGCCCACCGGTTTTTTGCTTACGCCCTCGTTGAGGGCGAAGGAACTCAGCCGAATTCGAAGTCAATGGTAGCAACAGCCTCGCCCGGGGTATTGGCTGTCACAGGAGCGGTGTTATAGTAGAGAAGCCGCGAGTTTCCGGGGGTGAGCTTGAACTTGCGAGTCCTAATTGTTGCGTAACGTGAGGCGTAATGCGGTAACTCGAAATTTTGCCGTCGGAACAGATACTTCCGTGCCCGCGGGCGCAAATCGTTCTCCGTTATCGGAACTATTGCATGGGGTTGTTCTTCAAAAAAAGTTTTTCATCTTCCAACTCGAACTTCACCCCCCTCCCCACCGGGGGATCAGCGCTAAGAGCTAGGCCGGTAAGTAATACCACCGGGGGACTCTTTAAAACAAAACGACGGAGGACTTGCGTCCTCCGTCGTCGCTGGTCCGCCGCAGGTCGCCGTTACGCCGGCAGCACCGCCACGATCTCGAACGTGTCCGGATCGATGATCAGGATCTCGTTGCGCACGAGGATGTAGTGGAAGCCGCGGTATTGCGGCACGATGCGGATGATCTCCTCAGGAAGCGCCACGATGTGCACGGTGTGAGGAACCCGCGCGCCGACCCTGACGTCCGCGCCGTACGGTTGGTCGTCACGATGCTCTTGAGGTGGTCGCGCTGCTCGGACGACAGATGCACCGCCTTCGCTCGGAGCTCGTGCCGCCTCGCTCGGTCGCCGCGCCGGTCCGGCCGCACAGCTTCCCGACCGCCACGACGCAGGCGTCGTGGACGGCTTGAACGGTTTCAGTGGTTCTTTCTTCCTACGCGGCAATGGCCGGGCCGGTCGGCTGCTCCAGTTTGTCGATGTAGTATTCGGCCGCTTTGAGAAGTTGCGCGGCCGTGGGCCCGTTCTTGCAGCCGTCGGCCAGCTCCAAAAGGCGGGTGGCCTGCCGGCGATAGAAGGCCCGCTCTTCCGTTTCCGAGTAACGCATGGGCCACCTCCTGGGCTCCCATGCTCCGGGACGCCCAAATGCATGTCTGCCCGGCGTCCGACTCGCGCCGATTGTTTTTTCTAAATGCGGCGCCGCTCCCGCCGGCCTAAACCAATCCAGCCGTCGGTTTCACGTCGTCGCTGCCTGGGAACACGGTCGCGGCGAGCGCGCGTTGATCGACGCGCAGGTGGTCCTGCAACACGCCCTTGAGCACGGCGCGCAGGTCGGTGGTGGCTTTGAGGTCGCGCTCCTCGTAGAGGTCGGCATCCTTGAGGCCGGGCCAGTCGGCGATGACGCGCCCGCCCTTGACCGCGCCGCCGATGATCCACGCCACCGTGCCGGTGCCGTGGTCGGTGCCGTCGGTGCCGTTGATGCGGGCGGTGCGGCCGAACTCGGTGATGAAGACGACCACGGTTTCCTTCCACACATCGCCCATGTTCTGCTCGAAAGCCGGGACGGTTGCATCGAGCGCGCCCAGCAGATTCGCCAGCATTCCGCCGCTCGCCCCTTCGTTGATGTGGGTGTCCCAACCGCTGACCCCGACCGCGCCGACCCGCGGGCCGTCAGGCCGCGCCAGGTATTTCGCCGCGGTGACGGCAACGTCGTTGAAATATTGGCGCAGCTGCGAAAAGCCGGCGATGCGCCCGTCCTCGGGACCAGTCACCGGGCTGATGCCCGCCGCGCGCCCGACCGCGAGGAGATCGCGCCGGCCTTGCAAGGCGCGCGCGAGCTTCGGGTCGGTGTGCAGATAAAGATCGAGCAGGCGCGCCTGGGTGTCCTCGCTCGCCGGCAACAGCCGCTGCGGCACCCACGACATCACCGGCGCCGGGCCGCGCACCACCAGCGGCGTTACCGGGCCGACCGCGAGCGCGCGCGCGCCCTGCGGATTGATGCGTCCCTCGGCCTCCAGCAAGCCGAGCGCGCGGTTGAGCCAGCCGCTCTCCATGTGCCCCGGCCGGGCGTAGCCGCTCTCGAGGATGTCCTGCCCGTCGAAATGGGAGCGCTCGCGGTAGGGCGTCGCGGTCGCGTGCACGATCGTCGCCTGCTTTGCCTGATAGAGGCGGTTGAGGTTGGGCATGGCCGGGTTGAGGGCGAAGAAAGAGTCGAGCGGCAAAGCCGGCGGTTTGCCGTCGAGCGCCAGACCCTTTTCGCCGCGCAGCTTCACCCAGCCGGGGTCGCCGACCGGTGCGACCATGCCGAGCCCGTCGAGCCCGCCGCGCAGCACGACGACGAGGAGCCGCGGATCGCGGCCCTCGGCACGCGCGAGCTTTGGCATGTAGGCCCAGGCGAACAGGGCGCCCGAGCCGAGCAGCATGTCGCGGCGCGTGGAAAGATGAGGGAGGGCAGCCATGATCACCTCCGTTGAAATTCTGGGGACATGAAGACGAGCGCCAGCGCCTGCTGGCGGCTCTCGGCGCGAGCGATGGCCTGGCGGGTCTCGGGCGAGGCGAGGGGGCCGAGCGCGGTGTCGAGGAGTTCGCGCGGATCGACCTTGTCGGAGATGCGCTCGGCGACGTTGTTCGCCACGTCGAGCCGCAAGCCCATCCCGTCGATCCAGGCGCCTTCGTTGTCGGCGTATCCCTGCGGTGCCGACGGCCGCCAAAGCGGCTCGCCCATCAGCAGCTGGCCGCCGGTGAAGCGTTCGGCGGTGGTGGGCAAGCCGGTTGCGCGTACGATTGAGACCACCCATTCGCACGGGCGCTTGAGTTTCTCGCGGGCCGGCGTCCAGGTCTCGTCGGACGTGACCAGTGTCTTGGCCATTTCCTTGAGGTCGCCATCGGTGTCGCGAAAGGTTTTCGCCAGACGCTCGACCAGCGACGGCGGCGGGTCGTCGGCGGAGAAATAGCGCGCGAGCTTGGTTGCGACGTGGGTGGCGGTGGCCGGATGGCGGGCGAGATCGGCGAGCACCGCGCGGCCCTGCTCAACGCCGGTGTCGGGATAAAACTTGCCGAGCACCCGCTGCGAGCCCGGCTCGTGCATGCGCGGATGGAAGAGGAACTCGCTGCCGTGCACGAGGTCGTTGGCCGGCGGAATGATGGTCCACCCGGTGAGCACATTGGCAAAATGGATTATGTCGTCCTGGTCGTAGCCGGTGCGCACGCCGAGCGTATGCAGCTCCAAAATTTCGCGCGCAAGGTTCTCGTTGAGTCCGCGGGCTTGGTTGATACCGGCGATCGAGTTCGCCCCCCTCGAGATGCTGTTGTCGAGATAGATCAGCATGGCCGGATGGCCCTCGGCGGCGAGCAACATGTCGGCGAAACGGCCGAGGATGTGCGGCCTGATCGCTTCGCGTTCGTAGCCGGCCGCCATGTTGTACACGGTGAAGATCGAGACGCAGAAATGGTTCGACCAGAACCACACCAGCCGTTCGGCAAAGCCGATGTCGGCGTCGAACGAAGCGTCGAGCCGCGCCTTGACCTCCTTGAGAAAGTTCTGCCGCTCGAGGTCGGTCACGCCCTGATCGGCCAGCGCCGCGTCGGCGGCTTTGGCGGCGGCCGCCTTGCGGGCCATGTCGTCGCTCATGCCCGGCGCTTGCACCTCGCCCTGTGCCGCCAATCGCTCGCTCTCCTTTTGCGCGCGCTGCGCCGTGATTGTTTGCGCCCGGCGCTCCGCCCGCGCCTGGAACGCCGCCCGCGCCGCCGCGGACGCGCTCAACAGATCGGGGTTGTTGATACGGCCGACGCCGGGGCGCTCGATTTCGGCGAGCAGTGCGCCGCGCGGGTCGGAGGCGATCTCGGCGATCGAGTTTCGCTTCGGTCCGAGGCCGAAACGATGCAGCGCCAGCGCCGCTTCGCGCCGGCGCTCGTCGTTTGTTTTTGTTTCCTGCGTCATGGAGACCATCCCTGTCGATGTCTACCCTAGTCCGGGAATGAGGTCGCGCCCGGCCTTGAACGCGATGGTCGAGCCGGCAAAGTCCTCGCCCACAGGCTCGAACCGGCCGCTCAGGTGTTTGGCCAGAAACATCTCGGTCACTGCCATGAAGGAGAGGCGATTCTCCGGGCGGCGGAAGCCGTGTCCCTCATCGGAATAATAAAGATAGCTGACGGGAATGCCGCGCGCCTGCATGGCGGCGACGATCTGCTCCGACTCCGTCGGCTTGACCCGTGGGTCGTTCGCACCCTGGGCGATCAGCAGCGGACGCACGATGCGCCCGACATGATTGAGCGGCGAGCGCTCCTGCAAAAATTTCTGCCCGGCCTCGCTGCTGTAGTCGCCCATGCGGACCTTCCACAGGGTCTGCCACGGCTTCCAATAGTCGGGGATCGCGCGCACGAAGGTGAGCAGGTTGGAAATGCCGCACAGGTCGACGCCGCAGGCGAACTTTTCCGGCGTGAAGGTGAGCCCGACGAGGGCCGCGTAACCGCCGTAGCTCCCGCCGAAAATGCCGATGCGCTTTTCGTCGGCGATGCCGGCGGCGATCGCCCAATCGACCGCGTCGATCAGGTCGTCATGCATGCGGCCGGCCCATTCGAGATTGGCGGCATTGACGAAGGCTTTGCCGAACCCGGTCGAGCCACGATAGTTGACGCTGAGCGCCGCGTAG
>Ga0210408_10001169_pt1 | contig 28373 bp, 23 predicted proteins | sample IncBWH4MmetaG_FD_155471 | JGI IMG/M metagenome (GOLD analysis project Ga0210408, IMG submission 155471) | Forest soil microbial communities from Barre Woods Harvard Forest LTER site, Petersham, Massachusetts, United States - Inc-BW-H-4-M | ecosystem: Environmental > Terrestrial > Soil >...
AAATGGCACCGGAGCCGCTAATGATATAGTTAGTGGCCGAGTTAGCGAACAAGATTGAACCGGGCGACACGCCGTTGTTGAGGTTCACGTTCACGCTGTTGGCCGAGTCGCTGAACGTCACGTTGTCGAGGTTAAAGAAGTAATCCGGGACGCCGCCGTTCAGCCAGTTTTGCGTCAGACGCACGTCCCAATCGCTGCTGGCGCTGGCGGACCATACCAGCGAAGCAGGACTCGCGGTCCCGCTCATCGTCAGCAGCAGGCTGCCGGGTGTCGTGGTCGTATCAAAGGTGGCCGCCAGGCCGCGCGGCAGGTCCGCCGTCAGGTTGGCCGGCGAACCCGTCACCAGCGCCGTGGTGTTGCTGATGAGCGTGTAGCTGCCGGACGCAAAGGCGCCTGCCAGGGGATTCAAGCCGATCGTGGTGACGCCGATGAGGGTAAGCTGGCCGCTGACAACAATGAGATCATTGCTGCCGCTGCCCAGTGTGTTCGTGTTCGCCAAATCGAAGTTGACCGTGCCGCCGCTAAGCGTCAGGCCGCCGTTGACGGTCATCGTCCCGGCCGCTGCCGCCCTCAAGGGCTGAATCGTGCCGCTGCTGCTGAAGCTGCCAGTGATGTCGCTCGGCCCTCCATTCGTCGTGCGCCCCGCCCTGAGGGTTTGGCCCGAACCCAGGGAGAAACCCCCTGACTGCGCCGACACGTCCAGAACCGCGCCTGGATTCACAGTAATCAGCGGCGTCGAGGATATGTTGCCACTGGCTCCCAGGACCAGCGTACCGGCGCTGATGGTCGTGGCACCGGTGTGGCTGGCCGTGCCGTTCAGCGTGAACGTGTTCGTGTTTACCTTGGTCAACGCGACGCTTCCCGAGCTGTTCTGGAGGCTGCCCGAAAAACTCCCGGCTGGATTCGTGCTGTTGTTTCCCACCGTTACGGTGTAGGTGGCCGTGCCTGACAGATTGTCCACCGTGCCCGCGCCATAAAGCCCGTTGACCGTAATGCTGGTGGCGTTCAGGTTGATAGTGCCATTGTTGGTCACATCGCCGATACCCGCGCCGTTGGGAAATGCCCCCGCGTTGGCCACCACCACCGTCCCGTTGTTGTTGATGTTCACACCCCCTTTGAAGGTGTTGGCGGCGCCCAATCGTACCGAACCACCGTCGTTGCCCAAAGTCAGCATCCCAGCGCCGCTGATGACCCCGTTCAGGAAAACCGGGCCCGCGCCGGCTAGCCACAGATTAACCCCCGCGTTGGTGAGGTTGATCGTGCCGGCGTTGACATAGGCGAGACCGGCATTATTGGTAATCCCCTGGGAAGCCGGCATGATTTGCGGGATATTGTTGGTGTTGTTTCCGGCAATGTCGAGGATGCCGGCATTGTTGGTCACCGAAAGCCCCAGCACGTTGAATTGGCTCGTGTTGAAACCCATACCGTTCAGCATCAGGTTCGCCAGGTTATTCGTCGGCTGCAGCCTCGTCGCTCCGCTGAACAGCACACTGTCGTTGCTGACCGGCGCACCGGTGTCCCAGTTCAGCGCCGTGCCCCAATTATTGTCCGCGCCGCCGCCGGTCCAGGTCCGCTGCGCACCCTGCGACTGACCCACCAGCCCCAGTGCCAGGAGAACCGGCCAGGCCCATCGGGCCGGCCACACTGCGGTTTCTGCGGGGACCACCTCAGCGCGTTGGAATCGTGAACGCAACAATATTACGGGAGTTGAGGGTGAGGTTTTCATATTGGCTGGGTTGTTGCTCTTGGGCTCCGGGTCGCGTCCTCTCAAGAGTTAGGGTTGAGGTGATGGTTGTGGTTGTTGTTGTGCTCCGGAACGCCGTCGGCGCTGCCGGCCCTGCCAATCCTCCCACTTTCTGCCAGGACTGTTTGGATAGGCAGGGCTGCATAACGGTATTATTACAGGGCAACCGTCCTCCTCGCATCGCCAGTTCTGGCGATGCCGCCTTTGCTAAAGAGTTATAACCCTTTTAACTCAATTAACCCAGTTAACTCACTTAACTCACTTAACCACCGCCGCCCGCCCCTGGCCCAAATGTTTGGCCACGGCCTGCGCCCGGGAACGCACCTGCAGCTTTTCGTAGATGTGCCGTATGTGCGTGTGGACGGTCGCGTAAGTCAGGTTGGTTTTATCCGCGATCTCTTTGTAAAGATAGCCCTTGGCCAGCAATTCCAGCACCTCCGCCTCGCGCGGGGAGAGGTTCTCCGCCTCGCGCGCCGCCGGCGCCGGCCGTTGAAACGACTGCACAATCTTGCGCGCAATGTGGCTGCTCATCGGCGAGCCGCCTCCGTGCACGTCGCGGATCGCGGCCAGTAACTCAGCCGGCGGTGTTTGTTTGAGCAGGTAGCCGGTCGCGCCCGCCGCGAGCGCGTTAAAAATATGTTCCGTGTTCTGATAGACCGTCAGCATTATGATCTGGGTGCCCCGGAGCACCGGCTTCAGGCGGCGCACGCATTCCACCCCGTTGATGCCGGGCAAATTGATGTCCATCAGCACCACCGCCGGACCCGCCTTCGGAATTTCCTGCAATGCGTTTTCTGCCGTCGCATGCTGGCTGAGGCAGCGAAAACCCGGCGAGCTGTCGATCAGTTTGGCCAGGCTCGCGCGCACGCCGGCGTCGTCTTCAACAATCGAGACGCTGATACTCATGGGTGTGCTCGACGGCTCAGGAAGTGCTCCAGCAACCCCTGTCTCGCTTCAGCTTTTATCAGGCTTTCCACCTTCACGCTTCACCTTTTACGTTTCACTTGTCACTCATTTCCGATAATGAACCGCTTCCCACCGCGCCGCCAGTCGCCACAACTGGCGATGCGCCCGGCTCCAATTCCACTGTCATTTCCACCCGCGTCCCGTGGCCCGGAGCGCTGGTAACCACGCATCGGCCGCCAATGTCCGCCAGCCTTTTCTCCAGATTCGCCAGCCCGTGGCCGGAAACCAGCCGATTACCGTGGCTCGCGTTGCCCGCCGCCGGAAAGCCCTGCCCGTTATCCTCCACCAGCAACGTGAGGTAATTGGGTTCCAGCCGCAGCCGCAGCCAGAGCTCGCTCGCCCGGGCGTGTTTGACGACATTATTCAGCGCTTCTTTCAACGCCAAAAACAGGTTGTAGCGCGACTCCGCATCTACGCGCAGCGCGGGCATCTCCGGCGGCAAGTCCATCCGGCACCGAATCCCGGCCGTCCGCAAAAAGTCTTCCGTATAGGCGGAAATGTAGTCCATCAGCCCATTGAGCGTGTCATGCTGCGGGTCCACCGCCCAAACGATTTCGTCCATCGCTCGCGTCATTTTCCGCGCCGAATCCGAGATGCGGTCCAGGTGTGTCCCCGCCAGGTCCGCCGGCTCCCGCTTCGCCAACTCGCTCAACAGGGTAATTTGTGTCAAACCGGCCCCCAAATCGTCGTGGATATCTTTGGCGATCCGGGCGCGATCCCGCTCGATGGCGTGTTGCTGCTCCAGCCGCGCCAGCTCTTGCCGGTACTTGCGCGTGGTGACCGTGCGCACCGACGCCGCGACGCCGCCCACGAGCCCGATGCCCGCCATCCCCAGGAACCACCACGTTTCGTAAAAGTGCGGCAGCACCGTGAAGGCAACCACACTGCCTTGCTGGTTCCATTGGCCATCGCTGTTGCAGGCCAACACTCGAAAGCGGTAATCGCGCGCGGGCAGCGTGCTGTATTGCGCGACGTTCCGTGTGTCCGCTTCGAGCCACTCCGGGTTGAGTCCCTCGAGCCGGTAACGAAAGCGCACTTTGTCCGAGGCCACAAAACTCAACGCCGTGAACCGGAACTCGAACTGCTTCCGGCCGGGCGGCACCACCAGCCGGCTCCCGTCCAGCGCCAAACGCTGCCCATCCACCCGGAACTCCTCGATGACTACCGGCGGCGGCACCGGGTTGATCTTCAGCTCCTCCGGCTTCGCCGATACCATCCCTTTGACCGTCGCAAACCACAGCCGCCCATCCCGCGCGCGCCAGCAGGCCGGCTGGTAATTGCCTCCGCACTCCAGCGTCGGCAACCCGTCCAGCCGCCCGTACGTGACGCAATCGACCCGCCGCGCCGCGCCATCCAGGCACGCGTTCAGGCCCCGCTTGTTTACTCGGCAAATGCCTTGATAAGTCCCGAGCCAGAGCTGGCCCTTCCCGTCCTCCAGGATCTCGCAGATAACATCGCTGGGCAGTCCTTGCTCCGTCGTCACCCGCTTGAAGCTCCCCTCTTTGAACCGCAGCAATCCTCCCTGGAAGGTTCCCGCCCAGACCGTCCCCTCGGCATCCGCCAGCAACGACCAAATCGGCTGGTCCGCCAGCGCATCTGCCGGACGAAACGCCGTCAACCGCTCCGCCTGGCATCGATACAAACTGCCCTCATCATTGCCGCACCAAATGCTGCCGTTCGCGCCCTCGGCCAGCGCGCGCACCGCCGAGACCGTCAGGCCGTCCCGCGCGCCGAAGCTCCCCCGCCGCTCCGGCGTGTACCAGCTCAGGCCGCTTTTGGTTCCCATCCACACGCGCCCGCCTCGATCTTCCAGGATGGCTTTGATGCCATGAACCTGCCAGGGCGCTCGCCGAACTTGTCCCCCCTTGAAAATGAACAGGTCCTCACCCGCCGCTGCGCTCAACCACAACCCCTGGGCTCGCGACGGAAAAACTGAGAACACAAAATTGCCCGAAGCATCCGTGCCGACGGGAAAGCTCTCCAGGCCCCCGCTTTTCCAGCGGCACAAACCCCCTCCTGCCGTCCCGAACCACATCGCTCCGCTTTCATCCTCGCAAACCGATTGCGCCGCTCGCGCCGGCAGTCCCTCCCCCGGCCCGATCACCTGAAACCGCTTCTCGCGCAGCCGCACCAACCCGCCTCGCTCGACCCCTACCCACAGGTTCCCTTCGGCATCCTCGAACCACGCCCACACCCGGTCCCCCGGCAATCCTTCATCGGTCGTGAACCGCTGAAACTGCCCGTCGGGGGTCACATGGAACAGGCCGTTGCCGTAATGGTTGAACCAAACCCCGCCTTCCCGATCCTCGTGCATCCCCATCGCCCGGCCCGAAGCTCGCCCCAGCAACCCCCGCCACTCCTTTGCTTCCCCGGCCCATTGCCGGCCCATCCGTTTGCGCAAGCGCCCGTCCGCCAGCACCCACAAACCCCCGTCGCGAGTCGGCAATACAAATTGTGCATCCAGGGCCGGCTCGCTGTTCGTGTCGTTCAAAGGCCGGAACTCACCGCCTTCCCACACCGCCACCTCGCGGTCGGTGCCCGTCCAGACTTTTCCCTTCGCATCGGCCGCCAGTGCCAGCACCCTTCCCGCCAGGCCGCACGACTCCGCCACTTCCTTGAACTCCCCGCCGGTCTCTTTCATCAGCCGGCCCTCGCGCGTCATGAACCACAGCGTCCCCTGGCCATCCGCGCAACCGTAAAGCAGGCGCGCTCCCCCCGGCGGCGTCACCCTGCTCCAGGCCGCGTTCCTGTCCGCCGCCGCGCCCTGCCGGCGCAGCACCTCGCCCGCCTGCGTAACAAACACCACCTCGTTTGAGGACGAGGCCGCCAATATCGTGTGGCTGTCGAACTCGCCCCGTTCAGGCCATTCGCGCCGAAACACCCCGTTGCGATACGACGTCAGCCCGCCGCGGTAGGTGTTGATCCATAGCGTCCCATTGTTGTCGACGAAAAGGTCCTGCGTCCGCGCGTGCCCTAACTCGGGCGCGTTGAAAGTGGTAAATCGCACCCCGTCGAATCGCGCCAGCCCGTTATACGTTCCCACCCATAGATAACCATCGGGCGTTTGGGCGATCGCCGTTACCGAGCTGTTGGGCAAACCTTTCTCCGTGTCCCAAACATCAATGAGATACTCCACCCCCTCTGCTCGAAACGGAAAACCCCCGCCAAACACCGCGGCGCCCGCAACCGCAAACGCACAAATCAATCGCCGCAGGCGCGGCAGCCATGCCTCGGCGCTTCTTAGCAGGGACATGGAACCATTATGCCCCCCCTCCCCGTCAGGTCAATTCATACGATCCCGAACAGGACGTTCGGATGCGATTGCGCCACTAGCCACCCACGAGCCGGGGCAATGGCACCAGGACCGTGCCGACATCCGCCCGCCTTGTAGTGCAGCCGTCGGGAGAACAAGCACCAGCGTGCCCCGTCAGAAATTGGTGGTATATTGGGTGATGAAGTTGGGACGGTTGAGCATGCTCCTGATTGAGGACGATCCTAAACCTGGAAAGAGATGTGTGCGAGGCTTATCGCCTGGGCGCCAATTCCTACTTCACCAAGCCCACTGCGTTGAACGACCTGATGGAGATCCTGCGCGGCACTTATGAATACTGGTCGCGGTGCGCGTGTCCGCCCATGCCGGGCTGCTTGAAATAGCCAAAACTCCCGAGGAATTGTCCTGGGGTATATGCCTACCGTTGACTCCAAAAATGCCCTAGGCGATGTTCGAGAAAAATTTCATGCTTATGACCAAACCAACCTCAACTTCCCGGAACCAAACTTTTCGCTTTTTTGCTCCCAACGCCATCAGCGTTCTCCTGGCTGGCGACTTTACCGAATGGCGCAAGCACAGCATCCTGATGCGCAAGGACAAGGACGGCATTTGGACAACCTCGATCCAACTGCGCCCAGGCAAACACACCTACCGCTTCATCGTGGATGGTGAATGGTTCGACGACCCTGAATGCACCGTGCGCGTCCCCAATCCATTCGGCAGCATGGACATGGTCCGCGAAGCGGCCTGACCTCCAGTCCACTGTAATTAATTCCGGCTTTTGGCGCGCCGGGACGAACCAGAGGCTCGCCCCCCCGAACCTAACATGGAGCGCTTGGGGTGGTTTGCTCAATGGGGTGAAGGACCGATTGGTGACTCCCCCTTCCCAAGGGAACCCTTGTAACCTTGTAACTTTGTAACCCTCGTAACCTTGTAACTTTGTAACCCTCGTAACCTTGTAACTTTGTAACCCTCGTAACCTCTTTGACCTTCTTAACCCGTTTAACCCTTCTAACTCTTTTAACTCTTGTAACCTTGTAACCTTTTTAACCCTTTTAACCTTTTTAAGCCTTCCGCCGCCCCCAAGCGCGCGGCGCTGGGGCGGACACCCCATAGCCCCAACCTCCTGCGTGACGCATCTTGCCGAATCATTTCACGCCGATATGCGCGCTCAAGCTCTCCTTCTCCTTGTCGAGGACTCCGAGGATGACGTGGCCCTGCTTCGCTGTGCCTTCGACCAGGCTAATATCACCAACCCTCTTCAGGTGGTCAGAAGCGGCGGAGAAGCCGTCGCCTACCTTAGTGGGTTCGGCCCCTACGCCAACCGCGCCGAGTTTCCCCTCCCCGCCCTGGTGCTCCTCGACCTCAGAATGCCTGGGATGATGGATGGGTTCGAGGTGCTCCAATGGATTCGCTCCCAGCCCACCTTTAAGAGCTTGCGCGTCGTCGTGCTCACCGCTTCGGGCGCGGCCGAGGACATTAGCCGTGCCTATAAACTCGGGGCCAATTCCTACGTCACCAAACCCAGCTCCTTCGCTCGGTTAGCCGAAGTCAGCCAGGCCATCAGCGACTTTTGGTTGCGGTTGAGCCAGGCTCCCGAGGCATCCCGCCCCGCGCCGGCTCCCCGCCAGGCAGAGGATGCGCTCGCCAAAGCGCACCCCGAGAGTTAGCCGGCAGCGGTCACCTCAGGTAACTGATTCCGCTCGCCAAAACCCCGCCGCCAACTGGCCCGCTTGTTACCGCGTCCGTCTGGCTCCGTCGCCACCAGTAGTCACCGCAAGCGCAGGCGGGTTTACCAATTTTGGCAAAAGCCGCTTATAAATTGGCAGGACGCGCGGATTCCCTTTACAAAAGCGGCGCGCAAGGCGGTATTAAGGTATGCGAATTTCCGCGATGCCCCGTTGGGCCTTCCAAATTCCCTCCTGCCTGGCCAACGACCTGGCTGAGTTCAAGGCTAACGTCGAGCGGTTTAAGGCCGGGACCATGTCCGTGGAAGAATTCCGCGCCTTCCGTGTGCCCATGGGCGTTTATGAGCAGCGGGAGTCGGGCACTTACATGTTGCGAGTGCGCTGTCCCGCGGGCGGAGTGCTGCCCGCTCAATTGCGGCGCCTGGCCCACGTTTCAAAATCGTTTGGCAACGGCATTCTCCACGTGACGACGCGCCAGGAACTCCAGGTGCATCGCGTTCCCCTCGACGCCATTCATCCGGCCCTCGAGTCGCTGCGTGGGGCGGGCCTCGCCACCAAAGGCGGCGGCGGCAACACCGTGCGGAACATTACCGCCTGCCCCGATTGCGGCGTGTGCCCGCGAGAACTGTTCGACGTCGCCCCCTTCGCAGTTGCTTTGACCGAACGCCTCATCGCCGACCCGGTTTCGTTCCAGCTTCCGCGCAAATATAAAATCGCCTTCTCCGGTTGCGCTTCCGATTGCGCCGGCGTGACGGTGCAGGACCTGGGCTTCATCACGCGCCGCAAAGACGGCGGTGATGGCTTCGCGGTATATGTCGCCGGCGGCATGGGCGCGAAAAGCCGCGTGGCCGTTTTGCTCCACGATTTCGTGCCGGCGGCGGAGGCCTTTCTCGTCGCCGAGGCGGTCAAACGCGTTTTCAACCAACACGGGGAGCGCAAAAACAAGCACCTCGCCCGGCTCCGATTCCTCGTCGAACGCATCGGCTTCATCACCTTTGTCGAACTTTACCAGAATCAACTGGCCGGGCTGCGCGCCATGAACCTTGCGCCGCTCCAGACCCGGGCATATCCTGGCAATAGTCAAAGCGCCGGCGCCTCAGGGCCGCGGAACCTAAAGGCAGCGGGCCAGGCCGGCACGCTCCAGGCTCCGGTGCTCCCTGAGTTCTCAATCTGGCGGCAATGCCATGTCCGACCGCAAAAGCATCCGGGATTCTTTATCGTGGAGCTGCCACTGCCGCTGGGCGATATCGAGGCCGGCAAAATGGCGGCCTTGGCGGACGTCGTCGCCGCGCATGGAGACCGGCTGTTGTGCGCCACTCAATCTCAGAATCTCGCGCTGCGATGGATCGCGGAGTCGGAATTGGCCGCGCTTCATCAAAAACTCAAACCCCTTGAGTTAGCGGAGCCGCGCCCATCCGTTCTGCGCAACCTGGTCGCTTGCGCCGGCGCATCCACCTGCCGTTTGGGTATCTGCCTGTCACGCGGTCTGGCCAAAGCGATAACCGCCAGTCTGGAGGCCAGCAACCTGGACTTGAAAAAGCTCGGTGACCTCAAAATCCAGATCAGCGGCTGTCCCAATTCCTGCGGGCGCCACCCGGTGGCGGACATCGGCTTGCACGGCGCGGCACGGCGCGTCGAGGGCCGCCTGGTTCCCCATTACTCCGTCCTGCTGGGTGGGCGAGTAGCCGAAGGCCTAACTCGATTTGGCGCCGGCGCAGACACCCTCCCGGCGAAAAATGTTCCGGCGTTCCTTCAGGATTTTCTCGCCGCTTTTCTGCAGTCGGCCGAAGCGCCCGATTTCCACCGCTTCATCGACAACGGCGGGCGCAAAACGGCTGAAGAACTCGCGGTCCGCTATCGTCCTGTCCCGGCGCTCACCGCGGACCAAAGCTTTTACTTCGATTGGGACGCCCAAGTGCCCTTCTCGCTCGAAGGCCGCGGCCCGGGCGAGTGCAGCGCCGGCGGTGTTCCTCTCGCCGAACCCGGTCGGTAGGGCGAGCGTTGCTGAATGATTAATCGGATAACGGCTTGCGCCATCCGTTCGGTTTCGTTTATGCCTTGCGAGTGAGTCCACCTATGGAAATTACCCGCCGTGATTTTCTTAAACTGAGCAGCCTGGCCTCCGTCGGTCTCTCTCTCCCGCTGGTCGCCTGCCGGACCGTGCCGGCTGCCCCTGGCACCAATCACCCCACCCGCGCCTGGGACCATTATTTTCTTGGCTCCTCCTATTACCCCGAATAGTGGGACGAAGCGCAATGGGAGAGCGATTTCCGCCAGATGATTATGCCAATGAATGGTCGCAAGGCTTTTGGGGCAGCGGCCGAAATTACGATGCCGACGGAGAGCGCAATTATCGCGGGATCAGAGTCCTGCAGCGCAACGTCGATGTAGTGCCCCCCACCGCCCCGCTCTCCGCTTACAAACTGATCTTTGCGCCCAATTTGCGCCTCGTCGATGATGCGACTGTGTCCCGGCTGCGGGCCTATGTGGCCGCTGGCGGCATCCTGGTCCTGAATTTCCACGCCGGCACGCAAAACCCGGACAACAGCATGCGCCGGGTGCTTCCACCGGGTCCTTTCGCTGCCATGGCCGGCGTAACCGCGGTCTCCGAGCTTTCCAAGGAGGAAAACCTGGCCGCGGGGATGCTCGATCCCAAACTCAATGCCGCTTTAGGCATCGTCTTCTCCGGCAGCGAGACTGTTTTCGCGCCGCGAACCATGTTGGAGGGCCTCCGCCTCGACGGCGCAGAACCCATCGCGACCTTTCGCGGCGGCAGCATGGCCGGAAACCCTGCCGTGACTCGCCATCGGCACGAACGCGGCTTCGTCTTTTATGCGGGAACGGATTCGGCTGACGTTGGATTTTACGAAACCCTGGCGCGCGAGGCTGCTGCGGCCGGCCGGCTGGTTCCGCTCCTCGATGCACCGAGGGGCGTCGAAGTCACTACCCGCGAAACGGCCGACGCGATTTATTACTTCCTCCTGAATCTGACTGAGACCCAGCACGATGTTCCGCTCCCCCATCCCATGAACGAGCTGGTTACCGGGCAAGAACGAGTAACGGAGGTCGCGTTGGCTCCGCTCGGCGTCGCTGTCCTTGCCGAGCGAAAGGTGTAGTCAGAACTCTTCTTACCTCAGCAGCCCCGCCGCCCCGCCCCCCATCTTGGCCATCATCTTCTGGAACTTGCCCATCTTCTTCATCATCTGCTGCATCTGGGCAAATTTGTTGAGCATCGTGTTCAGCTCCGTCACCGTCACCCCGCTGCCCTTGGCAATCCGCTGGCGCCGCTTTGCGTTCAGCATGTGCGGATTCTTTCGCTCCTGAAACGTCATCCCGCAAATCATCGCCTCCATGTGGCGGAATTCCTTCTCCTGCTTGTTCAAGTCGTTGTTTTTGATCACCTCGGCCCCGCCTGGCAGCATCCCCACAATTGATTCCAACGACCCCAGCTTTTTCATCTGGCGCAATTGGTCCAGGAAATCCTCCAGCGAAAACTGCCCCTTGCGCATCTTCTCTTCCAGCCGCTTCGCCTCGTCCAGGTCCACCGCCTCGGCCGCCTTCTCCACCAGGCTCACCACGTCGCCCATCCCCAGAATGCGCGACGCCATCCGCTCCGGATGAAACGGCTCGAAATCCTCCAGCTTTTCGCCGATGCCGGCAAACTTGATCGGCTTGCCCGTCACCGCCTTCATGCTCAGCGCCGCCCCGCCGCGCGCGTCGCCATCGAGCCTGGTCAAAATCGAGCCCGTGATGTTTAGCGCCTGGTCAAAATGCGTCGCCACATTCACCGCTTCCTGGCCCGTCGCCGCGTCCAGCACCAGCAGCGTTTCCTGCGGTTTGATCAGGTCGCGCAGGCGCACCAGCTCCTGCACCAGCGGTTCATCGATCTGCAGCCGGCCCGCCGTGTCGAAAATCAGCGTGTTGCGATTGTTCGCCCGCGCAAACTCAAGCGCCTCGCGCGCAATCTTGAGCACGTCGGTTGCGCCGCGATGGACATATACCGGCAAATCAACCTGCTTGCCGAGAGTTTCGAGCTGGTCCATGGCCGCCGGCCGATACACGTCCGCCGCCACCAGCAGCGGCGTGCGCCCCTGCTTCAACAGCAACCGCCCCAGCTTGCCGCTCGACGTCGTCTTGCCCGACCCATGCAGCCCCACCATCAGCACGCAGCTCGGGTTGCCGCTCAACTGCAAGCCGGCGTTGGCCGACCCCAGCAAATCCACCAGCTCATCATGGATGATTTTGACGATCTGTTGCCCCGGTTGAATGCTCTGGACGACCTCCTGCCCGAGCGACTTGCTTTTGACCCGTTCGATGAAATCCCGCGCCACCTTGAAATTGACGTCCGCCTCCAGCAACGCCAGGCGCACTTCGCGCAACGCCTCCCCGACGTTGCCCTCGGAGATCTTCCCCAGCCCCCGCAGGTTGCGAAAGGCGTTCTGCAGCTTGCCGCTTAACGAATCGAACATAAAAAAGACCTGGCCTGGACTCACCGTCCCACTCTCATTAACACCCCGCTTCAGCGGGGTGTATCGCATCGGCGGAGGTCAGCGAAACCGTTTCAACGGTTTAGCGGCGCCGCGAGAAACCGTTGAAACGGTTCCCTTGGCCAGCCCGGCTCTGACACCCCACTAAAGTGGGGTGCCAATGAGAGCCGCCATGCGCCTCGTCCACGACTGACCGCTAGTTTAGTGTGATACCCCCGCATTGACAAGCCCACCGCTTCGGCTAAATTCACCGCTCGCGCTGGTTGTCTTTGATGGTCGCGTCAGGCTGGAGAACTCCGGCTGCTCACTATCCACTGGCAACTATCCACTACCCGGCGGTAGGTTACCCAAGTGGCCAACGGGGGCAGACTGTAAATCTGCTGGCTCACGCCTTCGATGGTTCGAATCCATCACCTACCACCACTCCAAAACTGCTGAGAGAAGAGCGTTTTTCACTCGTATTTACTGAGCTATGCTCGCATTGCGATCTTTTTGCGTAGTGCGCCGTTATGCTCTGTTAGTCGCTCTTGTTCTGTTCTGAAAAGATGCGCGAAAGTCTATCATAAAGCTATCAAGTCTCACGCGCACGAACGTCACGAGAGCGAGAGAGCGTGTTTTTTGAAGCGCAAAGCGTGTTTAAGAGCGTGTTTGGAAATTGTAGCCGCCGACGTGAGGAGGCGGAAAGTTGAGCGGTTTTCCGGGCAGAACAACGCGGCCCCAATTTTAAGACACGCTCTAAGCGACTTTTCGACGCAGAATCGAGCGAACCGGGCATCGAATCGACCAGCGGCTCTGGCCCTGAGGCAGGCGCGGCGAAGCAAAAGCGCATCGTTCTCAGAGTCCTCGACGACCAGTAACAGTGCCTGATCGGGCATACGGCGACTATCTTAACCATGGGGCAGAGAGCGGATTTTCGGTATGGGGTAAACCCCCCTGCCAAGGAGAATGCCCGTTTTCGGCGCATTCACCCTGAGTGGTGCCTTCTGCACATCGCCTCCCGCTCAAGGGGGGTGCTGGCTCACAGGGGGCGGAACCATTGGCAAGACCAAAGGCATGCCAGACTTCAGCTTCGGGGGCGTGGTCAATCCGGGCTGCAGTCCCACCGCCGCAGGGGGTGGTAACTGGCACGCGGTTGACCACGTGCATCACCTGCATTTCAAAGGCCAGCAGATCACTGTCATCGGGTGCAGCGGCTCGCCCGACAAAGCCCCCAGGGTCAAGGTTAATACCATCGATTTCGACGGCACCGGAACACTCTCCGGCAGCGACGGCAACCCCTCGGCCCCCCGGCCCGTCTGCTTTATCGGCCATGCGGAGGACCACGGCGAGCCCGGTGCTGGCAAAGATCGCCTTTACCTCAATGTCGTTGACTGCACCACCGGCGCAACGCTGCAGCTCATCAGCACCGACCCGGCCAATCCGAGCGATATTGACCCGGTGGCCATCAGCAGTGGCAATCTCCAAATCCACCCCACCGGCTGCGGCAAGTAGTATCAACCGGCTGGAACGCACAACCCCAGGCCGTAGGCAACGGTGCTGCCTATGGCTTCTTTTTTCACTATTGCACTGTTAACTCCGCCCGCTGCTCCCGGCCTTGGGAGTCATTGCGTGCCATTTCCGCAGCCGAAAGCTTGCCGGTGAGTTTTTCCACCTAGATCATGCGCTGGGTCTGTGTTATGCGAGGGCGAGGCGAGGGTTGAAAAGGATTTGTCTTGTCGCCAAGGAGCAACCGCCGCAGGATAAATGCTGACACGCACGGCATATATCGTGTTGATCCTATCGGCGAATGAAAAGTGATCCCGGACGACGCCGAAGGTTTTTTCGGCAGCTCAACAGCATGGCACGGGAGGACACTCGCACCGCGACCAGTATTCATACGTAACGCGGAGCATGTCCATCAGGTCGTTCAAGGCACTGGGCTTGGTGAAGTAGGAATTGGCCCCCAGACGATAAGCCTCTCGCACGTCCTGTTCCAGATTTGCTCGCTGGACACAGCCGCCGTTCAGGCCGCGATTGATGCCTGCCACCAGGACCAGGGCGGGACGGTTCTTGTGCCCGCCGGCGTGTTTGTCATCGGCACGATCGAGATGAAGAGCAATATCAAACTGCACCTTGCGGCGCAGGGCAAGCTGTTGGGCAGCGCTGATGGGAACCAGTACCATGCGGCCGAGGCCATCCCGCTTCACGGAGACTCGACGCTGGAGGACGGGAACGTCGGTTTGAACGTCGGTTTGATCTTCGGTGTCGGCCTCCAGAATGTCGTCATCGAGGGGCCTGGAACAATTGACGGCCAGGGCGCGCAATTTCGCAGCCCTGCCCGCGGTGCGCCACCTCCCGCCGGCATCGGGGGCAGCCACCGTCCGTATCACCTGCTGTTCCATCAATGCCAGAACCTCACCGTGCGTGACATTTTTCTGACGGAGAGCGCGTTTCACTCGGTCCGGATTATCCAAAGCAAATATGTGAAGCTGGAAGGCATCCACATTCACAACCGGGTCAACCACAACAACGACGGGTTTCATTTCATCAGCAGCCAATACGTCCATGTCAGCAATTGCGATGTGGAGTGCCAGGACGACGCGTGCGCGCTGTTCGGCAGTTGCAAGTTTGTCACGGTAACCAATTGCTCGTTCACGACGCGCTGGTCGGTCTTCCGTTTCGGCGGGGGCGAGGCCGAGAACATTACCGTCTCGAATTGCCTCATCTATGGAACCTATGGTTGCCCGATCAAAATGCGGTGCGGTCCCGCTCACGGTTCGAGAACATTTCCTTCTCGGATCTGGTGATGAACAATGTCACATGTCACCTTCCCCGGCGGCGGCACAACCGAGCAGGGCGCCGTGAGGGACGTGCCGAAAATTGCCGGGGAGTATTACGCCATCGGCGTGCCGCCCGCTTACGCCCTGTTCGCGCGCAACGTGCACGGCCTAACGCTGCAGAACGTGCGCTTCGAGATGGCCAATCCGGATTTGCGGCCCGCGGTAGTGTTGGACCACGTCAGTGATGCCGCCATCAACGGGTTGAGCGCGCAAGGACATCCGGAGGCCGAGTCGCTGCTGCGTTTCATCGACGCGCGCGACGTGCTGTTGACCGGCGCGCGAGTGCTTGCGGGGGCGGCGGTCTTCCTGCAAGTGGAAGGAGCCGGCAGCGGGGGCATCAAAATTGACGGCGGGGATCTAACCAAAGCCGCCGTGGCCTTGTCGTTCAAAGGAGGCGCGTCTCCGGAGGCCGTGAAAATGGACCCCGGCGCGAAACGAGGTTCCTAGCGAAGCCCTCCCTGAACTTACCAGCTCACGGGCACGCTAAGTTTTTTCCCGAACCGATTGTGGTAATGCAGTTGGCGGTTCTGTGCGCCGTATTCGTGAACCAGGCGGGTGATTTTTACATCGTAGCAGCAGTATTCGGCAATCTCGAGCAAGCGGCCTTCCTTGAACCACTGGATGGCCTGCATCCCCTCGGCGGTCTTTTCGACACCGAAAGTTGCGGTGGCAATCGAATCAAGTGAAAGCCGGTGTTGCAGTTTGTTTTGCAACTCAATCAGCATGTCCAGGGTGGGCAACTGGCGCAGGTCATAAGCGGTGTAGCCGTGTAGCACCTCATAATCGAACCGCAGATTGTTGAAGCCCACGACCAAATCCGCCCGCTGCAATTCCGTGAGCAATTCATTCACGTCCGGCTCGCCGTAAATTCGGTACCCGGCCCGGGCGGTGCTGTAGGTGACTCCTACGCTCATGCCCATCCGACTAATCTTGTCCCAACCGCCGACTTCCTTGGCGGACTTCTTGGTTTCCAAGTCGAAATAGACAACGTTGTTCATCACAAATTCCGTGCACGCCCACTTTACAGCGAGCCCTGGCACCGGGAAAAGCAAATTGACATAACTTCAGCAACCGATATGGGGCCTCAGTGAGCTTGACCCGTGATGCCAGGGAAATTATGTTGCCCGAGTGCAAAAAGGCCATGCGAGCACTTTGGATTCACCTCGAGTTCGCTTGCTGTTGCGCATGCCTCTGCCCCAATCTCTGGCGCATTACCTGGCGCGGAAGTTTTTTCGATTCCTGCTGACGCTGCACGGGTTGGGAGCGTTTGCCCTGATTACGCTGGGAGTCATACTGAGAAAATTTCGCGAGGCCCGGCACGTCGTGTGGCCGTTGATTTATCACGAGATTGCTCGCGCCGGGCTGCGGTTGCTGCCGATGTTTTTGTTCATTGCGGCCGCGCTGGGCCTGCTGGTCATCGGGCAGACGGTCTCCTGGCTGACGCGCGTAGGAGCGATTAATTATCTTGGGACGATCATGGTGATTGTGGTGGTGCGCGAGCTAGGTCCGCTGCTAGCGGTGTTGCTCGTGCTGGCCCGCATCGGCACCGCCAACGTGATCGAATTAGGCACAGCCCGGGCGATGGGGGAAGTCGAGGCGCTGGAAGCGCTGGGCATCGACCCGGTTCATTACATGGTGATGCCACGGGTGCTGGGCCTGACGCTCGGGGTTTTCTCGTTGACGGTGTATTTGGTCCTCGGAGCGGTTTTTAGCGGTTACTTATGGGCCTTTCTGCAGGATGTACCGCTCCGGCCATCCGATTATTTCCATCAGCTCACCGGGGCATTGAGCGGGTTGGATTTTGCGTTGCTGGCGCTCAAGACCCTTTTGTTCGGGTTCATCGTCGCCATTGTGACGTGCTATCACGGGCTGGCACAGCCCTTGCGCCTGGAGGAGGTGTCCTATGCGACGGTGCGCGCGGTGGCACAAAGCATCATCGTTTGCGTTTTGATCGACGCGATCTTCATTATCCTCTACCTGGCCTAGGGAATGGAACAGCCCGCCGCCAAACCGGAGGTCACGGTCATCAGAATGGAACGGGTGGCGGTCAGCTCGATGCAGGATCCTGAGACAGTGGTAGCGGAGGACATCAACTGGACCGTCCAGGCCGGGGCCTATTGGGTGATCGGAGGATTGCAAGGCTCGGGTAAGAGCGACTTCCTGATGATGACCGGCGGGGTCATTCCGCCGCTGCGTGGACGCTACCGGCTTTTTGGCGAGGAGATGCCGATTTTCGATGATGCGCGCCTGCAAGTGCGCTTGCGGTTGGGACTGGTATTCGACGGAGGCCAGTTGTTTAATCATTTGACGGTTCGCGAGAATGTTGCGTTGCCGTTGCGCTATCACCGGAACCTGACGCAAGCCCAAGCTGAGCCTGAGGTGCGGGCCGTCCTCGAGGCGATGGACCTGATGCCCTGGGCCGACAGCACCCCGGGCGCTCTGGGGCGAAACTGGCAAAAGCGGGTAGGCATGGCTCGCGCGCTGATGCTCAAGCCGGAGGTGCTGCTGGTGGATAATCCGCTAGGCGGGCTGGACCTGCGGCACATGCAATGGTGGCTGGGGTTCCTGGGACAATTGTCCAAGGGGCACGGCTTGATGGGCGGGCGGCCGGTCACGCTGGTGCTGACGACAGCCGATTTGCGGCCCTGGAAAGGCCGCGCGCATCAATTCGCGGTGTTAAAAGATCGTCGTTGGACGCTGCTGGGCAACTGGGAACAACTCGAGGCGGCCAGCGGTGAATTGGTCCAGGAGTTGTTGACCGTCGAGCAAACAAAAATGGAATAATGGCACTGCAAGATTTAACTCCGCAATTGCGCACCCGCCTCAGCCGGATGGAACGAGCCGTCGGCTGGTTCGTTATTGTCGCCATGGGGCTGCTGGGGTTCGGCTTTTTTTACTACGTCTATACCACCGCAGAGCGCAAGGGATGGTTCCTGACCAAGGCCCCGTATTTCACTTTTACCGACCGGGCAACTGGCCTCAAAGTAGGCGATCCGGTCATGCTGATGGGTTTTGAAGCGGGCCGAATTACGGACATTAAACCGATGCCGGCCGAACAATTCATCTACAATGTTTACGTCCAGTTCGAACTGAAATGGCCCAATTACGAGTACATGTGGACCGACGGCTCGCATGCGAAAGTCGCAACGGCGGACTTCCTCGGCAAACGGGTCGTGGAGGTAACGAAGGGCACCGGCGGCTACCCGGCCTACGTCTTTTTTCCCTTGCGGACGAACGTCCCGCTCGCTGAGGCGAAGCTGTTGGCCGACCTGCCCAAATGGGAACTCGCGCAGGATGTTTTTGATCGGACACGAACCAACCTGGTAGTCAAAGCGCTGACGCCCCTGACAAATCTCGACGTGATCGCCGCTGCCGGTTATTCCAACATCTCCGTCCTGGATAGCCGGGTCACCGGAAGTTCAATCACCGGCATTTGGCATCGGAAGCGAGCCCGTTACGACCCCTACACAAAGAGCACCAAACCCTATTGGCTGCCGGTCGAGGAATCCGCTGCGGTGACCGAACGCCTGGAAAAGGTAGTCGGACAGGTGGAAGCCGCGCTGCCCAATATTCTCAATCTGACCAACCAATTGACCACCCTGCTTTCCAACAGCACCATGCTGACCTCAAATCTCAACGTGGTCGCGGTCAACGCTCGACCCGCGGTCAGTAACCTTGCGGCCGCTACCGCCCAATTGGACCATCCTGGCGCGTTGGGCGAATGGCTGCTGCCCACCAACCTCAACCGCCAACTCGAGACCACCCTCGGCAACGCCAGCATCACTTTGACAAATGCGAATACCAACCTCACGGCGCTGGTCGAGAATCTGAGCCGGTCGCTCGACAATCTAGCCGGCATCACCAGCAATCTGAACCAACAGGTCGAAACCAACACCAATCTCCTGAGCGCTATTTCCAAAACTATCATTGACGCCGACACATTCGTGCAGGGGCTCAAACACCACTGGCTGCTTCGCTCCGCGTTTAAAACCAAAAAAACCAACGCGCCGCCGGCGGCCCCATCGGAGCGGCTCCGTTCGCCGAAGGAGAAGCGCGAGTAACAAGGCGCGCCATTGACATTGCAAACCGCGCGGTGCAGTCTGTTTTTAGAGCAAATCTACAATATTCACCCTCCTATGAACGCAACGTTTGGATTCATCGGCGCCGTCGTACTGGTGGCGGCCGGCCCGGTTGCCGGCCAGGACGCCATCATCAAGCAGCGGGCCAAGGAATTGAGCAACCAAAACAACGTGCGGCAGGGTGTGGCTCCGCCGACGCAACCCGGCACTCCCACTCCGGGAGCCACGACTCCACCACCGCCAAGGCTCTCGCCCGCGCTTACGAAATTCCAGACCGACCTGGCCGTTATTGGAACTGGTTCGCCGGCAACCGAAGCGCAGAAGCAGCAGCTTGCGAATGAATTGCTCGCCGCCGCGCAGGGGGCGAAGCCTTCCCCGGCTGCCGCCGCCAAGCTGGCCGACGACCTCAGCGCTGCATTCGCTGAAAAGCCGTTGCCGGCGACAAGCCGCGCGCGTTTGGTGCAGGAACTCGATGCGGTGCTTAATCCGGGCAAGTATCCGCAGGCGAAACTCGATGGCATCTTTGCGGATGTGCAGGCGATCTTTCAGGAGAACGGATTGAACCGCCTTAAGGCAGTCGCCATTGCGGACGATGTCAAGGCCATCTCTGCTGAAATCCAGAAAGGCGGCGTCAAGTAGGAGAAAGAAGATGGAAGATGGGAGATGGAACACATCCGTTCGGACCATCTTGCATCTTCGACCTTGCACCTTCCGCTTTAGCCTCGCAGCCCTCTGGGCGGCAGTTAACCTGACTTTGAGTGCCGCGATGGCTCAGACCAATCAAAGCGACGCCGCCCGGTGGCTCGCAAGTTCCGCGCTGGCGCCAGATTTTAAGGCGCCCGGTTCCAAAAGCGCCTGGGAACGCCAGCGAAAAGAAGTGCGGGCGCAGCTTTGGCAGTTGCTCGGCAAACTTCCACCGCGACCCAAATTACCTGAGATCGCGATCCTTTCCCGGGAAACTCGGGACGGCTGCAAGGTCGAGAAATTCCAATTCGATAACGGCGCGGGTGCGACGGTGGCGGGCTATCTCCTGTTGCCCGAAAACCTTTCCGGAAAAGCGCCGGCGATCCTGTATTGCCACTGGCATGGCGGCGAGTATGAGATTGGCAAAGAGGAATTGTTCCAGGCACGGCATACGCCAGAACCTCCCGGGCCCGCATTAGCCAAACGCGGATTTGTGGTGTTGGGGATTGATGCCTATTGCTTCGGCGAGCGCAATGGTCGAGGCCCCGGCGGTCCGGAAGAGAAAGGGAGCAACGGCGAGCTGACCGCCAGCAAGTTTAACTTGTGGGTCGGCCGCACGCTGTGGGGGATGATTTTGCGGGATGATTTGATGGGGCTGGATTACCTGGCATCCCGCCCGGAAGTGGATGCAACCCGTCTCGGGGTTACCGGCATCAGCATGGGGGCGACGCGCACCTGGTGGCTGATGGCGCTGGACGACCGGCTCAAGACCGGTGTCGCTATTGCCTGCGTGACACGCTACCAGAACCTGATTCAGCACGAGGAGCTCAAGGCGCATGGCATCTACTATTTCGTACCGGGCCTGTTGAATCATTTCGATACCGAAGCCGTCGTCGCCTTGGCGGCACCCCGCCCGGTGTTGTTCCAAACTGGCGACCAGGACAACGGTTCGCCGGAGGATGGGATTCACGCGATTGAAACAGCAGTGCGCCCGGTCTATGGGATCTATGGGAAGGAGAGTGATTTTCAGAGCATCATTTACCCTGGTTTGGGTCACGTTTATACGCCCGAGATGTGGGCCAAGACGCTGGCGTGGATGGAAGAGCGGCTCAAGTGACGGTACTGATGCGTGATGGGGTGGTGATGAGTGATGCGTGATGCGTGAAATTATTCGAGTGGTTTCACGCATCATCCACGCGGTTCTCATGCACGCCCCAGGTCTAAGAGCGCGCAAGGAATCATTCCCATCGTAGCAGCCGACGCAAGGAGGCTCAAATTTTCTGGCATCTTTAAGTATTGATTAGAGCAATTTTAACACGGTATTCCATCGTGTCGATTCTGGTCATTGCACCGCCTTGTCGTTTCCGCTAGTTTGAGAAAGTGAAGCTTTCCGTTAAAAGCGATTATGCCGCGCGCGCGGTGCTTGGCCTGGCGCGGCATCATCCAAACGGTGTCGCCCTTCGGGTCGAGGACCTGGCCGAGGAGCAAGGGGTGCCGGCCAATTATCTGGTGCAGATTCTCATCGAATTGAAGTCGCAAGGTATCGCTCGCAGCGTGCGCGGGAAGGAGGGAGGCTATCTCCTGGCCCGGCCGCCGGCAGAAATCTCGCTGGGTGACGTACTCCGCGCGGTGGATGGAACGGTGTTCGACACCCCGGCGCTTAGCGATTCGGATTGCCCACCCGAATTGCACCGGGCTTGGAAACGTTTGCAACAAGCAGTCGAAGCCGCCGCGGACGAGATCACCTTTCAGAAGCTGTTGGACGAAAGCTCGGCCAAGGAAAAGATGTATTACATCTGATCGTATCGAAATCGCGCCCAAATTAAATTGGGGAAAGTCCGTCTATGGAGTGCGCGAGTGACGTGAAGCAGCGTTCCACTATTTCAGCGTTGCGTTCGCGATTGAGGCCGAGAATGATCCCGGTGTGTCCGAAACCGAAACCCCATTGCCGTTGGCCGTCCCGCTTTCGCCGCCTCTGAAATGGGCGGGCGGAAAGCGCTGGCTGGTGCCACAGCTTATACCGCTCTGGCAGCCATTCTCGGAGCGCCGCCTAGTTGAGCCGTTTTGCGGCGCATTGGCGATCACGCTCGGCCTGGTCCCCGAACGCGCCTTGCTCAATGATGCTAATCCGCACGTTATGCACTTCTACGGGTGGCTGAAGCGAGGAATGCAGATCACGCTCTGGATGGAGAATGATCGGGAGCTCTATTATGCGCATCGAAAGCGGTTCAATGAACTGCTGCGCGAAGGCAAGGCTGATTGCGCGGAGGCGGCAGCGCTGTTTTATTACCTGAATCGGACCTGTTTCAACGGTCTGTGCCGGTTCAACGCCAGCGGCGAATTCAATGTGCCTTTTGGGCGTTACAAGAGCATCAACTACATTCGGGATTTCAGCGCTTACCAACAGGTATTTTCGAATTGGGAGTTCACGAGTGTCGATTTTGAGAACACGCGGTTGGAAGCGGACGATTTTATTTATGCCGACCCGCCGTTCGACGTGGAATTCACTCGGTACGCGAAGGAACCATTCGGTTGGGAGGACCAGGTGCGGGCGGCGGAATGGCTGGCGCGACATAAAGGGCCGGTGATCTTGTCCAACCAGGCCACGGAGCGGATTCTGACGCTTTACGAGAAGCTCGGCTTCAAACTGCGTTTTTTGGACGGACCGAGGCGGATTAGTTGCACGGGGGACCGGAAGCCGGCTAGAGAAGTGCTCGCGGCGAGGAATTTTTGATTTGCGGTTCAGGCGCGGGCAGAGCGGGTGGGGTCGGGCTTGCGGCAATCGGCACAAAGGAAGCGCTTGCCGTCAAAAAACGTCATGAAGGGCATGAAGAAGTCCTTGCACCGATCGCAGGTTTCATAGATTTCCTCGAGGGGCACCGGGTCCGCTGTCAGGGTGAAGCCGTGGTTGTTCCGAATCGCCTCGATTTGTTCCGGGACACGTTCCGCGCGGTAACTGAGCACGATGGCGGCGTGGCGATCTTCGGTAAAAAACACTCCGTGGGCGTCGCTCGCCACATACTTCCCTTGGGCATTACGGAGGACTACTCGGAAGTCGGGAAGCTCGTTCGGACTGTCGTTCGGGCGTGGCATCGGCGGTGCAGGCTCGGATGAGTGTGGGGAATCCGGCCGGGTGATTCAAGACGCATCATTTTCTCCGCGGCGAGAGAAAAGCAAGCTACCCCTCACCCCAACCCTCTCCCCTTATGAAGGGGAGAGGGAGAACGCCTTCGTGAGTGGTGCAACAAACGACAACTTTACTTGAGCGGCAGGGTGAGGCGGAAGGTACTGCCGGCGCCGGGTTGACTGGAGACTTCGAGGGCCCCGCCGTGGGCATCAACAATAGCTTTGGAGATGGCCAGCCCCAGACCAGCCCGGCCCTGGGCGCGGGAGCGGGATTTATCGGCGCGATAAAAACGCTCGAAGATGTGCGGCAGATCCTCGGTGGAAATGCCCTCGCCGGTATCGGTCACGGTGAGAACTGCTGTGCCATTCTCAGCGAGGGTGGCAATTCGGACTTCCCCCTGGGTACGATTGAAATGAATGGCGTTGGTGAGGAGGTTGGTGGCGACCTGGCTGATGCGTTCCGCATCGCCGAGGCATTCCAAGGGACTGAGTTCGCAACGAACCTCGACGCTGCGTTCCGTTGCGAGCGGCCGCAGCAGTTCAACGGCTTCACGCGCGACCCGGGCCAGGTCGAACGGTTCGCGTTTCATCGGCTCCTGTCCTGCATCCAACCGGGCCAATTCAAGGAGGGATTCGGCCAGCGTGCGCATGCGCTGAGCGGCGCGGCGGCAGGCTTCGAGGGCCTGGCGATATTCCGGGGCGCTGCGCTCGCGGGAGAGGGAGCTTTGGGTTTCAGAAAGAATAACTGAGAGGGGAGTGCGCAGCTCGTGGGAGGCATCAGAGGTAAACCGGGACTGATGCGCGAAGGCCGCCTCGAGCCGGGCGAAGGTGGAGTTGAGCACCGCGGTCAGCCGGCCGAACTCACTGTCGGTATCGGCCGCGTTAATGCGTTGGGAGAGGTCGCCGGCGGCGATCTTCATGGCCGTAGCGCTGATGTCCTCAATCGGGCGGATCGCACGCGAGGCCAGCCACCATCCGCCCGCCAGGCCCAACAGCAGCACGGCCGTGCCGGCGACGACCAGCCAAAAGCCCAGGCGGTGCATCGCCGCCAACTCCGGCGCCAGGGAGCGTCCGACAAGGATGCACTCGCCATGCGGCAGGAAACGGAAGAGCTCACGCTGCTCCTCGCGAGTGCGGGCGGCTCCTTGAAACATTCGCGGTCCGGGGCGGGGTTCGGCGGACGGGCGGCCCGACGGTTCCCGGCCCTGACTTTCCGGCGGAGCAGCGGGTTCGATGCGTTCGGGCAACGGGATGGCTTGGGGGTTCGCAGTAGAGTTGGCCAGGACCGAGCCGTCCGCCTGCCATAAGACGTAATAGCAAGCGTTGGTTTGACTGGCATCCGCCGCGCCAGCTTGCTGAACGGCGCGCTGGATAGCTTCACGAATTCTGACCGTGAACTCCGAGGGGTCGAAGCGCGCCTCTCGATGATGATGCTCCGGAGACGAGCCCGGGTCCTGTGGGGGAGGCGGCCGAAACAGGGCTCCCAGCCGCTGGTCCAGTTCCTGATCTACACGGCGCAACTGGTTGTCACGAGTGACATGATAGGCGCTGAGGCCGAAGCCGGCGAGCACCAGGACCAGAATCAGGCCGTGCCAGGCCTGCAGGCGCCAGCGGATAGAGTTAAAGATCATTGCGTTTTCTCGATGCTGTAGCCATGTCCCCGCCGCGTGGTGATAAAGTCGTGGCCGAGTTTCTTGCGGATATTGGAGACATGCACGTCGAGGAGGTTGGAGAGCGTCGAGTCATTTTCATCGAAGAGGTGTTCGTAGAGCGTCGTGCGGGTGACCACTTTGCCACGGTGCAGGGCGAGGAATTCCACCAGGGCGTATTCTCGCGCGGTCAGGGAAACCGGCTCGCCCTGACGGCAAACCGTCCTTCCGGCTGTATCAATGAGGATATCGCCAATCTCCAGGCGGGCTTGAGGCTGGTTGGCCGAGCGGCGGATGAGCGCGCGCAGCCGCGCCAGAAGCTCGTCGAGGTCGAAAGGCTTGAGCACGTAATCATCAGCACCGGTGTCCAGTCCCCGGACCCGGTCACGCACGGCATCGCGGGCGGTCAGCATCAGCACCGCGGTTTTCTTGGTTTTGCGCAAGCGGCGCAAGACTTCCCAGCCATCGAGCCCCGGCAGCATGATGTCCAGAACGATGGCGTCGTAATCGTAGTTCTCGGCTTTGTACAGGCCCTCCTCGCCGTCGGCCGCGCCATCGGCGGCATAACCATCCTCGCGCACGGCCCGCAATAGGCTGGCTAGCAGGTCCGGTTCGTCTTCAACCACAAGCACGCGCATCGGTCTTGCCTCAATTCTAGATGGCGGTAAATCGCACAGTAATCAATGCAATTCGCCATGTACTATCGTGGCAGGAGGGACCTTAAGAGGCGATGAAGAATGAGCTTCGCAAACCGGCTTCCCTTCACGTTGTTTTAAGGTGAGTTGGGCCAGGTTGAGCCCATGAAAACAAATTGGGGAGTGAGTATACTGGCAATTTTCACGGGAACGGGCCTGGCATTGGGAGCCGAGCCGGCACCACAATTGGAACGAGCGGCGGCGGCTGCAGCCGAAGTTGCGAGCGTCACGCGAGCGACTCGTCTGCCTGCGTCAGGTGAGCCCCTACTACCGGCCGACACGCATCCGTTGGCAGTTCCCACGAAGGGCGCCGGCGCCACCAACAGCCTGCGCCTGAGCTTCCGTGGGGCACCATTAAGCCTGGTCCTGGACTATCTGAGCGATGCGGCTGGGTTCGTCATCAACCAGGAGACCGAGGTGCGCGGTACGCTCGATGTCTGGAGCACAACGCCCGTGAGCAAGGACGAGGCCGTGGACTTACTCAACTCGGCGCTCAAAAAAAACGGGTATGCGGTGATTCGAGACGGGCGGATTCTGAGCATCGTGCGACAGGAAAATGCCAGGACCTCGGACCTGGAGATAGTTACCGGCAACGACCCGGAGACCGTGGCCAAGTCGGATGAAACCGTCACTCAACTCATTCCGGTGCGCTATGCCAATGCCGGCCAGTTAGTCAATAATCTGCAACCGTTGCTGCCGGCGACCGCCACGCTCTCAGTCAACGAAAGCGCCAATACCCTGCTGCTGGTGGCCACCAAGCGGGATATCCGGCGGGTCCTTAAGATCGTCAGCGCGCTGGATACTTCCATCGCGAAGGTGTCCACGCTCAAGGTTTTCCCGCTGCATTATGCGGATGCCAAACAGTTGGCCACGGTGCTCCAGCAGCTCTTTTCGTCGCAGGGCTCCAGCCAGAACGCGAACCAGCGTGCCCAACTCTTCAATGGGCCCGGACCGGGTCCGGGCGGTTTCGGTCCGCCGGGATTTGTGGAGCCGCAGGGGAGTTCGAGTTCGGGCACTGGCGGCAACGCCGCCGCGGCCAAAGTGGTCGCTGTGGCGGATGAGACCTCCAACTCCCTGATCGTCAGTTCGCCGGCCGCCCTGATGGACACGACCGCCAACATTGTCCAACAAATCGATCAGCCGGTCACCGACATCACCGAACTGCGCGTCTTCCACCTGCTCAATGCCGACCCGAGGGAATTGGCCGGCCAACTCGCCCAGCTCTTCCCCGACGATTCCAAGAGCGGGTCGGAACAGAACCAGGCGGAGTTCCGGGTTGGTGGTTTCCCTCCGCCACCGGTTTTTGATGGAGGGAACAACACCGGCAACCAAACTGGCAGCAGCGAGCGGGCGAAGAAGAAGGGCCGGGTGCTGGCGGTGGCAGATGCGCGCACCTCGTCGCTATTGGTCAGCGCAGCGACGACGTGGATGCCGCAAATCGCGCAGCTCATCGAGCAACTCGATGCCAGCGCGGCCCGCAAGGAATTGGTACAGGTGTATGAGCTGCGGAATGCCGAGCCGCAGGATATTAACCAGATGCTGCAGGACCTATTCCATCGTAACACCGCCGCCAGCTCCAGCACGAGCAGCCGAAACTCATTGCTGGGGGACAACAACCCGCTGACTGTGCGCCAAACTCAGCAGCAGAACAGCACCAGTGGAAACCCGACGACGGGTAATAACCGCGGCGGAAACTCCGGTCCAGCCGGCATCGCAACGGGCTTCTAAGCATGATGTTCACCGATGGGAGCGCGGAGTTTGCGGAAGACCCCGAGGCGCGCACGTCTGCGACCGAGGTCCGGCGCATTCAGCGTCAGACCGACCTCTGGTTCAAGCTGTTCGTTGGCGGCGGTGTGCTGGCCTGCCTGCTCGTGCTTCTGGCAATCGTGCTTAAAACCGACCAGATCAGCAAGGCAACGAACCAGGCCAGGAGCACGAAGAAAACCTCTCCCAGCGGGGTTTTCAACCGCGACGGCAAGTAATGGAACCAGGGGAGCTGGACGAGCGGCTGGTTCAGCCAGCCTAGGCCGCCGTGGTAATTGAAGAACTCGGCGATGTAAATCTGGGCAACAAAGCCGAACCAGGTAAAGAACAGCGCCGCGCCGCCGAGCACGCGTCCCACCCGCGTGCCGGTCCAGGCCAGAAAGCGGACGAAGACGTGGCGTTCGCGAGACGGGCGGGTCTCCAGGAGTCCCAGACGGTCGAGGGTTTCGCGTTCATAAACGGCGAGCGCGGCGGGCTGAATATTGCCGGATTGGACCGAGGCCATTATGGCTGAGGCATAAACCCGGGCCGCGAGCACACGCAGCAGCACATAGGCCGGCAACATCAGCAGGGCGCACCAAAAGAAATAGTCGTTGAGCATCTTGAGAAGCAGCGCGTCGGAAACATAAACCAGCTCCGGATGTTTTTGCATCCAGAACATGGGCGAGGTTTTCAGGATATTGAGCGGAAGCGCCAGCAGAGAATAAAGCAGCGCCAAGCCCACGCACGAGACCCAGCGCAAGCGCGCTAAATTCCAGACCAGCCGGAACTCAAAGAACGCGCGCCAATCGCCGGTGACGGCCTGGCGGGCTTGGGCGAGCGGGACATAAAACATAGCCGCGATGAACAACAGGATGCCCAGCAAAGAAACCAGCGGGCCCACTGCGGCCTGCTCGTAGCCTTTGTTAAACGAATTGTTCCAGCCGTCATACCAGCCGAACCACCAGAAAATACAGGCAGGTAGCGTCAGCGCCCAGGTATTGGCGATGGCGCGCAACCCCATCCAGAAATTCAACCACAGGCCGTGGGTAAACGCCCGTACCACTGAAAAAACATACCTTCCCGCGCTCACGCCAGGCTGCCGGCGGAGCGCCTCGGCGAAATCCTGCTGGAGGAACCAATTAGGCCAGTGGCGGTGGTCTCTGGTCCGCTCGCTGCCGGCCAGAAAATCGGCGAACGTGGTGTTCGGCTGCGCGCGTGAACTGTGCGACCACCAGTATTTCAGGGCGAATCGTTGCGCCAGGCGGTAGCTCCAGCCGACCACGAAAATGCTTCCGAGCAATCCCTGGCAGAAGATCATTCCCCAAAAGAGTTTTACCGGGAAGAGCAACGCGCGACGGAGCCGCCGCAGAGCGGCGGAGGATGGTGGATGGTAGATGATGGATGATGGAGGCTCGATGG
>Ga0210408_10001170_pt1 | contig 28341 bp, 22 predicted proteins | sample IncBWH4MmetaG_FD_155471 | JGI IMG/M metagenome (GOLD analysis project Ga0210408, IMG submission 155471) | Forest soil microbial communities from Barre Woods Harvard Forest LTER site, Petersham, Massachusetts, United States - Inc-BW-H-4-M | ecosystem: Environmental > Terrestrial > Soil >...
CAGAACATAGGCGACTTGCCGGAGTCCAAGCAATATCACCTAGAGCAACTCACGAATCTGCGCAATCAACTGCGTGCCAGTCAAGATCGTGTTAACCGTGCGCAACAGGAAAAGGTCTACCTGCAGTCCCTGCTTATGAGCTCGGCCCCGGTCGTGGACGTCGACGCTGACTCGAGTGGCCCAGCCGCATCGCCCATACAATCGCAGATGCAGAAACTCGAGACCCGGCTTTCTGAGCTGAAAAGTCGCTACGGTCCGAATCATCCGGACGTACGCAGGGCGCAGGCTCAGCTTAACGATCTGAAGGCAAAAGCTTCGACGGAAACTGGAACTGAGCCGGCGGCGGTCGAGATAGCTCCACGTGGCCGGAAAGCTCCGAGAAATCCTGTTCTCGAAGGGCAGATCGCCAAGCTCGACCAGGAGGTTGAAGAGCAGACAAAGATGCAGGCTCCTCTCGAGGAACGGATCAATTTTCACTCGTCCAAGCTCGAGCGTGAGCCAATCTTCGAGCAGCAGATAGCTGGTTTGATGCGCGATTACGATACGCTTCGTACCCACTATAACCGGCTGCTGGACAAGAAGCTCTCAGCGGGCATGGCCAACGAAATGGAAAGCCGCCACAAAGGAGAGCGTTTCGTCATTCTGGACTCGGCTCCGGTGCCGCGTCGACCGTTTGGGCCCAATCGTCTGCTGATCGACCTGGCCGGCTTGGCCGGCGGAATCTTGGGCGGCTTCGCGCTGGCCATGGTGATCGAGATCACCGATGAATCGGTGCGAAACGAGCGTGAAGTTTCAAAGATTCTCGGCACCGATCTCTTGGGCGGAATTCCGCGCATATTGACCCCGCAACAGGAACGAAAGAACCGATTGCGAATCGCAGCGGCTCTGGCTGCAGCCGTGACCTGCTCGGTTCTTCTCGGTCTGTTGGTCTCAACGCTGCGTGACAGATTTATCTGACGGAGATTTGGCCGGCTGGAGCGTCACCGGACACACGAGGAGACAGTGAGATGTATCCGAATCTGAAGCTAGAGATCTTTAGGCGGGGCCTTCGCCAGAACCAGTTGTCGAAGATCCTGGGCATCAACGAAATCACGCTCAGCAAGATCATCCACGGGCACCGGACGCCGACCGACGCGCAGAGAAGACTGGTCGCGCAGTATTTCGGCGTCGAAGAGACCTGGCTCTTTGAAAACTACACCAATCAATTCCGGCCACAAGCGCCCCCGCGCGGAGCGGAAGGAGCCTAGCCGCCAGCAAGTGACGGCGTCGAGTTGCCCTGTTGCTCGACTGCCGGCCTCGCCAGGACCAAGGATGAGCCCTCTGGATTCACTGGAAGCCAACCCTCAAGTTGCCGGGGTTCACCTGCGGACAGTACCGCGCGTAACTAAGCTACGCGTGATGCATGTCGTAAACCACTTTGATACTGGCGGCACAGAATATGGAATCCTCAAGGTGATCAAGGGACTCAACGGCGGATTGTTTGAGCATCAGCTGTGTACAACGCGCGGCTTCAACGAAGACTTTGTGCAAAGAAAAGGTCTTGAGCATCAAGTGTGCTCGGTCGGCCGAATAGATGCGGGAGCGCAGTTTCTTGTTCCCCGTCTCGTCCGCGTTATGCGGTCGTACCAGCCACACATCGTCCACTCGCGCAACTGGGGCACCATCGAAGCGATTCCTGCTGCCCGCTTGGCAAGAGTTCCAGTCGCCATCCATAGTGAGCACGGCCACGAACTGGATACGCTTGCGGGTTACAGCTTTCGCCGACGAGTGCTGTCGCGCCTCGCGTATTGCTTGGCGGACTCGGTCTGCACGGTGTCTGAAGAACTGCGCGAGTATCACGCACGGCAAGCCAGGATGTCCGCGAAGAGAATCAGGGTGATTCCCAACGGTGTCGACACCGTGCGATTCATGAGCCGGCCAGACAGGCGCGCCCGCCTTCGCAACGAGTTCGGACTACCGGTCGATGCCTTCGTCATCGGCACAGTCGGCAGAATGGTGCGCATCAAAGACCACGGCACGCTTCTCCGCGCCGCAAAAGCCCTTTTGATGAACGGACTCGATGTGCACGTTCTGCTGGCGGGCGGAGGTCCCGAGTTGGCCGATCTCTGCGCTCAAGCCGACCACGTTCCCGAGCTTCGCAACCGCGTGCGATTTCTCGGCGAATCGGATCGTGTCCCTGATGTCCTCAACGCCATGGACGTATTTGTTCTCTCTTCCATCTCCGAAGGCATGTCCAACACGCTGCTGGAAGCCATGGCTACCGGATTGCCCGTGATTGCAACCTGCGTCGGTGGGAACCCAGAACTGCTTGGGGACGTAGGCGCCGGGTGGCTTTTTGAGCCGGGCGATGTCGACACATTGCGCGGACATCTGACGCGATTGATAGCTGAGCCGAGCCTTCGCGAACAGCTAGGCGCAAACGCGAGGAGACGCGCCTCCGAATACTTCGCGCTCGATCGCATGATCGAGCAATATCGGCACCTCTATACGGATCTGGCTAAGCGCCGCGGGCTCTTAGCGGCGAGTGAGGCCTAGCGAGCATGTGCGGCATCGCAGGAATCTTCGAATTCAGCTCATTAGACAAGATTTCGGTCGAAGCAGTGCGACGGATGACGCAAACCATCGTCCATCGGGGTCCCGATGACGAAGGCTTCTTCGTCGATGCCGGAATCGGTCTGGGGTTCCGCCGCCTAAGCATTATCGATGTTGCCGGAGGGCATCAACCCATCTCGAATGAGGATGGAAGCGTTTGGGTGATGTTGAACGGCGAAATTTACAACTACCCGACGCTTCGCAAGGAACTGGAGGGTTGCGGTCACAAATTCGCCACGAACTCCGACACGGAAACCATCGTTCATCTCTATGAACAATATGGCGCGGACTGCTTCCGCCGGCTGCGCGGAATGTTCGCGATTGCGCTTTGGGATTCGCGAAAGCGAAGCCTGTTGTTGGCGAGAGACCGGCTGGGCAAAAAGCCTCTCTTTTACTCAGCCGACCCCCGAAGAATTATCTTTGGCTCAGAACTCAAGACGATGCTGGCGGGAAACCAACTAAGTCGGGAAATGGATCCCATAGGTCTCGCGGACTACTTCTCGTATGGTTACATCCCAGCTCCTAGGACGATTTACCGGAACGCGCGCAAGTTGCTTCCCGGCCACTACCTGGTGGCTTCGGCTAGCGGTGTTCGAGAGGTGCGCTACTGGGACGTTTCGTTCGCGAACGTCGAGAATCGTTCGGAAGAAGAATGGTGCGAGCTGTTGCGGCACGAGCTGTGTGAAGCCACACGCATTCGCTTGGTGAGCGAAGTGCCCCTTGGCGCCTTCCTTAGCGGCGGCGTTGATTCTTCCTCGGTAGTGGCTATGATGAGCAGGCTTACCAACAAACCCGTGGTCACTTGCTCGATTGGCTTCGAGGATGCCCGCTACAACGAAGCAGGCTTTGCCAGCCAGGTCGCCAAGCGTTTCAATACGAATCACTTTGAGCACACGGTCAAGCCTAGCGCCGTCGAGGTCATGAACAAGCTCGCGTGGAACTTCGATGAGCCGTTCGCGGATTCCTCGGCGATTCCGACCTATTACGTCTCCCAGGTGGCGCGTCAGCATGTGACCGTTGCTTTGGGGGGCGACGGTGGTGACGAAAGCTTCGCTGGGTATCGGCGCTACTATTTCGATCGGGTTGAGAACAAGTTGCGAGGGTATGTACCGTCATCCGTGCGCCGTAACGTGTTCGGCCCGCTTGGACGTTGGTATCCCGCCCTGGCGTGGGCGCCCAGAGTCTTCCGCGCCAAAGCGACGCTGCAAAGCTTGTCGCGCTCCCCGCTCGACGGCTACTTCAATTCCATTTCAATTTTTCGCCCGGACGAGAAATCTCGGTTGTTCACGTCCCAATTTTCCAAGCAACTCGGCGGATATGATTCGGTTGAGGTATTGCGCCGTCACTATGAGCGGGCGGACACCGACGACTTGCTTTCCCGAATTCAATATGTCGACCTAAAGACGTACTTGCCTGACGACATTCTGGCTAAAGTCGATCGCGCCAGCATGGCTGTTTCTCTCGAAGTGCGGGCCCCGTTGCTGGACCACCAGTTCGTCGAGCAAATTGCCCGTATTCCGTCCTCTCTGAAGCTTCGCGGCCACACTGGTAAGTACATTTTCAAGCGAACCATGGAAAACTTGCTTCCCATGGAGATCATTGAGAGGAGCAAGCAGGGATTCGCGATACCGCTGGCCCAGTGGTTTCGCGGCGAACTGAAAGAGTCAGCTCGCCGCGCGCTATTCGACTTGGACGACGGCATCTTGGACCCGAAGGAGCTGCGCAAAGTATGGGAGCAGCACCAGAGCGGCCGCCACGATCGTTCAGCGCACCTCTGGGCGGTTCTCATGTATCGGCAATGGAAAGAGACTTTTCAAGGTTGAGCATCCGATGAGCGGAATCTGTGGTCTCAGTCATGCGAACGGGCAGACCTCGCCGGCAAGGATGTTCGCGCGCTTGGGCCTGCCGGGCGAAGAGCTGCAGTCGCAGCGGCTCGGATCGGCCGCGATGGGAGTCGCGCGGCGCTGGGATTTTCAGCAGTTGGGCGCCGTGCGCGACTTGCTGATCTCTATTGACGCGGACCTTCTCAACGCTGGCGAAATCGCGGCCACATTGAAGCAATCGCAGATCGATCCAGCGAACCTGAGCCTCGCCGAACAGCTGTGCTATTTGTATCTGCTGGTAGGCCCCCGTTTTGTCGAGCGCTTGCGCGGGGGTTTCAGCCTCGCTCTTTGGGACGAGACGAATCGCCGCCTTATACTCGCGATCGACCCAGCCGGAATCAAAGGCCTCTACTGGTGCCGGCAAGGAGATCAGCTTCTCTTTGCCAGCCGAGCCAGTGCCGTCAGGGACGCCCGATCTGAGGTCAGCGAGATCGAGCACAGCGCTATTATCCAATATCTTCTGTTCAGCGTCGTGCCCGCCCCCTTGAGCGTCTACAAGGGGATCGAGAAACTTCGTCCTGGGCATTTGCTGACCTTTGAAAACGGGCATGTGAAACAGGTTTGCTATTGGGATCTCGCCTACCCCGAGAGCAAAGGCCACAACGAAGCTCACTGGGCGGAGCAAGTGCGCGAAGGCATACGCCAAGCCGTTCACGCGCACTTGGTCGGCTGCGACGACGATCGCACCGGAGCGTACCTGAGCGGCGGAACCGACAGCAGCAGCGTTGTCGCATTCATGTCCGAGCGCTTTCCCGCGCCGCACACTTGTTCGATTTTCTTCTCCGAGGCCGCCTACAGTGAGATCGGGTTCGCCCGGACGACGGCCGAGGTCTTTCGCACGCGCCATCACGAAAGGCGCCTGCTCCCCGAGGACGCTTGTGACGCAATTCTGCAGATAGCCGCCTACTACGACGAGCCATTCGCCAACTCCTCTGCGATTGGCGCCTACTATTGCGCCCTGCTCGCCAAAGAAAACGGTATCGATACTCTCCTCGCGGGCGATGGCGGCGATGAGCTCTTCGGAGGAAACTCTCGCTACGCTGACGACAAGCGTTTTGCGCTGTACGCGTCTTCGCCCGCTTGGGTTCGCAAGATCATCGGGCCGATCGCCAAACAACTGCCGGCAAGCGACAGTTGGTTAAGTCTGCCTCTCCGCTACGTTCGCCGAGCACAAATTCCCAATCCTCGCCGCATTTTTTCTTATGGCCTGTTTCTGACCATGCCGCCCGAACAAGTGTTTGAAGAAGAGTTTCTCCGGCAGGCCCCTCCCGAGCGATGGATGAGCATCGCTGAGGGCCATTTCCAATCGGCGCAGGCATCGAGCGAGCTCAACCGCTTGCTGCATCTCGACCTCAAGTTGACCCTCGCCGACAACGACCTGCGAAAGGTCAATGGCACCGCGGAATTGGCCGGCGTCCGCGTCCGTTATCCGATGCTCGACCTGCAACTCGCCGAACTATCAGGCCGCATTCCCACGCGTCTCAAGCTCAAGGGATTTGAGAAGCGCTATATCTTCAAGCGCGCGATGAAGGGGATCCTGCCCGACCAGATTCTGCACAAGAAGAAGCACGGTTTTGGCGTTCCGCTTGCTCGTTGGCTCCTGCAGGACACTCGCCTGCAGTCGCTCCTTCAGGATGTTCTGAGCGATACCTGCACGCGGCAACGTGGCTACTTCCGGCCCCAATTTATCGAGCGGCTCGCCCAGCTCCATCATCAGGACGATGTTGGCTTTTATGGCGAGGTCGTCTGGTATCTCGTTGCATTGGAGCTATGGCACCGTCAACATTTGGAGAGCCGCGCCGAGGAGCTTTGTGCCACTTGAGCTGGTCACGACCGACGATCGCTTTGCGGCCCTTGGCAGCGATTGGAATGCTCTGCTCGAGCGGAGTTCCTCTGACTCCATATTTCTCAGCTGGGAGTGGACATCCAACTGGTGGACTAGCTACAAAAGCGGCAGGCAACTTTTCGTGCTCGTCTCGCGCGACGATCAGGGAATGTGCCAGGGCATCGCACCCCTGTACGCCGAAAGGGCCTCGGCTATGGGCCTGCCGTGCAAGCGGCTGCGATTCCTTGGGGATGGTTCGCACGATTCGGATTATCTGGACTTCATTCTCGCCAGCGGCCGCGAACGAGAAATCCTAGCCGCATTTCTGGACAAACTTCGTTCTCTTTCCAGCCTGGTTGACGTTCTCCAGGTGAATGAAATCCTCGCTTCCTCGCCAACTGTCTCCGCCCTCTCCAGCTGGGGCCAGCGCCATGGCTGGCTGGAGCGTATCGAGGAAATGTCATGCGCAGTGCTTCAATTGCCCGAGACATGGGCAGAATACCTGAACAGCTTGCGCCCTCGCTTTCGCACCACGGTTCGTGCCTGCTTGAGGAATGCCCACCAGTGGCAGGGCGCGGTCGAATGCTTAACCCAGGAGTCGCAGATCGACGAGTGGCTGGAACAGCTTTTTTCGCTGCACACCAGCCGCTGGAGCCTCCGCGACCAATCCGGCGTTTTTGGGTCGACCGCAAAGCGAAACTTTTATCGCGCCATGGCACGCGCCTTCTTTGAGCGCGGCTGGCTGCATATGATTCGGTGGCGAGTTCGCGACACCGTTCTCGCCTGCCAGTTCGGGTTCATCTACCGCGAGACCTACCACCTGTTACAGGAAGGCTTCCGGTCTGAGTGCCTGCACGTCAATCCCGGCACCACGCTTCGCGCCGCAAAGATCCGCGATTTGATCGAAAACGGAATTCGCCGCTACGATTTTCTGGGAGGGCTCAGCCGTCACAAAATTGATTGGGGCGCAATGGAAAAAAAGTGTGTTCGAATCGCTGCGGCGCCGCGCACGCTCGTTGGCACCGCCTATGTTGCCGGTCCGCAACGGCTGAGCAGCGCGAAAGAATGGATCAAGCAACGCCTGCCGAGTCGCTTTTTGGCCTCCTGGCAGAAATGGCGCAGAGGCGCTCCCGACGCGTCTGGAGAGTCACGATCACCCGCTCCGGAGGCAAGTACCGGTGCTGGTTGGCGGGAACTCGTTGCTGTGGCATCTCACCAGACCGGCGCACTGAGCCTCGTTCGGATGGTCTCTCGCCACCGTGAACTCCGGACTAGCAAGAGAGGCGGGCTTCAGTGGAAGACCGCTCAGCCGAAATTCCTGATCCTCTGCTATCACCGCGTCGGGACCGAGGGCGTGCCGTTGCACACCTCCATGCGCCCGGAATTTTTTGAAGCGCAAATGCGCTTCTTGAGACGTCACTACCGGGTTGTTTCGCTCTCGACAATGTCCGCCGAATTGGCGTCCGGAGACGTGCGTGAACCCGGAGTGGTCGTCACCTTCGATGATGGCTACCGTGACTTATACGAGCATGCGTTTCCGATTCTTCGGAAATATAGCTTGCCGGCAACGCTCTTTGTCATCGCCGGAGCTGCCGAATTCGGTCAAGTGGCTTGGTACGATCGAATCTTCCTCGCCCTTAGAATCGCGGACCAAGATAAGATCGACTTGCTGCTCGACCAACCGCGCCGCTTCCTGTTGATGACCCCGGAGCTCCGCTTACGCTCGGCGATCGAAATCGTCTCGCATCTACGGAAGCTTCCGGATGAGCTCCGAAAGGAATGCTGCGCGGAGATCGAAAAACAAATTCCGCTGCCCGAAGACCAGCTGGCAAACCGCATGCTGACCTGGGAACAAATGCGCACCATGCATAACGCGGGAGTCGCCTTCGGTTCCCACACCATGACGCACCCTGTGGTGAGCCGCTTGTCTCCCGAAGCCCTTCGCTGGGAACTTTCGGAATCGAAGTCGCTGCTGGAGTCTAGGTTGCAGTGTTCCGTCAACGACTTTGCTTTTCCTTTCGGCCATCCCGCGGATTGCGGAACAACGGCTGCGGGCTTCCTTTCGCAGTGTGGGTATCGCACCGGCGCAACGACCACGTTCGGCGTGAATACGCCTGGCGTCGATCCTTACGCGTTGAAGCGTGCGCAAATTGGTGAAGGCCAAAGCCTCCCCATGTTTGCACTGCAAATTGCCAGGCTCTTCTTGCAGGTCGGGCAGACCAATGGACCTGCGCAAGGGGCGAGCCTTCCGCGTATGGCTGAACTACCAGCTACGTCCAGCGCGAACGGGTCGAACAAGGACTAGCCATGCGGGACGTTCTCATTGTTTCGATTATCCTCGGTGCGGCCCCGGTCTGCCTCTTTAGCCCCTATTTTGGCGTTCTGATGTGGAATTGGATTGCTTGCTTCAATCCACATCGTTACGCCTGGGGTTTCGCCTATCGCTTTCCCGTCGCTTGGATCATCGCGGTACCGACCTTGTTGGGGACATTGTTCGCTCGACAAAAAACAAACCGTCATGTCCTTGTCCGAGAAACCGTTCTCCTGGTTGCGCTCTGGGCTTGGTTTGGTTTGACCACGCTCTATGTTTCTCAGGAACCGCTGTTCTTCGACCACCTCAACGACGCCACCGTGCAACTCGTTCGTGTGAGCAAAGTGTTGTTGATGACCGTGGTCACCATCTTTGTGATCGATTCCAGAGCCAAACTCAAAAACCTTTTTCTGGTGATCGCGTTCAGCCTTGGCCTCATCGGCGTCAAGGGCACCATCTACGGCATCTTGACCGGCGGGCAGTCGCGCGTTTGGGGACCGCCCGACTCCTATATCGCGGACAACAACGAATTCGCGCTCGCCATGGACATGACCCTGCCGATCCTGTTTTTCCTGGCGAGGGATGAGCAGAAGCGATGGCTACGCATCTTGATGCGTATTACATTCCTCTGCGGCGTGGCCTCCGTTCTCCTTACTTATTCACGCGGAGGGCTCTTGGGGTTGACTGCTGTGCTCCTCGCCCTGACCTTGCAATCGCGGCGAAAAGCGCTTGCCGTGTCCCTCATTGTGATCTCCGCCTTACTCGTTGTGTCCTTCGCTCCGCAACAATGGATGGGGCGCATGGAGGCTTTTGCCAACGGCAACGTGGATACTTCGGCGCAAGGAAGGCTCGACGCCTGGTATTTCGCCTGGCAGCTGGTTATGCATTATCCGATCACCGGCGGAGGATTTGAGACTTTCACGCCGGCGCTCTACGAAAGGTATACGCCAGGCTTGCGTTACGGACAGGCTTATGAAGGGCCTCACAGTATTTATTTCCAGATTTTGGGCGAACACGGCTTTGTCGGACTAGCCCTGTTCTTCGGATTGCTTGGCTGTTGCTTCGGGACGCTGTACACCTTGAAAAAACGTTCCATGCGGATGCCTTCGATTCGGTGGATCGCTTCGTACAGTCGAATGCTCCAAATCAGCATGCTCGCATTCATGATCAGCGGCGCGTTTCTCGGCCGCGCGTACTTCGACTACTTCTTTCAGCTGGTGGCCACGACGATCATTCTCAGGACGCTATTCCGCCGGGAAGTTGAACGCGCACTGGCCGAAACTGCGACCGAGCCGGAACGGGCCGCGGCGGAGGAAGTTATGCTCGCGGGACAACCAGCCGCGCTGTAGTAACGTAGAGTCTCTTAGGAGAACTGTATGCGACATCCCCTCACCACACCGCGTCGCTCGAGACCATGCGACGCCTCGTTTCCCGCCAACTTCACAGGCGCTCCGACGTGCGATTCTCAGCGCTCCGGTGCAAAGATTCGGAGCTTCGGGTCCTTGCGACTGGCATTTGTTTTCATGGTTTTGATTGGCTCGCTCGCCGCGATGGCAGCCCGCGCTCAGCAATGGCAGTCCGAGACAGTGGACAAGAGCGGAAAGTTTACTTCTATCGCCGTGGACTCGACCGGGAATCTCCATCTCAGCTACGCAGATGGTGAGGGCTGGATCAAATACGCGTTTCGGCCAGCCGGCTCCTCTAAGTGGTTCACCATGCAGCTGGGCGGCTCCGATTCTTTCACCGATCTCAAGTTGGATCGACAGGGCAACCCTCACGTCTGCTATACGGGCAAGGCTACTCGGTATGCAGAGTGGGACGGAAAGGCTTGGCAGACTCAAACCGTGGCGACAGATGCGGCACCTGTCTGGTATTCCTGCTCGGTGGCCATCGCGCCGGACGGCACTCCTCACCTGACTTGGTATCGCGAGAAGAATCCAGACCTCTCAAACTATCTACATCTGAAGCACGCCGTTCTCCAGGACGGAACTTGGGTTGTGCACACCGTTGATTTTGATGGCCAGACAGGGAAGTGGCATTCGTTGTTTGTTGATGCTCAGGGCGTGGCACACGTCACTTATGACGCCTATACGGACGGGCGCCTGAAATTTGCGACGTGGGACGGCAAGCTCTGGAGCGTGGACATCGCCGATTTCCGCGGTCACACCAATGACCAATGGAATCTAGGCATGGGCAACTCTCTCACAATGGATCAGCAAGGACAGGCGTATGTCAGCTACTACGATTCCGGCGATCTGAAATGCGCCTGGCAGCTGGGCAAGAAGTGGAGGGTGGATACAGTCGACAGCATCTCGGCCCGCGTCGCTTGGATGGGCTATCGAAGTTCCATCGCGCTCGACAGCCACGGAAATCCCCACATCGCCTACGAAGACGCCGGAACTCTGAAGCACGCCTTCTGGGACGGAACGAAATGGCACACCGAAACCATTGCCGCGCGAGGTGCCGACAACCAGTACCGGTTCGCTTCTCTGGCAATCGGTGCCGATGATGCTGTCTATATCAGCTATCGCGATCCCAACGATGGCTCCCTGCAAGTGGCCATCGGTCGGCCCGGAAGGTGGGAGACCCAGAATGGCGCAAAGCTGAAGCCCTAGCGGCGCGCGCGATATCCACCAGATAGCCTTGTAGCCGAAAATTCTCGGGACCTCGAACTTAGGATCACTCGGCCTAGAATATCGGCGAGTTGCTGCGCCACCGATCTCCAACTATAGTTCTGCGCTACAAGTTGGCGTGCGGCTTTGCCCAGAGCGCCCCGCTTGTTCTGGTCTCGAAGAAGCTCGATGACGTGATTCGCGAACTCGTCGGGACGGTCGGCGAGCAGAATATTCTGACCGTGTTGGACCGGCAACCCTTCCGCACCCAGCGTTGTGGAGACAACAGCTTTCCCGGCGGCCATGGCTTCGAAGATCTTGATGCGGGTGCCCCCTCCGATGCGCAGGGGCACGATGTAGACGGATGCCCTGTTCATGTACGGGCGAATATCCGGGACCGAGCCGGTCACGTGGAGGCTCTGTTCGCGGTCGGCGAGGTCGAGAAGACCTTGCGACGGGCTCCGACCGGCAACGCACAGAGTGACATCAGGGATTTCGCGGCGAATCAAAGGGAGTATTTCGCCGGCGAAAAAATGAATAGCGTCCTCGTTCGGAAGCCAATCCATCGATCCGGTGAAGACCAAGGAGTTCGGCAGCTCGGCTTCGGCGCCAGGGCTGAAATAGTCGATATCGACGCCAGTCGGAATTGCTGCGAGCTTTTCGCGGGGGATTACGCCGGTGAAGAATTCGAGATCGTTCTCGGAGACGGTGAGGACGAAGTCGGCCCGGCGCAACTGCCGCTCCTCTAGCCACGTCATGGTCTTATATTCGCGCCAGGAAACGGCCTTCCAGATCGGATTGGCTGAGACTTCGAAGTGTCGCTGCCAGATCTGGGCTTCCACGTTGTGAGTAAAGATGACCATCGGACTTCGCAAGCGTGAAGGGAATACCGACGCGGTCAGGAGAAAATCGCAAACGATGACGTCGTAGGCCTCGCGCTCGAGAAGCTGCGCTAGTGCACGCTTGACTGCCGGACGGCAGTATTTGGCTACAGCGTAGGGCTGGAGAGAGAAGAGGTTGCGCGCGTACCGGGCGTAGTCGGCACGGCTCTTCGGGGGAGCAATCGGCAGCGGCATAAGCGTGACCTGCCGGCAGATCTCCTTCAACTGAGCATGAATGTCCTGCTCATGCTCTGGATAGAAAAGGAAAAGGTCGACAGAGCTGTGGTGGGCCAGCTCGCGGAGCAGGCTGTAGCTGCGGATTCTACCGCCGGTGTCCGGAGGCAGGAGCCCACCGGACTTGACCCATAGGATTCTCACTCGGGATTGCCTACCAGCAAATGCCTTCGTAGTGTGAGTGGTCGTTGAAGCGCGCTTCCTTTTCCAGGTTCACGAGGTCGATGAGCACCTGTTGATCGGACATGGAGCGCTTCAGCGCGTGCTTGTCGACGGCTTTGGTGCCGAGAATCACAATTTCGGAGTGCTTGACAACATCGACGAAGTCTTCTTGCAACAAGGAGCCGATGTGCGGGATGTATTCGTCGATGAACTGGCGGTTGGAACCGATCAGTCTTCCCAAAGCGACGTTCTTGTCCCAGATGCGGATATTGCAACCCTCGCCAAGAAGGCGCTTGACCAAGTGGACGAGCGGGCTTTCGCGGAGGTCATCGGTGTCCGGCTTGAAGCTGAGGCCGATCATGCCGATATTCCTTTTATTGGTGCGAAGAACCATCTCCACAGCGCGCTCGATATGTTCGTGGTTGCTGGGGAGAAGAGATTCCAGAAGGGGGAGGCGCAGGTCCAGCTCCTTCGCACGGTAGTTGAGGGCGCGAAGGTCCTTGGGCAGGCACGAGCCACCGAAAGCGAAACCCGGCTTGAGGTAGGCGGTCGAGATGTTGAGGCGAGTGTCCGAAACAAAGATCTCGCTGACTCGCTCGGTGTCGCCGCCGAGGAGCTTGCACAGGGTGCCGACTTCGTTGACGAATCCGACTTTCATCGCATGGAATGCATTGCAGACGTACTTGACCATTTCCGCGGTGGCCGGCGAGGTCTCATAGATAGGAGATTTGGACCAGGAAAATAGCTCGCGCAAAGGCTGGAGGTGCTCGCGATCGTTGGAGCCCAAAACGGTGAAGGGCGGTTCGAAGAAGTCCGAAACGGCCGCGCCCTCACGAAGGAATTCGGGAATGAAGCAAGCGGAGAAATCGACGCCGGCGCGCTTGCCACTGTGCCTTTCAAGCGCTGGAACGACGAGTTGATCGAGAGTTCCAGGCAAGACGGTGCTGCGGAGAACGATCCAATGGAATGCTGTCTTCTTCGCCAGAGCGCGACCGATTTCCGTGCAAACGCTTTCGATGCCGCGAAGGTCGAGCTTTCCATTTCGCAAGCTCGGCGTGCCAACGGAGACAAAGGAGATCTCGGTATCGAGGACGGCCTTCTCGGAATCGGTGGTGGCATGCAAGTGGCAGGCCTTGCGGCAGGTGGACACGATTTCGTCGAGGCCCGGCTCAAGAATCGGGCTGCGACCGTCTTCGAGGGTGGCGACCTTCTCGGCGTTGACGTCCACGCCCAAGATGTAATTGCCAGTGTGGGCTAGGCAAGCTGCGGTCACAGAGCCGACATAGCCGAGGCCAAAGACGCTAACTCTTTTCGACATTGATTCCCTGCTCTCCAAATCGGTTTGTTTGCTGCAGGTCTTAACAGCAATCGACCTGCCGAAGGTCGGATTCGAACCTTGAGCACAGCTCATTAAGTAGCTTATTTTCATTGTCTTGCAGGAGGAAATAGCCACGAAATTAAGGCCCGGAGGCAGAGACCATTTCGGTGGAAAAGTCTTTCCAATTTCTGCAATCTTTGTTTCCTGGCTTTGCGGCGCGGGCGTATTGAGAAATAGGTTTCTCATGAGCGCTCGTGCGCGAGGGGTAGGACTTAGAGGTCGCTCCATTAAGTCTAATCAAATAAACAGTTTACATGAACCATGCGGGTTCGTATCGTTGGTTCCCGAGTTGCTGAGCCCTAGGTGGGTTTTCGCCTAGTCGGAAGGGCTTTGGATTCGGGAGCGAGCTGGCCGACTGGGCGGGCTTTGTGGACGAGGAGACTGGTGCCGATCCATTTGAAAAGGGCTCTCCTTCGCGTGAGCAAGTGGGCGGGACTGTTTTATATGGTGCGCATCGTCCTGAAGGATGGCCTGCGAATCCTGTGCTATCACGGGATTGCGTTGGAGGATGAGAACGCTTTTCGAGCGAGCCTGTTCGTCAGCCCGCAGACCCTGCGCAAACGACTGAGCATCCTGGCAAGGTATCAAGTCCCAGTGCTGGACTTGGAAACAGCACTGACTCTGCAGAATGAGGGTAAGTTGCCACGAGGAGCAACGGTCATAACGTTTGATGATGGCTTTTATGGAGTTTACCGGCATGGTTTGCCGCTACTCGAAGAGTTCTCTTTTCCGGCGACAGTGTACATCGCAACCCAATATACCCTGGAGCACGCACCTGTATTTCGACTCGCGGTGCAGTACATGTTCTGGAAGACATCCAAGAGGAGCCTCGACCCAGAAGGGCTGGGCTTGAGTCGAATAGGGGTCGCTTCACTGCTTAATGAAACGGAGAAGGAGCAGATTAGTTCGGATATCGAAGACTTCGGAGAGTTCCATTGCAACAAGGAGCAGCGCGCTGCTCTGGCCCAGGAACTGGCCAAGCGCCTGGATGTGGACTATTCGAAGATCTGTGCGTCGCGCGTCCTGACGCTAATGAATCCAGAGGAAATCAGAGCGATGGCCGCAGCGGGCGTGAACATTCAGCTGCATACTCATCACCATCGTTTTCCGGAGGACGAGTCGGCCGCACGTGAGCTCGCGGAGAACCGTGCGGTGCTGGAACCCGTGGTCGGCAAGGCGCTCAGCCACTTTTGCTATCCGAGCGGTATCTGGTCAAAGAAGCACTGGCCTTGGTTGGAAAGCGCCGGGATTTCGAGTGCGACGACCTGTGAGCCGGGGCTAAATTTCCGGGATACGCCGAGATTAGCGCTGAAGCGGTTTCTGGACCGCGATGATCTATCAGACATTGAGTTTGAAGCCGAAATCTCAGGGTTTGCCGAGCTTCTCCGGTGGATTCGGCGCGCGAGCGGAAACCTGTCCAGATCCCACTCCAGGCCAGCGGACCCGCTGAAAGCGGCTTGCTGACCAGCGCAGCTGACATGAAGAACATCCTGACATTCGACGTGGAAGATTACTATCAGGTAAGTGCCTTTTCGGGGCAAATTCGACCCGAACAATGGAGCGGGTTTGATGACCGAGTGCAGTCCAGCACGCGCAAAATACTCGATCTCCTGGACATCAGCGGCTCGAAGGCTACGTTCTTTGTGTTGGGCTGGGTCGCCAAGAATCACGCGCCGCTGGTGAGAGAAATTGCGGACCGAGGGCACGAGGTCGGATGCCACAGCCTGCAGCACCTGCGCGTCTACGAGATGACTCCGGAGGTGTTTCGAGAAGACACCCGGTGCGCCCAGAAACTGCTTGAAGATGCGTGTGGCCGGAAAATCAGGGGGTATCGGGCGCCGAGTTTTTCGATTACCAGGCAGTGTTTCTGGGCGTTTGAGATCCTGGCGGAGTTGGGATTCACGTACGATTCGAGCATTTTCCCGGTGAAGCATCCGAACTACGGCATTCCGGACGAGCAGCGATCTCCCTTTGTGGTCGATACTCCGAAAGGGCCGATTACGGAACTCCCGATGCCAACGCTCGAGATCGGACGGAGGCGTGCCCCCTTCGGAGGGGGCGCGTATTTCAGAATTCTGCCCTATTGGTACACGCGCTGGAGCATTCACCACATCAATGAGCGAGAGGGACGCGCGGTGTGCGTCTATTTACACCCGTGGGAGCTGGACCCGGAGCAACCGCGAATGAAGGTGGAGATGTCTGCGCGGCTCCGCCACTATACGGGATTGCGACGAGCAGAAGGGAAATTGCGAAAACTGTTGAGAGACTTCCGCTTCTGTTCGGTGGGACAGTGGCTCAGAGAAGCAGGTGAAGAGTTGGGGCCGGGGCACAACCAGACGGTGGGCTGCCCCGCCGACTCAACGCCGGGAAACGAAGCGGCCCACAACGCTGGTCAGCTTTCTTAGGTACAAATCCCTTTCAGCGGACGAGAAGCAAAGAAACCAGAAGCCGAGCAGGGCGGTGGGCATTGCAGCGGCAACCTGCAAGAAGAAAATGAGAAGGTTGGAAGCAGGGCTCAATCTCTCGAAGGCAAGAGTAATGAGTGCGAAGGGAACAATCCCGATTGCCGGACGGATCCAGCCGGACATAATGTAGAGGCGTGTGGGAACGGCAAGCGTGCGCTTGGCGTACCAGGGCCAGAAAAAGAGGCTGGAGGCGAGGTTGGGTATAGTTGTGCCGAGAGCGACGCCGAGGATGCCGTAGTGTCGAACCCATAGGGCACTGAGCAGCAAATTGCTGAGACCTTCGGCGAGCAGGACGGGCACGATGGCCTTATGTTTGCCAATGCCGATGACGACGCCAGCTGTAGCGTTGTTTGCGGACCAGAGGATGACAGTGGGAGTGAGCAGCAAGAGCACTCGTCCTGAGAGCTCAGCGTATTGAGCGCCCATCCACATTCGGATAAAGGATTCACCGCGAAGCATGAAGGTCGTCGCGATCGGGAGGGCGACCATGGTTGCCGCCTGCATGCTAAAGAGCAGGACACGTTGAAGCTCCTGTCCCTCGTGCTGGGCGTCCAGAGCACTGGCCAGTGGGGACATGGCCTGGGAGATTCCCCTGATAAAAATGCGGGAATACTCGACGAGGTTTCCACCGATGACGTAAAAGGTGATCATGCTGACCGGTAAGAAAGCGCCGATGACGACAGTGTCGGTGTAGTAGATGAGGTTGCCGCTCACCTGCAGCAGGAAGGCGTAAAAACTGAAGGAAAAAATCAATTTGACGTGGGCCTGATCCGCTGTGGCTAGGCGGATGCGCAATTCCGGATAAAGGCGATGCGCCAGCCAAGCGCTGACGCAGCCCCGCAAGGAGTTGAAAACGAGCTGTATGCAGGCCAGCGCGGTTATTCCCAAGCCGGACTGCAAAGCGAACACGACCGCAAGAGCGCGGGAACCGGAAATGCCCACATCGATGGAGTTGGACAAGTCAAAGCGCTGAAGGCCGACGAGGACGCCGCCGAAGATTCCGCTGATCAAGGAAACAGCCACGTTGATACCGGTGAGCATCAGGACCAGGCGGGCGGCGGTGCGGTACTCCGGCGGCAAGTGAAAGATGGACGGAGCGGCAACGGACAAGATGGATGCGGCTAGCATGGCCAGCGCTCCGGCAGCACCAAAGATAAACAGAGCAGAAGTAGCGACCCGACTGGACTCTTGGTGCTCGCCGGTGGCGTGGAACCGCGCTACGTAACGAGTGACAGCGCCGCGAACGCCCAAGTCCAAGAGTCCGAGATAGCCGGTCAGGGAGACAATCAGGGTCCAAACGCCGTAGCTGGTGTTTCCGAGATGGCGGACGATGAAAGGGGCGAGAAAGAAAGTGACGGCCATCTCAAAAATGTAGCTGCCCCAGTTCGACAGGACATTTCGCAGCATTCTCTTTGCGCTGCGAGGTACCGCACTGTTGGGCGAGTTTTCGGGAGCGTCGGGCACTTTATGGGATCCTCGGCAAGGATTGATGTAGCTCGGCCAGCTCTAAGCGTCCTAGGCAGGGCGAGCGGAAGCAGTTGCTGAGCAAGAGGTGGTCCGCAGCGACCCGAGGGAAAGGCGAAGCCTTCGGCGGGGGGACGGACTGACGCATGGAAATGGTTGGAACAATAGGGAAAGGTCTTGTACCAAAACCGAGGCCACCGGAGCCGGCATAGAGGTGGAGAGGCAACAACTGTATTGTATGCCGCGAGTTAGGGCCGGCAGGTGACAAATCTGGTGGCAATGATATTGCTTAGGTAAGGGGAGAGGCCAAGCCCCAAGTGTCTTACGGTGTGAGACTTACGGCCGGAGCCGGGCCGACCCAAGAATAAGCCGGTGGTAAAGACTGGCCAACTATGACAGCTGCGTCCCAACCCTCGATCAACGAACAGCAGGATTTCTGGAATTGGCATTGGCGGCACTGGCAGGAACGGAAGACCATCAACGAATGGAAACTGAAGCGCGCTGAACGGTTGCTGCAGATCATCGAATCGTTGGGACTGGACAAGCCAAAATTCCTGGATCTGGGGTGCGGGCACGGATGGTTTGCCGGGTGGCTCTCGCGGTTTGGGGAAGTAACCGGAATCGATTTGTCCGATGAAGCGATTGGCAAAGCCCGGGCCGAGTTTCCGGGGGTCAACTTCATCGCCGCGGATTTGTACAGATACCAACTGAAATACGATTACTATGACGTCGTAGTGTCGCAGGAAGTGATTTCACATGTCGAGGATCAGCCCAGGTACGTGGCGCAAGCTGCCAGAGCCGTACGACCGGGGGGATATTTTCTGGTGGCGACGGGAAACAAGTTCGTGCTGGACCGCATGGGAGATGCAGGGTGGGATCGCCAGCCGAAGCAACACATTTCAAATGAGCTTACGATACGAGGGCTGAAGAGACTGCTGCACCCCCATTTCAAAATCATGTCGGTACAGACGCTGTTGCCGATGGGGCAGCGGGGGATTCTGCGTCTTCTGAACTCCTACAAACTCAATACCGTGGTTGGGGCGCTTTTTTCGCAGCGCGCTTTCGACTCCCTGAAGGAGTGGGCCGGGTTGGGCTATCAGATCATCGTGCTCGCCCAGAAACGAACGTGAACCCCGTAGCCGAAACCATTGAGGCGCCGCTGGCGACGCAGCATGAGTCGGCAACCTCGCCAAAACGGATCGGGATCCTGGCGCACGTCGGGAACAAGAACCTTGGCGACGAAGCTACGGTAACAGCAACAATCCAAAACATACGGCGGCGCTATCCGAATGCGGAGATTCTAGCGTTCACCAGTAATCCTGAAGATACGATCGTCCGGCATGGCGTGCCGGCTGTCCCGTCGCGTAGGATAGAGCCAAGAAGAGGCGTCAAACGCAAAGCATGTCTCGGTAAGAATGATTCGGTTAGCATGAGAGGCGACGATACCTGGCAGCGCCTGAAAATTTGGCTGAAGGGTTATTCGCGGCTGTTTTCGTGGCTCAAAGCGATTCAGGCGATGGTGTTCATTGCGAGGAACTGTGTGGCGGAAGTCGCCTTCATCGCACGAGGCTACCAGCAACTGCGAGGACTTGACTTGCTGTTAATCACCGGCTCACAGCAATTGAACGACTACAACGGAGGACCGTGGGCGTTCCCGTACACGCTGTTTAAATGGTCCCTGCTAGCCAGGCTGACCGGCACCAAGGTGGCGTTCTTGAGTGTCGGCGTTGGCCCGTTGCGGTCTCGAACGGGGAGACTGCTGGCTCAGCGAGCGCTGAACCTTGCCGCCTACCATTCATTTCGCGGCCGGGCGTCAAAGCGGTTTGTGGAGAAACTGGGAGTCTCGGGCCAGCCGGTGGCTTCTACAGATCTTGTCTACAGCTTGCGGTTGGAGGCAGCGGATAATTCGGCAAGGGACAAAGCCTCGACGCGTGTGGTCGCCATCAATGCGCTACCCTATTTCGACGAGCGCTATTGGCCGGAAAGCAATTCGCAAGTCTACAGCAGATACGTATCTCAGATGGCCAACTTCGCGCTTTGGCTGCTGAACAGAGGCTATTCGATTGTTTTTTTCCCGACGCAGCTTCGCGCGGATCCCTGGGCCATCGCCGACATTCGCGAAGAGTTGGAGAGATTGTGGAAGGGCAAGGCGAGTTCCAAGGCGAAATTGTTGGACTGGCCCACGCAATCGATCGAGGATTTAGTTGCGACGATCTCGGCAGCTGATTTCGTTGTAGCGACGCGCTTTCACGGAATCGTAATTCCATTTGCGCTGGGAAAGCCGGTGTTGGGAATTGCCTATCACAGCAAAAGCACCGACGTAATGGAGCAGATGGGCCAACGGCGATACGCCCTGGACGTAAATGAGTTGAACCTGCCTCTGTTGCAGGAGCGCTTCGCGCAGCTCGAGGCAGAGGGTCCCTCGATCCAGCGAGAGATCGCCGGGCGCTTGGCGACGGTGCGGGAGGATCTCGATCAGCAGTATGATAAGGTTTTTCGTTTCCTGGATTGAGTTGGCAATTCCGCTGTTCGGAGAGCGAGTCTCTGGGTGCTCGACTCCGGGGCGAACCTACAGTTAGGAGCTTTCTTAATGCGCGTGCTACTGACCGGACATAAGGGATACATTGGAGCCGTTCTCGGGCCGATGTTGACGAAAGCCGGCCATGAAGTGTTGGGTCTGGATACCGATCTGTTCGAACAGTGTAGTTTCGGCGAGCTGCCCGCAGACTATCCGTCCGTTCGGCGGGACCTTCGCGATGTGACCGTGGCCGACCTGGAAGGAGTCGATGCCGTTTTGCATCTGGCTGGACTCTCGAACGATCCCTTGGGGAACCTGAACCCGAACTTGACCTATGAGATTAACCACATCGCGTCGGTTCGCCTGGCAGAGATGGCCAAGAAAGCGGGGGTCACGCGTTATCTCTTTTCCTCCTCGTGCAGCACGTATGGAGCTGCGGGTGACAAGATCCTGGACGAAGAAGCCCAATTCAATCCGGTCACTCCCTACGGACGCTCGAAGGTACTGGTCGAGCAGGAAGTAGCCAAGCTGGCCGGGCCCGGCTTCAGCCCGACGTTCTTGCGGAACGCAACTGCGTATGGGGTTTCACCGCGGCTGCGATTTGACCTGGTGCTCAACAACCTGGTCGCGTGGGCATTCACGACTGGCGAGGTCTTCATTAAGAGCGACGGCACGCCTTGGCGACCCATCGTTCACATTGAGGACATTTCGCGAGGATTCATCTCGGTGCTCGAGGCGCCCCGGGAAGTTGTTCATAACTTGGCTTTCAACGTTGGGCGGTCGGACGAGAATTACCAGATTCGCGATCTGGCGGAGATCGTTAAGGAAACTGTCCCGAACTGCGCGATCAAGTTCGCTTCGGATGCGGGACCGGACACGCGCTGCTACCGAGTGGACTTCAGCCGCATTGCCAAGACGCTTCCTTCCTTTCAGCCGCAATGGGACGCTAGGAAAGGGGCCCAGCAGCTCTATGACACCTACCGGCGAGTGGGGTTACGTGTCGAGGAATTCGAAGGCACGCGCTACAAGAGAATCGATCACATCAAACAGCTGTTGGCGAGCGGCCGCCTGGGACCGGAATTGAGATGGGTGGCCGCCGGAGAAAGCGTCTTTACGACCTAAGGCCAGCACTGAATCAGCCGTGATATTCACCGAAACAGAGCTAAAGGGTGCTTTCGTCATCGAACTGCAGCGCATTGGCGACGACCGAGGGTTTTTCGCACGCGCGTTCTGTCGTGAAGAATTCGCCGCTCACGGTCTCGATCCGCAGGTCGACCAGTGCAATGTCTCGTTCAACAAACGGAGAGGGACTCTGCGAGGGATGCACTACCAAGAGGCTCCCCATGGAGAGGCGAAACTGGTTCGGTGCACGCAGGGTGCAGTTTTTGACGCAATCGTCGATTTGCGACGGGATTCTGCCACGTACAAGAGGTATTTTGGAATTGAGCTGTCAGCCACCAATCGCAAGATGCTGTACGTGCCTGAAAACTTTGCCCACGGTTTTCAGACACTAGAGGACGACACAGAGGTGTTCTATCAGATGTCGCGGCCATACAACGGGCAGCATGCTCGCGGCGTTCGGTGGGACGATCCGGCTTTCGGAATTGAGTGGCCTCCGGCGGAGCGGACCATCCTCGCGCGCGACCGAAACTACCCTGACTTTCGCGGTTAGAGGACATCCTGGGTGAATCTTAGCGAATACAACCTGAACGCGAACCCTTCGATGCGAGGCGCGGAGATGCACGGCCTGATCGAAGGGCTTTACCCGATTTGCCGAAGCATTACGGGAAGCGGACTGCGCGAAACGCTGCACAAACTTCAAGCGCACGTTCCCTTGTCGATTCGAGAGGTTCCGTCCGGCGCACGCGTATTCGACTGGACGGTTCCCAAGGAGTGGAACATTGTCGACGCGTATGTCAAGAATGCGTCCGGCGAACGCGTCATCGACTTCAAGAAGTCGAATCTTCACGTGGTCAATTACAGCGTCCCAGTCCGCCGCAGGATGAGCCTCAAGGAGCTGAAAAAGCATCTCTTCACGATTCCGGAGTATCCAGACTGGATTCCTTATCGGACGAGCTACTACAAAGAATCATGGGGATTCTGTCTGACGCATCGCCAACTGGCGGCTCTTCCGGAAGGAGAATACGAGGTACAGATCGATTCGTCCCTGGAGGACGGGCACCTCTCGTACGGCGAGTATTACCTTCCGGGTGAGACCACGGATGAAGTGCTGATCAGCTGCCACGCTTGCCATCCTTCGCTTTGCAACGACAACCTGTCCGGAATAGCAGTGGCCACCCTACTTGCCAAGGTTCTGGCTGGCCTTTCGCGCCGATTCTCCTATCGATTCCTGTTTATCCCCGGGACCATCGGAGCCATTACATGGCTTGCTCTGAATGAACACCAGACACCGCGTATTCGACATGGTCTGGTGTTGGCCGGTGTCGGCGATAGAGGAAAGCTGGCCTACAAGAAGAGCCGTCGCGGGGACGCCGAGATCGACAAGGCAGCCGCGCACGTTCTGAAGCACTCGGGTAGGGACCATCAGGTTCTGGACTTCTCACCTTACGGCTACGACGAACGGCAATTCTGCTCACCGGGATTCGACCTGCCAGTAGGCCGACTGTCGCGCTCAATTCACGGAGCTTTCCCTGAATATCACACCTCAGCGGACAATCTCGATTTTGTGTCGTCTGCGTCCCTCGGGGACGCCTATGCGTTTTGCCTGGAGCTCCTGGGCGTGATCGAGAGCAACCGTATTTATCGCAATCTGAACCCGAAGTGCGAACCGCAGCTTGGGAAGCGAGGCCTTTACACTGCCATAGGCGGCCAAAAAGATGCGGGAAACAGCGAGATCGCGATGTTGTGGATTCTGAATCAATCGGACGGGCACAACTCTCTGCTCCACATCGCAGAGCGGTCGGAGCTTCCGTATGGAACGATCGAGAGGACTGCCGGGATGCTGAAGGAGGCCGGTTTGCTGGAAGAGTGCTGCAAGACGTCGGCCGCCGTTCACGGTCCGCTTCGTTAAGGATCTTGATGGGAACCTTCTCCGATCAAACGGCCGTCGTGACTGGGGCAACCAGCGGCATCGGTAGGGCCATTGCGCTTAGCCTAGCGGCATGCGGGGCGAGCCTGTTTCTGGTCGGCCGGAAGAAAGAGATACTTGCCGAGGTGGCTGCGAAAGCGCGGGAGTCAGGAAGGGCGGTCTCCAGCTTTCAAACGGATCTTACCAGAGACGACGAAATCGAAAGACTGAAAAAGGACTTGCTGTCCAGGGCAGAGAATGTCGACCTGCTCATTCACAGTGCCGGAATCTTTCACATGGCACACTTCGAGGATGCATCCGTTCAGGATTTTGATGAGCAGTATCGGGTGAACGTGCGAGCTCCGTTTCTCCTGACTCAGGCGTTGTTGCCGAAACTTCGCTGGAGCTGCGGGCAGGTCGTATTCATCAATTCCAGCGTCGGGCTCACAAGCCGAGGCCAGATTTCCCAGTATGCCGCAACGAAGCATGCACTAAAGGGACTGGCTGACAGTCTCCGAGACGAGGTGAATTCAGCAGGGATTCGAGTGCTAAGCGTCTACCCCGGGCGGACCGCTACTCCGCAGCAAGAGGCGATCTGCAAAATGGAAGGCAAGGCTTATCAGCCCGAGCTAATGATGCAGCCGGAAGACGTTGCCGTAGCGGTTTTGAATGCTCTGCTGCTGGCACGCACCGCCGAGATCACCAATTTAAGTATTCGACCGATGAAGAGGGTCTGACAAAGCGTTTGGCACGATGCCGAAACTAGCATATCGAGGAAGGTACTGATACATGCCGCGAATCCGACCAATGAGGAATCGATGACAATTACAGAAGACCGCGTGGGTGCAGCCGGCGCCCCGCAGTGCCGGTTCTGCGGCGCCGGGCTTCACACCACATTTGTAGACCTTGGCATGTCGCCGCTTTGCGAAAGCTACGTGAGCGCGGATCATCTGAATTCGATGGAGCCTTTTTATCCACTACACGTGTATGTGTGCGAGAAGTGCTTCCTGGTTCAGCTACGGGAATACGTAAGCGTCGAATCGATTTTCAGCGACTACGCATACTTCTCATCGTACTCGGAGAGCTGGCTGGCTCACGCCAAAGAGTACGCAGAGCTCATGACCCAGCGGTTTGGGCTGCACGATCACAGCATGGTTGTCGAAGTGGCGAGCAATGACGGATATCTGCTGCGCAATTTCGTCGCCAAGGGCATTCCCTCCTTGGGTGTCGAGCCGGCGGCCAACGTTGCGAAGGTTGCCGTTCAGAACGGGATTCCGACGCTGGTCAAATTCTTCGGCCGAGAAACCGCGCGCGCGCTGGCCGCCGAAAGCAAGAAGGCCGATCTCCTTCTGGGCAACAACGTGCTGGCGCAGGTGCCCGACCTAAACGATTTCGTGGCCGGCCTGAAAATACTGCTCAAACCGAATGGCGTCGTTACGATGGAATTTCCACATCTCGACAAACTCATCAAGGAGAATCAGTTCGACACGATTTACCACGAACATTTCTCTTACTTCTCGATGTTCAGCGCCGCCAAGATCTTTGCTGCTCATGGCTTGACGCTATTTGACGTGGAAGAACTCAAGACGCACGGAGGATCGTTGCGCATTTACGCGCGGCATAAGGAAGATTCGTCACGGCCGATCGAGCGCCGAGTCACTGACCTGCTCGCGCGCGAAGAAAAGGCGGGTATTGCGCGGATCGAGAGCTACGCTGTTTTCGAAGAGGGCGTCAGAGAGACAAAGCGGAAGCTGCTGGAATTCCTGATCGGCGCGCGGCGGAACGGCAAACAGGTGGTCGGTTACGGCGCTCCCGGAAAAGGAAACACGATGCTGAACTACTGCGGTATCCGCCAGGACTTCCTGGACTACACGGTGGACCGCAGCCCTCACAAACAGGGCAAGTTCCTGCCGGGCACACATGTGCCGATCGTTCACCCGGATCACATCCGCGAAACGAAACCGGATTACGTTCTGATACTGCCGTGGAACCTCAAGGATGAGATCATGTCGCAGATGTCGTATATTCGCGAATGGGGCGGCCAATTCATCGTGCCCATTCCGGGAGTGACCGTGTACTCGTAAGCACCGCGGAGCGAGCAAGTCTTAACGCCTTTGGGAAGGAGAACCCTGCTGTGAAGGTCGTCATTTTCTGCGGTGGATTCGGAATGCGCCTCCGGGAATTCGCCGAGAATACCCCCAAGCCCATGGTGCCTATCGGATCGCGCCCGATTCTGTGGCATGTCATGAAGTATTACGCCCACTACGGACACACCGACTTCGTCCTGTGTCTGGGATATCGCGCCGAAGCCATCAAGGATTACTTCCTGAACTACAGCGAGTGCCTGTCCAACGACTTCACACTTTCTGACGGGGGAAAGCGGCTCAAGCTCTTCAACCGCGATATTTCCGACTGGAAGATTACCCTCGCGGACACAGGGATTACTTCCAACATCGGCCAGCGACTCAAAGCGGTCGAGAAATACCTGCGCGGCGAGGATGTCTTCCTTGCAAATTATTGCGACGGACTGACAGATCTGCCTCTGCCGGTCTTGATAAACGACTTCCGGAAGCAAGACCGAGTCGGTAGCTTCCTCTGTGTAAAGCCGAACCTGAGTTACCACCTGGTTTCGCTCGGCTCCAACGGTCTAGTTGAAAACATCCGAGATATTCGAGCCGAGAACGTTCGCATCAATGGTGGATACTTTGTCTTCAAGAAGGACATCTTCAGCTACATGCGCGGCGGCGAGGAACTGGTTCACGAACCGTTTCAGCGGCTGATCCAGCAACAGCAACTCGTGGCGTACAAGCACGATGGGTTTTGGGCTTGCATGGACACTTTCAAGGACAAGCAGCAACTCGATGACCTTTACTCACGCGGGGCGGCTCCTTGGGAGGTCTGGAAGACGCCACTCGGGGGAACCAACGGCGGCGAGAGTGCGCTGGCTGAGCCGGTGCCGAAAACGCCCAAAAAGCTGCGACGAGTGCGCGAACGTGCTTGAAGTCGGATTCCAGCGCAGAGGGCGTTCCCCGTTCCGCATTCTGTGCCTGGGCGCCCACTGCGATGACATTGAGATCGGTTGCGGGGGAACAATCCTAAGGCTCGCCCGGGAATTGCCCGGATGTGAAATCCGCTGGGTTGTCTTCAGTTCGAGCCCGGAGCGACGAGGGGAGGCGCTGGCCTGTGCCAACCGTTTCCTGAAAGGTGCCCGCTTTAAACAGGCATCGGTGGGGACTTACCGGGACAGCTTCCTGCGCTACTCCGGCGAGCAGATCAAGGAAGAATTTGAGGAAATCAAAGCCGGATTTTCGCCGGATGTCATCTTCACGCATTACCGGGACGATTTGCACCAGGACCATCGGCTGCTCTGCGAGTTCACCTGGAATACATTCCGGAACCATTTGATTCTCGAATACGAGATTCCCAAGTACGACGGCGACCTAGGGCGGCCGAATTTCTACGTCACTCTGACCGAAGCCCAGTGCCGGAAAAAAATCAAGCTGATCCTGGATTGCTTCCGCAGCCAGCGAACGAAGCACTGGTTCGACGAAGCTACCTTTCGAAGCCTCCTGCGGCTGCGCGGAATGGAGGCCAACGCGCCGACAAGGTTCGCAGAAGCTTTCTATTGCCGGAAAATGGCGTTTTGACGAGCATACGCATGGACCAATATTTCGTCCCGGTAAGCATCGGAATTCCCGTGTACAACGGCGAGCGCTATCTGGAAGAGTCGCTCGAGTCGTTTCTGGCCCAGACGTTTCGAGAGTTCGAACTCATTATTTGTGACAACGCTTCAACGGACCGGACGTCAAAGATTTGCGGGTCTTTTGCCGCTCGTGACGCGAGGATCCGTTATGTGCGCAACCCCACCAACGTAGGCGCGGCCGCAAACTACCGGCTCGCCTTCGAGCTGTCCCATGGGAAGTATTTCAAGTGGGCGACGTATGACGACATTTGCGCGCCCGAGTTTGTGGCGCGGTGCGTCGGCGTTTTGGACACGAATCCTACCGTCGCGCTCGCCTACACGCGCACGAAACTGATCGATGCTGAGGGGCAAGTCTATCAGGAGTATCAGGATGACCTCGATCTCGGCGATTCGCGACCCAGCGAGCGATTTGTCGGGTTGCTGGAGCGCCTGAAGCTGTGCAATGCGCTGTACGGGCTCATCCGGGCCGACGTATTGCGCCGGACGGCGCTGCTGGCCAGTTTTATCGCCAGTGATGTTCCTCTACTCGCCGAGCTTGCCCTGTACGGCAAGTTTCACGAGGTGCAGGAGTTCCTCTTCTTCCGCAGAATCCATGCCGCCGCGGGCAGCAGCATCCCGCAGGAAGACCTAGTCATGGAGTTCTACGATCCCAAGCGCAAAGGCACCATCCCCTTTACGGAATGCAGGCATTTCGGAGCACATGTTCGCAGCGTCTCTCGAGCGCCACTGGGAATGGCGGAAAGGCTCCGGCTGGTGCGCATCCTGTGGCGGCTCGGCTTGAACAATCGCGCGAAACTCGCCCGCGAAATATCGTGGGGAGCTCGACGTATGTTGTGGAAGCTGCGGAACGGCTAAACCGTCTCTGCCGCATGCAGAGACGCGGGATTCCCGTGCGCGCCGCTTCGAGAACTCTGGTGTCGCCAACGGAGTACTGACACAGTTCAAAGCCTACAAACGGCCCGATGTGCTGGCTCGGTGGCGCGTCAGTGATCGCTAGGCGCTGTCGATACCTATGGAAGCAAGCCGTAAACCGTCAACTCGCCTTGAGTGCCAATGTAGACTTTTCCGTTGGCGACCGTCGGCACACAAAACTTGACTGCATTCCCGGCAGTGTTCCCGGTGCCTTGCGAACTGTTCCAAAGCTCGCTGTTGAGGTCGCTGGCGTCGTATGCATGCAATACCGCAGGGCCGTTCGACGCGCCATTGGTACCACTCTTTGACGTATCCAGTGCCCAAACGACGCCGTTGACCGCTCCCGAAGAGGAAACGGCCGGAGTGCTTCCCG